>ENA-ORTJ01001618-ORTJ01001618.1-human-gut-metagenome-genome-assembly--contig:-NODE-1618-length-14115-cov-5.000142_pt1 | contig 14115 bp, 18 predicted proteins | sample MGYA00242069_ERZ509187 | MGnify/ENA primary metagenome ERZ509187 (study PRJEB26280, sample SAMEA2338779) | human gut metagenome | biome: human gut; feature: human-associated habitat; material: faeces... | reverse complement strand
AATGCAGGAAAGTGGAGTTTAGTGCAAGCGTAAACTATCAAGCTAAATATACAGACATGATGCTGTACACGAAGCCGGATGAGGTGTCAGGTATAGCAGCCTAACATTGCATAAAGATAGTGAATTATTTTGAATCTGCAATGGCTTTTAAATGATATTTTAAGGTTGTTTTAAGAGGGTTCAAGTGAAAGAAAAACGGTGGGCTTTGGTCGTGTAGAATAGGACCGCGCTCACCGTTTTTCTTGTACGCGTCGTTTTTGTACTTTTTGAAACGCATCGTTTTTGTTAAGTGGCACGTCTGGTTTTTCCGGATTTATATTTTTGGATATGAAGATAAGAGGTTTAATAAGGATGTTTTTTACCGACAAAGCCAAGTGGGAACCTGTCCTTATTGCAATATGGCAGATATCCATTATATTCCTGCAACAGCGTTGTCTCAGCCAGAAAAAGGAGTATTGGATCATTTTTATCCCAAAGAAATTTACCCAATATTGGGATTATCTTTTTACAATTTGATACCAAGCTGTCCTTCTTGCAACGATGTTCAGCATAAGAGTAATAAAGATGTTACATCAAATAAAGGGGATGCAAGCTTAACCTCAATGCGTATAATCAATCCATACGAGTATCAAGATAGGAATTTTTTCTTTGATTACAACTTGAAGTCCCACTGGGAAAATGCGGAAAACAGCGATGTGGATATATTAACAGCTGGAGATAAAGAAGTTGGTTATAATGCGTTGTTAAACCTGAATGGTCGATATAATACAATACAGAATCGGGAGACTGTAATTTCCATAATTCGAAAATTAAACAGGTATCCTGACACTTATTTTGATTATTTGAATATGTTACCCATACCAGCCTGTTTAATAAAAAAAGAATTTGATGATTGGGGATTTCATTTGAGAAGAGATGAGATTTATAAATATCCTTTCAATAAATTCAAATTGGATATATTGGAAAAAGCGAGGACTGATATGTAACTATGTCCTTTTACATTATCTTTATTATAATAACTGATAACTAAGGGGGGAGCGAAACTTCTCTTTAATCGAAATCGCCCCCGCTACAACTATCTGTGGCGAGGGTGATTTCCTATTTATGAGGCTTTCGACACATCCTCATATTGGATAGAGATTAAGTCAGACAGAAAAAATATTCATTTTTCAAAGAATGGTTTTCCTGTCTTTTGCTTGGTTCTATGTTTTTTGATATTAGAACCGGGCTACTTCATAGAATTTAAAGAAATAGTAGAACGCAACCTTGTGCCATTTGGTTAATTCTTTATCTCCAGCAAACAAGGAAGACAGGGTACACTTGTCAATACCTGTGTAATTGCTTAGGTGTTTGCTACGCAATCCCAGACGTTCCATTTTGGACTTGATACTTTCAATGGTTAAATTATCAATGTCCTTTCTGTCAAAATTGACAGCGGAAACAGTCAGTTTCCAGTCATCGGGAATCTCACCCTTGAACATTTCACGGGCACGTTCCATCAGCTCCTTTTTGGAAAGAAGGATGTTGTTCACCATGTCTTTTTGCTCTATACGAACAATCAGACGATTATCACTATATGATACAATCTCAACAACAATATGCGCCATACGGCGGTATTGTTTGGCAAATTCTGCCAGCCGCTTTTTACTCTCGTCGGAGAGAGGAAGTAATTCTAAATTTTTCATACATTTGTCATTTTACGATTGATAATCGGATATTATTATTTTTTTGGTGTCGTTAAAGGAAGGGCCGAAGCCCTTCCACTCACAATTTGACAAGCCTTAAATGCGTCAGGTCGAAAATGGCGAGTTGTTTATTTTCACGTCCGAAACGAATGGCCTCGTCCATGTTCGTGAAAATACGGATACTGTCAAAATAGAACTGTCCGTTCTCTTCGTTCAGCCATCCGCCAACTTTCTTCTCGTGCACTAATGCATGTTTAAGAACTCTTTTCAATCCCTCCTCACCGAAACTGTCCTGAGTTTCGAGATAAGCGACAGAAATACCTTTTGTGACCTTTTTTAAGGTTGTAAGGTCAACCGTGAATCCATCTGGATTCTTTCCTGCTATCTCAAGGATAGCGTCAAACAGTTGTTCCATAAATTGGAGAACTTTAGCGGTGCCACCCGCGTTTGTTATGGCACGGCAAATCTACTAAAAAGTTTGTTACTAACAAACTTTTTAGTAGATTTATAGTAGCTAGTACACGGCTTTTTCCGATAAAAATGTGCAGAAATCTCAAATGGCATGACTAATAGCCCATTGGCAGTTATTTGTTCCTTCATCCGAAACAACACAGATATTGAAATCAGATGTCGGTAACAATGTAACTATCATACAATCAGATATTTGAATAGTTATATCAAAGTTAAATGAAAGAGCTGGGTAGCTAGTAGATACTACCAAATGACCTTTCTGTTAATTTGCATATTAAATATCAGGATATTATATTTGTTTTATACGTATTTTATCCTTGGGTAATTTGGGCTCTAATTTTATCTACATTATCAATAGTAATATGTTGGTTCACATAAATATACACTCACGTGAATATGAATAAGTAGAAAGCACTTTTGTCTTCCAAGCATCCGCGTAGAAAAATGGGGTCAAGTCAAAAAGTATGTGGGTATAATATTTGAGAAACATTTAAAGTTTGCAATGCTAAAAACATACATCCTTCCAAAGTATTATAAATCAAGTACATCAGACGAACACCTGATTGGACGTCAGCATTGTAACTCAGAGGTCATGCTTATCACCCACAGGGTTTTCAGATTAACCCGAAAAATGGATTTGGAGGGATAAGCAACAGGAGGGCTGCGTACTGTGTGATAAAGTTGTGTGGTTGGTCATTTTCAGAGGTAATGTAGCCTGTCGGTTCTATTGCCACATGTTATCTGACGACTTTTGATGACATCTGACGACTTTGTTTTTCTCATTCCAGGTATTAATATGTTCTTTGTCTTGTGTGGTAACAGTGAGTCGGTTCATGAAAAATGTCATGCTATGAACATACAGGAAGCAAAGAAAATCAGGCTTGTTGATTTTTTAGGAGGACTGGGGCATCACCCGGTCATACAACGCGGGAACAGTGTGTGGTACAAGTCTCCTTTCCGGATGGAAAAGGAGGCTTCCTTCAAGATTGATCTCCGGAAAGAATTGTGGTATGACTTCGGGCTGGGGAAGGGCGGGGATATTATTACCCTGGCTAAGGAGATTTACCAGACAAATGATATAAGTCTTGTGCTACGGTATATTGAAGATAAAAAGGCGGTTTTGAAACCGGTTACAATCTCCTGCCCTGTGGAAGAGGCGGCACCCGCCTTTCAGGAGTTGAAAATCAGGCCGCTTGCCAACCGTATATTGCTTGCTTATCTGAAAGAACGGTGTATTGATGTGGAAACGGCGAGGAAAATATGCCGGGAGACTTCCTTCAAGCGGAACGGAAAAAATTATTTTGCCATTGCCTTTCCCAATATTTCCGGTGGATATGAGGTGCGGAACAGATTTTTTAAGGCTTGTATCTCTCCCAAGGATATTACTTGCGTCACGAATGGACAGGAAATGGGCAGGTGTTATGTGTTCGAGGGATTTATGGACTATCTGTCTTTTGAGCCGGCCTTTCCTCTTTGGCCGAAGGGGGATTGCTTGGTGCTGAACTCCGTCAGCAACTTGCCGAAGGCTTTTTCCTTTCTTTCACGATATGATGACATTTACAGTTGTCTGGATAATGATACTGCCGGAAATAATACGGTGATGGCGATGAAAGAAAAATATGGCAGCCGTGTACATGACCTTTCACAGGAATATGCCGGTTATAAGGATTTGAATGAATATTTGTGCCGTAAGCGACGAAACGTATGATTGTTGGAAGGATTATGTGAAGGGAGAATTGAATGTCATTTTTGAATATAAAACTACAAAATCATTTTCATTCTTGATTATTTTCGTTATTTTTGTACCGATTATCAATTAAATATATGTTTATATGAACGAATTGTTGACTCAAATACAAGATGTATATGCCGCATTTTCTACAGATGCTGTGCTTCAGATTGAAAAGAATAACAAGGCCGCAGGTACTCGTGCCCGCAAAGCTTCGTTGGAATTGGAAAAATTGATGAAGGAGTTCCGCAAGCTCTCTCTGGAAGAGTCCAAAAAATAATTTCTTCTTTTCTGATTATCTTTACTTGCAGTTGCGGGATTTCGGTTTGTGATAAGTCGCTTGCCGCCATCTCTTGATATTTTTTTGACAGTACAACCAAAACGGATATCTCCAATAGGCTTGGATTATAGTCGGTTGCGGTCCGTAATGGTTGTATTGTCCTGCAAATATGGGTTAGGGATGTTCCCTGTCTTGTTCGTTTCCCGCCCACAATGTCTGGTAGTCTTGGCAAATCCTTTCGTAATCTTCCGGCTTCAAGTGCGGGAAATTAGTGGCATACATATATTGAAGGTCTTCTGGTGTCAGTGCTGGATCTTGTCTTAGGATGTCATGGATTTCATCCTCGCACTCATAACGGTCGTTGAATATGCCCGTATGCGGATAGACAGCGGTACAATCCTCAATGATATGCTCTACAAATAACAGGCCTTTCATCAGGTCTTTCTTGACCGTTATCTCGTGGTCTGAATGGGCGTTGTAATAACCGCAACTCAAGTTGACACAGCTGACGCCCATCCCGTTTCCTTTCAGGACCATTACGTCGGTCAACAACCCGTTGTTCTCCTTATAACCCCATTCTTCCGGTTTTACCGCTTCTATGAATTCATCCGAACAAAGTTCCGAGAAACCGATGCTTGTAATCAGGTCGGAATTGCCTTTCCGGTCGGGCTGGATGACAAACCGTACGTCGTTGAAAAAAGGCATGTCTGCGTTGGAACTGCCCGCGCATCCGGTTTCCTCTTCCCTGAAGAAAGCTATTTTAATGGTATCGTATTTTTTCAGGCATTCCAGACAGATGAATATTCCGTTCTTGTCATCCGCCCCCGGATTCTCAAACCGTCTTTTGCCCGGGGAATAGCCGAAAATGATGTCCTTTGTTTCTATCGCCTTGAAATCCTTGGAGTGGTGGCAGTGTGCCACCTGGTCGATATGGCTGACCAGGCAGGGATAGTTTTCCCCCGTTCCTTTTATCACATAAAGATTTCCGTATCGGTCCTGTGAAACGGATATGTCACCGGGAAGTGTTCCGATATAAGAACGGAGGAAACGTATCATATTCTGTTCCTTTCCGCTCGGGCTGTGAATGCTATACAGCTTCTTTAGCAATTGTGTATTCATGCTCTTTTTGCTTAAGTTTGTAACCATAGGGAAGGCCGGTGCCGGGATTGAGCGTATCAAACGCCTCTTTGTCAAATATCCATGCCTTTCCGTCCTTTACCAATTTGTCCAATGCCCCAGCGGTGATGCTTGTATCCTTATACTTGTTTTCCGCATCCGTCCATACCTGAATCCGGGTGATGTCGTCCTCCTTTTCAAACCACTCATCGTCGTATTCGGAATAATACCAGTTCTTCCGCTTGAATTCCTTCTCCGCTTTTTCCATGCACTTGCCACAACAGTACTCCTCGCCGGTCAGGTGCGATTGCAGGGCATCCCTGTGCAATATCCATTTTTGGCATTCATCACAAGTTGTACAGTCATCATCATGGTGGTATGCGTATATTGATTCTATCCATACAAAATCGTTCAGGTTGTCCGTATCCACATAGATTTGCGCACCGTTCCTGTAGCACAGCCGGGTTTCTTCACAATAATATCCATGATAGTCATCCCATTCATCCCCGTCCTCATCCCCATTGAGGTTGATGTCTGTGGTGTCAAGGTCGTGAGAATATTCTTCCGGTTCATAATTATAGGCTTTTTTTTTACTATGATTATACCATTTGAAGGAATCCTGGTAAGAGAGTGTGTCGCGTATATCCAATCGGCAATCGATTTCAAACTTCTTATTTTTAAGGGAGTTTCCGGAAATGTCCACAAAAGCATCCGCATCACTGCATGATGCGCCGATAACTTTATATCCGTCTATGTATTCTCCATGAATCAGCTTGTCAATCAGTAGCCTTTTCAGCGTGTCGTCCTTATTGGAGGCGTATTGCCTTTCCAACAACCTCCATTTTTTACCGTGCTGGTCTGTCACGTCTGTAAACAGGATTGCCCTTGCTACGATATAATCATGTTCGTCTGTGATATAGGCGGCCTTGGCATTCACTGAATAGGCATAAAACTCATCCCTGTTCCTGCCCGTCATACAGGAACCGAAATCACCCTTGCATTTCCAATAGTCATATATCTTGTCAAACCGGTTGTCCACATGCAGTTTCAGACCGGAACCATGCCCGTAGGCATAGGTGTACCATTGTCGGGTGAAGACATCTCCGGAAAGCCAGTTCAGGATTCCCGGGGAAAGCAGCTTCCCAATCTCCGTTTCAAGGATAAGCGTCCTCATGAATTTTCCGGATTTCATTTTGAAGGTCCGGTTCCGTTCGACATTGATATAACAGACTGAAGACTTGTCCATATCTTCGCAAATCCCTTTGGATTCATTTGTCCTGTACAATCCGGAGTGATAGGTTTCCCCTATCAGTTCCACCTTGTTTGTAAGCTTCCCGTCATTCCTTCCAGACTCTTTGACAGCCTCGGTAACTTTTTTCTGCAAGTCTGCCATATCGGATATGTGCAACAGGCTGTAATCGTTGTGTTTCAAACAATACCGGAGCAACAGGGGATTCTTTAAATGTCCGAGCAATATTTTGTTCTTTCTGGATATCACTCCGTTTTCCCTTGTTGTAAGTCCGAACCGTTTTTTGAAATCTTCGTAGTTTTTAATTTGGTAGTATAACATATTTTCCAGTTTTGATATTGTCCATTGTCCATGAATAAAAAAGAGATATCCCTCCCGGGACATCTCTTTGGGGTGTTTCAAACCGTATATTCCCTCACGTTGGAGTAAGGGGCTGTATTTCCTGTTCAGGCAGGCATATACATTCGGACCGTTTTTTCATCCAGCCTAAGCAGTTCCTTTTCGGGCGGGAAACAGTCTATTTCTTCCATCAACTCAAATCCTTCCGGTGAGTTCGGGTGATTCCGTATGGCATACTCCAGTTCGTCAGAGGCAATTTTCATTCTGTCAGTTTCGATGAACGGGGACTTTATTCCGAAAAAGTGGAGATATTCAATCCGGCTGTTGTCCGCCACTTCCGTTTTGTAATTTTTCATTTCTTTCGTTTGAACCATAATCTTTCTTTTTTGATTAAACATGACCGGCTTGGCAAAAGCCAGTATTTCCATTTCTTATATGCCCTGGTTTGCTTTTTGCCGTGATTGTGCAAGGCAAAAGGCGACCTTTGCAGGTAAGAATTGAAATACGATATGAATGGCGGTCTGCCATGGAGAAAAGAAGCCGTCCGGTAGGCAGAGGCGGTACAGGATTCAGTCGAACGCTTCCATCCGATTGCTTTCCAGCAATGCCAGGACATCTTTCTCCTTGTACAATAATTTGCCTCCTATCTTGTAATAGGGTATTTTTCCGTTCAGGCGGTAGTCTGCCAGTGTCCTTCGTGTCAGTTTCAGTTTTCCGGCAAGCTCGCTGTCCGTCATGTAACGGTCGCCGTTCAGTAGCGGACGGAACTTTTCCGCCTGTATGTCCAGAAGGCGGGACAATGTGTCAATGTTCCGGAAAAACTGCCTGATTTCCGGACTTTCCTTGGTCAATAGGGATTGTGCCATTGTATCTTGCCAATTAAAGGATTACCTGACGAATCGTATTTTCCATAAAGCGGATGATGTCCTGACGCCTGTAATATACTTTACGGTCTATATGGCTGTAAGGGACTGCCCTGCGTCTTCGGAGCTGTAACAGTTTTCCGGGGGAGACTCCCATCAGCATACATGCTTCCTGGTTGTCTATCCAGTCATCCATACTCCGGGAATTTTCCCCGCATATTTCCCGCACTTTTTTTGCAAGGGCTTCCAAGGCCCTGTTCATTTCCAAGAATGTCTGCGCTTCAATGGTTACGATTTCCATACGTTTCTCTTTTTTGTCCGGTACGAAAATAGGGATGGAATCCCTTTCCTCCAAAAAGGTGTCTGTAAATGTCATCAGACGGCATCAGATGGCAAGGGGAACGGGAATGTGAAATATTTGAATATCCCCCAAGAAAGTAGCAGACAAAAATCGGACAGGATTTTGGTTCCTGTTTAAATTTTCTTCAAAAGGGAATGACTTGCAGGCCTTTTCCGATAAAAACAACTATATTTATCCACCATCAGGATTTTAACCTTTGGAACATTTATATTATGGAATTGATTGTGAATTTGTCGGTGATATTATTTTTTATCGGGCTTTGGATGTATGCCCGGTATTGGAGAAGAATGTGCGGGAAGGCGTTCTGCCAATATGCGGCCGCCTGCTGCGGGAGAGAGGAAAGAGAAAAGCTGATGCGGTATGCCATAATAGCGGGCAACCGTCATGCACCCTTGCTGTATGCGTTGACTTATCCCGAACGGTTTGACAAGGCCCGGCCGTTACGATTGTTTGAATTCAGGGGAATCCGTTGTGTGTTTGCCGGATATTATTTTCCTCAGCGTTATGAAAACTGGCTTTGTGACGACCAGTCCGAATTTGTCCGGAAGGTGTATGATTTCAAGGAAGGGAAAGACCCATGCCGGAATTGTTTCTCGCAGGCGTTCCGGGTTCTTTCCGTTACCGGAGATGTGACCGCTGTGTTTATGCCATGCAGTACTTCCCGGCGCTACCATCGACGTTTTTCCGGTATAGCCGCTTTTCTGGAGTCCGGGGGCTATGCCCGGTCGGGGCTGGATTTGATATGTATCACGGAAGACAGGGAGAGCAAACATACTTCCGGAAGACGTTCCGGAGTGGATACGGCCAATTATATGATGGCGAGGGGGCTGCGGGGAAAACGGGTCGTAATCGTGGATGACCTGCTGACCAGCGGTGACAGCCTGCTGGAGTATGCCCATAACCTGGAAAGGGTCGGCGCCATAGTGACAGGTGCTGTCTTTTTGGCCCGTACGTTCCGGATGCCCCCACCGGCAACAGTCAGACGGGTTGTTTGGAAACATCATTTATCGGCGCTGTTGACAGGAAAGTAAGACGGCGGAGATTGTACGCGACTTGTAAAGTTTACAATACACCCTTTACAACTTTACACTTTGTTTTTTACAATAAGACGCGGAATAAAATTTGTATTCTTTTCTAATTGTTTTATAATCAGGATATTCGTTTGAGACTTTTTGTGAAGCGCCGGCTGACGGCACGTTTTTTTCACTATGAATGGCATATACTCTTACAGTGCGCACAAGAAAGGGTATTCCAGTAATAACCTTTAAAATACAGGAGAGACATGCCATGATGTATATAGACAATGAAGTGCTTGAGAAAATGATAATGACCATAGTGGAAGGGTTTGACCGGATGGAAAAGAAACTGGACAGTATGATGCGTGTGAAGGACTGCATGGATGGTGACAAGCTGCTGGACAACTATGACCTGGCCAGACTGCTCGGGGTGTCGTTGCGGACAGTGGCCCGCTACCGGGAGAAAGGGCTGATCCGGTATTATCAGACGGATGAGAACGGGAAGAACTTTTATCGCAGTTCGGATGTACAGGAGTTCCTGCAACAGCGCGGAAAGAAAAAATAGAATATGTTTTATTTCACTATGAGGAAGTTATGTTAACTTTGTACCTGAAATACATGTTATGAAGACAGATATGAAATATGCGGTGGCGGTCCTGGTGGACGGTGACAACGCATCCTTCGAGAATTTGGAGGATGTGATGGGGTTTGTCTCCCGCCACGGAAATGCCATTATCAGACGGATATATGGCGACTGGACGCGGAAACCGCTTTCCGGCTGGAAGGATGCCGCCGGAGAACACGGTTTCCGGCTGGTACAGGCCTCTTCCTTTACCTCCGGGAAGAACACCACGGACATTGCCCTGGTCATAGACGCGATGGATATTCTGCGTGACGGACTTGTCGGCTGTTTCTGTCTGGTTGCCAGCGACGGTGATTATACCCTGCTTGCCCAGCGGATACGGGAAGCCGGCCTGCCGGTGTTGGGATACGGTGAAAGCAAGACCCCGGCACCGCTGGTACGCACCTGTACTGAATTTTTGTATGCGGACCGTATGGAAGGGAAGCCGGTGGAGAATACGCCCGGGTTCTTTCTCCGGCGGGACATGGAATATTTTGACAGGGCTTTCGAGGAGGCTGCCGACGGTAAGACGGAAGTTCCTCTCTCACTGATCGGAACCGCCCTGAAGAGGATGATACCCAAGTTCAAGATAAAAAGATACGGTTGCAAGACTTTGGGAAAACTGTATGAGAAACTGGAGCGTTATGAGCTGGTCCGGACGGAAAAAGGAGTGGCGGGGGCCGTACGGTTGAAACGCTGAACGTTTTTTATAAAGAGTGACCGAAACTCCAGTTTAGCCCGGATGAGTTTTTGATTTGAAACTTGAACATCCTTAAAGGCAAAAAGAAGAGCCGTATCATTGCTTAAAACAGGGCTTGATACGGCTCTTTTCAGGGCTTGCAGTTACAATCTGTAGCTTTTCAAAGAGTCTTTTTAATTTTGACACCCTCTGGATTTTTCAATTCGGTCATTATGACACTCTCTTTTCCGTGTTATACCGGGATGGGATTCACCCGCAACGTGTCAAGGTTGAGATAAGCCCCCCGATAAAAGGTCCTTCCCTCCCTGAACATGCGCCAGAGGATGTCACAGCCGGTTTGTGCCAGCATGGAGTTGATGAAGAGGTCCTGCTTCTGCAATGCTTCCGCCAGCGAACAACTCGGTCCGGAATCCTTCTCCTCAATGGTGGAATAACTGGTCTCCTCGGTAATCACATTCATTCTGGGTATGGTGTGGTACTCGGTGGAGGCGGGCTGATGTATCTTGTTCCGGATATTGCCTATCAGAACCTGCCCGGTTGTCTGGGCGTTGCCGAAATCCATCCAGTAAATCGGTGTCTTTTCGTCATTGTGCGTATTCTTCCTGTGGTGCTTCAGGAATCTCCACAAGTCAAGCCGGGAACGGATGTTGTCCGTACAGGTAATGATTATGTTCGTCAACCCGGGGGTATCCTTGTCACTTTTCTGCCTTGACGGAAAACTCCTGCCTTTCGCTTCCCATGCGTAACCGAAGAAGCGGTTGATACGGGTGACAAGCGCCACCGCCTTGTTCAGTCCGAGTTCCGTCTCGCTGAACAGCTGGCGTCCGATATTCGCCTCGGTGACGGTATCGGGGTCAAAGACCGTGACATGCAGCCCCGGATGTCCGAGCGCCTGTAATGCCACGCTCATACGTGCCAGGCCGGTGACGACCTGGGAGCCTGTGCCTCCTGCCCCGATTACGGAAACGGTTACCGGATGGTAGGGATTAAGAAGGTATTTGTCCGTGTAATGAATCTTTCTCATGATAATATGTCTTTAAGTTGTTTGTCTAGCGGTTTGAGCTCGTCCTCGTTGAAGGGGCTGTCCCGCGCCTGTTCCGTCACCAACACCAGATTACTGTGTGTCGGATTGTCCTGCCCTCCCAGATGGGAAAATTCGCTGAGCCAGAAGCGTTTCTCCCAATATTCCTGAAGCGCGTGGAAGTCCATATTTTCCGGTTTTTCCAATGTGGAGCTGCCCAGGCACACACTTCCGCGCGTCACATTGAAGAAAGGCGCCAGATAAAGCGGCGTGTCCTCTTCCGGTATTCGCCCCTTGTAGGCGAAAATTGTCATTCTCTCGTTTTCAATGATGTAGACAACTCCCGGCAGATGGAATACGCCATCCTTGATGTTCAGGCTGTCCTTGAAGAACATCTGTCGTTTTCCCGGCGGGTTGTACCATATATATTTCTCATGCCCTTTCCGGGTGTCGCACCATAACATGTTGGAAGGCAGCCTGCCGTGGGGCACATTCTGTCTTTCATCCGAATAGGATTCCACCAGGGCGTTCATGAACTCATACGTGACCGGAATGCCCGCTTCCATTCTGCCCGCCTTGTTGATGGGACGGAGCTCAAGGTAATTCTTTCCGGTTGCATAAGGGCTTTCCCTGTATTCATAGGCGATGAGCGCCGCTTTGGGCACCATTATCTCCTGCATCTTTTTGGTCAGTTCATTCATCTTTATCTGATTTTTGATTTGAAATTTTGATTGGGAGAATTAAAAGGAGCCGGTTATATGCTGCATGAACCTCTGCATCCACTTAGAGAGCCTTTCCGGGTAATCGTCCATGCGAAACAGCCTGTCCGTTTCCGGTGTCAGGTACATGTATGTGACCGGGGTGATGGCGTAGGTTTCACGGCAGTCCGAATTGAAATAAGACTCCATGTTTTCTGCCAGCATATCATTGTTGGAGTATGCCAGCATGATTTGGGTGTCAAGTCCTATCGGTGGAAAATTCGGTTCTTTCTCATACGCCCAGTCATAATAGTACTGTATGAGACACGGGTTGTCCGGTGTTATCAGTTCCAGCCCCTCGCTTACCAGTCCGAGAAGTTCCCGTTCCCTCTTCGCTTCTGTCCGGCATTCCCGTATTTTGTCCTCAAGCCGTACACAGAACGGCTTTCCCTCCATCCGCTTGAGCGCTTTTGAGATTTTTCCGGTTTCATAGGATTCCGCCAGCAGGTTGTTTTGCCTGATCTCCTGCGGCGAGGCGTCCGGGTCGCGCTCCTTCCAGTCACGCAGTTCTTCCAGTGCCAGTTCGTAATACCATGTTTCCTTGACCATGTTCAATCCGTGGTGCCGGATGAACCGGCGTATGAATTCGCGGACGATGCATCGTACTGGTACGGAGATTTTCTCTATGAAATCAATGGGAATCCAGAACAATGTGGGTTCCGGCCAGTCGTGATGGCGGAACAGACAGAAATGGAGCCTTCCTTCTTTCTCTTCCAGATTGACACATTCCGGCACGCTCTCCTCCATCGCCTTGTACAGTTCGGTGATTTTCAGACGGGGGATGCCCCCTTTCCTGTATCGGAAAGGGAGCTTTATACCCATAAGTCCGGCATAGTTCGATGCCGATTGGTAGAGATAGTCAAAATTCTCCGGTGTCGTGAGATTGACCAGGGAACCGTCATATCCGTCCTTATGCCAAAAATCCGGTGCAAGGGGAGGAATTTTATCTGTCAGAAAATCATGACGCTTCCCGGTGGCGGCAGTATCCTCCTTTTTTGTCCCGGTGTTCCTCTTCGGATGTCTGACGGGTCGGCCGAGCGGATAATGAGTCCCGCCAGGTTCTCCTTGGTTGATTCTGAGAGCTGTCTGCATGGTTTGTCCTCCTTTTTCTTTCTCTTATCCATACGCTTATCCTTTCACTCCGATAGTTGTCTTGAAGCGGTAGACCGCCTTGTCTTCCTCCCATTCCGGTCCGTGGACGGTCGCCGTTGTCAGTTCGGGATAGGTCATGGAGTAGAAGTCCATCACCTCGTTTACGGACAGGCTGCTGTCCGGGTCGCTCAATACCAGTTCTTTAGAGTCCTTCCTGAATTTGAAAATTCTCTGCAATCCTTTGATTTCAAGTGCCATAATTTCTCTTCTTTTATAAAGTTTAACAATATACCATGTCCATTTGTGCCATGTCCGTCATGCGGCATTCCTTCGGAAAATCCGGATATTCCGCATACGGGTCTTCCCTGAGCATTTCCCGGTCGTCCTCGCAGTCCTTGTCGAAGTTGTACATTGCAGCCTCTTGCGGTTGCCGGAGGTATTCACGCTCCTCATAAGTTCTTGCGGCCTCCTGTACCGGTGCATACCGTGGCTGTGGCGGAGCCGGTTGCATCCATTGCTTTTCGTCTATCCGTGCCTGTTGCATCTGTACTGGTTGATGAAACTGGATTCCTTGCGGTTGTGGAACTGCCTGTTGCGGAACCGGTTGCGCTTGTGGTACGGAAATAGTATATTGTACGGATTGTGTTTGCGGCTGTCCGGGAAATGGCGTTTGCTGTCCGGGATGTACAGCTGACCGGGGCGGTTGTGGTTGTGAAACGGGTTGCGAAACCGGAGCCGGCTGCTCGGGCAAAAACATCGGGATTTGCTCTCCGCTCCGGTATTGCGATGCCGGGGCTGCCGCCTCTTCGAGGC
>ENA-ORTJ01001608-ORTJ01001608.1-human-gut-metagenome-genome-assembly--contig:-NODE-1608-length-14257-cov-11.119913_pt1 | contig 14257 bp, 10 predicted proteins | sample MGYA00242069_ERZ509187 | MGnify/ENA primary metagenome ERZ509187 (study PRJEB26280, sample SAMEA2338779) | human gut metagenome | biome: human gut; feature: human-associated habitat; material: faeces... | reverse complement strand
TCATTTGTATCTTGATAACAGTAACTAACTGATTATCAATATACTTTATATTTGAAGAGGTCAAGTAGTCAAATATATACATAACAAAAGGCGTGCAGTCCAACAGATTGCACGCCTTTCGTTATATTAAGTACTATATTTTTTTTGTGTGATTTGGGAATATGGAATTCAAATTTAAAACTCGTATTTACATTTGCACACAATTTTGGGCAGTGTCTAATATTTCCATCTGTCATAATGAGAGAACCAAATCTGCAAGTAGAACTGCCGTCTCAGCTTCATCTTTTGGAGAATCCTTTGGTTTCCACGCAACAATGAATCTTACGGATGCAGACCTAACACTATAACCTTTGCTCTCCCAATCTGCAAGCGTATTCTGCATATCGACAGACAGTTTGGCAACAGGTTTTCCGGTCATATCATACAGAAAATGATCAGCATAGGTAAGCTTATCACCACAACGCAATGCTAACACATCAATCTTACGTCCTTTGAAAAAACCTAGAAAAACATCCTTATGTGAAAGCTGCAAGACTATCTCTTCGGGCATGGAATATTGTTCTTTGTCTACAAAGTAACTGTCTGCACGCAGACGATCAAAACTATTGCCATTAGTATAAATAAACAAACGCTGTTTAGCCCTTGTCATACCAACATAATAACAGCGCATCAGACAGTCGTCTTTTGCATAATTGTCCGAGATAAGCATATAAACATCGTCAAACTCACGGCCCTTTGCCTTGTGTATTGTCGATACAACGACATCGGCCCCTGACAGGTCGCAGAAATCTTCGACAGACGACTCAAACACAAACTCCTTGAAATCGCTTAGATATTTAGTCTTGCTGGTCTGCTCAAAAAGTTCGATGCAACGCTTCAGATATGCAAGACTCTTGCTACTTTCATAAAGCGAGAATGTTTTATGTTTGGCCTTTTCCCATAAGTCATCCTGAATCAGCGGTGAAGTAACATGCTTGCTTATGTATTTCATGAAGTATCTCACCTCTACCATGTTCCAGAAGAGCAGGCCTTCCATCGACTGTATCAGTTTGCATCTTATGCCGTGTCTGCGCAGAATGGCAACAAGCGTAACCGTTTCTTCGTTTGTCTGTGTGAGTATGCACGACGAACCTTTGCCCTTATGCGACATCAAGCAATTCACAAGCGGCTTATACATATACAAAGAATTGCAATGGACGACCTCTACCCTACCGTCGCTGTCTTTCATCGACTTTATAGGCGTTACCTTCATTCTCCGGCTTACATTACGCAAAAAGTCGTTAGAGAAATCAACCAAATGACGCTCACTGCGGTAATTCTCTGTCATTTCTATAAAACGGCTCCCCTCTTCCTTTGTCAACTGATACATATATTTAGAGTCAGACCCGCGAAACTCGTAAATGTTCTGGTCGTCATCACCAACGGCTATCACGCGCATGTCATCATTGGCATCCATAAGTGCCTTTACAAGTTTATATTCGTCGCCACTCATGTCCTGTGCCTCGTCAATAACAAGCACCGTCTTGCCTATCTTTGACGGCTCCACCTCACCGTCGACAATCATCTGAGCCGCTCGCCCAACAACATTGTCAACATCGTCAAGATTGCCGATACGCCCTAACAAGTCAAAGCAATAAGAATGGAATGTCTTTATCTCAACAAAGTGGGCTGCGTTGCCAATCAGCAGCATCAGCCGCTGTTTAAATTCTGTCGCCGCAGCCCTCGAGAAGGTCAGCATCAAGAGCTGCTCATGCTTCACATCTTCAAGCAACAGGAGCGATGCCAGCTTATGAACGAGCACACGCGTTTTGCCGCTGCCCGGACCGGCAGCCACGACAATACAGCGCGACTCTTTGTCGGAGATAATTTCCATCTGCCGTTCCGACAATTGTCCGAAAAGCTGCTTGTATTTCTTTGGCGTAAGATTGCGCTGCAGGTCGTTAACTCTCTCACCCTTGAAATATTTTGATATAAACTTTTTATAATCCATCCGGAAATAGTCGCTGACATACTGCAAAGCCGCGTCATAGTCTTTCACCATCAGGTTGGCATATTCGCCGACAATATGCACCTGCTGTATTTTCTGCTTGTAAAACTCATTGAGCATGCGGTAATCTTCCTGTTTGAACCTCGATTTGGTGTCCTTTATTCTTTGTATGTTCATCGCGTTATAAAGGACAAGAAATCCTCCTTCAAGCTTGAGCGCGCCTATCCTCGACAGATACAGCAATGCCTCTTCCACATCATCGAGCTTTACATTGTCTAATTCAGTGAAAAACGACTTTTGTTTTTGCTTTATATAATTAAGGAGTCCTACAACAGAGAACATAACCGGCTTGCTGCCCGACTTGTCGCCGTCTTTATCATCCACCTGCCCATAAAGCCATTCTATCGCAACCTGGCATATCTCCATACGCTTTTCAAGACGCTTAATAGTCGACTCCATATCGCCCACACGCCTCAACTCCATGTTATGCTGTGCGTCCTCCTTTTTGCGCACATATCCCTTCACTGTCAGAAAATAAAGCAACGTGCGTATGTCTTTCTCTTTAGACGTGGTTATTCCATAGTTCAAGGCATTGTCGTTAAACTGCTTGCACGATATGCGCAGCGGCTCATCGGGCAGACTGCTCAATATGTATTTCTCAAGTTTCTCAAATCTCGTCAGCAGCAACATTGCCTTACGCTCTGAGTCGCCTGCGTCAAGCAGGTATGCCGAAATGTCTCTGCTGTCGGCCAAGATACCGGCCTGCCGCATACGCTCAACAACAGACACCACTTCGCTCTTGTTCAGTCCTAATATGTCTGCCAGATAGTCAATGCGCGACTCGCCCTCAGCGTCTCCGGCCTTGGCTATGTTTTTCTGCGATATAAGTGACTTTATTATTCTCACGGCTGTCTCCGTTTCGTCGCTGCCGAACAATACCGACGATGTTATGCGCTCTCTTGCCTCGTCCATGTTTTTCACGGTGATGCCTGTAGCATAAACATGCGGCACGTTGTTGCCCCTTATCAGATATCCGCTCTGTTCAAGCGTGGCGAGTGCCGTGCGCACGCGTGTTTCTATGTCATACACCGAATCATCCCATCCGGCGCAACGCGCTATCTCCAATGCCGAACAGCTGACCTTCATGCGGTGCTTTGTAAGATTCTTCACGGCTCTCCACACCTGCTGGATTTCGCTGATGCTCAACTTTGTCTGATTAAGCAATATGAAATGCTTGTCCAGGTCGTTGTCATTATACAGCACGTAGCAGCGTGCCGTCAGTTCGGGGTCGCGCCCAGCCCTGCCGGCTTCCTGAACATAATTTTCAAGCGAGTCGGATATGTCGTAATGCACAACAAGCCCCACATCTTTCTTGTCAACTCCCATCCCGAAGGCCGAAGTTGCCACTATTATGCGCACCCTGCCGCTCATAAAGGCATCCTGATTGCTTATCTTCTCATCGGCATCCATCTTGCCGTAAAAAGGCAAAGCCTTCAGCCCGTCGGAAGTCAGCTTGCGCGCAAGGTCGACGGTGCGCTTTGTGCGCGACACATATACTATCGCAGGACAGTTGAATTCCGACACGAGCGACCTGAGCTTCAGATATTTGTCATTGTCGGTTTCGGCATATATAACCGAATAGCGCAGGTTGGTTCTTGAGGCATTAGAGGCAAAAAGTTCAAGATTGATGTTCAGAGTCTTGCTGAAATAATCGCAGATGTCCTGTATCACTTTCTGCTTTGCCGTCGCAGTAAAGCACGACACGGGTATAGGTGTCTTGCACCTTTTTCTTTTCTGATATTCGCTGATAAACTTGCCTATGTAGAGATAGTCAACCCTGAAGTCCTGCCCCCATGAAGAGAAGCAGTGAGCCTCATCGATGACAAACCTTACCACATTGCGTGCTGTCAATATCTTTTCGATTGTCTTCGACCTCAGAGTCTCGGGAGAAATATACAGGAGTGAAGCGTCGCCGTCCTGCACTCTTTTTATTGCCAGCGAGCGCGATATAGGGTCAAGCAGTCCGTTAATGGTAACGGCGTCAGTTATGCCACGGTCAGCAAGATTGTCCACCTGGTCTTTCATCAGCGACTGCAAAGGCGAAATTACTACAGTCAGTCCATGAACGGAACGGCCCTGCATCAGTGCCGGCAACTGAAACGTAAGCGACTTGCCTCCGCCTGTGGGAAATATGGCAAGCAGCGACTTGCCGTCTATCGCAGCCTTGGCAGCCTGCTCCTGAAGCGGCACTCCGTCGTAAGTGCGAAAGCCGTCGTATCCGAAGAAAGTCTTCAGGTTATATCTCACGTTGAGCTTTGTGTTGCAGTAGTCGCATCCTTCGCTGCAGCTTGTCTCACGCAGCAACTTCATGACAAACTCAACGGCAGGATAATTCTTAAGCACCCAGCCGGGAGTAACCGAACGATGGTCTGTAGTATCTATCAGCGCCAGCGCATATGCCAGTTCACATGGATACTGTCTTATCATCATGTCTAAGTCTGCATTGCCGCAAATCATTCCTTTATATATGCTGCGCACAAGGTCTGCCGGTCTGTCGTCGACAGCCGTTGCACCTACCATCTTGAAAAATCCTTCAAACTCACGTTTATCTTTCAATAACGACGCAAACAGAATGCGCTTTTCTTCAGACAGCGAATTCCATTGTGCCACTTCGTCCATCAGCAAGTCTCTTGCCTTCTCGCAGTCGTTCACGGGATTGTTCATCTGCTCGCTCACCAGCTTGTCGTCTTTCACAAGTCTGTGATACGGACGCTCGGGAAAAAGCAACGGCGAAACATAGAGCGTGTCTACCAAAATCCATGGGCATGGCTCGTCTTCAAACAGATATTTTATGTCATGGTGTATGATGTTATGGCCGCACAGATAATCGACATCTTTCAGAAAACCGAGCAGTTCGCTTTTGGATGACTTATGAAACACGCCACCGTCATGGCGCAGCGCACCAATATCATGCACCTTATGGTCATTAAGCCCAATCTCGGTATCTATAACGGCATAACGCGGAGCATGGCTATATGGTTCAGGCGCAGTCTCATTGCCGAAGATTTCATTCTTATCTTCAGCCTTTACTCCTCCTATTAATCTTTTCCATATTTTCATGCTTTTCAATCGTAAAAAATTTGTCAACGGTGCAGTCTGACGGCATCATCAATATGCCTCTATCTGCAAATATCCAATTATCAAGGTTACACTTATCTGATTGCAAGACTTGCAATAATTCTTTACAAAAATACAAAAAACTATTTTATTCACATTAATTCAACAAGATTTTATTCGAATTAATGCTACCAACGCAAATTAACTCAAGCTGCTGCAATAACAGCTAATAATACTTATTATAAAAACCTATGCGAATAAAAATCAACTGGAAACCATGTTGCGTTATCTGAATTTACGAAACATCATACTGCCATATCCTGCCTTTCGAGAAACAAGATATGGCAGTATTATTTATAGAAGAAAGATGCTTTATTGGTAATTTCCGAATCAATTATGCAACCTATTGCTCATTCTCCCCTTGGTAAGCCTCAACCACATATAAATCAACCATGGGATAACTACTTGCCACACGCTCGATACATCTCTTCACGTCATCCCACTTTAAGCCACCCAATCCTGCACCTATCGCCGGCATGGCTATTGCCTTAACATCATTACAGACGGCCAAGTAAAGCATTCTGTCTAACGAACCTTCAATATACTCAATTTCAGCCCGGGTACGCCATGTAACCTGAGTTCCGAGATTATATATGTGTCCACCGCCATAATCATAGTCGAACACATCTCCGGGACAAAATTCCCCTTCTTTACACAACTGCTTATACTTAACATACATATCCGGAAATTTAAAGCACAGAAAGCATGGCCGAAATGTTCACGCTGATTTCCTAAAAATAACTCTATGACTTACGCATAAAAAGTGGCCCACTTTTGAGTGAAAAGTGGCCGAGTTACGGGTCGTAAACAGGCCACTAACAGTTTGAAAGTGAATACACGTTGTTTTATTACACAAACGCCATATAAAAGAAATAAAAATATTAACCTTAAACATAATAAGCCGAAAATGTTACGATTTTCACGCACTTTTTGTCTTATAATGAAACACTGGGCTTGAAATGACTCAAAAATGATAAGGAGAAAGCAGTAAGATGGTGTATTGAACGACGGCAAAAACCGACATACGGACATTACTTGCGGCTGGCAAAAAGGCCATAATCAGAAAATGCGTTGCCATAAAGAATGATTTTATGTTTTTTTACTAAAAAAATCAGAAAGCAATCAGAATTTATTCTATCTTTGCAAAAAAGCACAAGATTATGAAGAAACTCTATTTAATAACATTAATATTCAACGTCTGCATCCTGTCTGCTGCAGCACAAACGTCAGCTAAACAGAATGCACAACAACCTGCTGACTCTATAAAAATAACAACGTGCAATGCCGGCATGACGACGATAAGAAATGTTCATCTTGGCAAGAAGGATTCTACGATGCATAAACTAAAGGTGTATAAAATTGACAACAATGCCATAAAGACACCTAAATACGATGCATTCAAGGAGAGCATGAAAAGAAAGCCACAGGCCGTTGACTTGCTAAGAGACATTGCCGGACACATTATTAAATAATAGACAAACGCAAAATTAAATAACCGGTATACGCCGAAACACCAACATCACGGATAAGCCAACAGCAGAATATGATGGCATAAAGCGTCGGCGCAAGACTCTTACAGATGATAAAATCCAAAGAAACATACCATGTGCCTATGAGCCGTTCTTGACTTAAGGCATGAAACATGGGCATGAAAGAATTATTTAACACAAAAATTAGTACGCAATAGCAACTAATTCAAAATATAATATTACCTTTGCAAAAAATTTAAATTATGCCAAAGGAACTGTTAGGAACAACAATAGGAAAACTGCGCAACAAGCTGCACCGCCTGATGAAACAGCGATATGCTGCAGAGGCAAGCATAAAACTTACCGTTGAAGAGTTTATACTCTTGACAATGATAAGGGCAAAGACCGACCAGATTCTGCAAAACATTGCCATAGCAACAGGCAAGAACAAGTCGGTTGTGATGCGCATGATAGACTCGCTCGAGAAGAAAGGTCTCGTGAAACGCACCGTAAACCCGGAAGACAGACGCGAGAATCTGCTCAGCACCACAGACATGGGCGAACAGGTTGTTGCCGAATACCACAAAATTGAGAAGAAGCTGTCTTACGAATTACTGAAGGGCATACCCGAAGAAAAGGTGGAGGTGTTCTTCGAAGTAGTAGAGGAAATATCAAGGCGCACAAACAGTCTTTAACGCGATAAAGGCAGACTATCCGTAAAATAAAGCTCACATCAGCTGTTATATCTCAAATTCAGTCACCTAGAAGTTTAAGTCGTCCGCATTGCCCGGACCGCAGAAACACCAAGGCACACAATGCTTTAACCTGCGGCACAAAAGGCAACGAAGACAGCAACATAAAAGGTGACCGAAACATAACCTTATGTTTGAGCTTATTATTTTACAGAGATAGTTGCTATTGTAAACTATTTATATTATCAATAAAAATCAGATGAAGAATATAATTAAAAATGTTATTACGTGCCTGTTGCTGATTTGCCCGGTATCATTACACGCACAGCAGACAGCACGCATCATGAGTTTGAATGAACTATTCTCACTGGCCGACACGCAGAGCAAGACGATAAAGATTTACGAGTCGGTTGTAAGCGGTGCCGAGAAGGACATCTCGGTGGCAAAGAATGCCTATCTGCCCAGCGTTGAGTTCTCGGCATCGGCAACGTTCAACGGCAACGCATGGGTGGCCGACCGCGACTTTTCAAACGGACATTCATTTTCATCGCCTCATTTTGGCAACAACTTCGCAATAGAGGCCTCGCAGGTGGTGTTTGCCGGAGGTGCAATCCACTATAACATAAAGGCCCTGGAGATACAAAAGAGAATAAGGGAGTGGGAACTTGCCTCGCACAAGCAGGACGTTTACTTCCTGCTGACAGGCTATTATCTCGACTTGTACAAATACCGCAACCTGCTCACGGTGTATGACAGAAACATGGAACAGACGCGCCAGGTGATACGAGACATGCATGCACGCGAAGCTGCCGGAGTGGCACTGAACAACGATATCACGCGATATGAGGTGCAGTATCAGAATCTGCAATATAAGCGCACTGAGCTTGTAAGCTCGATAAACATCTGTAACGACAAACTGGTAACGATGCTCGAACTGCCTAAGGACACGGAGATATTGCCCGACACGACACTCCTGTCGAGTAACATGCCGAAACCCGGCGAAGCCGAATTTCAGGACATAGCCTACAAGAATTCGCCTATACTAAACAAAAACAGACTTGCGCTCGACATGCTCAGCAAGAAGGAGAAAGTGATAAAATCGGGCTACATGCCGCAGATAAGCATCATAGCCGGCGACAACCTGAAAGGCCCTATTACCTACGAAATACCTACATTGGACAACAACATCAACACATGGTATGTAGGCGTGGGACTTAAATTCAACATAGGCAACATATACAAACTGCCAAAAGACTTGTCGCGCCTGCGCTCTTCAGTGGAGCAGTCGCACAACGAACTTGCGTCGGCCGAAGAAAACGTGTCGCTGGACGTAAACGCTGCATATACAAGATATCTCGACTCGTTTGAACTTCTGAAGACACAGGAAAAGAGCCTTCAGCTTGCACGCGAGAACTACGACGTGATAGCCAACCGCTATGCCAACGACCTTGTGCTCGTGACCGACCTCGTAGACGCCGACAACCTCAGACTGTCGGCCGAGGTTCAGTATGTCAACGCACAGATAAACGTAATATACAATTATTACAAGCTCATTTACTCAACCGGTTCACTGAATACGATAATTAAATAACCAAAAATAATTATGAACAGAAAAAACAAAAAGATATTGCGCAACATCATCGTAATCGCAATAATTCTGAGCGGACTGACATGGGTTTGCTCAAAGTTCATACACTTCGGCAATGTTGAATACACCGACAATGCCCAAATAAGACGAAACATCATACCGATAAACTCGCGCGTGCAGGGCTTCATACAGAAGGTATGCTTCGATGATTTCCAGTTTGTACACAAAGGAGACACTCTCGTAATCATCGAAAACTCTGAATATAAGCTGAAAGTAGAACAGGCAAAGGCAAACTATCAGAAAACCCTCATGGAGAACACGGCCATGGGAACGGCAATATCTACCACGGCAAACAACCTTTCGGTTTCTGACGCAAGCATAGAGGAACTGAGAATAAGGATGAACCAGACCGAAACAGACTACCAAAGATATAAACAGCTGTATGCACAAAAGGCCGTTACACGTCAGCAATATGACAACGCAAAGGCCGACTATGAGGCTACGAAGGCCAAATATGACATGCTCGTTAGACAAAAGAAAAGTACATCGCTCGTAAAAGACGAACAGACACAGCGCCTTGAGCAGAACCAGACAAACATAGACGTGGCCAAGGCAGCCAAAAACCTAGCCGAACTGAATCTGTCGTACACCGTGATTGTTGCCCCGTGCGACGGTTACACATCACGCAAGGCCCTGCAGGAAGGACAGTTTATACAGCCGGGACAGACTCTGCTGTCAATAGTTGAATACGACAACGTGTGGATTATAGCCAACTATAAGGAAACACAGACAGCCAACATACGCGAAGGCATGCCCGTAAGCATAAAGGTAGACGCCGTGCCGGGCGTTGAATATCACGGCAAGGTAGGCAAGCTGGCCAACGCCACAGGCGCACAGTATTCGATAATACCACAAGACAACTCTGCCGGAAACTTTGTAAAGATTGAACAGCGCGTTCCAATAAAGATTGTGTTCACAAAGGAGAACAGCAAGGAAGCCATAGAACGCCTGCGCTCGGGAATGAACGTAGAATGTGAGGTTAAATACTAAAGCCTATGCCAGCACCTTCACCACAAGAAGTAGCAGCCGCAAGGCGCATAATGGTATGGAAAGACTTTGTGCCCCAGCCTCTGCGCTTTCCGCTGATAATATTTATAATTGTTGTCTACATGTTCTCCGGCGGCATATACATGTCGGCCGTGGCCGAGATGACCGGAACATGGGGCTGGATCAACGAAGACGTAATGATGGCAGGCTATGCCTCAATGACGGGACTTACAATGGCCTTTCCGCTGCTGTTCAGGATACTGTTCAGATTCACAACGCGCGACGTTCTCCTGTTCTCTGGTGCAGTGTTTATCATATGCGACTACATCTGTATGATATGCGACTTTCTCCCGCTTGTTGTTGCCCTGTCATTCATTAGCGGTTTCTTTAGAATTGTAAGCACTTTTGTATGCTGGAGCAGCATCCAGCTGAAGATTACGCCAAAAAGAGACTTTGCGGTGTTCTTTCCATTCCTGTTCACGTTTGTCCTCGGCAGCGTGCAGCTTGTCAACGTTGCCACAGGATACAGCATTTATGCCTTCGACTGGCAGGCCATGCACCGCATAACCATTGGCGCGTTCATACTTGTTTTCGCGCTGGTTTATTTCTGCATGCGCAGCAAGTTCCGTCAGGGTCCCTACATCCCGTTCAAGGGCATCGACTATCTCGGCGGAATAATGTGGACTCTGTGGCTGTTCTGCATCATATTCATTTGTGTATACGGCGAACACTACGACTGGCTCGACGGCGAACCAATCCGCATAGCCATAGCGTTTGCGGTTATTCTGCTGCTGATGTGTCTGCAACGCGCTGCCACAATCAGGCATCCTTACATAAACATAAGGACGTTTTCGCAACACAACATGCTCTATATATTCATTCTGTTCGGGTGTATGACGCTGATGTCTGCCACGGCTACATCCACCCAGAACATATTTACCAGTTCGATTCTTGGATACGACGCACGCCACAATGCCGACCTCAACTGGGGCATAACGGCAGGAATAGCCGTAGGCACGGGCTTTTTCTTCATGGCTCTGACGAAGTGGAAATGGCGTATTAAGGACATCGTCTTAACCGGGTTCGTTTCTTTTCTGCTTTACCAGACGATGCTGTATTTCCTTATCGACCCTTCAACGGAGAAATACATGCTGTATCTGCCCATGCTGCTTAAGGGCGCCGGAGTGAGCATTGTGTACACATCGCTCACCTACGCCCTTGCCGGCTGCGTCACGTTTGAGTATTATTTCGAGGCCATGTGCGTCATCGGATTTATCCGGACGAGCTTCGGCGGACCGCTCAGTTCGGCCATAATGACCAGGATTTTCAACAACGTCAAACAGGCAAACACAGCCAATCTGGGCAGCTACATCGACCCGATGTACTACAACTGCGAATCGTTTCAGACACTATACAACGAGTTTCAGCGCCAGATGCTCATGGTGAGCCTTAAAGAGGTTTACGGATGGGCCGTGATAATGGCCGTGATAATCCTGCTCGCCATACTGCTGTCTGACTATCGCGTACACCTTGGCGCAAGGGCTAGTCAGATGCTTAGGCTGTCGCAAATATGGAGGCAAGTGCGCCACAAGTCTGACTAAGGTGTCAAAAGCATAACGGCACGGAGCCTTACAGACGGCAGCACAAGACACGGCAAATAAGCCGTCGGCCGGATATTTCTGCCGCAAATTACAGGCATGCTCTGAAAATGTCCGAAAAACCGTAACTTTTTCGCCATATATAGTTAAAGATTAAACATTGGCAACATCAATAAACATTATATATTAAGAAAACATCGCAGGTTTACTTTCAAACCATTAGTGGGCCGTTTACGACCCGTAAACGGCCCACTTTTCATGCAAAAGTGGCCCACTTTTTATCCGCAAACGGCATACTAATTTCAGACTAAATGCAAGTTGATGAAACAAGGGAGACACAACGAGCGGCAAGGCACGCTGCACTATAAATGAAACAAGGACACCGGACACCTAAAAAATAACGGCAAACACACAAGAATATCGCTGCAAAATCTTATCTTTGCAGCGATATTTTTATTTTACAAAAACAGAAAATGCTTATGAAAAATAACAGAATAACCGAACTTTTCGGCATTGAATATCCCGTAGTTCAGGGCGGTATGGTGTGGTGCAGCGGCTGGCGACTGGCTTCTGCCGTGAGCAATGCGGGCGGTCTGGGACTGCTCGGAGCCGGATCAATGCACCCGGAGACGCTGCTTGAGCACATAAACAAGATGAAAGCTGCAACCGACAAGCCGTGGGGCGTGAACGTTCCGCTGATGTATCCCGAGATAGACAGACTCATGAAGATGATAATAGACGAGGGCGTAAAGGTTGTGTTCACGTCGGCAGGCAGTCCGAAGAAGTTCACCCCGATGCTTCACGAAGCCGGAATAAAGGTGGCACACGTGGTGTCGAGCAGCAAGTTTGCCGCAAAATGCGAAGAGGCAGGCGTAGACGCCATCGTTGCCGAAGGCTTTGAGGCAGGCGGACATAACGGACGCGAAGAGACAACCACGATGACTCTGATACCGCAGGTGCGCAAGGCAACCACAAAGCCGCTCATTGCCGCAGGCGGAATAGCATCAGGCGAGGCTATGCTAGCAGCCATGGCTCTCGGTGCAGAGGGCATACAGGCAGGCACACTGTTCGCACTCACCGAGGAGAGTTCGGCGTCTGAAGAATTTAAGAAGAGATGCACAGAACTTGCCGAAGGCGACACCATGCTGTGTCTGAAGAAGATTGCCCCCACCCGACTCATCAAGAATGCCCTATACACCAAGCTGGCAGAAGCTGAAGACAAGGGAGCCACAGCCGACGAACTGCGCGAGATACTCGGCAGGGCAGCATCAAAACGAGGAATATTTGAGGGTGACATGGAGAGCGGCGAACTGGAGATAGGTCAGATTGCCTCAGCGATAAAGACGATAAAGCCTGTGAGCGAGGTGATGAAAGAACTTATCAGCGGCTTTGAAAAGGCAAAGGAAAGAGTTGCACTTCTGTAAGCCTCAACGCTTGTTTATCATCATTTTGCGGCAGAATAAAATGATTCTGCCACAAAATATTATACCCGTAAAACAATTCGTCATCCGCAACATCCTTATAAAGCGGCAACAAAAGTCTGCCGCATGATGTTACGGATGACGAATAAAATTATCAAACAATATCACGACGGACATACGTCCGACATCACATATACATTTTATCCCAGCTTTACTTTGAGCCATCGTCCGCGGAACAGGCGCCATAAGAATATTGCGCCGCGGAACGTAAGCTCTATGGCCATCGCCATCCATACGCCGCGCAAGCCGTAGATAGGCGCAAGATAGGCCGCAAGAGTAAGGCGCACGAGCCACATGCTGGCAAGGTTCATGCAGGCAGGAACAAGCGTGTCGCCTGCACCGAGGCATACGCTGTAAGCCACTATCGAGGCGGCAAACATCGGCTCGGCAAAGGCCTCAATGCGCAAGGCACCGATGCCCAGCTGGCGAATTTCTTCCACAGGCGTCATTATTCCTATCATCTGCGGTGCCGTGATATACATCACGACGCTGATGGCAGCCATGACAATCATGCCAAGGAATACAGTGCGGTAGGCAAAGCTGCGCGCCAGGCGCGGCTGACCTGCACCGATGCTCTGCCCCACAAGCGTAGTGGCAGCCTCGCCGATGCCGTATCCCGGCATGTAGCAAAGGCTCTCGGCGGCTATGGCAAACGTATTGGCGGCTATGGCGAAGTTGCCAAGCGGGGCAACAATCATCGTACTTACGATCTGCGCACCGCTCATCATAATATACTGTGCGCCCATCGGCGTGCTTATCTTTGCCGCGTTGCGCAGATAATCCCACAGCGGCGCAAAGGTCCATTTCTCCTTTTTCAGCATCAGTTCCGACGACCTGAGCGTTGCAAACCATATCAGCATCACACCCGTAACGATGTATGCAAGAGCCGTTCCAAGGGCAGCTCCTGCCACGCCCATGCCCATTCCGGGCATCAGTATGTCGTAGCCAAGCACGGAGACGTGACGCGTGCTGAATATAAGGAAATAGTTGAACACCACGTCCAGAAGACACATCAGCACGCTGACGGCACTGGGCACGCGCATGTTTCCCGAACTCTTAAGCATGCTCGACGACAGTATTCCAAGCTGATATACGGGCAGCGACATGCAGAATATGGCAAAATAGCGCGACGCGTCGGGAGCGATATCGGCTCCTCCGCAACGTACAGTGATTACATCACCGTCTTTGAAACGACGCATGTAGATCTGGCAGGTAGTA
>ENA-ORTJ01001562-ORTJ01001562.1-human-gut-metagenome-genome-assembly--contig:-NODE-1562-length-14692-cov-8.398579_pt1 | contig 14692 bp, 10 predicted proteins | sample MGYA00242069_ERZ509187 | MGnify/ENA primary metagenome ERZ509187 (study PRJEB26280, sample SAMEA2338779) | human gut metagenome | biome: human gut; feature: human-associated habitat; material: faeces... | reverse complement strand
CGGTCGCCGCCAGAGAATCCTGCCGTTTCTCTTTGGGCAGCGTCTGCAGCGCCTCGTCAAACTTTCTCCTGGCGTGCGCCCAGCAGCCCACCACCCGGATGTTCTCGGACAGCTTGTGGTAGCCCTGGTAGCCGTCTGCGTGCAACCAGCCGGAGAAATCCTTGAGAAAGGCCTGAGCATGCTCTGCTTTCCTGCTTGGCTGGTACTCGTACAGGACAATGGGATGCTCGGCGCAGCCGCTGGTCCGGTACACCCACATGTAGGATTTGCTGGTGGAGGTCCTGCCCGGCTCCTTCAGCACCTGCAGCGTGGTCTCGTCTCCGTGCAGCACGGGTTCCTTGCACAGCTTCCGGTGCAGTGCGTCATACACTGGCCGCAGCCAGGTATCCGAGGCCTGCAGGATCCAGTTGGCCATGGTCTGCCGGGACAGCTTCAGCCCCTGCCGCTGGAACTCCTGCTCCAGGCGGTACAGCGGCGAGTACATAACAAATTTCTGTGTCATGATATGGGCTACCGCCTCCGGGGAGGCAAAGCTACCCGGACAGAGCACCGGCTGTTTGGGTGTCTTTCGGAGATTGCCCTCGCCTGTTTCCGCCTCGCACTGCTTGCAGGCATAGGTGTAGTACACATCCTCCTGGATCCAGAACCGGGCAGGCTCCATCTTCAGGCTCCGGCGCACCTCTTTGCCAATCTCCTCCATTACGGTACCGCAGACATCGCAGATGCGCTCCTCTTCGGAAAGGCGGTGCTCCACCACTTCCGTGAGGGTCCCCTCCGGCACGATATCCAGCACATTGCCGCTGTGCCGCTTGCGGGCATGGGCCTTTACTGCTACCTGCTCCGCCGTGGCATTCTTGGTCCCGTAGGCATAGGCCTCCGCCTCATTTGCCATGAGAGACAGCTGGTCCATCAGCCCCTCCTGGAGCCGCTCTGAGGATACGCCAAACTGCCGTTTCCTGGCAAGACCAAGCTGCTCCAGAAGCCATTGGTTCTGGAGCTTCAATTCTTCATATTCCGCCCGCGAAATGGTCACCATTTCCGGGGTGCTTGCGGCAGTATCCTTCTCATTTCCCATGAGGAAATGATACCACAAAGCAGGGCAAAAAGCCAGTGTTTTCAGCGCTTTCCGGTATTATATCACGCTCAGGCCGGACACCGCTTTGTTTGCCTTTGGCTGATCTGTATTCAGCCCTTCCATCAGCCAGCGATACTGCTGCGGCGTCAGGGCCTGCACTTCCTCTGTGCTCCTGGGCCATTGGAAGCTGCCGCTCTCCAGACGCTTATATAGCAGCAGAAAGCCGTCTCCCTCCCAGTACAGTGCCTTGATCCGGTCCCGCCGTCTCCCACAGAACAGAAACAGCGCCCGCTGAAAGGGATCCATCTGGAACTGGCTCTTTACCAGTGTGGCCAGTCCATCAATGCCTCGTCGCAGGTCTGTGTATCCGCAGGCGATGTACACCGGGCAGCTGCAGTTGAAATCGTTCAGCATGTGTGCAGGATCTCAACCAATGTTGTCAACTGCTCCCTCCCGCACGACGGATAGATATCGACTCTCATATTCCCGATATACAGTGTGGCGGAACGTTCCGCTTCGTTGCGGCATCCCTGCCTTGGTACCGGCACTTTTGCAAAGGTAGCGCTCTCCTGTTCTTCCTGCTGTGCCATGCTGCCCGCAACAGCCAGTACTTCTCGCTCCCAGCGATAATATGTGGTTACTGTGATCCCCTGTTGCCTACACCATTCCCGAACTGATAGCCCGCTGCTGCGGCAATCTTGGATAACTGTCGTCCATTCCTGCAACCGTGCCTGGTGTTTCAACTCGATCGATGTCACTGCAAGACCCCCCGTACAAAATAGTGCTGGAACGTTCCGCTACGTTCCAGCACTATTATCTCATGCACGTCTATCCGCCTGCACCTTTGACGGTTACTTATGAACAGTCCCTTGCCGAGAGAAAAATAAATCGCTGGAAACGGGAACGCCCCCGGCACTGTGCGTCTGGCACAGTGTCGGGGGCGTTTTTCCGTGTCTTAGTTATGAGCCAGTTCATTTAGGAGCAGCTTTCGATAGTCCACATCCAAGACGCAGCGATGGAAGTCCATCAGACGGTGTTCGTCGAACAGCTTTTCACAGAGCTTGGTCAGCGGATGATTCATCAGCTTTGCAGAAATGCCAGTCTCGTTGAAAAACCTTGCCCATGTGAAGACCTCTTCTAAATCCTCCTGCCCAAGCGTGGCAGGAATGATGGCGTTGCTGAGACGGACAATGGGGCTGTCCGCAAATCGCTCTGCGACCTCCTCCGGTGTGCATTCATAGCGGTCACAGTCGAAGGAAAGCGCATCCTCAATTTTAAGATAATTTTCGGTTTCATCCCGCGTCAAGGTTATGGTGTAGTCTCCCATACCGGACGGCACATCAATATTCTCCATGACATCAAGCTCGTAACGGGAGCCGCCGATGATCGCCTCAAAGGAGAAAGACTGACAGATTACTGCTGGGTTTTTGTCTATCTTGTCCTCATTCAGAAAAGACAGCGGATTATACTCTGTCAGTTCCCAGTCGATTTTTCCTCTCTCTGTTTGCTCGGCAATCTGCTGGATCAGATGTCGTTCTTCTTCGTGCAGATTTTCATTGTACAACATGATACACCTCCGTTTTCTGATTGTCGTTTTTGGGGGGCTGTTCTATGTTTCCGAAGAGACTGCCGTTTGTATCATCATTCCTTGGCTGAGGGCAGACCTTCGTAAAACTTCCTCAGTTCGTCCAAACTGCTTGTCCGATTTTTGATAGGCAGGGAGTCCCATGTAATGTCATGATAGCGTTCCGGCGGCTCGTCCCGCAGTCTTCGGTCGATAATGCAGACAATGCCGGTGTCTGTGAAATTGCGGATCAATCGCCCGATACCTTGCTTGAGCTTGATAATCATTTCGGGAACGCGGACATCCATCAGAGCGTCCTTTGCGACGGAACACTTATACTCGATAATTGGATCAGGGACAGGGAACGGAAGCCGGAAAATGATGACATTGGAAAGGCTTTTTCCTTCAATGCTGATACCTTCCCAATATGCGCCCGTCCCCAGAAGCACGGAGTTCGTATCTTCCTTAAACTCATTCAGCACCTTGTCCTGCGACGATCCCGGCTGCTGCACCAAGATTTTGTACGGAAGATTTTTCTCGCTGAGAATGGAGTAGACCTCTTCCATGTCGGTCTTTGCCGTAAACAGCACGAGTGCCTTTCCATTGGAAATGCTCAGGATCTCAAGCAGTCGCTCCACGGCCTTTTCAATGAAGGCTTCATGTTCTCTGGTCGGGTGCGGGAGATCGTTGCAATAGTAGATCATGGCGTGTTCATCGTATGGATATGGGGAAGGCTTTGGCTCGGATAAGCAGCCGCGGTCACCAGCGGGAAAGCCGGTATTGCTGATAAAGTAAGAATACTGTTCTTCCAGAGACCCGCTCGTGGCGTTCGTCAGCGTGGCAGAGGTCAAGATGGTTCTTTCATCACCATTGAAGTATAGGCGGCTCACAATTTCCCTCGTGTTTTTAGGGCAATAGACGAGTTCCGCGTTGCTGCCGTGCTGCTCGATCCAGATCAGCATATCGTCTATCTGGTCAAGAAGCTCCGAAAGGGATTCGCTGACGGCATCCAGATCATCAGAGGCAGCAAAGGAACGGTTGTTTCTGAAATCCATGCTGGAATAAATCTGAATGCTGGACGAAAGGTTGTGTATGGCGGCGTTCATTTCAGTAAGCAGCTCAACCGCACTGCCGTTTTGGTCAAAGAAAAAGCGGTCAGCATAGCGCATATCCTGCTCTGCCTCGTTGATCTGCTTTTGGACTTGTGCTTTCAGGCAGTTATAGAAGGCGATGATTGCGCTCTCTGCCTCTCGCTTTTCACCGGACACACTGCTCTGGTCAAAGGATCGCAGCTCATAGAATGCGCTCTTAATCATTCCAAAGAGCATACCTTGCCCGAAACGCTCCGTTGTGGCACTCCGCACTTTATCATCCAAGTTGTGCGCTTCATCCACGACAAGCAGATCAGCGGCGGCGTTAATCAGCCCGTCCTGACCGCGCCTGAGTTTCATGAGATGCTGGGTTAGAAAATCCTGATTGCACAGTACCACTCCATCCGTAAACTTTAATGCTGCACGGACTTTGTAATACTTGCACTTCTTTTCACAGGAGCCGCAATTCTTCATGCTGAACCGCTGCACATTTACCTTGTCCCAGACGCCTTGCGGCAAAACCTCCAGGAAATCCTTGCGTTCCTCATATCCTTGCTTGATCCCTTCTTTGAGCGCGTCCGGTGGGTCTGCTTTCGGGTCACACATATATTCATCTGCGCGTTTGTTGCAGAGATAATGGGTCTGTCCTTTAGCGAGGATGACGTCTCTGTTCAGCCCAAGAAGGGGCATTACCGTGTGGACATCGCGCCAGAGCTGTTCTTGAAGCGCGATGGTCGAGGTTGCGATGATAACCGGCTTGTTCATGCGTTTGCTGTACAGCAGCACCGGCACAAGATAGCCAAAGGACTTTCCAATGCCCACGCCAGCTTCAATCGCAAAATGCTGATCGTTTATGAGGGCGTCCACAATCTCAAAGGACATATCCTGCTGCCCCTCTCGCATTTCCAAGCCATGCTGCGGGGCTTCATCCCAAAAGAAGGTGCTGACTTGCTCACTCATGGAGTACAGCTCTGCTTTTCTGCGCTTTTTCCGTTCCTCCGATGTATTGAATCCAAAATAGAATCTGTTGTCCATCCACATTCCTCCCGGAATAGAAACCAAGGCTATCCGCGTTTCAGTTCAATGCTGACGTTTCCGTTCTCGTCGATGGTCAGCGTCATGTGCCTGATGTGCTTCTCATAGAACTGCCGCCGCTCTGCGGGAGACATTTCGATCCTCGTGTTTCGCAGAGCAGCGTCAAACATATCGTTGACGTTCAGGTGAACGGAGTTGTCAATCCAGCGGTACATCTCCTTGAACAGTGCGTTTTTCTTGATGTCCTCGCTGTTGCCGGAGTAGAAGTCATCCAGATAGCAGTAGAATATCCCGGATTCTGCAAGTGCTGCCTTCATATCCGGTCCGCATTTTTCCCGCTCAATCATGACAAGGAATCTGGCGTCCGGCAAGGAAGAGATAAGCCCCCAGTAGTCGGAATCGCTTGAGACAATGACGAAGGAATCTACTTGCTTCTGGTAATGTTCCTGACAGGCTCTTGCGGTGAGCTTGATGTCCACCAGTGATTTGTTCTGCTTGATCCGCTCAATCATGATATGCTCAACGGGGATGCGGGTGTAGTTTTCAAGAATCCGCCATGCCGTAGCGGTATGTACGTCATCAAAGAGAATGATCGCCGTAATTTTCTGCATGACCTCATAATCAAGATTTTTGAGCGTGGCACACAGCTTGTACGGGTCGGAGTTTTCGCAGTCCACCACCAATACGGTCTTCTCACTGTCATCTATGAAGTCGTAGATATTGTTTTTTACAAAAGCCCCTGCATCGGAGACTTTACTGTATTCCGTGAAGGCGTCGCAATGCCATTGATAAAGCAGGGTAGCAAACTTCTTATCATTATAGAGGACATTGCCCTCGTCCATCGGTACCCAGTTGATGTACATTTGATAGGGGTAGTAGGAGAGACTTGCGTAATAGATGTCCGCAGCATCTTTCGTTCCGTCCTCTGTCAAGCCGTTTGGCATAATGAACAGCTCTTTTATGTACGTCCAGTTAATCCAGATTGGAAAGAGGCTTTTGCAGTTGTTAATGCGGTCTGAAATCAGCCGGTTGATCTCGATAATGTGGTGGCATAGCTTTGTACTCGACTTTTTGATAAAGCTGATTCCGTCATTTGAAAGCTGCTGCATACTGGATGTTGGAAGGATCTCCGGCATCGAAAGAAGCCCACGGTATTCCATCCGCATGATGTCATTTATTTTCCGGTAATTGCGCTCAATGGCGGTGCGGATGATACATAGATTACGAATGATACGGGCATTTTTATCCTGTTCAAGCCGGTTGTATATCTCTATCTTCGGCGGCTCGTGTTCATTTTGGAAAATACGAAGCGGGACGCCGATCAGGTAAGCGACCTTTGACACAAGCTCATAGGTGCTGTCTTTGTAGGCAATCTGTTCTCCGGTATATTCGATGCCATTCAACATGACTGAATTGCCCATGATCTACTCCTTTCTCGTAGGGGAGTTAAGCGGTCATTACATTGTCCGTCCACATCTCACACTGGCTCATGACAGTCTGGACAGCATCATCCATACCCTCTGGCGGATATTTGTGTTTTTTCAGCAACCTTTTGACCAAGCGGCGCATTCCTGCTCTTGCGCTCTCTTTCTTTTGCCAGTCTATTGTCTGGTTTTTGCGAAGCAAATCTGTCAGCTCTTTCGTGATTGCAATAAGCTCATTATGCTCGTAAAAGTCCTTGATTGCTTGCGGCTTCGTGAGAGCATCATAGAAAGCAAGTTCATCCGCTGTCAATCCGAGTTTTTCACCCTCGGCGGCAGCAGCGGCAATGTCTTTCGCCAGCTTGAGTAATTCTTGAATGACTTCCTCGTTGGTCAGCATTCCGTTCAAATAGCGGTTCATTGCGCTCTGAATGATTTCGGAGAACTTCTCGGATTTGACAATGTTTGTACGACGATAAACAGATACTTGTTCAGCAATCAGCTTTTTCAGAAGTTCGACTGCCAGATTCTTCTCCTTCATGTTTGCCACTTCTTCAAGGAACTTCGGATCGAACAACGAAAACTCAGTCTGGACATCGGAGAAGAGGTTGATAACGCCTTCGCTCTTGATGCTGTGTTTCAAAAGTTCGTTAATGCGCTCATTTACTTCCGGAAGCGTAAACTTCTTTCCGGTACCGCCTGAAACCAAGCGCACGGTCATTGTTCTTACGGACTCGAAGAAAGCCGCCTCCATGCGAGTTTGCTCGTCTACCAAGCTGCTGCACAGCGAAAGTGCCTGCTTGAGAAGCAGAGCTTCTTTGATAAACACATTCTGTGTCTTCTCATTGTCGGGAAGATTGTACTCTGCAACACTCTTGCCGAGTATGAAGTTCACGCCGCCGCTGATAAGCTTTGCACGGTCGAGGTCGCTTCCGGTCATGAATTTCTCATAACTGAATCCGTGGAACAAATCTCTGCAAATAGAGAGCTTTTCAAGGAACTTCGGATATGCAGCCTTGCTTACATCTGTATCACCATAGTTCTTCTTGTCTCTGGCAGTATAGTCGTTCATTGCCTGTTTCAGTGCAGCCGCAATGCCGACGTAATCAACAACCAAACCGCCTTCTTTATCTTTGAAGACACGATTGACGCGGGCGATAGCTTGCATCAGGTTGTGTCCAGCCATTGGCTTATAGACATACATCGTAGCGAGGGAGGGAACATCAAAGCCGGTCAGCCACATATCCACGACGATAGCGATTTTCAGCGGAGAGTTATTGTCTTTGAATTTCCGCGCCATATCGTCCTTATGAGCTTTGTTGCCGATAATCTCACGCCATTCTTCGGGATCGTTATTGCCTTGCGTCATGACCACTGCAATCTTTTCCGTCCACGCTGGGCGTAGCTCAAGAATGCGCTTATAAATCTTCATTGCTATGGGACGCGAATAAGCAACGATCATCGCCTTGCCGGTTAGGATATTCTCACGGTAATTCTCGTAATGATCAAGAATGTCATTTACCAAGGAATTGATCGTCTGGTCGGCGCCGAGGATTGCTTCCATCTGACCAAGTTCCTTTTTGCTCTTTTCAATGACATACGGATCGGCGTTGTCAGCCATAATGTCATACTCATTATCGATCAGATGGAGGGTGTTCTCGTCGAGTTTCAGGTGAATCACACGGCTCTCGTAGTAGACGGGTCTGGTCGCGCCATCTTCAACTGCCTGAGTCATATCATAGATGTCGATGTAATCACCGAAGACCTCTCGTGTACTGCGGTCTTTTGTGGAGATCGGTGTTCCGGTGAATCCAATGTAGGTCGCATTAGGAAGCGTGTCTCTTATAATGCGGGCAGTGCCGATAACGGTTTTCGCCTCGACTTCGCCGTTGTCCTTCTGCTTGACCACAACCTTCTCATTGAGACCATATTGCCCGCGATGCGCTTCATCAGCCATCACGATAATGTTCCGGCGTTCCGAAAGAGCTTCGTTGCTTTCTTCAAACTTCTGCATGGTCGTGAAGATTATGCCGTTTGCCTGTCTGTTTGCAAGCAGTTCTTTCAGATTCTTGCGGCTCTCAGCGTGCTGCGGCGTTTGCCGGAGGAAGTCCTTGCAGCGGGCGAATTGTCCGTAAAGCTGGTCGTCCAGATCGTTACGGTCGGTAATGACAACGATAGTGGGGCTTTCTAACGCTTCTTGCAGATAATGAGCATAGAAGACCATAGACAACGATTTTCCGCTGCCCTGTGTATGCCAGAAGACGCCACCCTTACCGTCCGTCACTGTTGCGTGTTTTGTAGACTCAATCGCCTTTTTGACTGCGAAATACTGATGATACCCGGCGAGTATCTTGAAAGTATTCTGTCCATCCACATTAAAGCAGATGAAGTTTTTCACGATGTCAAGGAAGCGGGTCTTCTCAAACAGTCCTACAAAGAATGTGTCAAATGATGCGTGTTGCGTATTCTCATAGCTGCCGTCTGTTGTTTTCCACTCCATAAAGCGGTCTTCGCCGGACGTGATTGTACCAGCCTTTGAAGTGGTCAAGTCGCTCATGACACATACCGCATTATAAATGAACATAGAGGGGATCTCATACATATAGTTCCGGAGCTGGCGGTATGCTGCGGAAGCATCGGTTTCTTCGCGGGACGGAGACTTCAACTCCACAATGACGAGTGGGAGACCATTGACAAAGAGAATCACATCTGGTCTTTTTTCGGAGTTCTCAATGAAAGTCCATTGATTCGCAACTGTGAACTCGTTACTGGCAGGATTTTTGAAGTCTACAAGGTAAACAAGGGTAGAGCGTTCTTCACCCTTGTCATAGTATTTTACCGGGACTCCGTTTTGGAGGTAGTCCATAAAGACCATGTTCTTCTGCAAAAGCGTTCCGGTTTCAAAGTTCTTGAGCTTATAGATTGCCTCCGTCAGAGCATCCATTGGCAAGTTTTTGTTGATTCGCTGCAAAGAGGGCAGCAGGACATCCTCATAAAGCGGAGAGTGATAATCGCGCTCCACATCTGGTCCATAGACATAGGTATATCCAAGATCCTCATTGAGAAGCTGCAAGACGGCATTCTCATAATTTGATTCGGTAAAATAGCCCGACATTTGTACTCAACTCCCTCTATATAATATCCGCATAGATGCGGTTTTCAGCTTTTGTGAAGATTACCTCAGCAGGAAATAAATCTTCTCCTGTATTTGCCATTGAAACCAGCGTCATTGCCCATTCGTTCAACTGTACAGGCAGCCTATAACATAGATTTTCAGGTGATGCCTCAACAGTGACTAATGGGATGCCGCCCTTTGCAATACCGACAGAAAGAACTACAAAGGCGTTTTTTCCTTTGGTGAGTTCCAGAATGGGTTGTCTGTCTACATCGTGATAAACTTTTGCGCCGCGTCGATTCCTAAAAAAATCCTTTTCTTGATCTTTCACCGGCTCAACAGGCAGCTTGTTTTTCATCTGCTCAAAATGGGTTTCAAGTCTTTGGCAGATGCAGCTATTACAATACTCCGGTTGCATATCAAAGTCTTGTTCGATGTCTTTAGCTGAATTGAAAAGATTCATGAAATCCAGCAGTCCCAAAAAGCTAACAAGGTCATCTGAATAATTACCGGCATAGACCTTATACCAATCATTGTTGATCTCGAACACGATATGATAAAGCTGCTTGTATAGCTGTAACTGCCCATCGGTTAGTCTGAACCATTCTTTGCTAAGAAGAGTCTTCGCAATGCGGGGACTGTCCTGCGTCGGTGTCAAGGAATGGTATAGCGATTTCATCAGTTTGCCGATAATTCCTACCAGCATATCAGCCATTCTAATTCCAAAGTGGTCTATCGAGTCTGCCTCTTCGCAATTCTTCAAACTGGCTTCTTTCGCGGCAATGAGAGTTTTGCTTTCGGCTCCTGCTTCACCTTCCTTGTCAAGCAAGACTGAATAATCAAGAATGCCCTTGCTGCTCAGGAAATTTCCAAACCCGACAAACTGCGAATGGTAGTCCCAAGTGAGGGACTGCGGAACATCGACGTTATTCAGGACATAAAGGACGGCTTCAAATGCCGTGTTTTCCTGCGCCTTCAATTCGCGGTTTTCTTTGTTACGCCTAATCCGGTTCGTCAAGAATGTCATTAACGCAGCTACAAACTCCGTTGGACTTTTATACAGGCTTTCAATTACCTCTGTGGGTCGGTATGTAACTATCGCTTTGACTATTGAGTAGCGTGCAGCGTCCATATCAAAGAAGACGCTATTGCGATAGCCTTTGAAAATCTGGGTGATAACGTATTCGATTTTGCTTGCACAGAACAGATAGATATAGCTGTTCTCATCAAAGATGGAGAAGAAATCTCCAAGCAGCTTTACATTTGCTTCGTTGAGAGAGGCAAATCCATGAACTAACTGCTTCGGCTTTATCGTTCCGCTTTTCAGCTCTCCTTTTTTCTTCCTATCAGCGTATTTTTCTTCAAAAGCATGATAACGCTGTTCAAAAGCTGTTTCGTGATCGCTGCGCCACCCGATAATAGCTGCCAGAAAACCATCATAATATGTCTCACCAGTAACGGTTGAGAGATTGATGACCCTGCTATGCTCAGACTCATCGTAGTAAAAGCAGTATTTCATCTTATCCCTCCTAGCGTAAACGATAATTTACAGCAGCAAGCGATGTCATTGTATGCTGAAATGTTCCTCAACAGCTCCGACAGCAATGTTACCTCTGGAACTCTCAGTGACATTGCAGTCATCACAATGGGGCAGTCTCCGAGTGGCAGCAGCTACAACGAAGACGGTGTTGGCGAGGTTTTCTATCAGGGACGAGCCGAATTTGGATTTCGGTTTCCCAAACGGCGGCTTTTTACCACCGAACCTAAACGCATGGCTGAGGCTGGCGATGTCCTTCTCAGCGTCCGCGCTCCCGTGGGTGATCTCAATATAGCGTATGAGAGATGTTGCATTGGGCGCGGCTTAGGTGCTATTCATAGTAAAACTGGTCACAGTTCGTTTGTTCTCTATACTATGTTTGCACTCAGGTCTCAGCTTGATATTTTTAATGGCGAGGGTACAGTCTTCGGCTCCATCAATAGGGATGCACTCAATGCCATACCGATTGATATTCCTCCTGTAACTGAAATCGATCAGTTTGAGGTTGTCGCTCATCCGATAGATGAGTTAATCCGCGCCAACTACGAAGAAAACTGCCGATTAGAAGCGATCCGTGACTCTCTGCTTCCTAAGCTCATGTCCGGCGAGATCGACATCTCTGCCGTCCAGCTCTAAGCTGCTAAATTATCGTTTATGGCAATATTGTTGTTGATTTTTTCATCTATAGCATCGAGAATCGAAACAACCTTTTTCTGCGTTTCAATAGAGGGCAGCGGAACTTCAACATTTTTCAAGTCACCAATAGTTATTTGAGATTGTGCCGATCCCGAGTCCAAATAACGGAGGTTGTTTTTTAGGAAATAGTAATACAGATACTTTTTTAGAGCCACGCTTTCATCAACCGATACGGCAATTGAGAGATTTGTTAAAAAGCACGCACCAGGAGATAATTTGACATCACCAGTTCCACCCACGCCTCGTGCGACAACAACAAGCTGCTGTTCGCCTATATTGCATTCATCGCAATAGCCAACAACTCTATATCCACTAAATATCGGGTATTTCCCTTTGTCTGAGGGCATTTTCTTATTGGGCATTTTCCCGTATTTCATCTCTGAAAAGCTGCCCAGCGACCGTACTGTGTACTCCATTTCAAACCATCCTATCCGATGTATTTTCTGTGTGCCAGCTTCACATTCTGTTGTTTCACCATTGCATAGTGCATGGTGGTGTCGATTTTTTGATGCCCTAAGAGCTGCTGGACCTGCTCAATGGGCATTCCCTTGTCTATGGCAGTAGTAGCCAGAGTGCGTCTGAACTTGTGGGGATGAACCTTCGGGATATTCAGACGCTTTCCCAATTCCCGAAGGCGTGTCTCCACACCGCCGATCATCAGCCGGTCAAATGGGGCTTTCAGCGAAACGAACAATGCTGGGTTTCCATCCGTTCGACCCTCAAGATAGTTTTGAAGGTGGATCTTCGTCCTTGCATCGAAGTAGACCAATCGTTCCTTATTGCCCTTGCCGATAACCACGCATTCGCGTTCGTTAAAGTTGATGTCCTCGCGGTTTAGCGTGACCAGTTCTCCAACACGCATTCCGGACGAAGCCAGAAGATCAACCATTGCCAAATCTCGCGCCGTTGTACAGTTGTCGCGCATCAGCTCCAACGCTTCGTCGGTGTAGGTGTCCTTAACCACCTTTGCGGTCTTGACTTTGTGAATCCGGCGTACCGGGCTTTTCACAATGAAATCCTCATCCTCAAGCCAAGAGAAGAAACTGGACAGGATCCGGCGGATGTTGTCTATGGTCACTTTACTCGACCTTCGCTGAACCTGATAGTTGATTAGATAGCGGCGCAAATCATCTGTGGCGACCTGTTGCACAGCCTTTCCGACTCCGGCAATCAGAGATTCAATCGTCTTCCGGTAGTAGCTCAGGGTTTTCTCTGAGCAGCCTTCGATCCGTTTTGCCGTGATAAATGCTTCGACTGCATCTGTTTCTTCTGCTGGAATTGAGCCACTATCATAGGTGATCGTTGCCCCTTCCAATGTCTCAGCCATTGCATCCCGAAGGTGCATGAGCTGTTCGTTGTTAAGATACGGCAGCATTTTTCGCTGTATCTCCGTGATGAGTTGTTCTGTCATTGTCGTGTCTCCTTTCGAGGTAAGAGAACGACATTCAGTGGCAGTCCCTTTTGTAAAACTCTCGCCACTGGTGAGAGTTATTCAGACGGTAAACGATAATTTAGCAGCTTAGAGCTGGACGGCGGAGACATCGATCTCGCCGGACATGAGCTTCGGCAGAAGATTATCTCTCAATGTCGCAAGCGATTGATTCTGCTCTTCCAAAATACGTTGCTGTGCAAAGATAGGAGCGCAAAAGTCGCTGAATTTGGCAAGAGTTTCAGCGTCAGGAATAACCGCCGGGACATTTTTCATAGTGCTGCCAGATACTTCTTTGAATGTTGACCCGGATGCCATGCCCTCAATAACCGGGAGAGTGTTTTTCAAGAAGAAGTAAACAAATGGTGTTCCAATTTCCGGCTTAGGCACAACTGATTTGAAGCCTTGATTTGTTGTTACTTCACCAGCGGCGATAGCAATATAACCTATTGGCGCACGAGATGAGAACAACACTGTTCCTTCTGGCATGATTGCTGCGCTGCTGTTCTTCAAACCAAGTTCAGTTATGTCATTCTCACCATGAGAAACGAACTTCGACTTGTTGATAGATAAATCTTTCGGGGTTATCCATGCTATACCGGACTCCGTGTAATACTCAGGTTTAGCTTTTGAAGGTGTACTGCCTCCAACAATAGTTCCAAGATCGCTAATTGTTCCGATAGCCCATTCTGGATCAGCATTATCAACGAATAATTCTTGAAAATAGGATTGAGCTTGCTGCTCTAAATTATCGTTTATCCTATCGTTAAGCGCAATCTTTTCGTCAATCCTTGCAAGGAAATCTCCGATGCGTCTCTGCTCGTCCAAGTCTGGCACTGACAATTCAAGCTCTTCGAGAACGCTTTGTTGAACTCGCTGCCTTCCAGAAGATCCAACCATAGACTTTATAGCTACATTACGGAAAACCGGGTTTATTGCTGTGTAATAAACAAATTGCGGATCGCTGATTCCCGTTTTTGCTCTCATCACAATAAACTCCGTTGAGCCAAAGCCAATTTCGCCATCATCAAGCATATCAACATAAGCGGTTTTTCCGTTTTCAAGGCATGGAGTGATCCTTGCCATAACGGTGTCCCCGTTGCAAAACTTAGCTCCGCCGTTAAACTCGGCTTTTTCCGTCTCTGGAATCTTTTTCGTGAACGGCTTTAATTTGTCCATTGCAACCTTCGTTGCAATGTCACCCTTTTTGAGGCTCAAGCGAGGATTAAAGTCAATAAAGTCGGCAGCGCGAATTGTCCTCCACTCAGATGTCATACCCAATCGCCCCCAGTCGTTCTTTGATCTGCGCCTCAAGTTCATGGGACTTTGCGAAAAGCTCAGAAAGTTCAGAAGTCAAACGCCCCATTTTCTCTTCAAACGGCTCGCCGTCATCTTCCTGTTCCTCAATACCAACATAGCGTCCCGGAGTGAGAATGTAATCCTGCTTTGCAATGTCTTGTGTAGTGACAACAGCACAGAAGCCCTTTTCATCTTCGAGTGTTCCATCAACGAAGGCATTATAAGTGTCGGCAATTTTCTTGATGTCTTCATCTGTCAGTTCGCGCAGCTTCCGCGTAACCATAGTGCCGAGTTTCCGTGCGTCGATGAACAGCGTTTTGCCTTTTTGCTTCTTGTTCTTTGCAAGGAACCAGAGCGATACCGGGATCTGCGTCGGACTTCGTATATTTCTATGCGCTCAGCCTGCCGGGTGCCATGATCAGTATCGTGA
>ENA-ORTJ01001558-ORTJ01001558.1-human-gut-metagenome-genome-assembly--contig:-NODE-1558-length-14753-cov-2.839910_pt1 | contig 14753 bp, 12 predicted proteins | sample MGYA00242069_ERZ509187 | MGnify/ENA primary metagenome ERZ509187 (study PRJEB26280, sample SAMEA2338779) | human gut metagenome | biome: human gut; feature: human-associated habitat; material: faeces... | reverse complement strand
ACCGCCACATCCTCCAATTGTTAATAAATTTTCGTCCTTTTTCAGAGTCCGGCTTCTTTTTATACTATCCAATCTGATATTCTGTGTTCTTTCGTCAGTCCATCCATATACTGTTCTCATATAATACTGCAACAAGACAAAATCCGATGAACCTTCGCATAATATAATACTATTCATTTATCTTAACTCCAATCCCATTTCATCCTGTGCTTCAATTGCCATTTTTCCATCCAGTCTTCTAACTGATGTACCTTCCGAATCTTTGTATAATGTATATACAGCCATATCATCTATACATTCAGGTGAACATTTGAGCACTTTGTCTATTGCCTCTTTACTATGAGATGTCATAAACACCTGAACATTTAATTTTTTACAGCTTTCTATAATCCACTTAAAAGTTTTATTCATTGCAGATGTATGGATTGCTGTTTCAAATTCATCCAATAATAGAATTCCATCTTTTGCTGCTATCACTGCACTCATTAGAAGGATTGCTTTTTTCATACCATCTCCGTATACATTTAATGGCAATGCTTTTTTATTGGATTTTGACAAGATTTTATACGTTCCCTTTCCGATTCGTCTTTCATTATCATCATAATTAATACTGATGATATCTTCATCATATTCTTTTAACACCTGTAACATCTGTTCATACATTTCAGGATAAGCTAAAATCTGACTTAAATAAAAGTTCCCTTCTGCATGACGTATTGGCGAAACATAAACAATCTTCTCTACAAAATTCTTGTCCTCTTTCACCTCTTCCGGTATATAACGCATCTGACCCTCATACAAGGAATCCTCCATCATTTCAGTTCCATCAAGAAATGTCTTCAAATTTAATTTTGAAACATTCAGGAAATTATCTTGAAGAGAATCCTCATCCATTGCATTGTACCCCCCTTGCAACTTCACGAGATCTTTTTCCATGATCTCTTCTTCTACTCTTTCTGCCATTACCTTTACATTATATTTTTGACCGTTTATTAAACAAACATCATATTCTATTGTTTTTTCTTCTTTGTTAATATCAAACAAGTCATAAAAACCTTCATAATATGACATTCCTCTAATAACAGAAATCCTTTCTCCTCTTCTAATCAAGCTTCTCCATGTTCGAAAATTACATGGATTCTTTATGCTCTGAATAATTTCCAAAACACTTGTCTTCCCACCATTATTATCGCCAGTTAATATATTAATCAACTTTATATCTTTCAGTTCTAAATTGCTTATTCCTCTAAATGATCTGATATAAATATCTGAAATATGATTATCCATGTTCTACTCCACTTCCCGATGATCTCGTACACTTTAATGTATTTCCATATAGATGTATTTTAACATAATGTCTTGTATCTCACAATAAAGACATATCGACCTTTTTACAGTCAAAGTTTCACACACTTCATAAAAAGACATTATTACTCTTGTAAACCATACAACTTATCTTTCACGTTAAAAGACTGACCTACTATATCATACTTATAGAATTTATACAAAATATAATTTTCTTTATCCATCTCATGTGTTGACATAATAATTTGTTTAGTTGAAAAATCATTACGAAGTACCTCTATCATAGATGAAATATTAATATCATCCATTGTCTGAACGGGATCATCAATCAAAATGAAACCTAAATCATCTTCTGATTCTTTAATATATTGCTTATTCATCGAAAATAAGAAGGCTAACACAAACCCTGATAGTTGACCAGAACTAAATGTATTTAAAATATCAAGCTTAGCATCACAATTTGGCACAAATCTCATTTCGTCTTTATTAATAAATACACCCAATCCATTTTGATAGTCTTGCAATATTTTTGCCGTATAAATTAATAATGGAACTCTTAATTTCTTTAATACCTGATTCTTATACTGCTCAATTGATTTATCATATATTTTGCATAAAGAATTTAATTTTTCACGTATTGTTTCTAACTTATCTAGACGTATGAAGCTTTCCTTCAATCGTTGTTTTATGATCTGCGCTTTTTGGTTTCTCTTTTGTTGAATATGAAACCTTATGTATTTCTTTTTATTATCAACCTTCTCTTCGTCTTTTAAATTTTCCTGCATCTCCCAATTAATTTCAGGATATATTCCACTTATTGATGAATAATCAAAATCTCTTAAATGTTGACAAAACTGTTCACTATTATACTTTTTTTGATAATTCATACAAATACGACTAATTTCACTGATTTGTTCTTGCTTATTTAGTTCTCTCCACTCTTGCTTATCAAAAATCAAAGAATATATTAATTCGATTTTTTCCATATCACTTTTATCATTAATTATATTTTTCAATTCCTTTATTAGTATTAACAAATCATTAACCTTTTCATCATCATATTTTCCTACTAAAGAATTAACTTTTTGTTTTGACTCCGCAATTGTTTCTTTTACTTGATTTATCAAATCTGAATTTTGCAACACAGCCTTACCTTTTTCTTGGTCTAGAAATAACTTTGCATCATTAAATCCCTTTGACAATTCGTTCAAATCAGCATACTGACGATTACAATATGGACACACCGTAGAATCTTTATTATATTGTTCATTTAAACTATGTAATTTTTCTCTTGCTTTTTCTAATTCAATAATAATATTTTGCCTATCAGAAATCTCTTGACTATTCGTTTTTATCTGTTCACACAAATTATTAAGATTTTGAATATTAAATTTTATCAATTCTTCATCAATTTCTTTTAATCTTTCCATATCTGAACACTTGAATACTGATACGTTAAAATCATCTCTTCGTAAAAAAGCACTTCTATTGTATACCTCTATTATTTTATCTTGCTCTTTTAAAAAATGATTTACTTTAGATATCTCTAATTTCCCATTACCTGAAAGGTATGGTATACAAAGTAACATATCTGATATAACAGAGGGCTTTATAGCAGCTTCCAGCCGACTATTCCAAACATATTTTTCGTAATCATCATAATCTTTTGCAAATAATGATAGTCTATTGAGTTCACTAAGTCCCCGATTAAGATCATTTTCTGAAAAATTGTCAAGTTTCTCCTCATCCCAATATAGGACTTCATCACATAACATAATAGGAGCATATTTAACCGGTTCATTATCTTGTGCTTTTTGATAGCATTCCTTTAATGCCCTTCCATCTTCTTTTATTATTCGATTCACGCGTTCTATTTCTTCATTTATTAAAACACCTTTCGTTGATTTTGTTTTTCCAATAAGCTCCTCTTTAACGAAATCACTCCATTTTGATGCATCACCCACTTCAAGTAAGGCATCTAATGTACTTTTTCTTTCACTCATGTTCTTCTTTAAAAAATGAACTGATTCTGCTTGAGATATATAATAATATACGCCAAATTCATTCATATTGTATTTTATTATGTTAAAATCAGTTATGTTATCTTTCCAATTGTTATATTCATTTAAAACCTCATTTAATCTTTGTGTTTCAATACTCCCTTCTTCAATTCCAAAATTAATAGAATCCCTATATACTACCTTCTTCTTTGTATGGTCTATTTTAGCCATTAATGTAATATATTCCTTATTCTTATTAACAAGAGTTACCACTATATATCCATCTTCTTCAGCCTTATTTAGTAAAATATTTTTTAACAGATTAGTATTTTTATTTTCTATCTTTGTTTCAAATCTAGTAATATTCTTGGAAAAAACTAATTCTAATGCATCAAAAAAAGTTGTTTTTCCAAATCCATTAGGTCCTGTTAAAATTACAGGTGTTTTCTCTTCATCGAATGAAAACTCATAAAACTTTGAATCATCAAAACATTTAAAATTTTTTACTCTTAGGGATTTTATTCTATATTGCATTTACTAAACCTCCCCTACTAATTCATCTATCTTTCGTTCTAATTCAGCATCTGTCAACTCAGAATCTTCTTTTAAAATCATTGCTTCTAAATCCTTATTCTCATTTACTACACTATTATGGTATTTTAATAAAACTTTATCCAATGAATTTTCAATTCTTTTTTCAATAGACATAGGCTTTTGTTCAGCTTTAAAATTATATTGCAGAAAAGGAATCTTTGAAAATAATCTTATTACTAATTCATAAACACTATTTATACTTTTGTGTTCAGCCAAATCGAAGTATGCATCTTCATCATTTGCTAAATCACTTAATATATCTCTTATTGTTTTTCCCTTATTGTCTGAAATTATTGTTTTCAGCTCATAAACTTGTTTATCTGTATAAGGTAGAACAAATCTCCGAAAAAAATAAGGTGATTCTTCCACATAATATATTAGATTTTTATAATTATCCAATTCATTAATATTATTTAATTTAATTGGATAAATCGCAGAAATATTTTTATCCAACTGAGCAGCCAAGCTATCATTTTCGAACACTCCCAATATCTTTTCCCTTATATTTTTTTCAGCACTTTCATCTATATAATTATTTTCTAACGCTTTAAGCTTTTTCAAAATAGAATCTCCGCTTTCACCTTCGGATGTCACATCAACATAATTGACCAAAAAGTAATTCGCAATATCTCTGTTTCTATTCATATAAAAAAACGTATTTTCACAATCCCATTTTTTCACATATCCATAATCATTAAAAACCATTTGTATCAACTCATTCATTTATTCAATTCTCCCTTGGCTTGCTCTGAGTTTATTAACCTAATAACATTCGGTTTGTAACAGTTGTAATTTTCATTATCAATAGTTGCATTCCCTGTAATAGACTTAATTTCATCTAACTGTTGCTTTTCCAAAACGCAAACACTAGAACCATCAATTTTAAAATATTTTTCATTCAATTGATCTGTAATCAATACATTACACTCATACAAAAGCGATTTATCATCTGATTGTTCTATTCCTTTCTGTATTTTCTTTTGCAAGCGTTTTACATCTCTACTTTCATCAAGTGATAATCTGTATTTTACACCATCCTGTGACATTGTCTGCACAACTTCTTTTTCACTAATTGATAAAGAACTTATTTCTTTAAACATTTCAATAAGTTGTACTCGGATAAGTTCATCAGAAGGTAAATTATTAATTTTTTCAGGTTTTTCAAGTATCAAATTAAAAAGAAGTCTTTCTGTTTCTGCTTTATTTTTTGTTAATAGTTCGTTCATTAATCTAAATAAGTTACACTCTTGTCTTTTTGCACACGAACTACAATTTTCTATTTCACAATCATTTTCAAGATACTCAAGATACACATCATTAATTGAAGAAGAAATAACAAAATACTTATATGACAATGTTTCTAGTTTCTCTGTATAATTACGCTTTATTGTATTACATATCTTTTCAAAAGAAATTAAACATTTTCCATTCTTGTTTTTATTAATAAAAAAGTCAGTAACATGTTGCTTTAACATTGTATATAATTGTACATATACAAATTCACAGTAAGCATTATCAATAAATGTCCAATCTGGATGTACAATCATTAATATATCTCTTATTAATTGCGCACTTTTCGAATAAACTTGTTTAGAATCATCAAACTTTTCCTGCCATTCTTTCAAAAACACTTCATCTTTATTCCTATCTGGATTGACAAGAATAAATTGGTCTCGTTTTCCTTTTATTGCCAATTCATATTTTTCCAATTCTATCTTCAGTTCACTGATTACTCTTTCCACATTACTTTTTGATTTATCATTTTCACAAATATGATTTAAAATTTGATATAGTGATGCTTTTTTTGTCTGAGGCTTAATATTTTCAATAATAATATAATCTTCTTCATTTTTTTCAGGAACGGCGCCTTTGTTACAAATAGGCTTTTCAAGTTTTGTTTTTAAACCACTTATATATTCTAATGCAACATCTATAAAATTTACTGGAATTTTCTCTGTACTGTTAATATGGAAATAACCATATTCAGCTTCATCCTGCAATAACTCAGCAATAAAAGCAAATTGGTCATTTTCTTTCAAGTTTACCTTTCCTGACTTAACCTGATGCATTGAAACATATTTACCATCATATAAAAATGAAAAATCCTCTTTTCCCTCTATTTCTAAGTCCCATAAATCATTCGCATTTTCTGATTTAATGTTTTTCTCTATCTTTTCTAATGCAATACACAAAGCAATATGCCCCTGTATTTCATATCCTTCCCAAGATATAATTGCACTTATTGGAGCAATTATTTCCATCATCCTCTTCTCCATTCTATATCTTCCGCTTCTTAATGGGGTTCTGTCCTCCGCCAGTTCTTTCTTATCTTTAATCTTTCTGTATTTGTTGGTAAGCACACTTTCTAAAATTTAATTATGTCATGTACCTTTTATTTACTTATTTTCTTTTCTTATATAATTTTTTTCTCACAAAGTCCTTTCGTGAAATAAAGTTGATCTAAGACATCTAAGCCTGAATTTTTTCCCTCCTTCGTTGCACTGATAATATCTTTTATCGATATCTTGATTAAATGCGTAATGTCCGTATCGTATACCACCGCAAGCTCATCATGTCTTACTGATTCATTTATTGTAAAGTTCACATTTTTTCTAATCGGATACTTTTTCCGAAGAAATTTTGACATTAACAATTCACTATAAATCCATCCTGAATTAGTTGTTCCATTTGAAATATCTTTCGTCTTTAAAGAATTTGGTGTGTCAAGAACAATTAAACACTCTGTATTATCCATCATTTTCATTAAGGCTCCATTTAGCATCATATGAACATGCGCTGTAGACTGATTCCTTCTTTGATAATTATATGTATCAACCGAACCATCCGAATTTCTTTTTGATACACAATACTCATCATCAATCTGTAACAGAAGCTCATCTGCGTATTTCCAGACACAAGAATCAATAAAAACTGTCAGACCAATCTTTTTCAATAATCCTGCAAATGCAATCACATTCTTTTCGTCCTTGTGTGAATGAGATAAAAACACATTTGCTTTAAATGATGGGAACCAATCTTTTTCAATTTCTGATACCTTCAATTCCCCATCGACTGAAAGATACTTATCCAAAGACTCTTTAATTTTTTGCTTATGAGCACTGTATACTTCCAATCCTTCTTTATAGCATTGTTCCCAAATATCCCTAGAGCAATCTGGTAAATCCATCTTAAAAGTCGCAAACATATTATAAATGCCTCCTATCTATTCCCTTACTCAAATTTTAAATATATATTTAACATTAAATACAATAATCAGTTCCTTCACATCTTTCTAAAGTTATATCTACTCTTTTTTCCATACTTAATTAACGTATTATTCTTTTTATGCCAATATTGATATTGCTTATTCAAATCGTCCCATAAATCAGGATATAATCTTACAAACGTGTTAACAAACTCCTCATCTGTAAAGTCTTCTGGCATCACTGTCCCAACCTTCTGAATAGGTTTCTTAAATTTCTTTTTATAATCGATATATATTTTATTAAATTGTCGCGCAGTCCCGCCCATAATACTATCATCTCCACTTTTTACAGGAAATACTACAATATTTTCAGTTCTTTACTTAGGATATTTATTTCTAATTTCTATTGCCTCTTCAATTAAATCAACTATATTTTCTTTAATATCATCATACACATAATCACTAAGCTGATATATAGACTCAAATGTTGTGCACACATCTCCTAAATTAATTTCATGTTCATCCCTTGGTTCGGAATGTTGAATAATATAATTAAAAGTTTCATCAACGCAAAACATTTTTAAAGGATTATCTCCCTTTTGGGATTGCTCCCCTTGGCTATTTTTTAATTTATTTATATAAATTCCTACAATTCCTTTTCCTCTTTTCCACGCTTCCTTAATCTCATACTGAACCCATTTTCTTGATGCAGTTTCCGTTCCAATCAATACAATAACACAAGAACGCATATTCAATTCTTTATCTATCCAAGCTTTTATATCTGCTTCTTTTTTTTGACGTACTTTTTCCCATCCATTATCAGAAAACAGCTCTTGTCCCTCTATAACTCCTATATTTCTTATTTGTCCTACTCGCCAAATGTCATTTTCAAAATGAAAACTAAAAAAAACTTGTCTCTTCATAAATACCTCCTACTAATTCTATTCTTTCTCTCTTTCATTTCCCAAATAATTTATCATTTCCTGTGCCATACTAAAATAATCTATTCCTTCTAAAAATTCTTGATTCAATTCCATTGGAGCGTTATTTAATCCACTCCACTCTTGACTTTTATATTCCAGTGCTACTTTGCTTGAACATCCGCCTACACTTCCCACAACAAAAACAGGAATATTCATTTCTTGTGCTAATTCTATCTCTTCACGTATTCCTTCATCTTTTTTATTCTCTTTAATTTTTCCGCCCAAGCATACTAACGCTTTAACTTTCTTTCTTTGTATCATTTGTTTTCGCATCTCACGCAAACTTTGACCAAGATCTTCTCTTTTTTCTGATATAAATAGATTAAATTTTTCTCTATATTCTGCTTCTTGCTCTGAACCACTCACTAAAAAATATTCAGAAATATACATATTTACCTTCTTCTTATAATTCTGAGGCTCTATCTCTTTTGCTACTTCATAAAAAAGTTCCTGAAATGTTGGATGTGCACCAAACGTCACCTCATATCCATTACGTATAATCGTCTTCGCGAACAAAATTAAAGCATCGGTTAAACTTTGTTTGAATATTTCATCCGAATCCGGAAATGCACCTGAAACAATTATTTCCATCCCATTACTTCCTTTCTGTGTCTCTGTTATATAGCGATTCCAATGATAGCAAAAGTCTTGTATGTTATCAAAAACAACATTATTTCGCACAGAATATGACACAATTCTATTCGTTAGAATGACCACTGAATCTATAGAACTATCATTATGCTTCTCATTTAATTCTTGGGCATCAGCTAAAGTTGGTGTACGCCCAAATATTTGGTATTTTTGTTCAATATTACGTTGTGGGTAATGGTATTGTTTTCTTTCCATTGAGACACTGTAAATCATATTGTTTTCATCCACAGTCTTTTGTCTATCTCCAAACATATTATTGAGCAAATCGATATACCCCAACATTTGATTTGATCTATCCATTATAAGTTCAAAACTTTTTTGAAGAATTTCATCAACGATTTTTGTTAGTTTTTCATCATCATAAAAATCTTCTGTTCTATATTTCAAATGCGGCGCATCAGACGGTTTTATCTTTAACTTTTTTATATCTGCTTCATCAATTTGAATCCATAAAATTGGAATTTGTCTTAACAATGCAAATCTTAACTCTTTTAATACCCACTCAGAATCTGCCGATTGGGTAGTATGAATAAAGACAAACACATCACTGCTTTCCATCTCTTCATCAATCTGTGCCTGCGCCTCATCTCCAACTTTTACATTGATAACATCTCTAAACGGATTAGATTCTCTGGCCTGAATAAGCATTTTATCATAAATTTTTGCTGTAATCTCTTCTCCATCAACTCTTTTATGACTTAAAAAGACTTCACCTTCCTCACAATAACAAGTTGGGAACGCTTTTGCTATGATCTTTCTTGAAAATATTTTTGCGATGGTTGGAAGATACTGTTCATCCAGATTCCTACACCTAAGCTGCTCCCAAATATCATAACTCTGTTTATTTGATATTATCTTACCCGGTATCCTTGTTGACCGATCAGCTGCAACGGGCCATATTTCAGCCTTTCTCTCTATTGCTGTTTTTATCAGCTCCCTTACTTCATCTGCTACGCATCCATTTTCCTTATAATCATTATAAATAATAATCAATGAATTTTCAGAAATATTATTTTTACTTCTTGCCATGTTTTTGCTATTAACTACGCAATACTCAACACCATATTCACTTAATTGCAGAACCAATTCTTTATGGAACGCTTCTATAGAAGAATAATTTTCTACTGTTAGCTTAGGGGCAATAATAAATACTTTCATTTTTCTCCTTTTAGTTTTAATATCTGTATATTAATTTCAAATTTTTCACACCCTTACTCTATCACCTATTAAACAGATTTAAGGATTGAACATCCGCATCTATGTATTCATACGAAACAAATATTTTTCTTCCTGATTCATCCATTTATATTTCCTCCAATCTATATCCAGTACATTTTCTTATATACATGCACTAATTGCTTCCTTGTACACAACTAATAATTGGTCCTATATATTCACAAAATTGCCAACCCCAAAGCGCTATAACTATTATTAATGGGATTGAATAAAACCATCTCAATGTTCTAGACCACATAACTTTTCTAATTGATTCAACTTTTTCTATCTTTCCATCATACTCTTTAGGATTTAGTTGATACAATAATTCTCTATTATTTTTAGGTCTCATTTCTAAAACCCAATCATAAATTTTCCTATATATTTTTTTCTGTCCTAAGGAAAAATGCATCTAAATACCAAAACATCAGATTCACCATTATCAATACTGTACATAACAAAAACAAATTAATTTTTTCCGGCAATAGCGCTAATACAACTGCATAAAGAGATACAAACCATCCCTTAACCATAAATGAATTTTGTGCCATTCTAGTTATACATGATTGTATTAAGTCTATTTCCTTATGAATTTCTTCAATTTGAATTTTCTTCTTTTCCCCCATTTTTTCATCTCCTAAACATAATCCCTATATCCATCCTTTATATAATCATTATATAATAAATCTAAAGGATACCAACATTGTCCATTATAATTTTTTCTCCATTTTTTCAAAACAGTTGTATCTATTTTAACTAAATGCTTTATAGGTACTTCATATGATATACGCATATCTTCTGCTCCATATATATAGTGTTCTTCTAAATGTTCTAATTCATCCCTATACTCGCTTAACTTTCTTTTCTGTATAAGCTGACTACATACTAGTTCCGAATATATCCATGGCGAATACGTTATATCCATATTCTCTGAATCGACATTAATCTGAATCGACTTTTCTGTATTAAGCAAAAATATGCATTCACATTTATCAATCATTTTTATGAGTGCAATATTAAGCATATTATTAACATGCTCAGAAACTTTTAAGCAATCCTGATGATTATATAAATCTCCCCCTTGACCATCACTTCGCTTGTTACTATATTTCCTATTTAACAGCTCAGTAATATTCCCCGCATAGCCCCAAACATTCGAATCGACGAAACATTTCAAATCAAATGTTTCATTAAGCCATCCCGCTAATGCATTCACTAAATCCTTATCTCCACTCGAGTGCGACAGAAAAATATCTGCTTTCACTTCTGGGAACCAATCATTTTGTATTCGTGAACCATCAATAACATTATTTCTAATATATTTATTTAAACTATTTTCTATCTCTTTTTTCTGATTGCCTAAATGCTTCTCTCCAATTTCAACATATTTTAAGAAACTTTCTTCTTCCGATTCAAAAAAATTTTTTTCAATTTCTAAATTAAATCCTGCAAACATAATTGTACCTCCGTATTCCTATATTTAATAGTTTAGCACACTTTTAGTTCCTATTCTTAATGTTAAATGTTCCTATATATCGCCCTTCTAATCTCTGATTATAAACTCGTTCATAACATCTCATTCCGGCTAACTGAAGGTTTTGATCTATATCATTATCATACAAATTATATATATACTTTTCACTTCCCACCTGTCCCTTTTCCTCACAGTACGAATAAAAATTCCCTAATTCCCACGAACACCATCCTCTAATCATTCTTCCAGGTAACTTTAATTCGGTTTGAGCACTTCTTAAAAATAACAATTGTTCTGCATTTCTCATTTCCTCCGTCAATTCGCTCTTTATCATTTCTCCTTCCAATTTATCATGATGCATCCAGTCAAAATATAAATATATACCTTGAAAATAGAACTCAAAAAATATCAAAATTGTAAAGAACTTATCGTCATAAGCATATGATGCAAAAACTTCAGGTAAATTGCTTTCATTGTTCTTCATGTAGCTTGGTAAATCCTCACGTGAGATTACGCAATTTCCATATCTTCTCAGTATACTTAACAAAAAGCCAAAAAGCTTCTTTTTATTAGTAATGTTGTATTCATCAACTCTTTCTATCCTCTCCCATAAATCATTCAAATTGCGTTTTAGCCATTTATATCTTTCAAATTTTCTTTCCAATTCACCAACCATTCTTATATTATTTTTTAGCACATCTTCAAATTCAATATTAAGACTATCGACCATTTTATCCCTTGTTACAAACTCTTCTTCTACATTCCATAATAATCTTCTATTTAATTCAGATATATGCTTGAATTTATCATTCTTATTAATCTCATCTATCTCTCGAATTTCTTTTTCATACTTATGCAACAATTCATTTCTGCTCAAAACTGACATGATTCTCTTCCTTCCTACTTCAATTTTCATCCCCTAAATATATATACACACAGCTCTCAAAAACCTGTCGCCTTTCGTCGATTTTTATATTTTATTCTCATCTTCACCGCACTAAACTCCCATAAAAAACAAAAAACTCTCATCGAGTCGGCCCTGTTAAACACTTATTCAATTCTCTACAACCAACAAAAAAGCTATCCACCAGGGACACAAAAAAAGCCACTAACCCCGTCCCCATTGGCTCATTGAAAGTTGAGAATTTTATCTATTTTTAACATTCCTCTCTTCATACAATTATTCTAATCTACAGTATATTTAATTATAGCATATACATACAGTAATTCAAATGAATATTCTACAGATTAAATATTCTTGTGCCGCACCGTAATATTCAGCCAGTTTATATGTCTATGTAACAAAATACCACCAGGGACACAAAAAAAGCCACTATTCCCGTCCCCAATGGGCAAATGTTATTACAATTAACACCATCTATCTCCCCACAAAATTATTTCCACCTCTCCACAACTTATCTCTTGCCATTTCCCCGCATATGTACTATACTTTATATGTTTTACAAATGCCACAAGCATTACAAAAACGTTATTCTAATTAACATTCGCACAATTTAAATGCATAAATAACAATTCAACCAAACAAAAGAAAGGACCATACCGCATGAAAAAACTATCCACCTCTCTCCTTGCCAATCTGGTAGCAACGAAAAGAAAAGAATTGAAACTTACCCAGCAGGATCTGGCTGATGCCACAGGCATCAACCGTGCCCAGATCTCACGTCTGGAAAAGGAGGATTACCTCCCGTCCATTCCACAGCTGGAACAGCTCGGTGAAACACTCGGATTCGAGCCGGATGAAGTATTTGTTGACAACAGCAGCAACAAGCTTCCATCACCATCACCGCTGAATATCGCAGTAGCCGGAACCGGATATGTTGGACTCTCTATTGCCACTCTGCTTGCACAACACAACCATGTCACTGCAGTGGACATCGTTCCTGAAAAAGTAGAGATGATCAATAATAAGAAATCACCGATCCAGGATGATTATATTGAAAAATATCTGGCTGAAAAGGAACTTGATCTGACTGCTACATTAGACGGCGAAGCAGCTTATAAAAATGCAGATTATGTAGTTATCGCTGCACCGACAAACTATGACAGCAAGAAGAACTACTTTGATACTTCTGCCGTAGAAGCCGTCATCGAACTTGTATTAAAAGTGAATCCGGAAGCCATTATGGTCATCAAGTCTACGATCCCGGTTGGCTATACAGAGTCTGTCCGTAAAAAATATAATACATCAAATATCATCTTCAGCCCGGAATTCTTAAGAGAATCCAAGGCATTGTACGACAACCTGTATCCAAGCCGTATCATCGTTTCTACAGACAAATCCGATGAGCGTCTGGTAAATGCTTCCCGCACATTTGCGGCACTCCTTCAGGAAGGTGCTCTGAAGAACCAGATTGATACTTTATTCATGGGATTCACAGAAGCCGAAGCAGTAAAGCTTTTTGCAAATACTTACCTTGCGCTGCGTGTATCTTACTTCAACGAATTGGATACCTATGCAGAGATGAAAGAGCTCAACACTCAGGAGATCATCAACGGCGTATGCCTGGATCCTCGTATCGGAACACATTATAACAACCCTTCATTTGGATACGGCGGATACTGCCTGCCGAAAGATACCAAGCAGCTTCTGGCAAATTACAATGATGTGCCTCAGAATATGATGTCTGCGATTGTGGAAAGTAACCGTACAAGGAAAGATTTTATTGCAGACCGTGTACTCAGCCTTGCCGGTTATTATGATTATAATAATCATGGGGATTACTCCGCTGATCAGGAAAAAGAATGCGTCATCGGTGTTTACCGCCTTACCATGAAGAGCAACTCTGATAACTTCCGTCAGAGCAGTATCCAGGGAGTCATGAAACGAATTAAAGCCAAAGGCGCCACTGTCATCGTATACGAACCAACTCTTGAAGACGGCACAACCTTCTTTGGCAGCAAAGTTGTGAATGATTTGAATAAATTCAAAGAAATGTCACAGGCTATCATTGCTAATCGTTATAACTCATCTCTTGATGATGTGAAAGACAAAGTGTATACTCGCGATTTATTCCAGAGAGATTAGCATTTTTCAAAAAACGACGACACATCCTTTCTTTAGGATATGCCGTCGTTTTCTGTATTACGCAACACTAAAGTAATTTTAAAAATACTTATTGTTTATGATCTCCTGAATTGTCCAGGAATAGCTCAGTCTTGTGTCTACAATAATTGGACAATTTAAGCAATCATAAACAACCATATGGTTCTATGATATATTTAGTCAATATAGTCTATTGAGTTTATATATCTTTCATAGGGTCTGACCCAAATGTGGTCAACTTAAGTATTTTAGAAAAATTTCA
>ENA-ORTJ01001547-ORTJ01001547.1-human-gut-metagenome-genome-assembly--contig:-NODE-1547-length-14861-cov-3.841821_pt1 | contig 14861 bp, 10 predicted proteins | sample MGYA00242069_ERZ509187 | MGnify/ENA primary metagenome ERZ509187 (study PRJEB26280, sample SAMEA2338779) | human gut metagenome | biome: human gut; feature: human-associated habitat; material: faeces... | reverse complement strand
GGCGCGGCAGCCGCACAAGGCGCGCGGTCCGGTATCAGCGACCCACGTATTGTTGAAAATCGCCAAGGACGAATGTGACAAGGAGGAACGCTGATGGATGCCGACCTGTATGTGTCAGGCGACGGATGGTTGCATCGCACCGATCCGCGCGTCAAATTCCTCATCTCCATCGTCATGCTGGCCCTTTGCCTCGTATGGCGTAACTGGGCGTTCATCCTCGGCGTCCTCATTCTCGAACATGTGATGCTCGCCACCGACCGTGTGCCCGCTGAACGCATTGGATGGGTGTGGAAGATCCTCGCCGTGCTCATCGTGTTCATTGTGGTGCTTTGGCCGGTCTTCGACCAGAGTGGAACGCACGTGCTCTGGCAGTGGGGATGGCTGCGTCTCACGCAGGAGAACCTGCTCATGGCGGCAGTGATGGGTCTGCGCATTCCAGCGCTCGGCTTTGCATGCTTCATCACGCTGTTCACCACCAGCCAGACCAAACTGGTTCGTGGCCTTACTTCGCTCGGTGTGCCCTACAAGGCCGGGCTCACCCTGGCAACCGCGTTACGGTATATTCCCGTGTTCTTCTCCATCTTCCAATCCGTGTCCGAAGCGCAGCGTGCGCGAGGGCTTGATCTGAGCGGCAAAGTCAATGCGGCAGGTAAAAAACGCAACATATTCGTACGTCTCGTAGACCGGTTCAAATCGTATCTGCCGATCATCATCGCCGTATTGATCCGCGCCTACAAAATGAGCCAAAGCGTGGGCTGGGCCATGGAATCGCGTGGACTCAACCTGAATCGGAACGGCGTGAAACGCACATATCGGGTCAACCTTACGATGAGAATTGCCGACTGGATTATTCTCGTGATTACCATCGCCGCCACCGCAGGCAGCGTGTGGTTGATGACATGGCTGTCATAGGGGGTGTGATGACGCAGGATGAGGAGCGTACTACAATCACCGCACGTGATTTGAAGGTGGTATCGGCGCTGCAATGCAACGGACGTATGACCATGCAGGCGCTTGCCGATAAAATCGGCATTTCCGTATATGCGGCGACGGAAAGCTACAAACGGCTCACCGAAGCGGGCATCATGACCATTGTGCCCGTATGCAATCCGTTGAGTCTCGGAAATTACAGTCAGGTGCTTGTGGGACTGCGCATCAATGGCAATCGCAACGAGGCACTCGCCATGCTCAAAGCCATGCCTCAGGTCACCTATGTGGTCTGCGCGTTGGGCGATGCCGACATCATTGCCGAAGCCGTGGTGTATTCAGCCGAAGGTATGGACCATTTCCTGAAGTACGATTTGCGCGCACTGCCCGGATTGACCCGTCTGCAAGTGTTCTCCTGCGGTCGATTGGTGCTTGACGACCATAATGTCAGCGTGGTCAACCGTCTGCTGGCCGAACGCGGCGAAACTGGATTCATGACCAAACGTGAGGCCAGCGTCGGCACCGATATTCCCGTGCATCGGTTGGACTCGCGATTCGTGCACACGTTCAACGAATTGCAGAAAGACGGCAGGGCAAGCTATGCCACGCTAGGGGAGCATCTTGGCGTGACGCACACCGCGATTCGTGGGCGCGTCAAAAAACTGGAGGATTCCGGTGTGATGCGCATTATGGCCACGGTCAGCCCCATGCGTTTAGGCGGATTCCGCCAAGCATTTCTCGGCATCGGTGTGAAGCCGCCGTATCGGCTTGATGCCGAACAACTGTTGGAAATCGATGAAGTGACGTACGCGATGAGCGGCGTCGGATTGAACGGAGCCGACTACCTCATCGAAATCATCGCCGGAGATGACGGGGATCTGTGGCGTGTGGTAGACGAATCCATTCGCTCGCTGCCAGGCGTGGAACAGACCTGGTGGGCATCCACCGTCAGCGTGGAAAAAGAGTCGTATTGGCTTGAGCCTCCCCGCGACGGCGTGCTTCTCGACGATTGATGGATCAATGGTATTATGCGCCCCGTCTTTGCTCATTCTCAAGGATGAGATGATAATTCAGACCAGCGCATGATATCCGAATCAGCTGTTTTTCCGTAATTTTGGAGGTAATCCAAAGAAAGGAATGACAGCATGGATATCAGGGACGCTATCAAAGCTACCAATACGGCCATTGCAACCGTGGATCTTGTGAAGGACTACGGTTCCGGAAATAACACGGTGCATGCGTTGCGTGGCGTCAACGTCGCTTTTGAAAAAGGAAAATTCACGGCGATTATGGGACCTTCCGGTTCCGGCAAATCTACGTTGATGCACACATTGGCAGGACTGGATTCCGCGACCGACGGGCACGTCATATTCAACGGCGACGATCTGACGCGCATGAACGACAACCAGCTCACGTTGCTGCGCCGCCGTGACATCGGATTCATCTTCCAAAGCTTCAATCTGTTGCCGATGTTCACCGCCGAACAGAACATTCTCATGCCATTGACCTTGGCTGGAGCGAAACCCGACCGGCAGTGGCTGCGTCTGCTGGTGGAAACGCTTGGCCTTAAGGAACGTCTCAACCATCGTCCGAACGAACTATCGGGAGGCCAGCAGCAGCGTGTGGCCATCGCACGAGCATTGATCACCAAACCGAAACTGGTGTTCGCAGACGAGCCCACCGGCAATCTTGATTCCGTATCAAGCGCCGAAGTGCTGAGCTTCCTGAAACGTTCCGTCAACGAACTTGGCCAAACCATCATCATGGTCACGCATGATGCGGTCGCCGCGTCTTACGCCGACCGTGCGCTCGTGTTCGCCGACGGCCAGATCGTGGCGGACGTAAACAAGCCGACAGCAGACCAGATGAGTGAACTGCTGATGAAGGAACGTGAGGCCGCCACAATGAATGTGGCTTCCGCGAGACATTCCCGCTAAACGCACTGTAGAAGCATTCGAAGAAGGGAACAGAATCCACCATGTGGTCCATCACTTTGAAACTCATGCGAAAAACCAAGCGCATGCTCATACCCGCAGGCATCGCCATCATGATCGGCACGGCGTTCATCGCCAGCACCTTCCTGTTCGGCAATGCCATGAACGACTCCTTGACACGGCAGCTGACCGCCATGTTCGGAAACGCCAACTATGCGGTGAGCATCAACAGCTCCGACCTGAGCGATAAGGAACTCAACGAGGCGTATTCCAGCACTGTCGGCGACTTTCATCTCGACCAGATCGCCGGCATCGAAGGGGTTGGCGGCGTCCGTGCCTCGGTGGAAACCGGCGTCAGCGTTTCCAAGGGAGACAGCACCGTCAGCGGCGAGATCATTTCCACCGCGGCACAGAAGAACATGCTCCCCGTGAATATCACGGAAGGGGACCAGCCGAAGGATTCCAACGAAGTCGCGCTGCCGGAAGACATGGCGAAACAGTTGAACGTCGGCGTTGGAGACACTGTAAGCCTGACCTCCCGATATGCGGTAGGCGACGATGGCAAAGCCAAGGCGGACAACGTGCGCGTGGTAGGACTCACATCCGATCCGAACGGCGCCTACTCATACTATGGTGGTGCGATCGTAGGATCCAACAATCTGCTTGCCGCAATGCAGGGAGTGGACGATTTCAACGCCACCGGAACAACAATGGTGTATCTCGACCTTGCCTTGGATGGAAACAGCGTATCCGCAAAAACCATCAACGGTGTGAAAGCGTTGCTGCCAAAGCATTTCGATCTGATGTCACGACAGCAAATCAGTGACGAAAGCATCAAATCCTTAAGCGGCAACCAAACCAACATCGTCACCACATTCCTTATGTGCTTCGGCGTGCTTGCCATGTTCGTGGCGGCTCTGGTGATCGCCAACACGTTCCAAGTGCTCGTGGCGCAACGCCGCCGCACACTCGCCTTGCTACGCACCATCGGCGCAAAGAAAGGCCAACTGTATGGTTCCGTGCTGTTCGAAGCGGTGGTGCTCGGCTTCGTCGCATCCGTGCTTGGCGTGGTGCTGGGAAGCCTGCTCATGTGGGGCATGTGCGTCAGCGACATCATGCAGGCGGGTATGCGGTTCAACTTCTCCTGGCAAGCCGCCGTCGTACCTATTCTCTTCGGCATTGTGGTGACGGTGCTCGCATCCATGGGATCCGCACGTTCCGCCACCGCGGTAACGCCATTGGAGGCATTGCGCCCGATTGAACTGACCGACAACCATCGTTCCAGCCTTACGCGAGCCATAATCGGTATTCTGATGGTGGTGGTCGGTATCGCCATGGCCATATTCTCCATCTGGCAGGTGCAGGCCACCAACGGCGGCGAGGATGCGAGCAGCGATCAATTCACGATGATTCTGCTCATAGCCATCGCCGGTGCCGCACTGGTGTTCCTCGGCATGGTGGTCACCGCGGTATTCTGGATGCCGACCCTCATGAAGGGCGTTGGAGCGTTGGCCTCGCTGACAGGTCCTTCCGCAACAGTTGCACACGCCAACATTCAGAAGAATCCGCGACGCATCGCAGCAACCGGTGCCGCTCTGCTCATCGGTGTCACCTTGGTCTCCACCATCGCAACCGGTGCCGCTAGCGCCAAAGAGACTATGAATGGTGCGCTCGCCACCCGTTATAGCGTCGACATCGTGGCCATGGGCGATGACATCAGCCAGCAAATGGTCAAGGATGTATCTGACATCAACGGCGTGTCCGACACGTTGTATGCACCGGCGGTTTCCGTGACCTTGGAGAAAGCGGATGGAACCCAGCCTACGTCCGCATTGCTGGTCGGCGTGAAAAACATCGATCAGGTCAAGCAGGTCATGCGTGCCAACTTGGGTAACGCCTCCATCGACAGTGATAGCGTGCTCATGCCAACATACAATGCGCAAACCGGCAAGGAGCTGCAGTTCGCCAATGGCACGGCTGATTTCTCCACCGAATGGAACCAGGACGGCGACGCTACGCGTTCGCTGACATTGCAAGCCAACCAAGCCGACTACCGTCGTGTATCCGCGCAATATGGAGCTGTCGGATTCGTGGATGAAAGCCATTTCACCAATGGTGACCTTGATGCCGCCACCCATGTGTTGCTGGTCAAGGCAGATACTGACAAATCGGGAGTTTCCGTTGACGGCATCTACAATAACATGCAGGCCGCATTGGAGAAGAGCACTGATGCAACAGTGACCGGACCGATTGCCGAACGCATCGAATGGGCGAACATGATCGACTCCATGATGATGCTTCTGGTGGGGTTGATCGCCGTGGCCGTGCTCATCGCACTTGTCGGCGTAGCCAACACGCTGTCGCTGTCAGTGATCGAACGCACCCGAGAATCCGCCACACTGCGTGCCATCGGCATGACTCGAGGCCAGTTGCGACGCTCCCTCGCGGTGGAAGCCCTGCTCATCTCGCTGGTATCCGGCATCTCGGGCGTACTACTTGGCACACTGTTCGGCTGGCTGGGCGCATACGTGGTGTTCAGCATGTACGGCAAAGTGGTGTTCCCGTTCGAATGGGGCATTAATGGCATCGTACTCGCCGTGGCAGCCGTGGCAGCACTGCTCGCCAGCGTATTCCCCGCACGCAGGGCAGTGAGCACGCCTCCTGTTGAGGCGCTCGCCGAAGCCTAAGCTTCATAGCAAACACAACGAAAAGGACTCCTGCCACAAACATGGTAGGAGCCCTTTTTGCGTATCATGCATACGCAAAACAACAAATCAATCAGACCAAATGGTTTTCATAGGCGAACACCACCGCCTGCACGCGGTCACGCGCATTGATTTTCGACAGAATGTGCGCCACATGCGTTTTCACCGTCGGCAGGCTGATGAAAAGCTTGTCGGCAATCTCCTGATTCGACAATCCATGCGCGATCTCAATAAGCACTTCGCGCTCGCGATCGGTCAGTTCATCTAATTCCGGATCGGTGTACGTCGAATCAGAAGTGGAAGAAGCAGTGGAATTTCCATGTGCACCAACATTCGCAGCCATGAAATCGCCTTCCATCATTTTCTCGATAAGACGTTTCGTGGCGGACGGTGCGATAATCGCATTACCTTGAAAAACCGTGCGAATCGAATTCAGCAACGTTTCCGGTTCCGTATCTTTCAGCAGAAAACCGGAAGCTCCAGCAGTGATCGCAGCCATAACATATTCATCCAAATCGAATGTCGTCAGAATGATCACTTTGGTATGAGTGACTTCTGATTGCGTTCCATCGGCAGCAAAGCGATGCTGCAACGCACTGATTTGCCGAGTCGCCTCGATACCATCCATGCCGGGCATACGCACATCCATCAACACCACGTCAGGATGCAGTGTTTCCGCCAACGCCACAGCCTCTGCACCATCGCGAGCCTGCGCCGCAACCGCCATATCAGGTTGGGACTCGATCACCATGGCGAAACCGGCACGTACCAATTCCTGATCATCGGCAATGACCACACGAATCTTCTGTTCTTCACTCATACTCTCCACCTTATCGGCATTGTTCCGCTCACAGCGCGAAACAAACCCTTAAATCTCCCTGAAAACTTGAATCGGCTATTGAGATGCGCGCTGCAGCTGCTCCTCCAACGGTGCTGCGGGCCTCAACTGCAGTTCGTTCGCGCTACCGGCATGAGCGTCATCGCTGAAACCAGTCTCACGAAGCACGCCAAGCAGTTCGCGCATACGTTTAAGCGCGGCGCGCCCCTGTTCGCCAAGGGCTTTGAACGCTGTGGGAATCTCGTCGGCGGTAGGCTCTTTGCCTTGTGCTTCGGCGCGATCCAGCATGCGGATACCATCGACGGCTTGACTAATCACGCTGTTCAACGTGGCAGTGACCTCAGCCTGAATGTTGGCACTGATACGGTCACGTTCCATATTCGCCGCGAGAATGCGCTGCTTCTCCTGCTCGGCCACCAGCGCTTCCTCTCGCGCCTGCAACACCAGTGCGTTTGAATCACTGGAACGAGCCCAACGTGCCCACGCCATAATGCCGGCGCACAGCATCAGCACTGCAACCGTATACATAACGCCGGTAAAGAACGCCGCCGTATTACTTGAAGTGACTGAAACCGGTTTCGTCAAGCCTGCAAAAGCGGCGATGGCACCGAACAAGGTAGTGTATCCGTGTTGATAAGCCGCGATTTTCAAGCCCATCAGCACCGAACAGGTAGCGGCGGCAAGACCGGCCCAACGCCATGCGTGTTCACGCCCATACAATACGGCTGAATACAGCGCACACAGTGACGCTACGATATGTCCAACCTCAATCGACTCCAAAAACACCAATTGCACAACCGACAATACGAACACAATAAGCGCGCAAGTCTCGGGGAAACTGCGTCGAAGAGCCAGCGCCAGCAAGCAGCATGCGGCGATCGCATGAGAGAGCTGCACATGAGGTGAACTATCAAAAAAGAACGTAATCGACATGCGATTCAGCAGCATGACCAATGCCACGGCATCAACGGAATCCATGAGCGCATAATGGTGCTGCGTCCACGCGGAAACACGTTCCACCCAATTCAGTCCTCGTGAATTGGATGTATTTGCAAGTTCTACGGATTTCAGTTTCAACGATTTGAGCAAATCATGCAGATTGGGTGCGGTGATGCGCAAATGTTGCAGGGCATTCGAACGATGATCGCGACCGGTCGGTTGGTTGGTTTCCTGCGTCTGCTCCGATGGTTGATCTGGGATTCGCGCCGATATGTTGACGACTGTGTGAGGTGCGATTGCTTCGTCGGAGAATTTCGCTTTGTTGGATACGGCAGTTGTGTTGCACGATTCGGACTGTTCCGATGCATACTGTTCGCCGGTTTCGTCTGTCACCTGTTCTTTACCGCCGTAAGGCAGGGTGGCCATGACTTCGAAGCCTCCGCCGAGTTGAGGGCCAGCCTGCAACGAGCCTCCGGCCGATTCGATGCGTTCTTTCATGCCCAGCAGGCCGTAACCTGGCGTATGCCCGTCGATATTGGCTGCCGCGCCATGACCATTGTCGGTGATGGTCAAAGTGAGCAAACCGTTGTTCCATGACTCTTTAATGTGCACATCGACGTGTGGCTCCGCATACTTGCGGATATTCGTCAGCGCCTCCTGCACTACATGGTAGGAAGCTATCGAGGCTTGTTCGCCGAGTTGTTCCGGGCTGGCGGTGCCGGTGATATTCCGTCGGATTCGAATGTCGGGGGAGACGTTTTGCGCTTGTTCCACAAGATTGCCGATATCGTTATAATCGGCGTGCGGTGAACCTCCGAATACTCCCAGAAGACGTTGCATGTCATGCAGTGCGCGTTCCGATTCGTGTCGAATCGTCTCCATGGTGTTTCTGGCCACCGCGGGATCATGCGTGCCTGCATAGCGACCGCCATCAGACTGCACGATGATGATTGACAGGGTGTGCGCCACCACATCGTGCATGTCACGTGCGATGCGTGCGCGTTCCGCCAACGCGGCGATATCGCGTTCATCCTGGTCTCGCGCGGCGATTGCCTCATTGCGTTCCCGCATCATGCGAATGGTTGCCAGACGGGCACGCTGCCAGAACGCTACAATGACGGTGGAAATGATACATACTTCGAAAATCGGCGTCAGCACCAACATGTATTGCGCCACCATGTCGGCGACTTCCGACATGGATGTTCCTGTGTAGATGGAACCGAGAGTGTCTTCCGTGACCATTGAGCCATTTGGATTTGAGCCATTCCAACTGCTCCACGTATGCACTTTGCCACCGGTGAGCAGCGGCCCATTGGTCATGGTCCATGCCATCAACGCCGAAGCCAGAAGACCGATGGCCAACGCCAGAATAATGAAGGCTTTCGTGTTTTTGGGATTGCCGTAGACGATCACCGAATACAGCATGACCAATGCCAGAATATCGGCGCCCAATATGCAAGGGCCGAATATGAGATGCGTCAAGGCCAATGCCACACAGAGCAACGCTCCGGTCTGTGGCCGCCATCGACGGATCAGCAGCGGGATCAGCATTGCCGCTTCCCACGCCATCTGTATGGAAGGATTAAGGTCAAACAGCAATCCCGGATTATAGGTGATGCTGCCGGTCACGCCGAACAGCAGAACACCTATAACAAGCGTGAGGATGAGATCGCCTGCGAAGACATGACCATGCATCCACGACAGGAAACGCTGCTTGAAATTCGACATACGCTCCACCCTAGCGCCAGATATGCTGTGACGCCATCGTGCGCAGGAATGAAATAACGGTAAGATAAAGCCGCTTTTGTGAGGTAAGGTTGTCTCCGCATGTGGGTGAGATGGAATCCATCAAGAAGTCACTACCCGCATTGAATATGCCGATGACGCCAAAGGAAAGGTGAATGCATGACGTTGCTGAGCGAATACTACGTGCCCGGATTGCATATTGAGGATCGTTCCATCAAGGTGCCGTTGGATTGGGCGGGTCACGAGCCCGGTCATGGGTTCGATGGCGAATCGATCAGCCTGTTCTACCGTGTGGTCACCGCTCCCGAACATGTGCATGACGACCTGCCGTTGCTCGTGTTCCTGCAGGGTGGTCCCGGTGGTTCCGGTCCGCGTCCGCTCGGCCCAAGTTCTGATGGTTGGATCGAGGAAGCGATCAAGCATTTCCGCGTGGTGTTGCCGGATCAACGTGGTACGGGGCGTTCGTCTCGTGTCGACACGCATGTGATTGAGGGCATGGACGGCGACGGCAAGGCCGGTGCCGCGTTTTTGAAGCGTTTCCTCGCTGATTCGATCGTTCGTGATTTCGAGCATCTGCGTCGCACCGAATTCGGGGGCGCACGTTGGGTCACGCTTGGTCAAAGCTATGGCGGATTCCTGACGTTGACGTATCTTTCGCTGTTCCCGCAAGGAGTTATCGCCAGTTTCACCACGGGCGGCATTCCTCATGTTCCCGCCGATGCGACCGACGTGTACCGTCATACGTTCCCGCGCATGGCGGCAAAGACGAAGCAGTTCTACGAGCGTTACCCGATCGATATCGAACGTGTCGTGGCCGTCGCCGACATTCTGCAATCGCGCAAGGTCACATTGCCGAACGGCGATCCGCTCACGGTGGAACGCTTCCAATGCTTGGGATCCGATTTCGGTATGAAGCCAAGTTTCGAACGCGTGCATTGGATTCTTGACCAGGCATTCCTTGACGGCGACGGTTCGGCCTCGACCTCGGCGGAACTGTCTGACGAATTCCTATCTTCCGTGATGGAGGCGACCTCGTCTCGCCCACTGTATTGGCCGTTGCAGGAGTTCATCTACGCCAACGGCGAGCTGAAAACGCCGATTTGCTGGGCCGCCCAGCGCGTGCGCGGCGAGCATCCGGAATTCGCGGGTGACATTCGTCCGCTTAATTTCACCGGCGAGGCCATGTTCCCGTGGATGTTCGAGCAGGAACGTGCGTTGCGTCCGTTCAAACCAGCCATGGACGTGCTTATGGAAGACACGCATTTCGGCACGATCTACGATGCCGACCAGTTGGCGCGTAACGAGGTGCCGTTGCAGGCCGCCGTCTATTTCGACGACATGTACGTCGACTCTGATCTGCAATTTGATACGCTGTCCCGTGTGGGACGATCGCACTATTGGACCACCAACGAATTCGAGCACGACGGTGTACATGGTTCCGTGGTGTTCAAGCACCTGTTCGACGAGGCGTTGAACAGGGGAGACCTGGAAGAACTGTTCTGACATTCCCGAAATTCTCCGAAACCATCGCATCCAAAACAATTACGTCCATTAGAAAAGACGACAAGGAGGACACCATGTCCAATCCAACCATCGGATTCATCGGATACGGCAACATGGCGCAGGCGATCGCCGAAGGCCTGGTCAATGCCGGCACAATCAGCGGCAACGACATTGTGGCTTGTGCGGCACACTATGACAAGCTGGAATGTAACGCCGCCAAACTTGGTGTGAAAGCGGTGAATACCGCTGCACAAGTGGCCGAAGCCGCCGACGTGGTCGTTATCGCCATCAAACCGTATCAGATTGAAGCGGCGATTTCACCGATTGTTGATAAGCTGGCGCAGCCAAACACCATCGTCGTGTCCATTGCGGCAGGCTGGGATCTGAACAAATTCCGCGACCTGTTCGGAACGTCTTTCGAACAGGCACACATCCAATGCACCATTCCGAACACGCCGATGGCTGTCGGCAAAGGCGTGCTGGTCACGGAAATCGACAACACGCTCACGCAGGAACAGACGGAAACCTTCGAAAGCCTGTTTTCGTCAATCAGCCTGATTGAACGCGTGGACACCGCACACATGGGCATCGGCATGTGCATCGCCGGCTGCGCGCCGGCCTTCACCGACATGTACATCGAAGCATTGGGCGATGCCGGTGTGAAATATGGATTGCAGCGTGCCACCGCGTATCGTCTGGCCGCCAAAATGGTGGAAGGCGTGGGCGCGCTCTATTTGGCCAACGAAACGCATCCGGGTGCCATGAAAGACGCTGTCTGCTCTCCAGGGGGCACCACCATCAGGGGTGTCGCATCGTTGGAGGAAAGCGCGTTCCGTGGTGCCGTGATCAAAGCGGTCGACGCCATCGAAGCCTAATACTAAGCTAAGGAACCATGTCTCTTACTATCGGAATTGTCGGACTGCCGAACGTCGGCAAGTCCACCATGTTCAACGCATTGACCCGTAACAACGTTCTGGCGGAAAACTATCCGTTTGCCACCATCGAACCGAACACCGGCATCGTGCCATTGCCGGATGACCGTCTGCCGGTGCTTGCCAAGCTCGTGCACACGGAGAAGATCGTGCCGGCCACCGTCACCTTCGTCGACATCGCAGGCATTGTCAAGGGCGCTTCGGAAGGCGAAGGCTTGGGTAACAAGTTCCTCGCCAACATTCGCGAAGCCGACGCGATCTGCGAGGTCGTGCGTGCCTTCGAAGACGATGATATCGTGCACGTCAACGGCAAGGTCGATCCGTCCGACGACATTGAAACCATCAACACCGAGCTGATCCTCGCCGATCTGCAGACCATCGAGAACGCGCTGCCGAAGTTGGAGAAGGATTTGCGCGGCAAGAAGATCGAACCGGCCTACATGGAGGCCGTCAAGCAGGCGAAGACCATTCTTGAAGCCGGCGAAACCATTGATAAGGCGGCTCGCGAAGGTCGTTTCGACAAGGATTCCGTCTACGATCTGCACTTGATGAGCGCCAAGCCGTTCATCTACGTGTTCAACGTGGATGATGCCGAACTGCAGAACAAAGACATGCAGGCCAAGCTCGCCGCATCCGTGGCTCCGGCTCCGGCCATTTTCCTCAACGCGCAGTTTGAAGCCGACCTGACCGAACTCGACGAGGCTGACGCTCGCGAGATGCTTGCGGACGCCGGTCTTGAGGAGTCCGGATTGGATCAGTTGGCGCGAGTCGGCTACGATACTCTCGGCCTTTCCACCTTCCTCACCGCAGGCGAGAAAGAAGTGCGCGCATGGCAGATTCACAAGGGCTATACCGCTCCGCAGGCTGCCGGCGTGATTCACACGGACTTCGAAAAGGGCTTCATCAAGGCCGATATCGTCTCCTACGACGATTTCGTGGCTGCCGAAGGCTCCATGGTCAAGATCAAGGAGGAAGGCAAGCTACGTCAGGAAGGCCGCGACTACGTGATGCAGGACGGCGATATCGTCGAATTCAAATTCAACGTCTCCAAAAAATAAGTGTTTCTCTGGCTCCCCTCTTTTGAGGGGAGCTGTCGCTACAAGCGACTGAGGAGCGGCACGGATAAGGCCTGAGAAGTCGTCTTCTCAGGCCTTTGTCATGACATTGTTCTGCAAGGACTGGCTGCTGCGGCAGCATAATGTGTGTTTTATTATTCGGCCTTGGCGGCTTGCTGGTCAATCCAATTGTTAACGTCGGTGACCGCCTCGTCAAGGGTTGCTTTGGCGGCTTTGTAGTATTTGGAATCTACAGGTTGACGATTTCCGCGCCGAACGGCCAGAGCGCAAGCTTGGCCATCTTGAATGATTGCAATCCGAACGGAATACCGATAATGGTGATGCAGTTGAGCACGCCGGCTCCCAGATAGCCGAGCGCCATCCACCAGCCGACCAGCACCACTCACAGGATATTGCCGAGGACTCGCATGATTTGCCCCTTTCCGATTCCGGTCGATGCCTCGCATGTTCAGCTTCACTATTTTGCCAGACATCATGACGGAAACACGAGACGCAACCCTTAGCTCGCCCCTGATTCATTCTCGGACCGCTATTCAGGCGGATCGTATGCGGTAAGCCCAATCCTTTTGTGAAGATTTTGTGTATTGTCGGGCATACGTGGTTTTCACCGTCGATTTGAATGATGATAGGCTTCTCGATGTCTGCCGTATGAAGACCCATCAAGGAGATGCCATGAACCTGTATCGCTACGCGATGTTCATCGCACGCGCCTGCCGTGGGTCGTTCGTCGGCAATGTTCTGTTTGCCAATCCACAAATGGCCCTATTCTCGATGCTGGTGTAGCGGGGACACGCCTTATGCCGGGATGTACCGATGGCCCATCCGCAGTCGACGTCGCATGAATCGCTCACCATAGCCATCAACTTACGCAAAGCCGCGAATCGTTTGCCGTATATGAATGCGGAACGGATGGCGGCTTTTCCTTTACCCCGGACTCATCGGTGTCCTCGCGTCTTGACACAAGCATGGGGCCGGATCGCCCACACATGCCGTTACCAACAGAAGGAAATGCTGTGACCTCACAGAAAACCGCGGAACTCGGGTCCGCCGCCAGTTCCGTAAAGCCTATTGATCCGCACACCCGATTCATCGTCGTGGGCGTGATCGTCGTCGGCTCGTTCATCGCGCTGCTCAATCAGACCGTCATGTCACCGGCCTTGCCGGCACTGATGCGTGATTTCAATATCACCACCGGCACCGTGCAGTGGGTGACCAGCGTCTACATGCTGGCCTCGGGCATCATGGTGCCGATTTCAGGCTATCTGATTGATAAATTCTCCACCCGAAAGCTCTTCGCCGGAGCTCTTGCCACTTTCATGGTCGGCACACTGCTGTGTGCCGTCGCGCCGAATTTCATGCTGTTGCTCGTCGGACGCATACTGCAATCCGTCGGCTCCGGCGTGCTGTTGCCATTGGTCGCCGTAGTGCCGATGCTCGTCTATCCGCCGGATAAGCGCGGCACCGCCATGGGCATGGCCGGTATCGTCATGGCCGCCGGCCCGGCTATCGGCCCGGTTGTCGGTGGTCTGGTGATTGACAGTTTCGGATGGCGCCCGATGTTCATTGGCATCGCAGTTGTGGCACTGGTCATCCTTGTCGGAGGCACGATGATGCTCAAGAACGTCGGCGAGTTGAAGAACCCAAAGCTCAACATCCTGTCCGTGATCCTTTCGACCATCGCGTTCGGTGGCCTGCTCTATGGCTTCTCGTCTGCTTCCACGATGGGATGGACCAGTCCGGTCGTCATTATTTCAATCGTCGTTGGTCTTGTGGCCTTCGTCGCATTCGTATACAAGCAAGTCAAGCTCGATGAGCCATTGTTGCGCGTTGACACCCTTGCCACCCGCAACTTCCGCAACTCCGCGATTCTGGTCACTCTGATTAACGCCGCAGTCGCCGCAACCAACGTGACGTTGCCTATCTTCATCCAGAATGTACTCGGCCAATCCGCCACCGTCACCGGCATGGTCATGCTGCCTGCCGCGGCGGTCGGCATCATCCTGAGTCCGGTCGCCGGTGCCGCATTCGACAAATTCGGCCCGCGCGGCGTGGGCATCGGCGGCCTTGCGCTCATGACCATCTCTCTTGGTCTTCTCGGCACCATCAACACCAGGACATCAGTGCTGTTTGTCGCCGTGTTCTGCGCATTGCAGGCATCCGGTCAGGCTATCGCCAACATGCCGATCAACACTTGGGGCGTCAACGCTTTGCCGAACGACATGATCGCCCATGGCAACGCCATCGCCAACACCGGCCGCCAG
>ENA-ORTJ01001540-ORTJ01001540.1-human-gut-metagenome-genome-assembly--contig:-NODE-1540-length-14921-cov-118.035383_pt1 | contig 14921 bp, 9 predicted proteins | sample MGYA00242069_ERZ509187 | MGnify/ENA primary metagenome ERZ509187 (study PRJEB26280, sample SAMEA2338779) | human gut metagenome | biome: human gut; feature: human-associated habitat; material: faeces... | reverse complement strand
CTTCACCTTCACGTGGCGGGTCTTGCCGAATATCATCGTATCACGACGGGAAGGGTAGGAGACGAGCTGGATTATGTCCTTGGTGGAACCACTGCCTATGTAGTAGATGCCCACACTATCCTTGCCTGCCTTGACAGCAGCCATCTTCGCCTTCTTCTTGGCATGGATGGCAGCCGTATCTTCCGGATAGAACTCGCTGGCAGCTACCGTGTCGCCGTCGTGCTGATCGGGTGCAAACTTGCAGCTTGTACTGGTTGTTGTGATAAGAGTTGTAGCAGCCAGAGCTGCCACAAAACATAAAATTTTCTTCATTATTATTTTGAATTAATCAGTTACATTTCTACCACCACTTCGTGCTTGCCTTCCAGGCAAGGAATGATGGTGCCTGCGATGGCTTTGCCATCCACCGTAATCTGCTTCACGCCTTTCTCCCTGCCTTCTGGGTTCTTTACCACGATGTGGTATTCGCCACCACGGAACTTGGCATCCTTGTAGAAAGAATACCCACCTGCAGTGTTGGAGATAAGCGAGAAGAAATCCTCGTTACCCAAATAGTTGATCCAAGGCCATGGAGTCTTTGGATCTGTAATCACGTACTCGCGATTGGCGTCATCAAAATGACCATACTTTTTCTCAGCCATTGTTTTTTTAATGTGTATTTTTAGAATTTTGCATGAATTTGGTGCAAAGATACTAAAAAGTTTCAGTTTATAGGTTAGAAAACAGATATTTTTTGTATTTTTGCATTGAAAAGTTGGATGTTTAACAATTTGCGATTAACATAACATACAATTGGCTTATGAAAAGAAACATTATGACACTCCTCATAACCGTGTTTGCCATGCTGCAAGCAACGGCTCAAACCTACGACAACTTGTGGAAGCAAGCTGATATCATCGCTCAGAAGGATCAGCCCAAGAGCGAGATAGGGGTGATAAAGAAAATCATCTCCAAGGCCACGGTGGCAAAAGACTACGGCCAGCTGCTGGCGGCTGAGATAAGGCAGGCGATACTTTGGAGAGAGATTTCTCCCGACTCGCTGACGCCCAATGTGAAGCGGATGGAAACGGAAGCACTGAAAGCGAAAGACCCCGTGCTGAAGGCTGTGAGATATGCCGTGCTCGGCAAGGTGTATAGGGAGGTGAATGGGAAGAAGAGCGAGGAGTTCTTCAAGAAAGCCCTGGAGCAGCCTGAACTTCTTGCCAGAAATGCTTCTACCGGGTATGTGCCGCTGACGCTGAAGGGTGTGGATGGCAGTTCCTTCAACAACGATTTGCTGCATCTCATCGGTTTCGAGGCTGACAGCAAGGAGGCGTATCTGCTGATGTACACTTACTATAATAAGGTGGAAAATCGGGGTGCAGCCTGTCTCTGTGCCTACAAGCTTATCGAGAAATACCGCCAGGATGACGTAAGAGAGGTCAGAAAGTCGAAGTATCTGAATACCATCGACTCGCTCATCCACGTCTATCAGGATATTCCGGAGGCAGGCGAACTCGCCGTGGAGCACTTCCGCTTCATGGAAGGTGCCACCGATGCCAAACCGCTGGATAAGCTCAACTATATCAACTATGCACTGAATAGATGGGGTGGATGGTCGAGAATGAATGTGCTGAGAAATGCGCAGAAGCGACTCACCGAACCGATGTTTCAGGTGAAGGATATGCCGCAGGTGTTGCGACCTGGGGAGAAGGCTTGGGTGCAGCTGGATGTGCGCAATCTCCAGAATCTGAACATTCGGCTTTCCCGTCTCAATATCACAGCGGATAATGAATATGATGCCCAGAATGAGGCTACCTATAAGATGCTCCTGAAGAAGACCACGAAGCTGCATCAGAAGGATTTCAGCCGCAACTATTACGGTCGTCCGGATTATGAAACGGTGAAGGATTCCATCGAAATCGGTGGCAATCTGCCGCTGGGTGCCTATCTGATGGAGGTGACTTCGGATAATACCGGCATCGCTCCGCAGCGAGAACTCTTCTATGTCAGCAATCTGGCGGTGATGATTCAGCAGTTGCCTGATGACAGGCATCGCTATGTGGTGGTGAATGCTACCGACGGTCAACCTGTTCCTGGTGCGAAGATAGTGCTCTATGACAGAAACTATGACGACAAGACGGGCAAGTTCAAGAGAGTCATTCATGCCCGAATGACGACAGATGACCAGGGCGAGGCTTACTTCAAGAATGTGGATGGAAAGGTATTGATCTACACATCTGCAGATAAGTTTGCGCCTGCCAAGGATATCTACCTCTCACGTGCCCGCTATTACGAGAAGAAGGATGATGAGGTGAAATATCAGTTGTTTACCGACCGTGCCATCTATCGCCCGGGACAGAAGGTGCATGCCACTGCCGTTTCCTACATCGTGAAGAAGGGCTTGGATGCCAGTGTGCCAGGCAAGAGCAAGGAACTGAAGTTTATCCTGAGAGACGCCAACTGGAAGCAGATGGCTGAGCAGAAGGCTACGACCGACGAATATGGTACGGCTTCGGTGGATTTCGAATTGCCGAAGGAGGGACAGACGGGACAGTATTCCATCTCCGTGAATGGTACGGCAACAGAATATGTCAGAGTAGAGGAGTACAAGCGTCCAACCTTCGAGATTACCTTCCCGAAGGTGAACGAAAAATATACCTGGGGCGATACCGTAGTGGTGAAGGCTTCGGCAAAGACCTATGCCGGTGTGCCTGTGCAGGGTGCCAAGGTGGAGTATCAGGTGACCCGCAGAAATCAGCTCTGGTGGTGGGGCGCAGGCTCTGCCGGACAGTTGGTGAAGACTGACAGTTGCGTGACTCGTGAGGACGGAACCTTCGACGTAGAGATTCCGCTGGAGGCTTCCTTGTCAGGAAAAGACGAGGCTGATATGAGCGATTTCATGCGCATAGCCCGTTTCTTCAACTTCGAGGTCTCAGCCATCGTTACCGATATCAGCGGCGAGAGCCACGAGGGCGTGATGAGTCTGCCTCTGGGCACCAAGTCAACCATCCTCACGGTGAATCTTCCTAAGCGTATCGAGGCAGACAGTCTGAAGACGGTGACCTTTGCTTACCGCAATGCCAGTGGAATGCCGATTGCCAGCAATTTGAAATATCGTATTGATGGTGGTGAATGGAAGGTGGCTGAGGCGAATGCGCCGGTTGCCATCAAAGAATATGCAGCTTCTTCAGCATCATCTGCCCATGTTTGGAAATCCGGCGTTCATCAGCTGGAGGCAATCTGCGGAACTGATACCCTGCAGCAGAAGTTCACCCTCTTCAGCATCAAGGATACCCATCCGATGGAGCCAACCACCGAATGGTATTACCAGACGGCGAAGACCTTCCCTCATGATGGAAAGCCGGTATATGTGCAGGTGGGTTCTTCTGAAAACGGAGCGCATATCGTTTATTCCATCATCGCCGGCAACAAACTGCTGGAGAAAGGCGCCTGGGAATTGGGTGACAGTATCGTGACCCTGCCATTCACCTACAGAGAGGAATATGCTTCGGGTGTGGTGATCAACTATAGTTTCGTGAAGAACGGCGAATGCTATGCCAGAAAAATCAGCATCGCCCGTCCTTTGCCGGAAAAGAAATTGAATATCACCTGGAAGACTTTCCGCGACCGTCTCACTCCTGGACAGAAGGAGAAGTGGACCTTGCATGTGACGACTCCTGACGGCAAGCCAGCCAAGGCACAGCTGATGAGTGTGCTTTATGATAAGTCGCTCGACCAGTTGGCTGAACATACCTGGGAAATGTCGCTGGGATTCAGCCAGTGGTTGCCAGACTGCTATTGGAAGAGCAATCTGAAGTATTATAAGATGGGATTGGCTGGTACTTATCCTACCAAGTATTATGATGAAAAGGAGTTGGATGTGGATAAGTTTGATGGCAAATACTTTAGCTTTTCTGCTTATATGCAAGCGGTGCTACTGAGCAAGTTGGAACGTTCTTATGGCGGAACTGTTGAGGCTGTTCGTATAGAAAAGCATTCTTCGGTGAAAGACGAGCTGGTTCGAGATGAAGCGAAAGTCATGAGATCTCGTGGAAATCAGATGGCCCGTGTCGGAGCTGCTGCTCCATCTGCCAACAAGGTTTTTGATGCAGTAGAAGAGATGCCGCAGTTTGCCGGCGGTTCAGGTTCAGATGCAGGACAGTACCTCGACAAAGTGCAGGTGCGTGAAAACCTGAACGAGACCGCCTTCTTCTATCCTGCCTTGGAAAGCGACAATCAGGGCAATGTGGCTATCAATTTCACTTTGCCGGAGAGCGTGACAACCTGGAAGTTCATGGGATTGGCCCATGATAAGGAGATGAGAAACGGCTGTCTGGTAGATGAGGCTGTGGCTCAGAAAACCGTGATGGTGCAGCCTAACTTGCCTCGTTTCCTGCGTGAAGGCGACAAGAGTACCATCGTGGTGAAACTCTTCAACACTTCTGATAAGAAGGTGAATGGCAATGCCCGCATGCAGATTCTGGATGCCGAAACCCAGAAGGTGGTTTGGCAGAAGACCCAGGGCTATCGCATCGATGCCGAGGGTTCTGCTACCGTCTCCTTCGATGTTCAAGGTCTGAAAGAGGGTGTATATATTAATAAGGTGGTGGCTGCCGGCAATGGCTACAGCGATGGCGAGCAGCACTATCTGCCTGTCTTGGGCAATCGTGAACTCGTGGTGAATACCCTGCCTATCACCCTGCACCAACAGGGCGAGCAGAGTTTCGACCTGAGCAGGCTTTTCCTGAACAAGGATGGTAAGCAGGCGAAGGGAGCAGAGAATGCAAAGGTGACCGTGGAATATACCAACAATCCTAGTTGGCTGATGGTCAAGGCGCTGCCGTCTATCAGCAATCCGGATGAGGAGGATGCCATCTCGCTGATGTCTGCCATCTACGCCAATACCATCACCACCCATGTCCAGAAGCATCTTTCGCTGGAAAAACAGACAGAGCAGAATCTCTCTCAGGAAAATCATTCTCAGCAGAATCTCTCTCAGGAGACCATTCGCTTGCAGAATCAGGTGGAGAAACTGAAGAAGTTGCAGAATGCTGACGGTTCCTTCTCCTGGTGGAAGGGAATGAAGGGCAGCAGATACATGACAACGTCGGTAGCCGAAATGATGGTTCGTCTGAATGCCGTTGCCGGCGTTCAGAAATCTACCGCCAAGATGCTGACTTCCGCCATCAATTATCTCTCCTGGCAGACAGCACAGGAAGTAAGAGAAATGAAGAAGCAGGAGGAGAAGAAGCACAAGGAGAGTCCTAGCGAGCAGGCGCTGCATTATCTCTACATCCTCTCGATGGATGGCAGAAAGATGAAGCAGAATCAGGAGGCTGACAAGACTTATCTCCTGGAAAAGATGTCGAAGATGACCGGCGATTTCACCATTTATGGTAAGGCACGTGCTGCCGTGGTGCTCGCCAAGAACTGCCAGCAGAATGCCGATTACCGCGAAAAGGCAGGCGAATATCTGCAGAGCGTGAACGAATATGCCGTTTATCGCGAGGAGATGGGCCGCTACTACGATACCCGCAAGGCATTGTACAGCTGGAGAAACTATAAGATACCAACCCAGGTATCCGTGATAGAGGCGATGCAGATGCTGAAGCCGAACGACAAGCAGACCATCGAGGAACTGCAGCGCTGGCTCCTGATGTCGAAGCGTACCCAGTCTTGGGATACGCCGGTGAACACCGTGGATGCCGTCTATGCCTTTATGAAGGGCAATGAGAGCAACTGGAACAGAAAGGCTGAGAATGCCGTGCTGAAACTGGATGGCAAGCTGTTGCCAATGCCGCAGGATTCTACTACGCTGGGTTATGTCAAGACCGAAAAGGCGGGTAAGGCATCTACCCTGAGCATCAACAAGAAAAGCGATTATACCAGTTGGGGTGCCGTGTATGCAGAGTTCAAGCAGCCGCTTAGCGAAATAGCCTCTGCCGAATCGGGCATCAAGGTGCGTCGTGTCATCGTTCCTGCTGAATCGCAGGGCAGGGGCAAGGCGCAGGCGAAGGTGGGAGAGAAGGTGAAGGTAACACTCATCATCACTGCCGACCGTGACTACGATTTCGTGAAGATTGTGGACAAGCGGGCAGCCTGTCTGGAGCCTGTCAATCAGCTGAGCGGTTACCAGTGGGGTATGGAATGTTATGTTTCTCCTAAGGATAATACAACAAATTTCTATTTTGATCGTTTATCTAAAGGTAAGCATTTCGTAGAAATGGAATATTATGTCGATCGTAAGGGCGACTACCAATCGGGATCCTGTACGGCAGAGTGTACCTACAGTCCGGAGTTTGGAGGTCGTACGGAGGCATATAAGATGACAGTTAATAATTAATATAAGGATTGATAATTACGAATAGAATAGTATGAAACGAATGAATATATTGATGCTTTCATCGCTGTTGACGGTGTCTGCGTCGGCACAGAAGATAAGTACTCAGAACGAGATCGTGGATTGTGGACAGGTAGTATTCCGCAAGCCGGTGACCGCTGAGTTCCTGATGAAGAATGAGGGCAGCAAACCGCTGATCATCCATCAGGTGTATAAGAGTTGCGGATGTACAGAGGTTGTGTATCCGAAGAACAGTGTGGCTCCTGGCGACAGCTTCTTGGTCAAGGCGGTGTATGATGCGAAGCAGATGGGCACCTTCCACAAGCAGATATGCCTCTATAGCAATGCATCGGAGGAACCTTTTATCCTCTCCATGCGTGGTAGGGTAGTGAGTAATGTGGTAGATTTCGCAGGCCCATATAATGAACTGCTTGGCGAACTCAAGTCGGATGTCCAGGAGGTGGAGTTTGATGACGTAAACCGTGGCGACCGTCCGGTACAGCGCATCCATATCTTCAATCCTACAGAGGAGATGATGGAACCTGTGGTAATGCATCTTCCTAACTATCTCCAGGCGACGGTTTCGCCATCCAGGGTGGCTCCTCACCGTTCTGCAGAGATTACCTTCGTGCTGGATTCGAAGAAGCTGCGTGATTTCGGCTTGAATCAGACTTCTGTTTATCTGGGTGAGCGTCCTGGTGACAAGATTGCTCCAGAGAAGGAAATCGTGGTTTCTGCCGTTCTCCTGCCAAGTTTCGACAAGTTGACTGCCGAGCAGAAGAAACTGGCTCCGAAGGTGGAACTCTCTACTACCGATCTGAATCTGGGAAGCTTCAACGGCAAGAAGAAGCTGAAGGGAGAAATCCTGGTTAGCAACCAGGGTAAGTCGGTTTTGGATATCCGAAGCATGCAGATGTTTACCATGGGCTTGCAGGTACAGTTGAAGAAGAGCAAGATTCAGCCGGGAGAGACCGTGAAGATGAAGGTGACAGCCGTGGCTACCGATCTGAAGAAGTCGCGTGCCAAGCATCCTCGTATTCTCATGATTACCAATGATCCGGAGAATGCCAAAGTTGTAATTAGAATAAATGTAAAGTAATGCAGATAGAAATAGATCATGGTAGTGGTTTCTGCTTCGGCGTAACCACTGCTATTAAGAAAGCTGAAGAAGAGTTGGAAAAGGGCAGTACACTCTACTGCCTGGGTGATATTGTGCATAATGGCATGGAGGTGGAGCGCCTGCATGAGGCAGGGCTGATCACTATCGACCATGAGGAGATGAAGGAGCTTCACGGTGTGAAGGTGCTGCTTCGTGCCCATGGTGAACCGCCTGAGACTTATGCGCTGGCAGAGAAGAACAATATTGAGATTATTGATGCCACCTGTCCGGTAGTACTCCAGTTGCAGCGCCGCATCAAGAAGCAGTATGTGAGCAATCCGGAGGCGCAGATTGTCGTCTTCGGAAAGAAGGGACATGCCGAGGTGCTGGGACTGGTAGGACAGACCGAGAGTCATGCCCTCGTGGTAGAGAAGTTTGAGGATGTAGAGCATCTGAAGGAAGTAGGTAAGTTGGATTTCAACCGAGATATCTATCTCTATTCCCAGACCACCAAGAGTCTGGATGAGTTCCATCGCATCATCGAGTATTGTCAGGAGCATATCGTAGAGGGTGCAACCTTCAAGAGCTTTGATACCATCTGCCGCCAGGTGGCTAACAGAATGCCAAACATCGCATCCTTTGCCAGCAAGCATGATGTCATCCTCTTTGTCAGTGGCAGAAAGAGCAGCAATGGAAAAGTGCTCTTCAAGGAGTGCAAGAGCGTAAATGCCAACAGCTATCAGATAGAGAGTGCCGAAGAAATCAATATGGATTGGCTGAAGGGGGTGAATACCGTAGGCATCTGTGGTGCTACCAGTACTCCTAAATGGCTGATGGAAGAATGCAAGGAGAAAATCATCAAGGATACCTTATCATAAAGAAAAACAGGTAATCTGATGATTCATCTCATCAAATAAAAACAGGTGATAAATCTTCTCACGAAGACTTATCACCTTCAAAAAACAGTAATTAACTCAAAATTTATAATTTATATCATTACTACCTTGTCATTATGTCTGCAAAGATAAATAAAACAACGTTTTTTTGCAAAGCCAATTCTTTAAAATGGCATTTTTTTTATATTAAACTGAAATTTTAATATATTTTTGCAGTCTTCTGCAGGTTTTCTACGACAAAGTAGCTTTTTGTTACTTTTCTGCGGCTTTTTGATACTGTTTCATCAACCATTCCTTCTGTTCCGGAATTGTCATCTCACTGTTGTCGAGTGTGATGGCATCATCAGCCTTGCGCAAAGGAGAGGTCTCACGATGGGTGTCAATGTAGTCACGCTCCTCTACGTTCTTCAGAATTGCCTCGAAGTCGGCAGGCATTCCTTTCTCCTTGAGCTCATCGAAACGGCGCTGTGCTCTTACCTGAGAGCTTGCCGTAACGAAGATCTTCAGTTCTGCGTTAGGGAAAACGGTGGTACCGATGTCACGGCCATCCATTACGATGCCCTTGTCTTCGCCCATCTTCTGCTGCTGGGCTACCAATGCCTCTCTTACGAATGGGATGGCTGCCACTGGACTTACGTGATTGGAAACCTCCAGCGAGCGGATCTCCTTTTCTACCAACTCACCGTTGAGATAGCAGTCTGGGCGACCGGTTTCGGCGTTGAACTTGAAAGAGATGTGGATGTTGGACATCTCAGCCTCTAACTCTGCTACCTTTACCTTGCCATCCTCATCGAAGAGCTGGTGGCGCAGGGCGTAGAGCGTAACTGATCGATACATGGCACCTGTATCTACATATACATATCCGATTTCCTTGGCAAGATCCTTTGCCATGGTACTCTTTCCACAAGAAGAGTAACCGTCAATTGCTATTGTAATCTTCTTCATGTCTTTAAATCTGAAAAGTTTATCTGTTCTATAAATCTGTATTCTATAATCCGTATTCTATAATCTGTAGTCGATATTCAGCAGCAGACTATTGCTGCTGACATGGTATTTGCCGTAGGCGATGTTGAGATGGAAGCGCTCCAGATTGATACCGCCACCCAACGACCATCCGGCTCCATGACTGCTGGTCTCATCTTCTCCGTTTACGATTTTCATCTCATCGTGGCGTCGGAAGTTGTAGCCGGCTCCCACCCAGAGGCTTTCGCCCAAAAGCAGGTCGGCACCTAATACCGCATGGTTTCTGATTCCCTTATCCCAATGGTTCAGATTCACCAAAGTGGCTGAAACGCGGAAGGGAGTATTGATGAAGTGCTTGCTGACACCCACCTGTAGGTCTATCGGCATCTTCTCGTATTCTTCATCATAAGCCTTGAGCTGTCCACCCAGGTTTCTGGCTACTGCGGAAACCGACCACTCATCTTCCGAATCGTAGTAGTTGAGTCCCAGATCCACTCCCATGGCGATGGAGTTGTAATCACCGATATACGAGGTGATGAATTTGGCGGTGATGCCACCCACGATGCGTTCGCTGAGCAGGTAGGAGAAAGTACCCGCCAGACAGATATCCTTAGCCGAGAATTCACCCATCTGGATGTTGTTCTCATCGGTCTGCTTCATCTTGCCATAATCCACATATTGGGCCGATACCGCCCACGAAGCCTTCTCTCCGGCGATGCGGTTGAATGAAGCTGATGCCATATTCACCCCCTTCATATAGTTCATGTAGTTGAAGTTGAGGGTACGGTCGTTCACCGATGCCAGCAGAGCTGGGTTATGGAAAGCAAGTGCCGCATCATCTTCTATCAAGGTGATGTTATCGCCTCCCAAGGCTGCAGCATGGGCACTGACGGGGAGTCGGAGGAAGTTATACCCCGTCTGACTCTCTTGAGCCCCCATTTTTGTCGCAAAAAGCGTCAATATAATGGAAAAAACAACTTTTTTCATTTAAAATATCTAATTCTTTGGCAAAGATACGGCTTTTTTGAGAAATAAGACGTAAATTTGCAATGTTTTCGTAGAAAATAACGAAAGAGAATGTAAAATATTGCAGTTTGGACCCCAAAAACGGGTGAACAAGTCTGCAAATAGTAGATAATAGATATTGTGGAAATAAAGAAATCAGATCGTGCACAGTTGGAGGACAAGCGGGTAACTTTTTTCCTGCTGGGACTCCTTATTGCCTTTACGCTTCTTTTTGTAGGATTGCAATATTCCAGAAATCCGCAGGGAGATGATGACTGGGCTGAGAACTTTGAAGATCTTTCGCAAGATATGGAAATGTCAACTCCGCCCGACCAGAAAGATATGGTGAGTGCGGAGGCTATGGCGAAGGCACCTGCCTCGCAGGCTATTACCCAGGAGGTGAAACCTACCGAGCAGCAAATGGTCAAGAAGACACCGGAAAAGATCAGCACTACTACCAGCAAGCTGGTAATCGGTGATGGTTCGGGCGTGGTAGAAGGGGCTGACGTGAAGGAGGCGGCTCCTGAGACGGCGGTGGATCCGGCAGATACACAGGCTGAGGCTCCTATCAAGTTTACCGTGGTGCAGAAGATTCCGGAGTTTCCGGGAGGCTGGTCGGCATTTATGCAATGGCTCACCAAGAACCTGAAGTATCCGCAGGTGGCACAGAACAACAAGGTACAGGGCACGGTGGTGGTAACCTTCATCGTGAACAAGGATGGAAGCATCGCCAATACCAAGGTAAGTACCTCGGTGGATGCTGCCCTTGATGCTGAAGCGCTCCGCGTGATGAAGATGATGCCCAAATGGAAACCGGGTATGGACAAGAACAAGGTGTGCCGTACCATGATTGCTGTTCCGGTGGTATTCCAGTTATAAAAGATAAAATAACTGAATACTCAATTTCAAGACAGATTATAAATCAGATATTATAAATTAGAAATATGATAGATATGAAGACATCAGAAGAATTATTGGTAATGGTGAATGATTTCCTGGCAAATCTCCCATACAATCGTAAACCATTGTCGCTTTACGAACCGGTGAAGTACGTACTCTCTTTAGGTGGAAAGCGTATTCGCCCTGTTTTAATGCTCTTGGGATACAATCTCTTCAAGAATGATCCTGAGAAGATTCTGATGAATGCGATAGCTCTTGAGACTTATCACAACTATACTCTCTTGCACGACGACCTGATGGATAATGCTGACCTCCGTCGTGGTCATGAGACTGTACACAGGAAGTGGGATGCCAATACTGCTATCCTCTCTGGTGACAGTATGCTGGTGTTGGCTTACGAGAGAATGGCACAGTGCGACGATCAGCATCTTGCCAAGGTGATGAAGCTCTTTACTACTACAGCCCTTGAGATTGGAGAGGGACAGCAGTATGATATGGAGTTTGAGAACCGCAATGATGTGAAGGAAGAGGAGTATATCGAGATGATTCGCCTCAAGACCAGTGTGCTTCTGGCTTGTGCCCTGAAGATTGGTGCCATCCTGGCTGATGCTTCTGCTGAGGATGCTGACAATCTCTATAAGTTTGGCGAGCAGATCGGCTTGGCTTTCCAGCTGCAGGATGATTTCCTCGATGTATATGGTGATTCCAAGGTGTTTGGTAAGGCTATTGGGGGTGATATCACTTCCAACAAGAAGACTTTCATGCTCATCAATGCCTTCAACCATGCCAACGATGCCCAGCGTGCTGAACTCCAGAAATGGGTGGATGCCAAGGAATTCGACCGCAATGAGAAGGTGGCTGCTGTTACCCGTCTCTATAACGAGATCGGTATCGACAAGATGGCACAGGATAAGATTGCCTATTACTTCGAGCAGAGCAAGAAGTATCTTGATGCTGTGAATGTACCTGCTGATCGCAAGGAAGAGTTGGCGAAGTATGCACAGAAAATGATGAAGCGCCAGTATTAATCATCAAGTTTAAAGTTCAAAGTTCAATGTTCAAAGTTCAATGTTCAAAGTTCAAAGTTCAAAGTTCAAAGTAATAGATACGCATACTCATCTCGATGCAGAAGAGTTTGATGAGGATAGAGCGGAAGCTTTCGCTCGTGCCAGGGAAGCAGGGGTAGGCAAGGTGTTCTTGCCTGCCATCGACGTGAAGACCACGCACGCTGTCCTGGCTCTGAGCCGGGAATATCCGGGTTATGCCTATCCGATGATCGGTTTGCATCCTGAAGAGGTGAAGGCAGATTGGAAGGATCAGCTGGCTGAACTCAGGAAGATATTGGAGGAACATCGCATAACTGAAGGTACCGGTCAGACTGGTGATTCTACAGATGGCGATTCTCCACAGATTTCCGATTTCATAGCCATTGGCGAAATCGGACTGGATTATTACTGGAGCCGTGAGTTTGAACAGGAGCAGTTGGAGGCATTCGAGGAACAGGTGAAATGGTCGGTAGAAACCCGACTCCCCCTGATGATTCATTGCCGCAAGGCACAGAACGAGATGGTGCACTTGCTCCGTCAGTATCAGAAAGAACTGCCTGGTGGCGTGTTCCACTGCTTCACCGGCAATCAGAAGGAGGCTGAAGAGCTTCTCTCTTTCGATAACTTCGTGCTGGGCATCGGTGGAGTCTCTACCTTCAAGAGCAGTCATCTCAGAGAAGACCTTCCGGCTGCGGTTCCTATGAATCGCATCATCCTGGAGACCGACAGTCCTTATATGGCTCCCGTGCCTTATCGTGGCAAGCGCAATGAAAGCGCTTTCGTGATAGAAGTGCTCAAGACTCTGGCGAAGGCATACAGAGTGAGTGAGGAGGAATTCGCTGAACAGACGAATAAGAATGTAGAAAGCGTCTTTCACTTCTAGGGAAATGCCCCACACGCCCTGAAAGGGCAGAAGCTCCTAGCCCAGGGCAACACCCTGGGTTATAATGGCAATCAGCAGCACGCCCTGAAAGGGCAGAAGCTCCTAGCCCAGGGCAACACCCTGGGTTATAATGGCAATCAGCAGCACGCCCTGAAAGGGCAGAAGCTCCTAGCCCAGGGCAACACCCTGGGTTATAATGGCAATCAGCAGCACGCCCTGAAAGGGCAGAAGCTCCTAGCCCAGGGCAACACCCTGGGTTATAATGGCAATCAGCAGCACGCCCTGAAAGGGCAGAAGCTCCTAGCCCAGGGCAACACCCTGGGTTATAATGGCAATCAGCAAAGCGCCCTGTAAGGGCAAAAGCTTTCGTAAATATATAAAATTTAATAAATATAAATCCTAAACCAACTATTCGTTATGACTAGAAAAATGTTGATGGCAGCCCTCCTGATGGCTGCTTTTGCACATGGCACTCAGGCACAAGACCTGAGCGGCCAGCGTTCTGAAAAGCAAGACGTGCACATGATTCCTGGTAAGAAACTGGATCATCACGGACTCATTGTGAGTCCTACACCACATCTCCTGAATGTGGATGCTGCTAACCGACTCGACCTGCAGAAAGGTGTCAAGGTGATTGACAAGAAAGGTAAGTTTGCTGATGATGTGAAGTTCCTGACCGCTAACGCCAAGGGCATTCGCCTGACCATCGATTTCGGTGAGAAACTTGCAGCTAAAGCAGGAGTGAAGCCTGTATCGGGTGCTTACAGCCTGAAGGCAGATGCCAAGGGTATCCAGATTGTGGGATACGATGAGCGTGGCGCTTTCTATGGCTTGCAGACCTTGCGTCAGATTGTAAACAGCGAGATGGCAAAGGGCCAGATGCCTTATACCACTTGCAACGACTACCCTGATCTTCCAAACCGTGGTGTGGTAGAGGGCTTCTATGGTGAGCCTTGGTCTCATCAGGTGCGTCTTTCCCTCATTGATTATTATGGAAAGAACAAGATGAACACCTATCTCTATGGTCCAAAGGATGATCCTTATCACAGCTGCCCTAACTGGCGCTTGCCTTATCCTGAGAAAGAGGCTAAGAACATCAGCGAACTCGTACAGGCTTGCCGTCGCAACCGTGTAGATTTCGTATGGGCTATCCATCCGGGACAGGACATCAAGTGGAACGAGGAAGACTATCAGAACCTGGTTCACAAGCTCGACTTGATGTACGACCTCGGTGTACGTTCTTTCGCTATCTTCTTTGACGATATTTCTGGCGAGGGTGCCAACCCTGTCAAGCAGTCTGAACTCTTGAACCGCCTGGCTAAGGAGTTTGTGAAGGCTAAGGGTGATGTTACACCGCTCGTGATGTGTCCTACCGATTATACCCGCCTCTGGGCGAATCCAAAACCAACCGGTTCTCTGGCTATCTTCGGTAATACCCTCGATCCATCTATCAATGTATTCTGGACAGGTGATGTCGTATGTAGTGACTTGACCCGCGAGACTCTCGACTGGGTGAACTCCCGTATCAAGCGCCCTGCTTATTACTGGTGGAACTTCCCAGTAACTGATTATGCACGCCATATCATCATGCAGGGTCCTACCTACGGTTTGCAGACCGACCTGACCAACAAGGATCTCTGTGGTTTCGTGAGCAACCCAATGGAGCATGGTGAGGCTTCCAAGCTGGCTCTCTACGGTGTAGCTGACTATGCATGGAATATCGCTAACTATAATCCGCTCGACAACTGGGAGCGTGGTCTGGTAGATCTGACTCCAGAGGCACACGATGCTTATCGCACCTTCGCCA
>ENA-ORTJ01001538-ORTJ01001538.1-human-gut-metagenome-genome-assembly--contig:-NODE-1538-length-14952-cov-19.397664_pt1 | contig 14952 bp, 14 predicted proteins | sample MGYA00242069_ERZ509187 | MGnify/ENA primary metagenome ERZ509187 (study PRJEB26280, sample SAMEA2338779) | human gut metagenome | biome: human gut; feature: human-associated habitat; material: faeces... | reverse complement strand
CTTGGGGGCGCTGCCCTCAACAAGCAAGCGGAGAGGAAAATCACGGAGGGATTTTGCGCTCTGCGGGTCGGTGTGTATTAACACCGGCATTGCTTGCCCCTTTTTACCCGGAAATGAAAGGAGCCAGTGAGGAAACAGTCAAATTTCACTCACCGGCTCAATTCGTTTCAAATTTCTCGGATAGTTCTGTTAGTTCTTTCGCGGTCTCCTGCGTATGGTGCAAGAGGGTTTCACGCATTTCTGACGGACAGCTGCAATAAAGCATTTTCATCTGATTGGCTCCATCATCTTCTGGAGAAACATCTGGATTGATCAGAGTGTCCAGAGAGATCGGAAGCACCTTTGCCAATGCCTTCAAAATCAAATAGGACGGATTTATTTGTCCTTTTTCAATGCTGGCGATTTGCTTGACAGATACATGGCTCAGATCCGCAAGCTCCTGCTGTGTCAGGTCTTTTTTCTTTCGGGATTCCCGCATTTTTTGCCCCAAAGCGGTCAAATCATCAATCGGCATAATCATTCACCTCAAGTATATTCTATCGTGCCGATTTGCACAAAGGAATAACCTTATTATACCGGTCGATAGGCTTGATTATGCCGATTTTTGCAAGGGGTTGAAAGGGATGAAAAGTCAGCAGACTTTAATCAACTAGATTATCACAGGCAGGCTGGGAATCGTGCTGTCTTTTTCGATGTTGGCAAGATACCGCCATTCAATCCCGACCATTTCTGCCAATGTTTTTCGTGCCAGACGCTTTGCCTCTCGTGCGGCTTTGACATCTGCACCGAAGGTTTCAAAACCGGGACAATCTTCAACTTTCGCCATATAACATCACCCGGTTACATTGTATAATTCATACTTTGCCCGTGGAATGTTACTATATGCAGGTTAGTTGAAGTTTATAATTCATATATAAAAGACCAGCGCCACTCAAAGTTGCTGGTCTTTCCGAATAATGATAATGATTTATTGTTGATTCTTTTTTAATGAAGCAATCCATGCTTGGATTGCTTCCACCAGTACATACTGCTGACGCAAAACAGCCATACCTGTTGCGGGAATACTGGGCTCATTTTCTTTTTTCTGTATATTATGTTCCAGATAGGATTTTAAAGTACTAATATTTTCTTCAATTTCTGCTATGCACGATTTTTGTTTTTCAGGTGGCAAGGAATCCAAATTCACAATAACAGCGTTGAAGTCCAGAAAAATGTTAATAGGTTTTCCAGAAATCTCAAACATGAGCCGTTCAAATTCCGCTTCTCCCGCTTCCGTCAGGGAATAAATCGCTTTCTCTGGCATCTTCCCTTCCTTTACGATTTCGCCTCGGATTAGCCCCTTTTCTTCTAACTGAATGGCTTTTTTATAAATGGATGGAGTGCTGATTTTTACCCATTTGGATATGTTTCTATATTCTACTAACTTTTGAATATCGTAGGCGCTCATTGGCTCCTTTTTCAATATTCCCAACACGATTAAATCTATGGTTGCCATGTGGAATCACACCCTTTCACTATGCTTTCTGCATGAAAGAATACTGTCAAATTTACTATAAATTATAGTATTAGATTTTATACTCTTTGTCAAGATAAAACGCCTGACTTCTCTTGACATATACTATAAATTATAGTAGTATGATTTATACGGTAGTATACTATAATCTATACTACTATAAATTACACTTAAAGAAGCGAAAGGAGTATTAACAATGAATGAACGCAACAACAAACTTGAGCTTTTGGGCAGTGCGCCTATCCCAAAAGCGCTGATGGCTCTCGGCATACCGATTATGATTGGGATGTTGATCAATGCACTCTATAATCTGGTGGATGCCTATTTTGTGAGTGGCTTGGGCAAAAGTCAAATGGGTGCTATTTCTGTCGTATTTCCGTTGGGACAAGTCGTGGTTGGTTTAGGTCTTATGTTCGGTAACGGAGCCGCATCTTATCTGTCAAGACTATTGGGACGCGGAGATAAAGATACCGCCGATAAAGTGGCAAGCACCGCATTGTATAGCAGTATTCTGATTGGTGCTATTATCATCCTACTTTCTGCGATTTTCCTTAAACCAATTTTGGTAATGTTGGGCGCGACGGAAACAATTATGCCGTATGCCTTGACATACGCAAGAATTTATGTGCTGTCCTGTGTTTTCAATGTATTTAATGTAACAATGAACAATATTGTAAGTAGCGAGGGTGCAGCAAAAACGACCATGTGTGCCTTGCTATTGGGAGCCGTATTGAACATCGGATTAGACCCTCTTTTCATTTATACTTTGGACATGGGAGTAGAAGGTGCAGCAATCGCCACAGCAATTTCGCAAATGGTATCCACGCTTGTTTATCTTACCTATGTTCTGCGCAAAAAAAGCGTATTTTCGTTCAGCATAAAAGAGTTTTCTCCTACGAAGCAAATGATAACGGAAATTTTGAAAATTGGAGTTCCCACTTTGGTGTTCCAACTGCTAACAAGTCTTTCGATTGCGCTAGTTAACCGCGCATCCAGCAATTATGGCGATTCGGTCATTGCAGGCATGGGGGCGGTTACGCGAGTTACTTCTATGGGAACTCTTGTTGTCTTTGGATTTCTGAAAGGGTTCCAACCTATTGCTGGATTCAGCTATGGGGCAAAGAAGTTTGATCGCCTGCGCGAAGCAATCAAAACCTCAATCATTTGGTCTACAAGTTTCTGCTTAGTCGTAGGCTTGGTGATGGCCGTTTTTTCTACGCAGATTATCTCTCAATTTACTGAGGGAGATAATCAAATGATTTTAGTGGGTCAAAAATCACTGTTTGCAAATGGGATCACATTCATTCTTTTTGGTTTCTACACGGTTTACTCCTCTTTGTTCCTTGCCTTGGGTAAAGGTGCGGCAGGTTTCTTTTTGGGAGCATGTAGACAAGGTATCTGCTTTGTTCCTGTCATTTTGCTGCTGCCTATGGTATGGGGAATGAACGGAATCCTATATGCTCAACCCATCGCAGATGTAATTTCCGTAGTAATCACTGTATTTATGGCGTTACACCTTCATCGGGAATTGTCTGTGGCTGAAAAACAGGCTATGTCCAATTCGGAAATATAAGATACTTCTCCTTGACTTTTGCTATCAACAATAGTACTATTGATAATAGTAAAAGTTGGAGGTGTAGTTATGTCGTCAATCGATTTAGTCATACTTGGTATTGTATTGGAAAAACCGCAAAGCGCCTATGACATTCAAAAGGATGTGGAGTACCACCATTTTTCCCGTTGGACAAAAATAAGCGTACCTTCTATTTATCGCAAGGTTCTCCAGTTGAGCGAAAAGGGTTATCTGCAAAGCGATATTGTCAAGGGCGATAAGTTTGCGGATAAAGCCATTTATTCTATTACCGATCAGGGCAGAGCGTATTTTAAGGAGCTGATGGCCTCTTATGTCGCTGGCCCAGTACCCTTGCTATTCGATTTCAATGTGGTCATTACCAATTTGAACAAGATGGACAAGGTCGAAGCGTTGGAGCTGGTTTCGGCTTTGCGCCAGAGCATACAGTCCTCGGCTGAATCCAACGAGGGCTATGCGCGGGAATTTACAGACATTCCTTTGGTTGGGAGAACGATTTTTGAGCAGCAGCAGCTTCTCTATAGAGCCCTTATGGAATGGCTGGATCACTTTGAAGGACAGTTCTTAAAAGAATGAGCACGGCCTTCAAAAGCAGTTTGACCATCCTGTTTGAAGCTCCATTTTGGATCGGTCTATATGAAAGAACGTATAGCGGTAAATACGAGGTGTGTAAAATCACTTTTGGTTCAGAACCCAAAGACTATGAGGTCTATGAGTTTCTGCTGAAGAATTGGCATAAGTTGAAATTCAGTCCCCCAATCCAGGCTGAAGTATCCATAGAGCGAAAACTCAATCCCAAACGAATGCAGCGTGAAATTCAAAGTCAACTGCAAGATAAAGGCGTTGGCACAAAGGCACAGCAGGCGTTGAAACTCCAGCATGAGCAATGTAAGCTGGAACGTAAAGCCAAGAGCCGTGAACAGAAAGAGGCAGAGAAAGACCGTCAGTTTGCCATACGGCAGGAAAAGAAGAAAGCCAAGCACAGAGGAAGATAACATGAAGATAGAATGGATTTTATGCCCCTTTTGCGGCAGCAAAACGCGATTAAAAATTCGCTATGATACAGTATTGGAAAACTTTCCGTTATATTGTCCTAAATGCAAACATGAAACCCTGATTACAGTAAGAAAACTAAATTTATCCATCGTCCAAGAGCCAGACGCACAGACGCAGAGCCGATAATACGCAAGGTAAATTCACTTGTGATTATCGGTTCTTTTTTATTTCAATATACGATGAGAGCCTGCCCCGCCCAATGGGGAAAGAAAAAAACCGTAGCTGGGCAGGTTGATTTTGTGCGCTTACTCTACATACTCTGGCGGCGGTTTTGAGAAATCAGAGCCGCCGTTTCTTTTCGCCTATCCTAAACCAACGACGATCTAACACCGTGTAAATCCACGGCGGCATATAGGAGGATTGCCGCCGTGTCTATTTTTGCCTATTTTCACAGCATCCATGACCTGCACCAACTAAAAAAAGCCTTGCCCCTCCTCCGGGAAGGTATGACTTCCTATCGGTATTATCGTTCCGCCTAAATCAGCAGAATGGTAGGTGTTTTTGTCGCGCCAGTTTCCCATTGCGGGGAACTGGCGTTTTTTATTGTCGATTTTTCAGGAAAGCTCCTGAAGTATGTCGCTGCCGATCCCCGCCTCCTTTCGATTCACTCGTCAATCGCCCGTGAATTGAAATGGAGGTACATAATGAAGAAAGTCAATCTTAGGGACTTATATCCCGATGTTTATAAAAATGATTACTTTGTAGAAGTAACAGAAGATGTGCTGGAGACGATCCGAGCCGCTGAGCGTGCGGAAGCTGCTTATGACCGGAGGATGTATCGCTATAAGGCGTACTACTCCCTGGACTGCGACAACGGCATTGAAAATGCGATCCTGATGAAGCCCCAGACACCGGAAATGCTTTTGGAGGAAAAGCAGCTGCGGGAGCAGCTCTATGCTGCTGTGATGGCTCTGCCAGAGAAGCAGGCCAAGCGGATCTATGCCCGGTATTATCTGGGTATGCGTGTGAGTGAGATCGCCGCAGCGGAGGGTGTAGACCCAAGCCGTGTCCGTGACAGCATCCGGCGCGGTCTGAAGCAGCTGGCAAAGTATTTTTAGGATAGAATAACAAAGGGCGCAAGGCCACATAGTACTTCTGGCACAGGGCTTTGCGCCCTATTTGCATCCTTGTATTCTTCGAACGAAAGAAATATAATAAGCCATATTGGAGGGAAACTATATGGATTATATGACGCTGAAAGAAGCAAGTGAAAAATGGGGTGTTACCCCAAGGCAGATCAATTATCTGTGTGCCGGTGGGCGTATCCCCGGTGCTGTGAAGAAGGCTACCATTTGGCTGATTCCCAAGGATGCGGAGAAACCGGCAGACCGTCGTTTCAAAAATACAAAAAAATAATCCTCTCGTGAGGTTTCTGTGACATTTGGATGCTACACTAAGAATGAAGGAGCGTGATACAATGCGAATTTTAGTAGTCGAGGACGACCGACTTTTGAATAATACCTTGTGCTATAATCTGGATGCTGCGGGCTATGTCGTGGACTCTGCATTGACAAAATCAGCAGCCAGCAACTTTCTGACCAAGCAGGACTATGACCTGATCGTGCTGGATGTAAACCTGCCGGACGGGAATGGCTTTGATTTCTGCCGTGAGGTAAAGGAACGCTGGCCGGATACAGCGGTGATCTTCCTGACCGCAAATGATATGGAAAGTGATATGCTCAAAGGATATGAACTGGGTGCAGAGGACTATGTGACCAAGCCATTTCCTATGAGCGTCTTTCAAAAAAAGCTGTCCGTAGTGTTGGGGCGGCTGGCAAAACAGTCTGGTGGCGGTGATTGCTACGAAGATGGTGCGTTGTCCATCAATTTCTCGGAGATGACGGCTTCCCTGTCCGGTAAGGCGCTGGTGTTCACTCCATTGGAATACCGGTTGTTGAAAATCCTGACCAAAAACCCGCAGAATGTTTTGACCAGGCAGGTGCTGCTTGAAAAGCTGTGGGATGCCGATGGGAACTTTGTGGATGAACACGCCCTGACTGCGGCCATCAGCCGGGTGCGGAACAAAATTGAAACGGAGGGCCGCCAGTACATCAAGACGGTGTACGGTATGGGCTATATGTGGATTGGAGGGGCACCGAAATGAATATGAGAAAACTCTCCATCAACAAAGCCTGCATCCTTTTGGGAACGCTTCTGCTGCTGGCAGTTGGTGCAGTCTGCACCGCTGTTTATCTGCTGACTCAGAATATAACCGCTGTCCGGTGTGTGTTCCTGTTCAGTCTCTTTGTACTGCTCTGCGTTATCTTCTTTGTGTCCCTGATCCGCCGGAAGCTGGTCCGGTTCTCCGATGCCTTTTGTGGTCAGATGGATGATATGCTCTCCGGGGATATGCAGCCGAAGCAGACGGTCGAGGAAGAAAGCCTGTTCTATAAAATCAACTACCGGCTGGGGCGGCTGTACGAGGTCATGCAGGAAAATAAAAACAGCATCGCAAAGGAACGGGCTGACCTGCAAGAGCTGATCTCCGACATTTCTCATCAGGTCAAGACCCCGATTGCCAACTTGAAGATGATCAACAACACGCTGCTTGAAAACGAGGTTCCCCCGCAGAAGCAAAAGGAATTTCTGACAGCCCAGGCCAGCCAACTTGATAAGCTGGACTTCCTCATGCAAGCCATGATTAAAACCTCCCGCCTGGAAACGGGAGTCATTTCGCTAGAGCAAAAACAGCAGCCGGTTTATGATACCCTTGCCGCTGCCCTGGGCGGGATTTTGCTCAATGCCGAAAAGAAACAAATAGATGTGCAGGTGGAATGCCCGGAGCATTTGGATGCGCGCCATGATAGAAAATGGACAAGCGAAGCCCTGTTCAACATTCTGGATAATGCTGTGAAATACACCCCGGCAGGCGGGCAGATCCGTGTGTCGGTGGAAGGCTGGGAAATGTATGTGAAGATCGACATTGCAGATACCGGCATTGGCATCACAGAACAGCACCAAGGGACGATTTTTAAGCGGTTTTACCGGGAAGATGCGGTGCATGATGTGGACGGTATTGGGATTGGCCTGTATCTGGCTCGTGAGATTGTGACCTTGCAGGGCGGTTATATCAGGGTGGCGTCCGAGGTCGGGAAAGGCTCAACCTTTTCTGTTTTCCTGCTCCGAAAGTAGCGCCGACACGCCCCAAAAATTGAAATGTCACAGACTTGTGACATTTGGGGCCGAATTTAGCGGAAATTTTTTGTGGCTCATGACATTTCTGTGAGGTTTGGTCGTTACAATGAGTTTATCAAAAAGAAAGGATGGTGTTCTTTATGAGCATTTTGCAAGCGACTGAACTGAAAAAATATTATGGCACAGAGCCGAACATTACCAGAGCCTTGGATGGTGTGACCCTCTCCATAGAAAAGGGCGAATTTGTAGCCATCGTGGGAACCTCCGGCAGCGGTAAATCCACGCTGCTGAACATGATAGGCGGATTGGATGTGCCCACCTCCGGCCAGGTGGTCGTGGATGGCAAGGAGCTGTCCAAACTCAAAGACGAGGAACTGACCGTTTTCCGCAGAAGAAAGATCGGCTTTATCTTCCAGAACTACAATCTGGTGCCGGTGCTGAATGTCTACGAAAACATCGTGCTGCCTGTGGAGCTGGACGGAAACAAGGTAGACAAGAAGTTTATGAAAGAAGTCGTTCAGATGCTGGGGCTGGAGGATAAGCTGAACAATATGCCCAATAACCTTTCCGGCGGCCAGCAGCAGCGCGTAGCCATTGCCCGCGCTTTGGTGTCAAAGCCTGCAATCGTCCTGGCTGATGAACCGACTGGCAATCTGGACAGCAAGACCAGCGCCGATGTGCTGGGGCTTCTGAAAACCACAAGCCAGAAATTCCATCAGACCCTCGTGATGATTACCCATAACAGTGAGATCGCCCAGCTTGCCGACCGCATCATTCGGATCGAGGATGGTAAGATCGTGCAGTAAAGGGGGCAGGACTATGAATGACATTCTATTTGGCAATAACAACAAGGCTGTCATCAAAAAGCTGGCGAACCGCAGCTTCCGCAGCAACAAAATGCGGAATGTGATTGCGGTCATTGCGATTGCCCTGACAACCTTTCTCTTTACAGCAGTCCTGACCATTGGTATGGGAGCCAAGGGAACGCTGGAATACAATATGGCAAAGATGATCGGCACTGGTGCGGATGCGCTGGTACAGGGCCTTTCCGAAGAACAATTCCAGCAGTTAAAAGAAAACTCCATGTTTGAAAAGGTAGGTTGTTGGGTTCCCATTGAGATCATGACCAACACCAACCGGATGGTTGCGGAAATTGATTACGCAGATCAGCCTCAGTTGGAGCTTCGGATGCAGACACCGCGCACAGGTTCTGCGCCCCAAAAAGCAAATGAGGTTTTGGTTTCTGCCAATATACTGAAGGATCTGAACATCGAAGAAAAAATTGGGGCAGAAATTCCTATCGAATTTAAGAATCGTCAAAGCGGCCAGATGTATCATTTTGATATGATTGTATCCGGTATTTACGACACACCAAACGAAAAATCGGAATCAGTCATTGTTTCCAAAGCCTTCATGGAAGAAAATCCGGAGATGATGCGCGAAATTGCCCAAGGGCGTGAGGGCTGTGGCATTTATGATGCTGATGTGATTATGCGGGATAGCTCCATGGTAAAGGAGCGTATCTCGGAGTTTGTCCGCAGCATTGGCGGTAATCCAGACGATAGAAGTGCTGAGAATTATGTCCGTGTAGCCCCCAACACTTTCCTTTCCAACAACAGCGGCGGCTCTATCATGTGGCTGGTAGCAGGTGTATTTGGCGTCCTATTCATGTTCTGTGGGTATCTGCTGATCTACAATGTATTCGAGATTGCAGTTACCAACGATATTCGGCAGTATGGCCTGCTACGGACGGTGGGGACTACTTCCCAGCAGATCAAGCGTTTGGTCAACCGGCAGGCGCTGTACCTGTTCCTGATTGGAACACCATTTGGCCTGCTTTTTGGCATCCTGCTCGGACGCAGTATTCTGCCTGCGGCACTCCAGATGTTTGCTGCCGACTATAGTGGTAAAAACATTGAGGTCAGCACACTTCCATATTTGGGTATCATCGTAGGTGCGATCCTGTTCTCAGGACTTACAGTTTATATTAGTACCAGAAAGTCGGTGAAGAAAGCCTCCCGTGTGTCACCTATCGAGGCTATCCGCTATGTAGAACAGGATACGGTTTCCATAAAACGGAAAAAGACAAATACTGGAGCAGTTATTCCTCGCATGGCGAAGGCCAACCTCCAGCGCAATAAGCGCCGGACGGTCTTTATTGTGATTTCCCTGACTTTGAGCATCGTCCTCCTGAACTCGGTATTTATCTTCAGCGGCAGCTTTGATGAAGCTACTTATGTACAAAAACAGACCCGAAGTGACTTTGCGGTTTATAACCCAGACATTCAAGCCGCATGGGGAGATGAATTTGGGCATAGCTGTACTGTTTCAGAAAAATCGGTAGAGGAAATTGAACAGCAGCCAGGTGTAATGAACGAAGTCCGCCTATACCGTAATACTTTTGAGGATGATCATATTGCCTGTGATTGGGGTCCTTCTTTCTCGATTGACAATACAAATAAATATGCCTATGTACTTCCTGATTCATTAAATCTCGGCTGGACTGAGGATGGAGAGGATTATGCTGCGTTGACTGCGGATAACCTTCCTCTTGGGAATGTGTATGGCTTCTCTGAAAATCTCCTGAACAAGATGGACATCATTGAGGGTGAAAGCGATGTGTCTGTCCTGAAAGAAAAACTCTGGAATGGTAACAATGTAATTTTAGTAAGCCACTATGACGATAAGGGAAACTTAAGCGGTGGTGCGGATAATATCTATTATTTTGGCCTGTCGGTTGGAGACACCATTCAATTTTATGAAAATGGAGCTCCGACTGAGGAGTTTACAGTGATTGCAAAGGCTGCTGTTACGAGCAATGAAATGACTTTGACTGGCGGTGGCGATAATATTACGACAGATGTTGGTGGACCAAAGATCTATATGTCAGAAAATAAGTTCAAAGAGATTTATGAAACCCCTACCTTGTACGGTTTCCTCTTTGATGTAGAGGAACAGTATCAGCAGGATATGGAGAACTATCTGATGCGGGACACCGATGTTTCCTATAATTCTATTACAACGCTGAAAGCTGATGTTTTAGGCATTAAAAATGTTGTCCTGCTGGTTGGCGGAATGATAGGTGCTGTATTTGCTTTGGTGGGCCTGATCAACTTCATCAATCTGGTTATGACCAATATCGTTACCCGCCGTCATGAGTTTGCCACTATGCAGAGCATTGGTATGACGAACCGGCAGCTCCGAAAAATGATGATTTCGGAAAGTTTCTCCTATGTGCTTCTGGCAGGGATTGTCGGCACATTAGTTGCGGCGACACTTGGCATGACATTGCTAAGAGCATTTGTAGAAAACGGTCCTACCAGTATGATGATGACATTCCAGATAACCTTGCTGCCTGCGCTGATTATGCTGGTTCTCTTTCTGGTACTGGCGTTTATCGTTCCGGTTGTTGCACTCCGACTCCTTAACAATCGGAGTGTCGTAGAGCGGCTTCGGGTAAATGAATAACAGGCGCAGCCATATCAAGTGAATACTTCCTGCGCCGTCGTATGCGGCTGTGGGACGCGGAAAACCGGGGAATTTTTCTCCCGGTTTTTCAAATGTCACGAACTTGTGACATTTGGGGCCGAATTTAGCGGAAATTTTTTGTGGCTCGTGACATTTCTGTGAGGTTTGTTCGTTACAATGGGTCTAAGTTAAAGAAAGGATGGTGTTCTCTATGAGCATTTTGCAAACGACTGAACTGAAAAAATACTACGGCACAAAGCCGAATATCACAAAGGCCCTGGATGGTGTGAACCTCTCTGTTGAGCAGGGGGAATTTGTAGCGATTGTTGGAACCTCCGGCAGCGGCAAATCCACTCTGCTGAACATGATCGGCGGGCTGGATGTGCCTACCTCCGGCAAGGTCATTGTGGATGGGCGCGACCTCTCTACATTGAAAGATGAGCAGCTTACCATTTTCCGCAGGAGAAAAATCGGCTTCATCTTCCAGAACTACAATCTGGTACCAGTGCTAAATGTCTACGAAAACATCGTGTTGCCCGTAGAACTGGACGGAAACAAGGTAGACAAGAAGTTTATGAAAGAAGTGGTGCGGATGCTGGGGCTGGAGGATAAGCTGAACAATATGCCCAGCAATCTCTCCGGCGGCCAGCAGCAGCGTGTAGCCATCGCCCGCGCTCTGGTATCGAAGCCTGCTATCGTTCTGGCTGACGAGCCTACCGGCAATCTGGATAGTATGACCAGCAGCGATGTGCTGAGCCTGCTGAAAGTTACCAGCACAAAATTCCACCAGACCCTCGTAATGATTACCCATAATAATGAGATCGCTCAGCTTGCCGACCGCATTATTCGGATCGAGGATGGTAAGATCGTGCAGTAAGGGGGTGGGACTATGAATGATATTTTATTTGGCAACAATAATTCCAAAGTAATTACCAAGCTATCCAAACGCTATTTCAAGAAGAATAAGGTACGCAATCTGGCTGCGCTGCTGGCAATTATCCTGACTGCTTTCCTATTTACCTCTATCACTTCCCTGGCGTTCAATATGGCGTCCTCCATCCAGCTATCCCTGCAAATGCAGAAAGGCAGCAAGGCGGATGGCACTTTGGGGTATATGACGGAGGAACAATACGAGCAGCTTGTAAACAGCGATTTTGTGGAGCAGGCAGGTCACCGGCGTATCATTGGCTATGCAAGCAATACTTCCAGCCATTCCATTGAGATCAATTATGCGGACAGTGTGCAGCAGGAGCTGACCTTCTGTGTGCCTACCCACGGAGCTGCACCGGAGAAAGCGAATGAGATCGCCACTACGGATTTGGCGCTGAAGGCGCTGGGTGTAGAACCTGAGATCGGCGCAGAGGTTCCGTTGGAATTTGAACTGCGGGGGAAAACTTATCATTATGATATGGTGCTTTCCGGCTGGTGGGAAGCAAGCAATGACTCTGTGAGCGTTGCGACTGTTTCAGAGCAGTTTATAAAGGAAAACCCCGATGTGGTGCAGAACACTTATGCGGTAGACCATGAAATGTCCGGCGTTACTTTTTCTGATGTCGTGCTGAAGAATAAAGCAAATGTTCAGCAGCAGTTGAATGAGTTCGTTTACTCCATTGGCGGCAATCCAGAGGATATGGGCGCAGACAATTTCATTCTCGCATCAGAAAATCAAATGTCCCAGGGATTGACTTCATCAGAGTCCATCGTGTTTGCTGTTGTATTTATCCTGATGTTTGTCGTGTGCGGATACCTGCTGATCTACAATATCTTTGATATTTCTGTGATGCAGGATGTTCGTCAATACGGCCTGCTGCGGACGATTGGCACTTCCACACGGCAGATCAAGGGCATTGTGAACCGTCAGGCGGTCTGGCTCACGCTGATCGGACTGCCTATTGGTCTAATCGCCGGTTTCTTTGCCGGTTGGGTGCTGCTTCCTATCGTGACAGAGATCATTAACCTTGAATACTCTATGGTGGGTACATCCGTATCGACCTCGCCTCTGATCTTTGTTATCGCCGCTCTCTTTACAATTTTGACCGTGTTTATCAGCACCCGGAAGCCTGCAAAAAAGGCGGCAAAGATTTCTCCTCTGGAGGCGATCCGCTACACCGAGCAGAACGCCTATAAAAAGAGAAGTGCCAAGCGTACCAATGGAGTAAAGCTGTCCCGCATGGCCTTTTCCAACCTGGGGCGCAATCGTCGGCGTTCAGCGTTCATCATTATTTCCCTGCTTCTGTGCATCGTCCTGTTTAACTCTATCATCATTGTGACGCAAAGCCTTGATGAAGAAAAGTGGGTAAACCGTGTTACCAGAACAGATTTTAATGTCTATAACTCCGCCGCATTTAATGTAATGGAAAGCGTTCAGCACCATGAAGATACACTCTCACAGCAGGCGGTGGATCTGATTGCCGGACAGCCCGGAGTTGAGGATGAACGCTATCTTTACCGAAATACAAAAGACGATAGAAATGTGTTGGTTGACTATGGGTTTGAAGATTTAAGCGGCATAGAGCTATTCCATGAGGAAGAAGGCGTCGTAAATCAAAGCTATCAGGGATATAGCCTGTACACAAGTTCTGATACCGAAAGGCGCTATTTTGGTAATGTGATGGGAGCCTCCGAGAATTTCTGGGCGGATATGCGTATTTTTGAAGGCGAAAAAGATGCCGAAACCTTAACGCAGAAAATGGCTACCGGAGAATATGTCATTATTGGCTGCCCCATCGACAAACTGACGGAGGAACCAAAGAACACTCCGCTGACCGATCAGTTACAGGTCGGGGAGAGCATTTCCTTCTACAAGGATGGGGAACTGGTCAAAACCAGCACCATCCTTGCAAAAGCGATCCTCGTGGGAACGGAAACCGAAACGCCGACAGGCACCACCGCCCAGGCACACATCGCCGCTGATGCTCCTTTTGTATATCTGCCGGACACTGTATTTAAGGAAATCTATGACGCTCCCACGCTGCTGACTTATGGATTCAATGTGGATGAAGCCTTGCAGCCGCAGATGGAAGAATTTTTGAGCAGCTATGTGAGTGAAAATACTTCGGTTGCCTATACTTCCACCAAGCTGTTGAAAGAGCAGCTTGATTCGGTCCGCAGCATGATCCTGGTTATCGGTGGTCTAATCGGCTACATTATGGCCTTTGCAGGTCTGATTAACTTTACCAACATGATTATTACCAACATCATCACCCGCCGCCATGAGTTTGCTACCATGCAGAGCATCGGTATGACCGGCAAGCAGCTTCGCCGTCTGATGGTCTATGAGGGCATCTATTATGCCGCAGGCGCAGACATTATCGGCGGAGCAGTCGCAGCGATCCTGGCAGTCACAGTGCTAAAGAGCGCATTGAATGGCCCTTCCATGTGGTTCTTTACTCTGAATATTACATTGGTTCCCGTTCTGGTCATTGGTGTGCTTTATCTGCTGCTGGCTGCGGTCATTCCGCTAATCGTTCTCCACTTCTTTAACAAGGGAACTGTGGTGGAGCGGCTGAGGACATCGGAGTAACGGCAGAGATTGCTACAATAAATAATCATAAACCTATTGAAAGCCGGGAGGAGGCATTTCCTCTCGGCTTTCCTCAAAAAATTTGAAATCTCACAGATTGGTGAGATTTCAGCTTGTTATTTTGTCGAAATGGCGTATGCCCGTGACATTTCTGTGAGGATTGCCTGTTAAAATAAAAGAAAAGTGAAAAAGTTGCCGCACGATGGCAAAAGAAAAAAAGCCATCGTACAGCGACTATATTGTTATGCACTTTGCAACGGTGGCTTTGAAAAAATCAGAGCCGCCGTTTCCTTTCGTCTATCTAAAATGAACGACGACCCTACACCCTGCAATCTGGTACGGCGGCACATAGGAGGATGCCGCCATGTCAATTTTTGTCATTCACAATAGCCATGAGTTACACCAGCTAAAAAAAGTCTTGCCCCTCCTCCGGGGGAGTATGACTATCTATCAGTATTATCGTTCCATCTAAATCAGCAGAATAGTAGGTATTTTTGTTGCGCCGATTTCCCGTTATGGGGAGTTGGCGTTTTTTGCTGTCGATTTTTCGGGAAGGCGTGCGAAGTATGTCGCTGTCGATCCCCGCCTCCTTTCGATTCACTCGTCAACCGCCCGTGAATCGAAATGGAGGTACATAATGAAGAAAGTCAATCTTAGGGACTTATA
>ENA-ORTJ01001533-ORTJ01001533.1-human-gut-metagenome-genome-assembly--contig:-NODE-1533-length-14987-cov-3.837597_pt1 | contig 14987 bp, 4 predicted proteins | sample MGYA00242069_ERZ509187 | MGnify/ENA primary metagenome ERZ509187 (study PRJEB26280, sample SAMEA2338779) | human gut metagenome | biome: human gut; feature: human-associated habitat; material: faeces... | reverse complement strand
CTGCCATTGTATGCGGAGCCGACCCCTATGTGTACCATGAGAAATTCTACAGGCAGAGAGATACAGTCACCCCCGAAGAAAAGACACACATGAGCGAATTGGCAGAAGAGTTCAATTTCACCTACATGCACACCCCCATCTATCTGGAAGAAAACGTGCAACTGATGTGCAGGATGATTCCCGGTATGAAGAAACTGATTTTCCTGGGAGACGGCATCTACCCCAATCCGGAATATGACAAGCAACTGCGAGAGCTGATTAAAGACAAATACCCGCAAATGGATTACGAATACATCTCCTCGCGTACCAACAGTCTGCATCAGCTATATAATGCCGTACGTAAAACAGACAAGACCACAGGCATTCTGGTATCCACCTGGTTCACCGAATCGTTCACTTCAAGCAATTTTCTGATTAATGCCTACAGAAGTATCGCCAGCATCTCCGCCCCTTTGTTCACCATCCGCTATGCAGGTATGGATGACGGCGGCATGGTAGGAGGATACATGTATAATGACCAAATCTTTACCAGGCAATTACTGAAAACGATAGACGAGATACTACATGGGAAGAAAGCCAGCGACATACCTTTTTATGAACCCAACGAAGCACACCCCGCATTCAACTACACAAGACTGGTAAATAAAGGACTCGATCCCGACCTATGCCCTGGTGACACCGTCTTCTATGACAAACCGGCCAACTTTCTGAACAAATATAAATGGATCATCCTAAGTGTACTCATTGCTTTTATACTGATGGCCGTGACACAGCAAAAACGCATTCAAATGCTGAAAGCGCTGAGACGCGCCCAGCAAAATGAAATAGACACGAACACACAATATACCAATCTGATAGACAATATGCCTATCCTTTACATGAAGGAACAGGTAATATGGGATAAAGAAGGAAATATTATAGACAGCATCTATCGGGATGTCAACCGTTATTTCGAACGATGTTTCTTGCCCAAATCCGATATAATAGGGAAAAGAGCCTCTGAAATTTTCCCGGAGTCCTTGCCGGAATTCACCCATTTCATGAGTATCACCTTAAAAGAAAAGAAATCGATCACCTTCCCATATTATTTTAAGACCGTCAACACCTTCTATGATGTTGTCCTGAATTGCTCTACCGAACCGGACACAGTGGATGTGTTCTGCATGGACAGCACCGAACTGCACAATGCGCAGCAAATGCTGAGCGCCACGAACCATAAACTTTCCATGGCACTGGAAGTAGCCAACATCGTACCTTGGAAATGGAATTTGAAAGACCATACCATTTTATGCGATCTCAACCGCCCCATTGCCATGGCGGCCATGCCGGGAAGCATCAGCGAAGATCAGTTGAGCGTTTCGGATGAGCAATACTTCGCTAAAATCATTAAAGAAGACCGCCCGCGCGTGATACAGGCTTACCGTGACCTGGCAGACGGGAAAATAGAGAAAGTAAAAGAGGAATACCGCGTGCTGGCCAATGACGGAACACAATGGAAAATAGACTGGATAGAGGCGCAGGCAGCTGTGGAAAGCAAAGACGAAAACGGAATGCCGCTCACTTTGGTAGGATCTTCCCTAGTCATAACTGAACGGAAGAAAATGGAAGACGAACTGCTTTCAGCCAAGGACCGCGCGGAAGAATCCAACCGGCTGAAGTCCGCTTTTCTTGCCAATATGAGCCACGAAATACGCACTCCGCTAAATGCTATCATCGGTTTCTCAAACATCCTTGCTGCTGCAGAAGAGGAACAGGAAAAGCAGGAATATATCAATATCATTGAAAGTAACAATACGTTGCTGCTGCAATTAATCAGCGACATACTGGACTTATCGAAAATAGAGGCCGGCACACTGGAATTCTGTTATTCCAACGTGGAACTGAATGATATTATCTCCGAGATAGAAAGTGTTACCCGTTATCGGACAGAGAGCAACGGCATTCAACTGATTGTACAGAAAGGACTTCCCTCCTGCCTCATAAGAACGGAAAAGAACCGTCTGATGCAGGTACTGAACAATTTACTGAACAACGCCAGCAAATTTACCTCACAAGGAAGCATCACCTTCGGCTACAAACTATGCGACAAAGAACTTTATTTCTATGTTAAAGATACCGGTTGCGGCATTCCAGCCGACAAAGTGAACTCCATATTCGGACGTTTCGTCAAACTGAACTCTTTTGTACAGGGTACAGGACTGGGGCTATCCATTTGCCAGACAATTGTAGAGCACATGGGAGGACGCATCGGTGTTGAGTCCGAGGAAGGAAAAGGATCCACTTTCTGGTTCACCATTCCATACCAGCCTGCCGCTGCAGAGAACAAGAAAGAGGAAGAGCATCAACTCATTTCCGTGCAAAAAGACAAGCTGACCATTCTGATCGCCGAAGACAATGAGAGCAATTACCGGCTGTTCCAATCTATCTTGAAACGAGAATATAACCTGGTACATGCCTGGGATGGAAAAGAGGCGGTCAATTTGTATAAGCTCCATACCCCTCAGATAATTCTGATGGATATCAATATGCCGGTGATGGATGGCTATGAGGCCACCCGGGAAATACGAAAACTATCCTTGGATGTACCTATCATTGCTGTTACCGCTTTCGCCTATGCCAGTGATGAACAACGGGCCATGGAAAACGGCTTCGACGGCTATATGGCCAAGCCCATCAGCGCCCCGCAACTGAGACAACAGATTGCTGCCATATTACAGAAACGCATTATCTTATTATAACCTCCGCTTTTTCCATTATACCCGGCTGAAATCCGATGTAGAAACCGGTTTGAATCCGCAACTATAAACAAGAAAACGACCGAAAGCGCCACAAGGATGGAGAATTAAAGATGATTATAACATAAATGCAGAGTTAATTCATCGCTTCAGCTCCATTAAGTCTTTTTTTCAGTACCATTAAAGCATTTCTTACGGTTACCTTTTACAGACTACGACAGTAGTCCGTATGTTTCACTACGGCAGACCGTACAGTCCACTGTAGCAGACTGTACGGTCCACTGCCGAAGACTATAGTAACAGTCCGTACAAAAAGACTTAACAGTCCGCATGACAAGGCCTGATATACCCGACAAAAAGTATTAATCCCCCATATCTAAAAAAAGTTCCCCCTTGCTCACCTTCACAGGCTATGCAAGAGGGAGATTCTACACTAACTCTTAACCTAATAAATAAACGACAAAATCATTCTTTATATCTCAAGGCTCCGGCAGGCAGTTTCTCACCTTTCTCACCAAAGCTCTTCAATGCGTTTTCCGGCTCAATGGTTACTTTACTTTCATCCAGCATGTTCCGGTCAAGGCCGAACACGTCTATAAAGAAATCATAAACCGCATTGCGCTTGTTCGGACCGAAATCATGGCGTTCTTGCGGCAAATGTACATTGCTCACCTTGTCCGTCGCACCGTAAAAACCGTAGATGCGTTGCAAGTAAGGATATTCCAAACGGGGAACCGTGGCTGTCCAGTCTCCTCCGTCGGAAACCACCAGCATGGGACGCGGGGCAAACAGGGCGGCCAGCTCCGCATTGCAAGTTCCTCCACCTGCCAACTGGATGGGCTTGCCACTTTCACACGGGCAACCGCCATCAAAATGAGAGGCCAGACTGACCACAGGGGCGGCAGCTGTAAAACGGTCGTCCAGGACGGTAAGCAACACCGTCTGCGTTCCTCCGCCGGAACCACCGTTCACGCCGATGCATGCAGGATCTATATCTTTACGGTTTGCCAGCATATAGTCCAGTATCCATATTCCGTTCATAGCCTGAATGGTGTGCGCATCGGCAGTATGGTGCGCCTTTCCTCCTACCTGCAAGGCGGATTCACCCCAACCATACAGGTCATAATCCACACAGACAGCCCCCATACGTGCCAGAGTCGCCATGCGCTGCTGCTGGTCTTTGCGGTAGCGTCCCTGTCCAAAATGACCATTGGGGCAGATAATCAGTGCATGTTTGCCTTTGGTGCGGGGGGCATAGACTGAACCGCAGACATAAAGTCCCGGCAAGGTTTCCAATGCAAAGTTCTGCACGGTATAGCCATCAAATTTGCGTATTTTGGAAAGAACAGGCTTTGCATCCTTCACTGTTTTCCCCAGCATATCATCCAGTCCCAGACGTTGGCGCACCTCTTTGCGGAGAATCTCCCTGCGCTGTTCCCATTGACTTTTATCACTATATAAACCACTAAGGTATGCCAGCATTTTTTCTCCGTCGGCATCCGTGCGGCGGGCGTATTCGTAAGGTTTCAACTTATATACCTTGTCACTTTGCTTTACGAATTTATAATCGAAGGGGGAAAGCACATTGGTCAGCGTTTCCTCCAATGAATAAGGCCGGATACGGAAATCGGCATACGGAAGCACACGCCCCACCGTATCCACGTCATATTTCAAGCGGACCTGGAAACGGGCGGCAACGTCATTCAACACATCGGATAACGGACGTGCGAACCGGGTTTCATAAGTTTGTGCAGATGCAGCGGAAAAAGAGAGTGCCGCCATGCACCATAATAGTTGTTTCTTCATCGGGAAGTCTATTTTATTTCTTTACCATCCACATACACATCATCCAGCACCAAGTCCTTGCAGTCTTCAAAAACACAGCGTTGCTTGGCATTCTGAATATACACATCACGCATCACAATACCGGTAATAGGCGCTTCGGGAAGGCCTACCACCATAATGGGGGTATTCACATCACGGACCGTCACACCCGACACATAGATATTACGAAATTCCGGAGTACGGTCACTCTTCGGTTCGGCAGGCATCTTGCTATATTTCAGATTGAGGACGATAGCCTCTTTCTTGATGTTACTCATCACAATATTGCTTACACGGATATCTTCTACAATGCCTCCGCGACCACGGGTGGATTTCAGACGAATCCCCCGGTCGGTTCCGTCAAAGACACAATTGCTGATGGTCACTTTCTTCACTCCCCCACTCATCTCGCTGCCGATAACTACACCACCGTGTCCGCTCAACATGGTGCAATTGGTAATCGTGATATTCTCGCAAGGAACGCCCAGTTTACGTGCTTGCAGGTCACGTCCGGATTTGATGGTGATGCAGTCGTCGCCTACCGAAATGTGGCAGTCGCTGATGTGTACGTTCTTACAAGACTCAGGGTTGATGCCGTCCGTATTGGGGGAAGGCACATTGTGGATGGTAATGCCCTTAATGGTCACATTATCGCAAAACTCAGGATTTACGGTCCAAAAGGGAGAGTTGATAATCTTCACGCCCTCTACCCGTACATTCTTGCAACGGATGGGATGTATGAAAGGGGGACGGAAGAAACGACGGTCCAATGTGCCGTGCCAGTCTTCGTTGGTTTCGGCGTAAAGGGCTTTCAGGTCGTTTTCCTTCTCGAACATGGGCTGGTACTTGTTGATGTTTCTCTTGCCGTTGTCCCGGAGATCTACAAGGACGCGGAAAAATTCCGTCCACCATGCTTTGCCCTGTCCGTCCAGTGTCCCTTCACCCTTGATGGTGATGTTCTCTGCATCCACGGCATAAATCAGCGGTTGGAAACTTTTCATCATGATTCCCTCATGACGCACTTCCACATAAGGGAGGAAATCGTCAAAGTTCTCCGAGAATTTCAAGGTGGCTCCTGCTTCCAGTTCCAGAGTGATGTTACTTTTCATGTGGATGGAACCGGTGAGATAAGTTCCTGCGGGGAAAAAGAGGGTTCCTCCACCATGGGCGTTCAGGCGGTCGATGGTGGAATTAATCAATGCTGTGTTCAGCTTCCTGCCTTGCACATCGGCACCTGCCTGCTGCATATCCACACGCTCCGCATGCAGAAAAGACAGACAGCAAACACATAGTAACAGACTTAAAAAGGTACGTTTATTCATATTGTTCATTAGTTGATTTTAGTTTTACCAAATACCCTTAGGGGGCTTTTTCTATGAAAACCGCGTTTATTTCTTAAAAGAATAAGTTCCGCTTTCCACTATCTTCGGCTCTTTTTCATCGGGAAGGAATACGCGTGCCGTACACCCTACAGGTATCGTTACTTTCAATGTAAAGACTCCATTCTCGCGGGTCCAGTCTACCGCAACTTTTCCGTACAAGGTTTGGGTAGAGGCACGGACGTATGTCAAATCGCCTACCGGACGGGGACGTATTTCTATTTCCTTCATTCCCGGTTTTCCCTCAACGGTGCGGATACCCGCCAGCGAGTTGAAGAACCATTCATCAATCTGCCCCATCATAAAGTGATTCCACGAAGAACCTTGCCGCGGGTCCCATTGCTCGGTCAGCGTGGTAGCTCCGAATTTCAGCTGGAAACCATAGCCGGGTGCTTCTTCATGGTTGTGCATGGTGTACATCAGCTCATTCAACCCGTTACGCGCCAAAGTCTGGAACAGATAACGGTTACCCACATCACCGGTGGTCAGCCGGTTGCCGTGGCGTTTTATATCCGCTACCAGATTATCAAGCACCGCCTGTCTGTCATCGGCGGGAACCATTCCCAGGAACAAAGGCAAGGCATTGCTGCACTGGCTTCCCGTACCATACTGACGAGTGTCCTTGTGATAAAACTCCCGATGGAATGCTTTATTAATTTCTTCACCCAAATGAGTGTAATATGCTACATCATACCTATTATCCAGCATACGTGCCGCCTCCACCAGATAGCGAACAACCATATAATAATGGGCGGTAGCTACCAAAGGAACAGGCGTATTACGAGAAAATCCGGCCCGGAAATCTCCATAATCATACCAATCACCCAGTCCGAAAGAAACGATTCCATCATTGGCACGGGTAGTCATATAATCAATGTAACGGCGCATTCCGTTATAGTATTTTCTAATCAATGAATCATCCCCATACGTCTCATAATACATGAAAGGTAATACCACAAAGGTACATCCCCATTCGGGAGATTCGGCAAAAGCATCCATACCGGGGCCCTCGAACACCACATATTCCGGAGCAGTGGTAGGAACCGCGCCGTTGGCATGCTGTGCATCGGCTATGTTCTGAAGAGTCTGAGGAACAAAGCCCGTCAAATCATAATTGTACAGCAAACCGGGACCGCATAAATGATCCTGTTCCAGCCAGCCCAGTTTCTCCCGGTGCGGACAATCCGTAAACACAGACTGCATGTTGCTTCGCACCGCTTTCTCTATCAGCCGGTGGGCATCATTGAAGATGCGGTTGGAGCATTCGAAGGTGGATATTTTAGGAGCCGAGTTATAAACAAAGCACGACTGTATCTTCTGGATCACCGGAAGACGGAAGGGATTCTTCTGCCCTTTCAGCACAGCACCTTCCACCTGAATATACCGGAAGCCATAGTAGGAGAAACGAGGATGCCAAGTTTCCACTCCCTCCCCTTTCAAAGTATATTCATAATAATGTTGTCTGCCGGTCTGACGCTGATTGCAAGCTCCCTCGTCCGTCAGGGATTCGGATACAAGCAAGGTTATTTTCTGCCCTTTCTTTCCACGGACGGTAATTTCGGGGAACCCGGCCAGGTTCTGTCCCATATCCAGCACAAAGGCAGACGGATCCACCGTCCGTTTGGTTGACTTGCAGGCGGCTGTTATCTGTTCAGCGGTGAGCTTGGTCACTTTCCGGATATCATAACGCTCCATGATCTTTACCGGTTGCGCTATCTGCGGACGAAGCACCCCTTTGGGGGCTTCCTGAATCACGACAGGATGCCAATCCTGCTCTTTAAAACCGAACATGTTCCAGCCTTTCTGCTCACGGCGGGCGTCATAATCTTCTCCGCCATAGATGCAATTGAACAGTACGGGACTGAAATCGTACTTCCAGTCCTTTCCGGAAACAATCGTTTCACTGGTTCCGTCTTCATAATTCACCACCATCCGAAAACGAAGCGTGGGAGCGCCGAAACTGATTTGCAGTTTACGATAGCGGCCGCCTTGCACATTGTAAAATCCATTTCCCAGCAGGACTCCGATGGCGTTACCGCCTTTCTTCACTTGCGAGGTGACATCATAAGTATTATAATAGACACTTTTGTCATAGTCGCTCCAAAGAGGGGCAAATTCGCTGTCTCCCACTTTTTCTCCATTCAGCGAAAATTCATAAAAGCCCAAGCCACATACATACGCCGTGGCGTCTTTCACTTTCTTTGCCACATGGAACTCACGGCGCAGATAAATACTTTTCTTTGCCAAAGTATCCACAGCATCCCAGGCGGCCTTTGCCTCAGGCTTTTTCAGTTCACTGCCATGATATTTCCGACCTTCGGGTATGCGGGCATCCTTACGGGTAATGGCCCCAATCCATTCACTGCCGGCGAAAGCCGCTTCGGAAGTCAGGATACTGAAATCAGAGGGGGCACTCCATGCCGAAGGCGTATCAGCCTCATCCCAGACACGGACACGCCAAGTATAATGCCTGTCCTTCTCCAAGACCGCATCCGCACAGGAAACCAACTGGCTTTGAGCGGATTTTACTTTGCCGCTGTTCCAGACTACTTTTCCTGCCCATACATCCCGAATCTCTATCTCATAAGCGGTCTGCCGCGTGCCATTTTCCGGCGAACTCATCTGCCATCCCAAACGAGGGGTATCAGAGGTGGTCACTCTTCCGTCGCGCATCTCACACGTCAGGCGGGTAACAGTTATGTCTTTCGCCTGCACGGCGAAAGACATAACTAACAAAGCGGCTATTAAGAATTTTCTGTAATTCATTTTTCTTTCAACAGTCTGTTTATTATCTTAAGACATCCCCTTTATTCAAATTTATAGCACATTCTCACAAAGGACACGGGTCAATGTATCGGCGTGTCCCACTTCCTTTCCATCCACATAGATATGCAGACCTTTTCCACGCTGGTAACGGCTGCCGTCCTTATCCCACAAAATAGTGAGGTTACGGCCATGATACAACACATTATCCAAACAGAAATAATCCCACTTTCCTTCGGGAATCAACGGATTCACCTCCACTGTGTTATCCATGCGCGGACGGAGCCCTATCAAACCGGTAATCATCAAATCATTAAAAGTAGAATGATTGTAATAACGGCTGCGTTCCTGATCTCCTTTCAACCAATAACCGGTCACCTCATCCAGATACTCGCCTATGTAGGGGCGGCCACGGTGATGCTGCGACTCCACATAGCGTTCCATGTGATGGAAATACACGCTGTCTGTCAATACAGTCTGAGGATAATTATTCATGAAATTGGCCATTGCGGTCAAAGTCTGTGCAGATGCAAACGGCCAGATAGCCCCATCCCATTCACACTTACCTACGCCATGCGTGCGGAACTCAGGATGACGGCGCTCGGCAGTGGTAAGTCCGTAAGGTGCGGAAAAACCTTTCTCGTCCATCACTTCCTTCCATGCCACAGTGTATTTGGAAGAAGCATCCGGCAAATTGAAATACCAAGGGATATAGCCGATAGCCTCGCGTACCTCGGCGGACGCATCTCCACGCATCGTTTCAAAGAAATGGTGGTCTGTGTTCCACAACTTATCCTGTACCAATGTTTTAATGGAATCGGCTTTCAATCCATATTTCATGGCCATGCCCTCATCTCCTGTCATGATGCCGATAAGAGAGAGTGCTTTGGCGTTGCCATACATATAACTGTTGATAGTGGGACGGGCATATTGCTTACGACGGCCTCCGCTGATGGATTCTTCCATACCATCCTGCACATCTCCCTGCCAGTAAAGTCCATTGGGCAGGCGGTTTGTCTTTTCCCAACGGGCATATTCCGCTTCCAAATCCTTTACCATATCCAACAAGAACTCCTTGTTTCCATCGACCATGTAACGTCCCAGTACCGCATCCGCATTCCACGAGCTGAACTTGGTCATTTTAGCCATCGGGCCTCCTTCGTTACCCCGATACCAAGTATGGATAATCTGATTCAAGTATTCCGGATTACGCAACCAGCGGCTCTCATAAATATGATGACCGATGGCACAAGCTATCAGATTGTATTTATCGGCATACGAACGGTTTACCAGAAATTCGGTCATGCCATAGCCCACCGGAGTTTCCTTGATATGCTTGCGCAGCGTCCACCAACGATAATAATACATTTCCTCAAAGTTCTTTTGAGAGCACTCGAAAAGAGGAATGTTTTCTTCCATCCATTGAGATGCACGGGCATTGGGAATAGCCTGGGCTATATTCTCATCCTCCATGCTGTTGAAATAATCCACATAGGGCTTGAAATCCTTATATTTCAAGAAGGCTGCACCGGCATCCTTATCAGCAGAAGCCGTCTTGAAATGGGCTATACGATAGGTGCACAAAGGTTCTTGCTCACCTGCATTCGGCAGAATGCCATACCAGTCCGCCGGAGTATCCACCGTAGGATAAGTCCGTTGCGCTCCGGTGCGGAACATCACTCTCTCGATGGCCGGAACGGGAGCAAAGAACATACGTTGCCCCACTTTCTTTCCATCCACATAGACAATTACCATGCGGTTGGCAACAGAAAGCTCCACTTCTACCTTATACGTCTTGCCCGGTTCATACTTCAACAAATTACCAAACCGCGCACCTCCTTTGGCACGGAAAAGTCCATCGGGAGTCAGTTCCAGACGGGAACAGGCAATGCCGTTTTCATCCAGAAATTCTATCTGCAAAAGTCCTTTATCGTTCTGTTCCGCCATCAGTTCGAAAGATACTTTCAGTTCTTTTGTAGCAGGTATCTTACGCTCCACACGGGCATAATCGAATAAGTCCTTGTCTTGCAGCACCAGCCATTTTCCATCCAGTGATACGGGAGCCCACTGCAAGGAATACAAATTCCAGTCGGTCAGTTCGCTCAAATCTTTGTAGCCGGCAAAATCGTCGTCAGCATGCTCGCTGGCATGTGCGCGGACAGGCACAGGAATATGAGACACCCACATATCCTCTTTATTCATACTGTAAGTCACCCATAAATCACCATCGGGAGGAGTCCCGTTACCTTCCTGAATACCCCGTACATACTGAGGACCGAATGATTTATAATTACCTCCGTAACGCATCGGCGTAATCTCGCCGTGCACCAGGTTCAAAGTGGTATATTCCAGGCCGTCCTTACTCAGCGAAATAGCCAGTGGCCAGCGGAACTCGGAAGGATTATACACCGTGGCGTATGTACCGTCACTCAAACGTTGCCCCCATATCTTCGCATTACTGTTTACGAAACCTTTCGCACGTTCCACCGGTTGCGCCCATGTATTTCCGCCATCCTCGCTGATGGAAGTCAGGGCGTGTTTCCACAGGCTTACCAAACGGCCGTCGGGCAAGGTATAGTCACAATACGCTTTGTATTCTTTGTGTAAAGGAATCAACGGGTCATTGCGGTCGGCTTCCTCCACCCACTGCATACGGTAGCGGGGATTATCCAGAATCTCCTGACAGGCTTTTACAAACTCCTTGTCTTTACTCCGTTTAAAATAAGGATAAGAGGTATTCTTTTCATTGAACGCATGGTTATAATAAATGAAATAAATGGGGCCGAAGGAACCGTCCTTTTTAATTTCGCGAACTACACGGCCTATTCCGTTCCCGTCATTCGGATCATCTTTCTTGTCCAGCGCCACGCCATAGTTTCCCATGGCTATCAGTCGGCCGCTCTTTGACACATAAAAGCCTACACGCTGATGCATGATGGCATCCAGATCTTTTGCCTTGTCTGTGCGTCCGGGCTTGGTATAGCCATCGGGAACCCGGTAGATAGGGAAAAGGGTCACCGGGTTTGTCCAGTGATAACCGTCTTTCGAGGTCATCAGGAAAGTTTGTGAGGGAGGAATATGCTCGTCCGAAGGATCGGAAAGATAATGCATATAGAATTGTCCGTTCCAATAAGCCAACATGGACTGATGATTGTATGTCCATCCATTGCCGTTATCGGGTGCAGGATGTTCCCGGTTGGCACGCATCACCTGAATATTGTGTACCCCTACCACGGGTGACAATTGCCCGTCATGACAGGTAGGGTTAGACAGCTCCGTGCCTGTATAGTGTACTCTATCTTGCGCCGATACCGAAAGTGCCAGCGAACAGGCTGCTGCAAAGGTAAAAAGTTGTTTCAGTTCCATTTATTTACTTCTATGTTGTTTTTCCATTTATTAAAATGAGGTTTCTCTTCAGCTTGATTGACCTGCAAACAAGCAAAGCTCTACAAAACTACGAATTTCTTCGTTTCCCGATAAAAGCTCCGGGCTTTAAAAAAAGACGAAAGCACAAAGCAAATGTACTCTATAAAATAATGCTATTTATAAAAAGAGTCTTTTTGTTAATGAATTTGCATAAAAGAAGCTTTTTTACTATATTAGCAGCATGAAGTTAACAGTTTGATAACTTTTCTACGAGAAATATGTTATTTATAGTATTCACTTTCTTAACAACCGTTTGCTTATGAAACAAAAGAATAAGATGTTATCCACCCATGGCATTAAAACACTATTCGAAACCCGATTAACCCAACTCACTTCATTGGCTTCAGAAAGCCAGGATGAAACAGCTTTCAAGAATAAGCTGAACGATTATCTATTATCCGGTCCTATTTACAATCCTGCTGCCACAAGGCAAATTAAAAGACTGATAGATAACGATGGAAAAACCATTTACGAAGCCTCTACAGAACAGGAGATTAAAATAGAAACCATCTCACTGCTTTGGAAGTTTTTAACGAATCGTATCATCAATGAAGAGATTTCCGTTGATTTATGGATTGACCTGTATCACCAGTTCGACCGGCTTTATCACGAAGAAGAGGAGCTACCTGATGAAAAACAAGTGCAACAGTGGATGAAACGCTGGCCCAGCGGACTGAATGAGGATGTCCGGGCTATCCGCCGACAAAACAAAGAACGTATCATCTCCCTTCTTATCCAGAAAATAGAAAACAGACACGCACCCTCCAGCCGCTACCTTTTTCCCGAAGGAAGCACGGAAGAGGACAAACGCCGGCTGGTCTGCCAATGGTGGAACGAAGCCCGTTTTCATCTGGCAATGGCCGTAAAAAACCCTACCGAACTGAACCGGATGCTAGGCAACTCCCTGTCCGAAGAAACCTTGCAGCTTTATCACAAAGCACGCAAGAAAGGAATGCCTGTCTTCATCACCCCTTATTATTTGTCATTATTGAATCCTACCGGAAAAGGATATGATGACGAAGCCATACGCAGCTATATCTTGTACTCTTCCCAATTGGTAGAAACTTACGGGCCCTGCGCCGCATCGACCGCGTCCTTGAACTCGGCATCGGTCTCGTCGGTGTATACCGGGCGGAGCGCGTCGTCGAAGTGGTCGACGGTTTTGTGCTCGAAGGCCGCCTGGGTCACGGCGAACTTGACGGACGCCTCGGGGACGCTGGGCGTCGAGGTCGCGGCCTTGACGTTCTCGATCGCGATGCAGGCGTCGTTCAGGTGGATGAAGCTGTCGGGGGTCGTGACGTTGTCGTTGATGAACTTGTCGGCGAATTCGACGGACGCGTCCGAGTCGAGCTTGAACCCGCGGACGCTGTTCATGGCCTGCTGGTAGGCCATCTTCGAGATTCCCTCGGCCACGTAGAGCTGGCAGGGGACGGGCATGTCGGCGGCGTAGCCGTCGAACTCGAGGCAGGCGTTTCGCGCCAGGAACTCGCAGAAGCCGTCGACGATCTGGGGTGCGGCGCCGTAGAGGTCGCAGATGTTGGCCGCGAAGGCGTCGACCGCGGACTTGAAGGTGTTGTTGCCGTCCTTGGAGAAGCCGAAGCGGCACGCGGCGTCCTTGCAAGCCTCGCCGAACACCGGGATGAAGGAGTCCTTGAAGCTCTTGATGCGCTCGGCCCAGACGGTGAGCACGGCTTCGCCGAACGCCGCCTCCTGCGCCTCGGCGAATGCCGCGGCGAGCTCTTCGTTGCCCTCGAGCTCGGCATCCATGACGGCGTAGAGCCTGGGGAGGTCGGAGGGGTTGATCTTGCAGTTGACCTTCTTGGAGCGGACGCGCTCGACCAGGGCGTCGTAGCCGTCGAGCTCGAAGGTGACGTCCGCGCCGTCGAATTTCATATTTCCCATTGAGAGGCCCTTTCGGTGAGAAGCGGTGAGGGGTATTCGACCACGGTATGGCCGCGGGCCGAAGTTTGTAACCCTTTTTCCCAATCGGGAAGCGTTTCATACCGATATGCGGGCACGATGCTCGATTTTTGGGAATTACAGATGGAGCCCCGTCCGCTTCGCCGCCCCGGTCGCGCAAACGGCGCCCATGTCGGGAACCATGAACCCGCGCCCGCCGCTGATCTCATGGGCGTGCCTGGTCAGCGACCTGGCGCGCAGGTCGATCGCTTCCCTGATTTTGTCGATTCTGCCGCGCTCGTTGGCGATGAACGGGTTGCCGAGGAGGATGTCGCAGGCCTCCTCCGAGAAGCCCTTGAGCCCGGACGGGTCGAACCAGGACAGGTCGCGGCAATATCTGCCGAGCTGTTCGTCGATCTTGCGGGCGAAGGGACGCATCATGCCGGCCCGCGGGGTCGTGTAGCCGTCGAAGGGCTGGGAGAGCTCGCGGTCGCACCAGAGGGCTTCGCCGGTGTCGAACACCGGCGCCGCGCGGAGCCATTCCCTGCTCTCGCTGTCGATGAGCACGCCGAAGTTGTTCCAGTGCCTATCGAAGTTCGCCATGAGGTAGTCGATGACGAGCATCTTCTCCACGTCCTCGCGCACGTCGAGCCCGTGGGCGGCGCAGGCGGACACGTAGAAATCGTGCAGCCCGAGGTCCGAGGGGCGTTTCGACGAGCAGAGCAGCGCCCAGGCCGGCACGAACTCGGTGACCTGGTCGGTCATGGGTTTGCAGCGGGAGGTCCACTTCATGAAGCCGCCGTCCTCGAGCTCGTAGGCGACATAGTCGCCCTCGTCGAGCAGCCGCGAGCACAGGACGCTGGCGATCTTCTCGTTGAACGGTTCCTGGAACCTGCCGGAGGATCGCCCGGACTTGACCAGCATCCGCTGCCCGCCCTCGATCGTCCAGCGTTTCGGCAGG
>ENA-ORTJ01001525-ORTJ01001525.1-human-gut-metagenome-genome-assembly--contig:-NODE-1525-length-15045-cov-8.804736_pt1 | contig 15045 bp, 9 predicted proteins | sample MGYA00242069_ERZ509187 | MGnify/ENA primary metagenome ERZ509187 (study PRJEB26280, sample SAMEA2338779) | human gut metagenome | biome: human gut; feature: human-associated habitat; material: faeces... | reverse complement strand
GTACCGCTGCCGACCTGCGCCACTACTTCGACAAGAACGGCGGCAACTTGGGCGCTATGGGCTGTGTGGCTTTCCTGTTCAGCCAGAAGGGTGTCATCGACATCTCTCTGGAGGACAAGGACGCCGACGAGGCCATGATGGATGCTCTGGACGCCGGTGCCGAGGACTTTGACGCCAGCGAGGACGCTGCCGAGATCACCACCGATCCCGAGAACTACTCCGCTGTGGTCAAGGCTCTGGAGGAGAAGGGCTACGAGATCCTGTCCGACGACCTGGCCATGGTGCCCATGACCACCACCCGTCTGACCGACCCCGACCAGCTGAAGGCCATGGGCAAGCTGCTGGACGCTCTGGAGGAGAACGACGACGTGCAGAACGTCTGGCACAGCCTGGAGAACGAAGAGGACCTGCCGGAATAACCGGGAGCGCTTCGGAATAAGAACGGAAAAAGCTGCTTTTTGCGTGCACTGCACGGGAAAGGCAGCTTTTTTGTTTGCAGTGCCGGTGATTGAATTGAATGGTGCTTCGTTCTGGGGCGGCAAAGCGGCGTTTCCAGAAACTTTCATGAAAAAACACCGGACGTGACGCATTTTCAGGCGTCGAATTTGTGCGAAAACCATATCCTTTTGCGGGGGCCTGTGGTATACTTCAGGAGAGAGGAACCAGAAAAAGGACAAGCGTGGAGGAAGTGCGGATGAGTGAACAGGAGCGGATCATGAACGTTGCCCTGCTGCTGTGGGGCGGCTGTTTCTGCCTGACGGCGGCGTTCTGCCTGTCCATGGGAAATGACCACAACCGGGAAAAACGCAACTGGCTGCTCTGGATGGAGCTTTCGGCGGCTGCGCTGCTGTGCTGCGATGCGGCTGCCTGGTTCGTGCAGGGCACGCCGGGGGAAGCAAGCCACCTCATCATGGTCGCCACCAACTTTGTGGTGTATGCGGGGCTGTATCTGGTGCTGTTCCTCTTCAACCACTATGTGGGCTGCTACCTGCGGGAGGACGGCCGTCTTTGCGCTCCGAAACGCAGCCGGGCGGTGGACATTACCTGCGCCGTGGGCATCGGGCTGGTGTTCGTGTCCCAGTTCAGCCCACTGCTCTACTACATCGACGCCCAGAACATCTATCACCGCAGCGATACCTTCCCGCTGTCCATGGTGCTGCTGCTCATCGGCATGGGCACAGAGACCACCATGATGGCCCAGTTTTACCGGAAACTCACGATGGGACGCCGCATTGCCATGTTCGGCTGTGTGGTCCTGCCGCTGTCGGTGGCAGCGTGTCAGGTGTTCCAGGACGACATTTCCCTCATCAGCCTGTCGGTGGGGGCATCCATGATCCTGCTGTTCGTGGTGGCCACCAGCGCCCAGAACCGGGAGCTGGCCGTCTCAGAGCGGACCAAGGAGCAGATCCGCCAGCGTCTGGAGATCGCCACCGTGCTGAACAGCTGCGTGGGCAAGCTGAACTCCGACACCGACATCGACGTGGGCATCAACAACCTGCTGGCCACTGTGAACGGCTATTTTCAGGCCGACCGCACCTATGTGTTTGAGATCGACCCGGACCGGGACGTGCTCATCAACACCTTTGAGTACATCTGCGGGCAGGAAGTAAGTGCCCAGATGGACAATCTGCAGGAGGTGCCTGTTTCGGTCATCAAGGTCTGGATGCAGAACTTCCGGCAGGGCCGTTCCTATTATATGTCCGATCTGGAGCAGGAGCGGGGCCAGCCCAGCTACGAGATGCTGAAGGCGCAGCAGGTGTGGCGCCTGCTGGCCGTGCCGTTGATGAAAGGCGGAGCCATGGTGGGCTTTCTGGGGGTGGACAACCCCCGCGCGCACTACGATGACGCGACCCTGCTGGCGTCCATCCAGTTCTTTGTGACCAACAGTCTGGACCGCAAAAAGCAGCAGGCCTATCTGGAAAAGCTCAGCTACCGCGACATGCTCACCGGCCTGTACAACCGCAACCGATACATCGAGCGGCTGGAAGCCTACAAGCAGGTGCAGGATCAGCAGATCGGTGCCATCTACATCGACCTGAACGGCCTGAAAAAGGTGAATGACGAGCAGGGCCACCGCGCCGGTGACGAGCTGATCGTGCGGGCGGCGGGCACCATTGCGGGCATTTTTGCCGAGGACGCCTACCGGGTGGGCGGTGACGAGTTCGTGGTGATCCTGCTGGATGTGAGCCGCGAGGATTTTGCCCGCAAGACCGAGCAGCTGCGCCGCCAGATGCAGAAAAACGGCGTGGATGCGTCCATCGGCGGGGTATGGCAGGCCAGCACCGAGAACCTGGAGAACCTGCTGCGCCGGGCCGATGAGAACATGTACAGGGAAAAGAAGCGCTACTACAGCCAGGCCGATGCCGCCCAGGAACCGGAAAGCTGACCGGCCTGCACGGACAAAGGACGAAGAAATCCGACAAAGGTGTTCTATTCTGCTCACGCTTTACTATAGTAGGGTGAATGATTTTCATCTAAATTGACAAATTTCAACCTGATTACTATAATTAAAAAAGTGTTTCTCGGTTATGGACGATGGTGTTTATGCAGCCGCAAGATGCCATCGTTTTTCTATTCGCTTTTTCTGTCCGTGTGCCAAGGACAGACGTCTGCACTGTGAGATGCAGATGCGGGAAAGTGCCTGGCTCAGACCGGGAACGCCAAAATAGTATTTCATTGATAGGAATGGAGTGGCATCAAACGATGGCAAAGTACATCATCAAGCGTGTCGCAATGGGCATCTTCAGCATCTTCATTGTGGCCACGGTTACCTTTTTTGTCATGAACTTGGTCCCCGGCGGCCCGTTCGTGGCAGAAAAGTCCATCAGTGCGGCTGCTCAGCAGGCACTGGCCGAGAAATACGGCCTGGACAAGCCGCTGGGTGTGCAGTACGTCAATTACATGAAGAGCCTGCTGCACGGCGACCTGGGCCTGAGCCTGCGTCAGCGTGGCCGCACGGTCAACGAGATCATCGCCAGCAAGCTGCCGGTGTCCTGCCGCTTGGCAGGCGTGGCGGTGCTGGTGGCCCTGTGCATCGGCATCCCGCTGGGCTGTATCTCGGCTTACAACCGCGGCAAGTGGCTGGACAACACCATCATCGTGTTCGCAACCTGCGGCATTGCGATCCCGAGCTTTATTTCCAGCGTGCTGCTGCTGTATGAGTTCGGTATGAACCTCAAGCTGCTGCCCACCGTGGGCCTGAACAGCGCTGCAGCGTATATCATGCCGGTCACCGCACTGGCGATCTACCCCTCTGCATACATCACCCGCCTGATGCGTTCCAGCCTGCTGGACGTCATGGGTCAGGACTACATGCGCACCGCCCGTGCCAAGGGCGTGTCCCAGTTCATGATCCTGTTCAAGCATGCGCTGCGCAATGCCATCCTGCCGGTCATCACCTACGTCGGCCCCATGCTGGCCAGCCTGATGACGGGCTCCTTCGTGGTGGAGAAGATCTTCTCCGTGCCCGGTCTGGGCCGCGACTTCGTGTCTGCCATCACCAACCGTGACTATACCCTGATCATGGGCACCACCATCCTGCTGTCCAGCATGGTCATCGTGGCCAACGTGATCGTGGATATCCTGTACAAGATCATCGACCCGCGCATCAAGCTGCAGTAAAAAAGGAGGAACGCGTTATGGAAAACATCAAAAAGAATCCTCTCAGCCTGCAGCTGAACGCTGACGACTTTCTGCCTGCCAGCAACGAGGAAAAGCAGAGCCTTGTGATCATGCGCGAGAGCGTCAACTTCTGGAAGGACGGTCTGCGCCGCCTGAAGAAGAACAAGATCGCCATGGTCAGCTTTGTGTTCATCATCGCCATTGCCATTTTTGCCTACCTGCTGCCTGCCGTGTGGCCCTACAGCTACGCCGAGCAGGTGAAGGGCAGCAACAATCTGGCACCGTTCGAGTACTCTGCCTCTGAGCAGGCCCGCATCGACGCCGGCGAAAAGGTATTCCCGCACATTCTGGGCACCGACCGTATGGGTCGTGACTTTGCAGTGCGTATCATGATGGGCACCCGCGTGTCCCTGTCCGTCGGCCTGATCGCCTCGGTGCTGGTGCTGATCATCGGTGCCACCTACGGTGCTGTGTCGGCCTTTGCCGGCGGCTGGGTGGACAACATCATGATGCGTATCACGGATATCCTGTACACCATCCCGGATATCCTGCTGATCATCCTGCTGGGCATGGCCCTGAAGGAGCCCCTGGAAAGTCTGGCCACCAAGCCCGGCTTCAAGTGGATGCAGACTCTGGGCCCCAACATGATCTCCATCTTCATCATCTTTGCTCTGCTGTACTGGGTGGGCATGGCGCGTATCGTGCGCAGCCAGATCCTGATCCTGAAGGAGAGCGAGTACGTCACCGCTGCCCGCGCACTGGGCGCTTCCAGCGGCCGTATCATCAAGAAGCACCTGCTGACCAACTGCATCGGCACCCTGATCGTGACCACCACCCTGCAGATCCCGGCTTCCATCTTCACCGAGAGCTACCTGAGCTTCATCGGTCTGGGTGTTGCAGCCCCGCTGCCGTCTCTGGGTTCTCTGGCCACCGATGCCGTCAAGGGCATGAACACCTACCCCCACCTGCTGATCGCCCCCGCAGTGATGATCAGTGTGATGATCCTGGTGTTCAACCTGTTTGGCGACGGCCTGCGCGATGCCTTTGACCCGAAGCTGAAGAATTGATGAGGTGAACGAAGATGAGCGAAAAAATTCTTGATATCAAGGAAGAGCGCCTTTCCTTCTTCACCCCTGCCGGTGAGGTCAAGGCACTGAACGGCGTTTCCTTTGCGATGAACCAGGGCGACGTGCTGGGCATCGTGGGCGAGTCCGGTTCCGGCAAGTCCGTTACCGCTTACTCGGTCATGGGCCTGACCGCCTACCCCGGCAAGCTGGTGGGCGGCACCGTGTGGTTCAACGGCCACGAGATCGAGAAGATGAAGGAGAAGGACTTCCGCAAGATCCGCGGCAACGAAGTCTCCATCATCTTCCAGGACCCCATGACCAGCCTGAACCCGGTGTACACCATCGGCAACCAGATCGTGGAGGTCATCCGCCTGCACACCAAAAAGAACAAGCAGGAAGCCTGGGCACGCGCCGAGGAGCTGCTGGAGCTGGTCGGCATCAACGAGCCGGAAAAGCGCCTGAAGCAGTACCCCCACGAGCTGTCCGGCGGTATGCGCCAGCGCGTGATGATCGCCATCGCCCTGGCCTGTGAGCCCAAGCTGCTGATCGCAGACGAGCCCACCACCGCACTGGATGTGACCATCCAGGCACAGATCCTGGAGCTGATGCAGGAGCTGCGCAAGAAGCTGGGCATGAGCATCATCATGATTACGCACGACCTGGGCGTCGTGGCTTCCATGTGCGAAAAGATCGCCGTCATGTACGCCGGCCACATCGTGGAGTACGGCACCACCGACGAGATCTTCTACCAGCCGGGCCACGAGTACACCAAGGGCCTGATCAACTCCATCCCCAAGCTGAACACCGAGGTGCGTGAGCGTCTGGTGCCCATTGAGGGTACCCCTGTGGACCTGCTGAATCCGCCGGCCGGCTGCCCCTTTGCGCCCCGCTGCAAGAACTGCATGAAGATCTGTCTGAGCAAGATGCCTCCGCGCACCGAGCTCAGCGACACCCACTATACCTACTGCTGGCTGCAGCAGAAGGCTGCATTTGAGAAAGGGGAAAAGGCAGAATGAGTGAACAGAAGACGCTGGTTGAAGTCCAGCACCTGCAGCAGTATTTCCCCGCCGGCGGTGTGGGCAAGAACCGCAAGTACGTTCAGGCCGTGGATGACGTGAGCTTTGCCATCCGCAAGGGCGAGACCCTGGGTCTGGTGGGCGAGTCCGGCTGTGGCAAGACCACCACCGGCCGCACCCTGCTGCGCCTGTACGAGCCCACCGGCGGTAAGATCTACTATGATGGCAACCTGCTGTTTGATAAGGAAAAGAATATCGCAGTGGATATGCTGCCCTACCGCCGCCGGATGCAGATCGTGTTCCAGGACCCCTACGCAAGCCTGGACCCCCGCATGACCATCGGTGACATCGTGGGTGAGGGCATCGACATCCATCACCTGGCCGAGAACGACAAGGATCGCCACGATAAGATCATCGCCCTGCTGGAGCGCGTGGGCCTGAACAGCGAGCACGCAAACCGCTACTGCCACGAGTTCTCCGGCGGTCAGCGTCAGCGCGTGGGCATTGCCCGTGCACTGGCCGTGAACCCCGAGTTCATCGTCTGTGACGAGCCGGTCTCCGCACTGGACGTGTCCATTCAGGCACAGGTCGTGAATATGTTCGAGGACCTGCAGCAGGAAATGGGCCTGACCTACCTGTTCATCGCCCATGACCTGAGCGTGGTCAAGCACATCTCCAACCGCATCGGCGTCATGTACCTGGGCAAGCTGGTGGAGCTGGCCGACAGCTACGAGCTGATCGCCCACAGCATCCACCCCTATACCCGCAGCCTGATCTCTGCCATCCCGGTGGCAGACCCCATCACGGCACGCCAGTCCAAGCGCATCGTGCTGCAGGGCGATGTGCCCAGCCCCCTGAACCCGCCGTCCGGCTGCCGCTTCCGCACCCGCTGCCCCTACGCAGACGAGCGGTGCGCAGCCGAGGTGCCGGAGTTCAAAGAGGTCACCTCCGGCCACTGGGCAGCCTGCCATCATCTGGACAAGGTGAAGTAAAAACACTTCATTCTCCTGAAAGATGAATACATCTCATCTTCCGGCTGAAATATTGTAACGAAATGGTTACAGACACCCGTTGGGGCTTGTAACCGGTGCGAGAACGCATTATACTATTCGTGTTCCTCCGGAGGACAGGCTGTTTTGGCAGACCGTGCTCCGGATCGAATATAGAGGAGGCTGGGGGAACCTGGCACACTCAATTTGATTTAAGGGAAGGATAATTATTATGAAACGCATTTCTCGTCGTAATTTCCTCAAGGTTGCTGGCGTGGGTGCCGCTGCTCTGGGTCTGGCAGCCTGTGGCGGCAGCAAGTCCGGTTCTACCGCAACCTCCGGTTCTGCTTCTTCTGCTGCTGGTTCTTCTACCGGCAGTGTCAACACCGCTGGCTTCACCGTCCAGTACGGCCCCAACCCCGAGACCCTGGATCCGGCTCTGAACTCCGCTATTGATGCCTCTAACACCATCATCACCGTCTTCGAGCCCCTGCTGCTGATCAACGAGAACAACGAAGTGATTGGCGGCCAGGCTGAGAGCTGGGAAGCAAGCGAGGACGGCCTGACCTGGACCTTCACCATGCGTGACGGCCTGAAGTGGAGCGATGGCACCGACCTGACTGCTAAGGACTTCGAGTACAGCTTCAAGCGTATGGCAAACCCTGATACCGCAGCTCCCTACGCAGCAACCTGCCTGGGCATGATCGATGGTTTTGACGCAGCACAGGCCGGTGATACCGATGCTCTGAACGTCAAGGCAAGCGACGACGGCAAGACCCTGACCATCGTTCTGGCTTATCCCTGCTCCTACTTCGACAAGATGGCCGCATTCGCAGCTATGAGCCCTGTGCAGCAGGCAACTGTTGAGGCAAACGGCGACAGCTGGTGCACCTCCGCTGAGACCTTCGTCTCCAACGGCCCCTACATGATCACCGACTGGACCCCGTCCGAGCGCATCGTGCTGACCAAGAACCCCAACTACGTTGGCGGCTGGGACAGCTCCAAGATCGTCTCTGACACCATCACCCTGCTGCTGCTGGAGGACTCTTCCGCTGCCTTCGCTGCTTACAACAGCGGTGAGGCTGTCCTGATCAAGGACGTGCCCACCGACGAGATCCCCAGCCTGACCAAGGCAGAGGATGGCGGCGACTTCTATGTTGACACCATTCTGGGCACCTACTACGTCAGCATGAACCTGCAGCGTGATGCCTTCAAGGAGGCCAAGGTCCGCAAGGCTCTGGCTCTGTCCATCGACCGTGACTACGTTGCCAACACCATCATGCAGGGCACCTACTCTGCTGCTTCCAACATTGTCGGCCCTGGCATCGTGGACGAGAACGGTTACTTCTACGACAACGCAAACGGCGGCTCTCCCTACATTGCTGATGACTACGAGGCAAATCTGGCCGAGGCTAAGAAGCTGCTGGAAGAGGCTGGCTACCCCAATGGCGAGGGCTACCCCACCATCGAGTACAGCACCAACGATGCCGGCTACCATGTGCCTCTGGCAGAGTACCTGCAGCAGGCTTGGGGCGATCTGGGCATCACCCTGACCATCAACAAGATGGAGTGGTCCTCCTTCACCCCCGCTCGTCGTGCAGGCGAGTACGATGTTGCCCGTAACGGCTGGGTCATGGACTACAACGATCCTTCCAACATGGTCGAGCTGTTCTGCACCGATAACGGCAACAACGATGGTAAGTACTCCAACCCCGACTTCGATGCTGCAATCGAGGGTTCCAAGGTTGCTGATGCTGCCGAGCACTTTGCACAGCTGCATAAGGCTGAGGACATCCTCATGGAGGATATGGGCTGCATCCCCGTTGCTTACTACAACGACTTCTGGCTGCAGAGCCCCGCTCTGAAGGGCACCTGGCACAGCCCCTACGGCTACTGGTACCTGCAGTACGGCTACATCGAGGGCTAATCGCCCCGGTGCGGCGTACAGCGTGAGCTGAACCGTAAATCACAGGCACCCCGCTTACCGGAAACGGCAGGCGGGGTGCCTTTTTGCGTGCAGGACCGAAAAACGGACGTCTTGCACACCCCGGTGGGCTATGATACAATAAAAGATGATCAAAGCACAAAGGGGAGAGAAGAATGGAGCAAAAACGCCTGTGTCCGTACTGCATGGGGGAGCTGCCCCACGCCGCCGACAGCTGTGTGCACTGCGGCAAGGTGTTTGCGGGGCGCAACCCCGCCGGCTGCCTGCCCGTGGGCACGGTGCTGGCCGGGCGCTACACCGTGGGCGAGATGCAGAGCCTGGACGGGGAGGGCATCCTGTACCGGGGCGTGGAGAACCTGGGCTGCTTCCGGGTGACCATTAAGGAATATCTGCCGGTGACCCTGTCTGCCGAGCGGGGCGCGGACTGCATCCTGCAGCCCAAGACCGGCAGCGAGGTGCTGTTCAAGACCACCCGCATGGACTTTGCCGACCTGTACCGGGCGCTGGAGCGCATCACCCCGGCCACCGGGCTGGAAGCCGTGCTGGACGTGGTGGAGGCCAACAACACCGTGTATGCGGTGATGGAGAATCTGGGCGGCACCCCGCTGGACCAGTGGCTGGAAGCGCAGGGCGCGCCGCTGCGCCCGGACGACGCCTGCGCCATGCTGCAGCCGGTGTTTGAGGGCGTGGCCGCCATGCACAAGATCGGGCTGGTGCACCGGGGCATCTGCCCGGAGAACCTCCGGGTGATGGCCGACGGCCGGTGCCGTCTGGCGGGTTACGCCACGGTGGGCCTGCGCACCGCCGGAAGCGGCCTGCGCGAGCAGCTGTACGAGGGGTATTCGGCCCCGGAGCAGTATTCCACCGCCGAGTTTGAGGGCCGCTATACCGACGAATACGGCCTTGCAGCGGTGTTCTACCGCATGGTGTGCGGGCAGGCTCCGGTGCCGGCCGCCCAGCGCATGGTGTCGGACTCCAACCCCCGTGCCCGCACCGTGAACAGCGCCGTGCCGGGCTATGTGTCGGACGTGCTGCAGATGGGCCTGCGGCTCAAGCCCATGGAGCGCATCCAGACCGTGCCGCAGCTGGTGCAGGCGCTCTCTTCCAAAGAGTACACCGAGGAGCTGGGCCGCACCATGAAGCCCGAGACCCCGGTGGGCCAACCGGAAGAAAAGGCCCATCTGCTCAGCATCAAGGGCCTGCTGGCGGGCATCCTGATCCTGCTGGCCATTCTGCTGGTGCTCATGGTGTGGACCATGGTGAGCCACAGCCTGCCCTCGGCGTCATCGGGATCGGTGGAGCCGGAACCGGCCAGCAGCGAGGTGCTGGAGCCCCAGAATCTGGTGCCCAGCTTCATCGGCATGGATTACGCCCAGGTGCAGAACAACCGGGAGTACACCGGCATGTACCTGTTCTACGTCACCGAGGAGTACAGCGACACCGTCCCGGCCGGGCAGATCATGACCCAGGAACCGGCGGCGGACACGGTGCTCAAGGCAGGGGAGACCATTCGTCTGGTGGTCAGCAAAGGCCCGCAGAAGGTGGAAATGCCCAGCATCATCGGTTTCAGCCAGGACGCCGCCGTGCAGACGCTGCAGAGCCGCGGCCTGCTGGCCAGCTGCTTTATGGTGGTGAACGACGGCTCCTATGCCGCCGGATGCGTGGTGTCGGCCAATGAACCGGCAGGCGCACAGGTGGACGTGGGCACGGTGATCACCGTGTATATCGCGGCGGACCCCAGCGTGGAGATCACCACCCCGCCCGAGGAACCGGCAGCCACCGAACCCACCACGACCCCGGCTGACCCGGAGACCCCCGCAGACGGCGGGGACCCTGCCGCCGACCCGGAGCAGGGGACCAAGTGAGCACGGAAGGATCGTTTTAAATCTGCAAATCCGGCAGGGCTGCGGCCTTGCCGGGTTTGTTTTTTGCCGGAGGGGAGCGCCGTTGCTGCGGCAGGCAAAACGGCTTCTGCGGGCAGAACGGGCGGCGGCCCCAGTGCTCCCCATAGTTCCGGGGTGGGAAACTGCGGCGGGTCATTTGTCCGCTCTTTTGTGTTTGCAGTGCAACAAAAACGTTCCCGTCCGCAACAAATGTGCAATTCAAAAACTGCGAAAATCGCTCATTTTTTCGTGCAATTTTGCCATTTTGGGGCCGGTCTGTCCGTCAATCAGCCGAAATTTCCGTGCAGGCTTTTTTTCGTGCAATTTGCCCCCTTGAAATTTTTGGAAAACGTATATAATATAGGATTATAAGGACTGCCCAGCGGGCGTCCATTTTGTGGCTGTAGGTTTCTGAAAAGTTGCGCGAGGAACACAGTCTCTAGTGAAGTGAGGATGACGATTATGAGAAAAAAGTCCAAGAAAAAGCAGATCGTTGCGATGACGCTGGCCCTTTCGGTGCTCAGCAGCTCGGTTGGCATGTGCGGTGCCTCCGCAGCCGAAGCTCTGTCTGACACGGATGACTCCGGCCTGCAGGTGACCATCGTCCCGCTGGCCAACAGCAATGCGGACACCGACACCCCTGCGGATGACACTAAGACCGAAGAACAGCCTGTCGCTTCCACCGGCGATAACACCAACCAGACCACCGATGGTGACGGTGACGCCACCGGCGACAACGACACCTCTTCTGACGATAAACCCACCATTGAGCGCCCGGAGCAGTCCGACACCGTTGAGACCCTGCCCGGCACCGCCGAGGACAACAAGGACCACATCAAGGGCGAGGACAAGGACGACACCGAAGATAAGGGCGATTCCGGCGAGGAGACCCCCGGCACCGGCGATACTGACACCGGCGACACGGAGGAAAAGGGCGAGACCCCTGCTGAGGGCGAAGGCACCGATACCGAGGCGAAACCTGAGGAGAAGCCTGAAGAAAAGCCCGAGGAGAAGCCCGAGGAAGATCCGGACTATTCCGTTGCCTATGACCCGGAGAGCGGCCATTTCAAGATCACCTTCAACATCAAAGAGGACGCTGAGGGTGACCAGACCGTTGAGCTGAGCAAGGTGCAGGAAGTCGTGGAGAAATACGGCGAGAAGCAGTTCGACGAGTGGCTTCAGACTGATACGGGTGCCAAGTGGATGGATGACGCCCGGTGGTACGCACAGTACGGCGAGTCCAGCAAAAAGACCGTTGATTTTAACGGTGCATCTTACACGCTCTATGTCTACTACGATGAGGAAACCGGTTCGGTTGCTCAGCGTGTTGCCCTCTACAACGAGCCCGGTTGCACGACCATGTTTGATATTTCCCTGTCCAACGGCTCCAAGCATACTTATGTGTACAAGGACAACAGCCTGACTGTTGCCACCCCTGACCAGACCGGCAAGGGAAATACCGGCATTGAGGGCTTTGATGGGCAGGAGCTGCCGAAGGAATATGCTGGCAATACGAACCTTGAGCTGAAGTACGATAAAAACGCTGCGTCCGGCTGCATGGAGGACTTGGTGGATGCTGCGCTGAAGGAGTACGGCGGCAACCATGATCAGAACCAGTTCCTTGATTCGGAAGGAAAGCTGACCACTCAGTCTACCAGAACGGATGTGCCTGCTGGTACCGAGGTGGAACTGTTCGGCGGTAAGTATTATGTAAAATCCGGCGATCATTACTACGGCGGCTTCTACAAGAGCGATGTTCAGACCACCGAAGATGGAAAGACCGTTCTGAACAAAGACAAGAAGGGCACGTACACCATTGCCTATAAAAAGACCAAGAACGGCAAGAATGTTGAAAAGGATTATTACAATGGTCCCTTTACCCACTCCAGCGGTGCCCTGATGAACCAAGATATCCGGGATGCTCTGGAGCAGTATATGCCTGCCAAGGGTTATGAGACCTACGATGACTACATTCTGGACTACTACCGGAAACCCGATGGCTCCAAGTATGACAGCGTAAGTGAACTGCTGAAAAATGATCCCAAGGCTCTGAAGGAGCTGAGCCGTTCCGGTTCTTCTATGCCCAACGACCCCAATACCGGAAACAACACTGTTAAGATGGACCCCTCCACCCTCTATGATAACTTCTACCAGAACGTCCTGAGCTTCAAGGTGGGTGACCCGAAAAAGGTCGATACCGAGGCTGGCGGTAATGTTGACCACAACCACAGCCACGGCCAGTGGGCTGCCGACGGCACTCAGGAAACCATCGGCGATTACATGGCCGACAAACTGAACGAGACCCCCGGTGCATGGGACAAAGCCAACGCCTACTTCAACACCCTGCTGGCCAGCGGCCTGACCTCTGAGGAAGCCACCTGGGCAGCATTTGCCATGGCCACCAACATCGACTTCCAGAACGCAGGCAACGACTACCAGAACACCGCCTGGAACTGGTACGCCTCCATGGTGCTGCATCAGGCAGACGGCACCCTGGACCTGACCAAGACCGACAAGAAAACCGGCGAGATCATCGGCGATGACGAGGGCGAGGGCCAGACCAGCTTCTACCTGTGGAAGTACGAGAAGGACGCCAACGGCAACGAGAGCCCCATGTACTGCACCTATGTGGAGCCTACCTACACCACCAATAAGGATGGCGAACAGGTGCTGGAGAAGGACGGCTTCTACTGCTGGGTCAAGTACGACCCCTCCAAGGACAAGCTGACCTACACCGTCACCACCACCAACGGCAAGCTGAACATCGACTATGCTCTGCTGGAAAACGTGGTGTACTACCTGCAGGAGGCCATCGCCCCCGACGGCTACGACAGCGACCCGGAGATCTACGTCATCTGCGATGAGGAGTCCTACAAGGAGCTGGAGGGCACCGAGGTGACCAACCCCGCCACCGGCGCCACCAGCAAGGTGACTGCAGACAGCTGGCTCGGCTCCATCCTCGGCGGCAAGACCCTGTCCATCAACTTCATGAACACGGCCACCGTGGTACCTGACCCCGATCCGGAACCCACGCCGGACCCGGACCCCGTGCCGCCCGTTGATCCGGACACCCCGGAGGACCCCGCCAACCCGGACAATCCCTCGGTGCAGGACGCTGACCCGGATGAGACCCCTGTGACCCCGGAGAACCCCCAGAACCCCGCCGTGCAGGACACCACCCCGGACGCCGCCGCCCTGCCCCAGACCGGCACCACCAGCTGGATGGCCGGTGTGCTGGCAAGCCTGGGCTCCCTGCTGCTGGCCTGCGGATGGTTCTTCACCCGCAAACAGGTTTCCCCCAAGCACTGAGCACCCCTGAACCGCAGGAATCTCCGCACTGACGCATAAGAACCGCCGCATCCTGTGCCTTGCAAAAGGCCGCCGGGTGCGGCGGTTTTGGTTGTGTGCCGCGCACAGCTGCGGGGGTTCGCGGCGTTTCGCACAAGAAGCGGTGCAAAGCGGCTGTTATATTTGGCGCAGCTGTCACTTGAACATTTTTCAGCGCAGGGTATAATAAAGCTATCGGAACAAAGGCGTTCCGCAGGGGCATCGTCTGCCCTTGCGGGGCGCTTTTTTTCGTTTTCCGGGGTGCGGAGGGTGCCGCGCCCGGCAGAGCACAATCTGGAGTGTCAAAAGGATGGGAAAGACTATGCAAAACTTTACAGAGCAAACGCACACCCTTGGCCTGTACGATCCACAGTTTGAGCACGATGCCTGCGGCATCGGCGCTGTGGTGGACATCAAGGGCCGCAAGAGCCACCAGACCGTGGACGACGCTTTGCGCATCGTGGAGCGGCTGGAGCACCGCGCCGGTAAGGACGCCGAGGGCAAGACCGGTGACGGCGTGGGCATTCTGCTGCAGATCAGCCATAAATTTTTCTCCAAGGTGGCCGATGAACTCAACATCCGCCTTGGCAACGAGCGGGAATACGGCGTGGGCATGTTCTTCTTCCCCCAGAACGAGCACATGCGCGCCCAGGCCATGAAGCTGTTCGAGGTGGTCACCCGCAAGGAGGGGCTGGAGTTCCTGGCCTGGCGCAAGGTGCCCGTGGACCCGGACGCCGTGGGCCAGAAAGCCCGCGACTGCATGCCCTCCATCTGGCAGTGCTTCATCAAAAAGCCTGCCAAGGTGAGCAAGGGCATCGACTTTGACCGCAAACTGTATGTGGTGCGCCGCGTGTTCGAGCAGGCCAGCAACGGCACCTATGTGCCCAGCCTGTCCAGCCGCACCATCGTCTACAAGGGCATGTTCCTGGTGCACGATCTGCGCCTGTTCTACCTTGACCTGCAGGACGAGGACTACGAATCCGCCATCGGCATGGTGCACAGCCGCTTCTCCACCAACACCAACCCCAGCTGGATGCGTGCACACCCCAACCGGTTCATCCTGCACAACGGCGAGATCAACACCATCAAGGGCAACACCGATGCCATGCTGGCCCGTGAGGAGAGCATCGAGAGCCCCATCCTGCAGGACGACATGAACAAGATCCTGCCCATCATCAACACCTCCGGCTCGGACTC
>ENA-ORTJ01001518-ORTJ01001518.1-human-gut-metagenome-genome-assembly--contig:-NODE-1518-length-15069-cov-11.049287_pt1 | contig 15069 bp, 9 predicted proteins | sample MGYA00242069_ERZ509187 | MGnify/ENA primary metagenome ERZ509187 (study PRJEB26280, sample SAMEA2338779) | human gut metagenome | biome: human gut; feature: human-associated habitat; material: faeces... | reverse complement strand
GAGTTCTTATGCAGTTGAAAAACCTAGTGAACTTGGTGGAAATTCTTCTAGCTCAAGTTCATCTGGTTCTAACTCTGGAAGCTCTTCAGAAACAATCTCAGGTTCAGCCTCTGGTTCGTCTGACTCTGGAAGCTCATCTGACTCAGCCTCTGCTTCCTCTGGCTCTGCTAGTTCGTCCGGCTCAGCTTCTGCTTCAGCTGGTTCTGATAGTTCATCCGGCTCAGCTTCTGCTTCAGCTGGCTCTGGTTGTTCATCTGACTCAACCTCAGGTTCTTCTAGCTCTGGAAGTTCGACAGATACATCATCATCTGGAAGTAACTCAACGGATAGTTCTAATTCATCTGATACTAATCCGACAACAGGTGATAATGCTCCTATAAAGATTGCTGCTTCTATGGGAACTATAATAATCGCGGCTGGTGCTGTGTATGTAGTGTATAATAAAAAGAAGAGAATATAGTTTAAAAACTATAGCTTGACTTATTAATAATAGATTAAATTATATAATCCATTATACAGCAGCTATCGTGTCAGTAATCTATATTTATACATTATATACATTAATGTATGAATATAGATTACTGTATAATTTCAAACACTAATATACATTATATATTTTTCATTGTAACAATATTAAACAGAAAATTTAGAATTGCATAAAAACAAATCATTTTTAACAAAAACATAAAAATAGCAAAAAATATGTCTTTATAAAACAGACATATCCATACAATGCTTTAGATTTGCTCATTTATGGTTATCAAAAATGAACTGAAATAATTGAATTATTATTACATTTATAACTAACAATACCCCGTCAAATATTATCTAAGTATTTGACGGGGTATTTATATTTAGAAGTATATTAATATCCAACAGCAGGTGAGAATGTCTCCTTAACCGCACAATACTTATCAGCAAGGCACACAAGCCAGGCTTCTCTGCACATTGGTGGAACTACTGTAAGTGGAAACATATGTCTTGATATTATATTTCTTTCTATGTCACCAAGTTCATATTCCTTTTCAGCATTCTTAAGTGCTGTTCCCGGATGAGTAAAACCATGGAAATGATGTCCCTTTCTCTTCTCATGCCAGTCATATAAGAAATAATCGTGTAAAAGAGCTCCCCTTACAAGTGCCTTTTCATTAACCTTTATGTGAAAAAATTCTGCAAGCATAAGACTTGCTCCTGCTACACCAACACTATGCTCATATACTGTTGTTGAACCATGCTGTATAGCTTTTTTCTCTCGTGCAAGATTGCCCTTCTCCTCTAATTCAGAAAGTACTAAGTTAAAAAGATGCTGATTTTTCTCTGATAACTTCACTTCAAATCTCCATTCTGACACTTGGCTGTATATAATTAATATAATACCATCCTGCTTCTCATAACTATTCATTCGTTAATGGCACAAGAAAAGTAAATATTTGCTTTGCAATAGCTTAACTTTCTTTTGCTCTTATTATATTCCAGCATATATGTCATACATATCCCACATACTATAAGTTACATTATAATAAAATATATTGGTTAGTTGTATATAACCAATATACCCATTCGGCAACATTATATCATATGCCAATTCATATGACAATATATTATATATATGTTAGTATTATTTTATGAAACTTATTGGAAATAAATATTGCTACATTTATAATATGTATTTTTCTACCATAGTTTCTATTATATCATTTCTTAATACCGATTGTGATGTTTCAAATGTAAGAATAAGTCTTTCTCCCGGAAATATGTCATTTTTCTCATAAGCTTCTATTTTCTTAATTGCATTTTGGACATATATGGTATCATCCATCATTCCATCGTGTTCCCAATATATTTCTTTACCTGTTTTTTTAGACAAAAACGTAAAATCAGGATAAACAACTCCATAACCTTTTAATTTCAAAGGACACTCATATTTATATGGTATATTATGATAATAAAAATAATCGGCAAGAATTTTTTCTGACTTTGAACGCACTCGTTCACCATTCTGCGTATATATTTCTACAGCATCCTCTCTAAATTCCTTTCCTGTGTATTCAATTCTTTTCCATTCATCAACCTTATTTTCCCATGTCTGTTCTACTGGTTCTATCAATATTTGCCTTGCAATATGTTCACTATATAAACAATTTTCAAATTCCTTATCCTCATAATCTTTAAGTATATTGGTTATTTGCTTTAATCTCTTTAATGCTTTTGTCAGTATTTTCTGATTGTATTCCTTCTGAGCTAATTTCCTTGCAATATCCCTATTCTCTTTGTTTATATAGGTTCCTATTTTGTTTTCGTTAGTACACTTAAAATATCTTATTCGACCTTTGTCCATAGATACTCTCAATCTTCCCTCTGGTACATCCTCTAATTGAGCTTTGCATATTTTTATAAGCTTTTCTAAATGTATTTTTTCCTCTATAAGCATATTTCTTAATCCCATCATATGTTACTTCTCCTTTATATCATTTAATTATTGACTCTATTTAAGTGTTTTCTCATCTAAGTCATAGTTTCTTTGCTACATACTCTTCTGCTTATGACCTTATTTTCTTTTTTTGCTTCCTAAGTCACTGTTTCTTTATTCGCATTACTCCATCCTTTGACCTTATTTGCTTTTTCGACTTCCTAAGTCACTGTTTCTTTTTTCTCCTCTCTCCCTCCTTTGACCTTATTTTCTTTTTCGGCTTTCTAAGTCACTGTTTCTTTTTTCTCCTCTCTCCCTCCTTTGACCTTATTTGCTTTTTCGGCTTCCTAAGTCACTGTTTCTTTTTTCTCCTCTCTCCCTCCTTTGACCTTATTTGCTTTTTTTGCTTTTTAAGTCACTGTTTCTTTTTTCTCCTCTCTCCCTCCTTTGACCTTATTTGCTTTTTCGGCTTTCTAAGTCATTGTTTCTTTGCTACATACTCTTCTGCTTATGACCCTATTTTCTTTTTTGACTTTCTGGGTCATTGTTTCTTTATTCGCATCACTCCCCACTTTGACCCTATTTGCTTTTTCGGCTTTCTGAGTCATTATTTATTTGTATGTCTCCTTTCCGCTTATGACTCTATTTATATTTTTATTTCATAAGTCATTTTCTATATTATATATATTATTATGTGTACTCTTTCTATATCTGTATCACACATATAAAACTAATTTTATTATATTGGAGAATTTCTAAATTTGATTTTTATGACTATAAATGAGCAAATACAGAAAATATACAAAAATAAATTATTTTTATTTGTACCTCATATACATTTCAATAGATTATTAAAAATATGTCTTTCTAACGCAGACATACTTGTGTAATATTTTAAATTTGCTCATTTGTAGTTTTATGATTTTAACTCGCAATCTATAAATAGATATATAAAATCTGCAAATTAATTAATAATGGGATAACTGAAATATATTTTCAAGAATTTACTGACATTGCAAAATTATTCACTCCATAAAATGTGTATAATCAAATACGCTTTTAAGAAATTATATAAAATGCATAATGTTTTAAATTCTCTCATTTATAGTTGTAATTGATAATCAGACAATATTCATAATACTACCATTCAAGGCTTATTCCCTGCCCTGAACAGTAGTATTATGACTTATTTATTGATATTTAATTAGATATTTTATTATATTATTCTGGTATGCCAGATGAATGTATCTTATTCCTGTGAACCACCACGAGCATTAATATCATCTGCACCTGCATTATCAGTACCTTCTACTCCTGCGCCGATAGCATTACCTGAATTTTCAACTGTTCCTACACCAGCATCATTACCTGAATTTTCAACAGCTCCTGCTCCATCAGCATTATCTGAACTCTCTACAGCTTCTGCACCCACAGAATAATCTGTTCCTTTAACAAAATCATCACTTGAAGATACAGCCTTCTCACTATCACTCACACTGCTGACCTCACCAATACCTTTCCAGATATCTGTTTCACTAGGGCCATTAAGTGTTGATGAATAGCTTCCATCTTCGTTAAATGTTACGCTTTCTGCAACCTTTTCAGAATGAGTAAAGCCTGTTGTATCTGTAGGCTCAGGAAGTCCCTTGACTTCTCTGAATATCTTCATGAATTCCTTACCTGTGATAGTTTCATGGTCATACAGATAATGTGCTATCTTATCAAGTACATCTCTGTTCTCTGTAAGAAGCTGTTTAGCTTCTTCATAGCACTCCTTAAGCATATTCTTAACTTCTTCATCTATCTGCGCGGCTGTTTCATCTGAACAGTCAAGTCTTGCGTTACCGTTAAGATATGGATCATCAACAGTAGCAAGATTCATAAGACCGAAACGCTCTGACATACCATACTGGGTTATCATCGCCTTTGCAATCTTAGTTGCCTTTTCTATATCATTGGCAGCACCTGTAGTAACCCTGCCGAATACAATCTCTTCTGCGGCACGTCCGGCTACTAAAGTAACAAGCCTTGTCATAAGCTCATCCTTATTCTGAAGATACTTCTCTTCCTCAGGTACCTGCATAACATATCCAAGAGAACCCATAGTTCTAGGAACAATGGTAATCTTCTGAACTGGTTCAGAATCCTTCTTAAGTGCAGTAACAAGTGCATGACCTACTTCGTGGTAGGCAACTGTCTGCTTCTCTTCCTTGCTAAGAACTCTGTCCTTCTTTTCCTTACCTGCTATAACTACCTCTACAGCTTCGAAAAGATCCTTCTGTGATACATACTTTCTGCCTGCCTTAACTGCTGCGATAGCCGCTTCATTTATCATATTGGCAAGGTCAGAACCTACTGCACCACTTGTTGCAAGTCCGATTTCTTCAAAGTTGACTGTATCATCCATAAGAACATCCTTAGAATGAACCTTAAGTGTCTCGATACGTCCCTTAAGATCTGGCTTATCAACTATAACTCTTCTGTCAAGACGACCTGGTCTAAGTAAAGCCTTATCAAGAACCTCAGGTCTGTTAGTTGCAGCAAGTATGAATATACCCTTAGATGAATCAAAACCATCCATCTCTGCAAGCAACTGGTTAAGTGTCTGCTCACGTTCATCATTACCACCACCATATCTTGAGTCACGGCTCTTACCTATGGCATCTATCTCATCTATAAATATAATACAAGGAGCCTGCTTAGTAGCTTCTTTGAAAAGATCTCTTACTCGTGAGGCACCAACACCTACAAACATCTCTACGAAATCTGAACCTGCAAGTGAAAAGAATGGAACATTCGCTTCACCGGCTACAGCCTTTGCAAGAAGAGTCTTACCAGTTCCCGGAGGGCCTACTAAAAGTGCACCCTTTGGAAGCTTGGCACCTATCTTTGAATATTTATCCGGATTATGAAGGAAATCAACTATTTCAGTAAGTGACTCCTTAGCCTCATCCTGTCCTGCTACATCTTTAAATGTAACTCCCGTCTTTTTCTGTACATATACCTTCGCAGTACTCTTGCCGACACCCATGCCGCCCATCATACCGCCGCCTTTGGATATTCTTCTGTATACAAAGGCAAATATAACATATATGAAAAGGAATGGAAGAACATACGCAACAAGGAACTCAACTATAGAAGAACTTGAATCTGGTATATATCCTGTGAATTCAATTCCTTTTCTCTTAAGAAGTGGTACAAGACTGTCATCGTTGACATATCCTGTATAATATGTGTAACCAAGCTTATTGACACCATTACTTTCCTGAGCACTCTCTGTAGGTGTAATAAGTATTCTGTCCTGTTCAAGCGATACGCTCTCTACCTCATCATTATTCACCATTTCGATGAATTCATTGTAAGATATTTCCTTATATGTGGCATTTCTTAACAGACTGTTAAGCATTGTTATACCAATAAATGTTATAACAGCCGCTATTATAATAAACACAATAAGGTTGACATTCTTAGGCTTTTTATTATTATTGCCATTTCTGTCATTACGGTTATTGTTGTTATTACCACCACCGTAATTATTACCGTTGTTGTAATTATCCATCCTGTGTCTCCATTCCTAGTTTCTTTATACTCTCATAGTCTGCCATAAGCCTTTGGCAGCAGCCTTCTCAGCCTATAAAAATATCACGATAATTGCAGACAGTATGTTATAATATTACATACTTTTTTTAATCTTTTATCCTCATATTAACAGACAATACTTATTATAAAGAAGGAATATTTATAAATCAACCTAAAATCAAAGGTTTCACACTATTTATTTTTTATTAATATTTTTTATTGCAAAAGCCTGTAATATGGAAATATACTTTCCATACTACAGGCTTTACATATTCTATAAATATTCAGAATTATTATTCACTGTTAATTACTTTCCAGTATTCTTATCCTGATACTCAAGCGCCGCACCAATAAATCCTCTGAATAATGGGTGTGGTCTGTTAGGTCTTGACTTTAATTCAGGATGTGCCTGTGTAGCCACAAACCAAGGATGATTTTTAATCTCTATCATCTCAACTATTCTTCCGTCTGGTGAAATGCCTGAAAGTTCCATACCATTTTCAACAAGAACTTTTCTGTAATCGTTATTAACTTCATATCTGTGTCTGTGTCTTTCGTGGATAGTTTCCTCACCATACAGCTCATATGCCTTAGAATCCTTTGCAAGTACACAAGGATATGAGCCAAGTCTTAAGGTACCACCGATATCATCAATACCTTCCTGATCTGGCATAAGATGGATAACAGGATGTGTTGTATCTGGCTTTAACTCTACACTGTGTGCATCCTCATATCCTATGACATCTCTTGCAAATTCCACAATAGAAAGCTGCATACCAAGGCAAAGACCAAGGAATGGAATATTATTCTCTCTCGCATATCTTATAGCCTGTATCTTACCTTCTATACCACGGTCACCAAATCCACCCGGAACAAGAATTCCTGACACATCTGAAAGAATTTCTGATACATTTTGGGCAGTTACTGTTTCTGAGTCGACCCATTTTATAGTAACATCACATGAATTGGCTACGCCACCATGCTTAAGTGCTTCAACAACTGAGATATATGCATCATGAAGCTGGATATACTTACCAACAAGTGCAACTGTAACCTTCTTTGTAGGATTTTTCCATGCTTTACACATAGCTCTCCACTCGTCAAGGTCTGGCTCAGGGCACTCAAGTTCAAGACATTCGCAGGCTACCTGTGCAAGATGTTCCTCCTCCATAGCAAGTGGTGCATCATAAAGAATTTCAACATCAAGGTTCTGTAATACATGTGACTTAGGTACATTACAGAATAATGCAATCTTATCCTTAATCCCTGGTTCAAGAGGATGTTCTGTACGGCAGACAAGAATATCAGGCTGTATTCCCATTCCCTGTAACTCCTTGACACTTGCCTGTGTTGGCTTAGTCTTCATTTCTCCTGATGCCTTAAGATAAGGAATAAGTGTTACGTGGATGAGTATAGCATTTTCACGTCCTACCTCACGCTGGAACTGTCTTATAGCCTCAAGGAATGGCTGTGACTCAATATCACCTACAGTACCACCAACTTCAATAATGGCAATCTTAGTTTCATCTGTGGAATAATCTCTGTAGAAACGGCTCTTTATTTCATTAGTAATATGTGGAATAACCTGAACTGTTCCTCCACCAAAGTCACCTCTTCTCTCCTTCTGGAGAACTGACCAGTATACCTTACCTGTTGTTACATTGGAATTCTTGTTAAGACTTTCGTCTATAAATCTTTCATAATGTCCAAGGTCAAGGTCTGTTTCTGCTCCGTCATCAGTTACAAACACCTCTCCGTGCTGGATAGGATTCATAGTACCAGGGTCGATATTGATATAAGGATCGAACTTCTGCATAGTCACCTTAAATCCACGTGCCTTTAATAATCTTCCTAAAGATGCTGCTGTTATTCCCTTACCAAGTCCTGAAACAACACCGCCTGTTACAAATACATACTTTACAGCCATTTTTCCTCCTAACTGCCATATGGCATATTGGTTTAAACATAATAATTATGTGTGAATTCTGGAACTAAATCCTGCCCTTCACCTATGTGTGAGGATTACACATCACTCTGCAATCCACACAATCCACGAAAAAATAAATATCCGGCAGTACACATAATTACTACCGGCTACATCTTCGTTGCAAAATTTTTTCTACATTATACAGTCATTTTTTTTTAATTTCCACCCTTTTTTTGATAAAAAAACTCTAGTTTTTTATTTTATAACAATCATTAGTCAGAAACGTACTCTATAGCGGATATAGCATATTCTGACTTAATAATATTAAGTTCGTATATTTTTATATTATCCACTTTTTTACCAGATATATACATTTTCACTTTTTCTATATTATCTGAACAAATAGCATTGTCTGCCACAACAGCATCATTAATTCCATTATCTGCTTCATGCCTGAACTCTGCTTTAGACACTGTCCCCGCAATTCCTTCACCTGTCAGCTTTGCATATGCCTCCTTAAGTGTCCATATCCTGCTGAACTTTAAGCTGTCATTACCTATCCAGTCACATTCTGTCTGCGTAAAGAAGCGTTTTGCAACCCTGATTACATTCTTTCTCTGCCTTTCTATGTCAACTCCCACAGCTTTGTCCGATACAGCACATACGACATAATTACCTGCATGGGATAAGTTAAAATGTATATCTGAATTTCTGTATACAGGCTTTCCATTTGCCACATACTCTATATCATAATCATATGAAGCATCATAATTTTCAACTAACTCATCAAGCCTGACATTAACAATAATATTTCCGTCTGTTTTATATTCAATATTATTCTCCTTATTATATTTGCCATCACATCCGTTATTATTTTTAGAATTATTCTCTACATTATACTCAATACCATCTTTTACATCATCAATAACAGGCTCATACTTCATCTGCATTTTCATATATTCGGCATACATTTTCGTAGCATAATTAAGAAGAAACCCCGCAGCGAGGCTTCTTTCTTTATCTTCCCTGAACTTACACCTTTCAACCTTACCTCTGCGGTAGTCAGTGACAAGTTCAAGTCCTTTATTCATAATGTTATCATCCATATTTGATATATCTGTAAGAAATATTTTCATAAATTTTCCTCGTGATATTTGATATTAGATATTAACTAAATCTTTTACTGTTCTGATTTTATATGGCGGATACACCACATCATTTTTCTGCAAACATCCCTACGCCGTAGCCGTATCAAACTGACTTTCATAAAGTGTCTTATAGAAGCCGCCTGCTGCAAGCAGCTCTTCATGATTACCCTTTTCTATGATATGGCCATCCTTCATAACAAGTATGACGTCTGCCGACTGGATTGTTGAAAGTCTGTGCGCTACGATAAAGCTTGTTCTTCCCTCCATCAGCTTTGCAAATGCATTCTGGATTTTGATTTCTGTTCTTGTATCAATAGAAGATGTCGCTTCATCAAGAATAAGCATAGGTGGTCTTGTAAGCATAATTCTTGTTATACATAAGAGCTGCTTCTGACCCTGTGACAGACTTCCTCCGTCTTCACCAATAACAGTATCAAAGCCATTAGGCAGCCTTTTTATAAAGCCGTAAGAGTGTGAAGCCTTTGCAGCCTCTATAATCTCTTCATCCGTTGCATCCGGCTTACCCATAACAATATTCTCCCTTATAGTTCCTGCCTTAAGCCATGTTTCCTGAAGCACCATACCAAAGCCATGTCTTAAAGAATATCTTGTCATTTCCCTTATGTCAGTTCCCGATACATCTATGCTTCCTGAATTAACATCATAAAATCTCATAAGAAGATTAATAACTGTAGTCTTTCCGCATCCTGTAGGGCCGACAATCGCAATTCTCTGACCCTTCTTTACGTGAAGATTAAAGTCCTCAATAAGCTTCTTGTCCGGTGTATATGAGAAATATACATTATTAAGGTCTACTCGTCCATCAACTTCCTTTACGTCAACCGCATTTGGGGCATCTGGAATTTCCGGTTCTTCTTCTATGAGTTCAAACATTCTTGCAGCACATGCAAGAGCATTCTGAAGCTCAGTTATGACACCCGAGATTTCGTTGAAAGGCTTAGTATACTGGTTAGCATAACTTAAGAAGCTTGATAACTGTCCTACTGTAATTCCACCTGATATGGCTATAAATGCACCCGTTACCGCAACACCTGCATACACAAGACTGTTTACAAATCTTGTTGAAGGATTAGTTATAGATGAGAAAAATATAGCTCTTAATGAGTACTTCTGTAATCTTTCATTAATCTCATCAAAACGTGCAACAGCCTCATTCTCATAGCCATATGCCTTTACAACCTTTTCTCCACCTATCATCTCATCTATGAAGGCTGTCTGTTCACCTCTTGTTTCTGACTGAAGCTTGAACATTAAAAATGTTTTCTTTGCTATAAAGCTCGCCACAAGAAATGAAACCGGTGTAATAAGTACAACCACAAGAGTTATCTTTACATTAATAATAAGCATAAATACTAAAGTTCCTACTATAGTAAGCACACCTGAGAAAAACTGTGTAAAGCCCATAAGAAGACCATCTGCAAACTGGTCAACATCCGCAATAACACGGCTTACGATATCACCATAAGACTGTCCGTCTATATACTTAAGCGGAAGCCTTTGTATCTTTTCCATAGCTTCATCTCTTATATCTCTTGTTACATGATAAGTAATCTTATTATTACATATATTCATTATCCACTGTGACAGTGCTGTTATGGCAACTACAATACCTATTGTTGTAAGTACCTTTGCTATGCCAGCAAAGTCAACATTGCCAGGTCCTACTATATGGTCTATTCCACGTCCGACAAGAATAGGAACATATAAAGTAGAAGCAACAGTTACTGCTGCCATAAGTATAGACAGTATAAGAAAACCGCTATACTTTTTTATTCTCTTAAGAACCTTTAAAAGCGTGCCCTTCTGGGCTTTCTTTTTATTCTTATTATCTTTCATAACTACTCCATTTCATTTATAGTATGATATAAGTACCAAATGTATTAAAATTCATTAATTGCAAAACAATAAAGCATTATATATAATCATCTGTATCTAAAGTTTACGATACTTATCATACAAGTATACTTTGTCCCACTGATATTAACGGATTGCTCCACTGCTTTACAATTCACGCAATACAGCAATTACGCCCCCTTCGCATCCTTAAACTGTGAATTATATATTTCTCTGTATACTTCGCAATTCTTAAGAAGCTCACTATGTGTTCCAATTCCTGCAACCTTTCCATCATCAAGCACGATAATCTTATCTGCATGCATAAGTGATGCTGACCTCTGTGATACTATGAATACTGTAGGATTGTTTGGCATTGTCCTTATAGACTTCCTGAGTGCTGCATCTGTAGCAAAGTCAAGCGCTGATGCACTGTCATCAAGGATAAGCACATCCGGCTTCTTAACGACAGCTCTTGCAATAGTAAGTCGCTGTCTTTGTCCACCTGAAAGATTTTTTCCGCCCTGTTCAATCATATAATCAAGACGTCCGTCCTTCTTATCAACGAACTCTTTAGCCTGTGCTATGGCAAGTGCCTCATCTATCTCACTGTCAGTTGCATCCTGCTTTGCCATCTGCATATTCTTTCTTATGCTGCCCTTAAAAAGAACTGCCTTCTGCATAACTATGCCGACTTTATCCCTTAACTCTTCTATACTTATATCCTTGACATTGACACCATCAATAAGAACCTCGCCCTCTGTCGCATCATAAAATCTTGGAATAAGTCCGACAAGACTTGACTTACCTGAACCTGTACCACCGATAACACCGATAGTCTGTCCCCTGTACGCCTTAAAGCTTGTATCTGCTATACTTGTATCACCTGCTCCACTGTAAGTAAGAGATACATTTTTGAATTCAACAACAGGAACATCATCCTTAGTTTCCTTTACGTGTCCTGTACCGTCCTGCATACTTGGCTTAACATCAAATATAGACTGGATACGTCCTGCACATGCAAGTGCCTTTGTTATATTTATAACAAGGTTGGCAAGCTTAATCAGCTCAACAAGTATCTGTGACATATAGTTATAAAGCGCTACAACCTGTCCCTGTGTTAAAGCTCCCTGATTAACTCTCACACCACCTACCCATATAAGTGCTATGATAGAAACATTTACAACTACATAAGTAAGAGGATTCATAAGTCCTGATATCTTACCTACAAACTTCTGAAGATGATTAAGTTCTTCATTCTTATCCTTAAAATGCTTAAGCTCATCCTCCTGCTTGTTAAATGCCCTTATTACCCTGACACCAGTAAGATTTTCCCTTGTTATTCCAAGAATAGTATCAAGACCAGCCTGAACCTTCTTATATAAAGGTCTTGTACCAACCATAATACCGAATACGATTATGGCAAGCACCGGAATAGCTGCTGCAAATATAAGAGCAGCCTTTACATCTATAGTAAATGCCATAATCATCGCACCAAATACTATAAATGGTGAACGCAAGAAAAGTCTTAATACAAGATTAACACCATTCTGAACCTGATTAATATCACTTGTCATTCGTGTCATAAGCGTTGATGTTCCAAGCTCGTCAAGCTCTGTAAATGAAAGTGACTGGATATGCTTAAACAGTGCATGTCTTATGCCTGTCGCACATCCTACTGCTGCCTTTGCACTGAAATACTGCGCTGTTATTGAACATGTAAGACCAATAATAGCAAGTGCAAGCAGCATAAGACACGACTTTACGATATAGCCTGTATCCTGATTGGCTATACCTCTGTCGATAATTGATGCCACAACAAGTGGTACGAACAATTCAAAGAGTGCTTCAAGCATCTTAAAAAGAGGTGCAAGAACACATTCTTTCTTAAGTTTTTCCAGATACTTAAGTATCATCTTCATAATAATCCTCATTTCCGCGCACTTTTTTGCATAACAGATTAGTGTCTGGTGTGCGCCGGCACCAATCCTATGTGCGAAATATTCACACCTTTTTATTTAACCAGTTAAAACTGATTGATTATAGACTTTATTTTACTTTCACACGGCTTACCAGGCTATCTACGCCTATTCCAGTGCAAAAAGCTGTGCTATAAGATTTTCATAACCATATCTTCTCTTAGTCATAAAAAACTTATTGTACTCTTCATAATTATAATAAGAATGTTCATACTGCCTTGAGTAAAGATGTGCAAGGTCAACCTGTCTTACAAAGTCTAACTTCTTATCATTAAGATACCAGTCAGCCACATCCATAATCTTTAGTGATAGCAGCCCGGCAGCAGCTCCCTTCATCTTAAGCAGGACATTATAATCGTACACCGCATCAAGGAAATACCTGTATACATAATACATAAGTATCTGCTCATATTCGTGCTGGTTATCCTTATAGTATTCGTCAAATTCAAGCACTATATCTGCAAAGGCTTTATCATCCTCACATTTCTCATAGAAAGTATTGACTTCTCTTACATATATATTCCAGTCTGGATTAATGACCTCCATACCCTTGAACCTGTCGAAAAACCTCCTTGTATAAAGGTATGCATCCTTTTTTTTCGCAGCTATGGAACGTGCCTTATCAAGCTTACTTTCCCTGTAGTCTTCCTTTGCATATCTTTTACAGACACCTATTATAAGCTCGTCCCTCTCCTTATCAAGATAATGCTGTATATCCTTTGCAAACATAAGGATGAGCACAGCCCTTTCAGCTATCGTATAGTCCCTGTCCGACACTATATTATAGGCTATTATCCTTGCCTGCCTTAGCTGCATATAAGTCAGCGGGTCTATATCATTGTAGGCACTTACCTGCTCATTGCTGTCTTTTTCGTCAAATGTAAGCTCATCCCTGTAGCCTAACATAAGCTCGCCCGCTGTCTTGCAGGATGGTGCTATTCCAATCTCTCTTATTCCGCCATATTCATTGATAAACCTCGGAAACTCTGCACACGTTTCACACAGCTTGTCCTCGCCAAGTGCTATGTATAGGTCGCACAGATTTTCCTCATTAAGAAACGTACATCTTCCATTATTAAGTGTAAATGTACATCCGCCCTCCTCTGATGGCACCATAACTGACTTTAATCTTTTTCCAAAGCTCCCCTTTACCTTTTTATAGTATTTATAGGAAGCTTCATCCACATCTACATCCCAGCCTGCACAGCACGTATCTGTACAGTCACCTGCTATACATCTGAAATCTTTATAATAATCAGGCGTTACTATCTTCATTCAAATCCTCATTTCCTGTGTAAAAATCTATTTTTCACAACACTTTTTCTACATTCTGTTACTTTTTGCCGTCACTGTCTTAATCACTGTATACAGGGAAGTTCCGGCAAGTACTGCAAACACTGCAAATGAAACAAAATACATATAGAAAAGATATGGTCTTTGTATGAGCCAGTCCGTCATAGGTGATGTATACACTTCTGTAAGTGTAAATATATCAACGGGTATTGCAGTTATCTGTGCCACCTGTGGATACTTGGCTATCGCAATATATGCAAACATCCCCATTGCTGGAAATGACATAAGCCCTGCTATAAGTGCTGCCACTATGCTTACAGTCCTTACTGTAAATGCCCTGATACTTAATGTTTTTTTAGTAAGCACATTAAATATAACTGCCACTATCATAAGTATGAGCATAAACATATAATCATTTACCAGCAGTGCTACCATGCCAAAAAATTCCTCTCCCTTAAATGATGAATATCCCTGCATAAGCACATAATAATTATATATTGCCTTAAGTCCTGTATAAAAAACACCTATGATAGATATTCTGAATATTATATTCATAATTCTGTTTCCATTATTATCCGGCATATTAAACCTCATTTCTGTACATTTTTTCAATAACATATATATATGCTGTGCACATATACCTTATTATATATCCTATCCCACAGCACACATGTCAACTCACACTGACACCATATATAACGCTATCGTACCGCCATTAATTATGCTACAAATCCTGTATATTTTCAATTACAAAATAAAAACTCTTATTTTATACTTTCTACATACATTATTTCAATATCCTTATTCTTATGATACATTGTTGCAATAGATGTTGGGGTCAAAAGCCCCCAACTATGATACCTACGAATTGTTCCGTGC
>ENA-ORTJ01001512-ORTJ01001512.1-human-gut-metagenome-genome-assembly--contig:-NODE-1512-length-15120-cov-3.999336_pt1 | contig 15120 bp, 9 predicted proteins | sample MGYA00242069_ERZ509187 | MGnify/ENA primary metagenome ERZ509187 (study PRJEB26280, sample SAMEA2338779) | human gut metagenome | biome: human gut; feature: human-associated habitat; material: faeces... | reverse complement strand
GATTCCGAAGGCTCAAAGGACCCCGAGACTCCTGAGACCCCGACGAATCCGGACAAGCCCAAGTCCGACAACGGAGCTAAGACCGACACCAAGGTCAAGACTACGACCACAGCGAAGAACCTCGCAAACACCGGCGACCAAACATTCGCCCTAGTCGCCACCGCAGCAGCAGCGGGAGCAACGCTCGTAGTGATAGCCCTCATCATGCTGATCAAGCGCCGCAAGACCCACTAGTAGCCAGTCGAACATATCGACAACCCAAAAACCCGGGTAGCCAAAAAACAGGCCACCCGGGTTTTCTGTTGAGTGGAGACTCCGCAAGCGGAAACTGCATCCCATTCCAGACAAGAATTCCGGGACAAACTTTCCGCAAACAAAGAAGGCCACATAACGTAGCCTTCAACTTATATATGTTCGGCGATACACCCAAGACAAGCCACGCCCCAACATCAGGGCGTCTGTCCAGGCGGAGGCATATAAGGTTCATCGCGAGTTCCGCACGCAAAGAAGGCCACTTAATGTGGCCTTCGTCTTGCGCAGGACTGTCCGAGCAGGGAACCTTATATGCCTCCGCCTGGACAGACGTTTCAATTGTGGCTCAGCAGCTAGCAGCTACTTAATCTTGGTCGTACCCGGTGCCAGGTTGGGGTCGGTCTCGTTGGCCTCGGTCTGGAAGTGCTCCGTATAGACGTTCTTGCCATCGCGGAACATCTCGTAGTACTGCATCTTGGCGTAATCCTCGCGCGCCTTGGTGGCGGCTGCTGCGGCGGCGTCGTCACCGGTGACGTTGGAGGAGAGCGCCCAGCGCAGGCTGGCGTCCTCGTAGCCCACGGAGTTGATGGCGGGCAGCGACTCGCGCAGCGTCATGTGCGCTTTCTGGTAGTCGGTCAGCGGTGCGCCGATCAGCTGCATCAGCTGGGTGGACAGGTAGTTGGTGGACAGGTCGTCGACCTCGCTCGTCTGGTCGCAGCCGGCAACGTCGTAGTTGGCCCAGATGATGTAGTCGGTCTGCCACAGACGTTCCTGGTGCGTGGCATCGTCCTCGCCGGTAAACCACTTATCGTTGAACTTGGACGGGAAGAACGGCTGGTGATCGCCCCAGAACACCACGACAACCTTGCGGTCGAGCTTGCTCAAGGCGTTGAGGAAGTAGCGCAGCGCCTGATCGGACTGCTCGATGCACGAGACATACTCGTCGACATCGGACAGCGTGCCGTCCTCGACGGTCTTGGCGTCCAGGTCGGTCGTGTCGATATTCAGATGCATCTGCTTATCGACCGGCAGCAGGCCCGTGTCGTAGCCCGAGTGGTTCTGCATGGTCACGTCGAAGATAAACTGAGGATCGGCGTTCTGGTCGAGCAGCTCAAGAATCTTGTCGTAGGTAGCCTGGTCGGTCACCATCCCGCGCAGGGTATCGGCGCCCTGGAAATCGTTGATGGACAGGAACTGGTCAAAGCCAAAGTCCTTATAGACGTTTTCGCGGTTCCAGTTGGTGGCGTGGTTGGGGTGCATGGCCGTGGTGGAATATCCGAGCGACTTGAACTGCTCTGCCAGGTTCCCGGTCGTCTCCATGTTGTAGATGGTGTACGGATACACGCCCGAGCCCAGGTTGGCCATGGAGTTGCCGGTCATAAACTCAAACTCGGTATTGGCGGTGCCGCCGCCGTAGGCGCTCACGTAGAGCTTGCCGCGGCTGAGGCAGTTGGACAGGTTCTTAAAGTACTGCGGGCCTTCGTAGCCGGCGCGCATGTTCTGGTAGATCGAAAGGTCTGAGAAGGTCTCGTTCATGATGGCGATGACCGTGGGCTTCTCGCTGTCGAACTGCTCCTTTGCGGCGGCGCGCTCGCCGCTCTTGGCCGCGTCGGACTTGTCGTAGGCCTTGGCGTACTTTTTGAGCGTGGCCTTGGCATCGTCGACGGAGTAGTCGGCGGGTTTGGGCGGCTTGATGGACTGCGCTGCGCTAATGAAAGCGGGCAGGTAGCCCTCGCGCCAGTAGCTCTCGAGCGGGCGCCAGGTGTAGACGGTGATGCCGAGGGTGTTGTAGTAGTCGATAAGCGTGACGTGCGCGGTCACGCCGCCCAGGCACAGCACGGCGACGAGCAGGTTGGTGAGCAGCATGCGCTTGGCGTTGGCGGCGCCCTTCTGACGGTGCGGTGCCACCAGGCCGGCGTACTCGCATAGCAGCATGGCGATGGCGGTAAAGCCCATGGACAGCACGCAGAACAGCGAGATGGAGAAGGTGTAGCCGGTGCCGGCGACCGCAGCGGCGGTGGAGATGGCCGAAAGGTCGCCCGGCTGGATGGGCATGGATTTAAACGTGATGACGAAGAACTCGGCAATGCCCAGGACAAAGAGGGCAAAGACCAGGACCGCGGGAGCTGCGCCGTGGCGCTGGAACAGGAAGAACAGGCCGACCATGAGCACGGTGATGATGGCCCACTCGAGCAGGATGCACAGGGGGTAGACCCAGGTAAAGTCGTGGTTGGACGAGACCTCCATGCCCAGCAGTGCAAAGACGCCGGCGAGCAGCAGGCACAGGACGGCGGCGACGAGTGGTTTGCCCACAAAGGCGCCGCGCAGGCGGGCGAGCTTGCCGGTGGGGGCGGGGGCGTCGGGCTTGGCGAACGCAAAGACGCGCGGGGCGATGCGATCGCGGGCGATGCTGGCCCAAGCGCAGCCGGTGAGGATGGCGTTGGTCAGGATGAGCATCACAAAGGCGAGCGGCTCGTTTTGTGCGACGAGGCCAATAGCGCCCCAGACGGTCAAAAAGAGCTGGAACAGGCCAAAGGCGACGCTCCAGGCGAAGGCGCCCTTGGTGACGGTGCCCGACTGAGCGCGAATGGCCTTGGCTTCGCGCAAGACAAGGTAGACGGTCGCCGCAAGACCGACGAGCGAGATGGCGGCAGCGAACATGCTGAGACTCCTCACAAACTAAAACCTACGAAAGCGGGGGTTTACCCGATTGTTACCAAGATATGCGCTGCATTTGCGGACAGCGCACAACAACCAGCCATATTAACGCGCACGTGTGGCGGTGTGGCGCAATGTAGTGGCGACCTGCGCGATAATGGACGGGAATTACACGGAAACGTAAAGGCTTCTTAAAGAATTAGCGAGGATGAGGCGATGAACGAGCAGGTTTGCACCAAGGTTGTGGATGCGTGCGGCTATCCGGTCGAGACGACGGGCAATGCGGTGCTGGACACGTTGGAGCACCGTTCCTCCACGCGTGCCTTCGCGCGTGATGACGACGACCGTCCCGTGGCGGTGACCGACGAGCAGCGTGCGGCGATTTTGCATGCGGCGAGTCGCGCGCCGTCGGCGGGCGCCATGATGATGTATTCCATCGTGAGCATTCGCGAGCAGGCAACGCTCGACCGCCTGGCCGACCTGTGCGACCACCAGCCCATGATCGCCAAGGCGCCCTGGGCACTTATATTTGTGGTCGATTATGCCAAGTGGATCGATCTGTTTGAGCACGTGGGCTGCTTTGAGCCCGAGTTTGTCGAGCGCACGGGCAAGGCGCCCCGCCGCGCGCCGGGTCTGGGCGACTTTGCCATCGCAGCTCAGGACGCCGTGATCGCCGCGCAAAACGCCGTGGTTGCCGCCGAGGCCCTGGGCCTGGGGAGCTGCTATATCGGTGATATCGTCGAGAATGCCGAGGAAGTTGCCGAGCTGCTCGATCTGCCGCCCTATACCATGCCGCTGTCGATGCTCATCATCGGCACGCCCCGTAAGGAGCGCCCGGCCATTGCGCATCCCGTGGTGAACCTGGTGCACGAGGAGCACTACTGCCGAGCCGACGCCGCGACCATGGACGCGCAGGTGGCCGAGATGGACACGATGTTTCGCCCGCATGCCCGCGAGGTGGGGGAGCGCGTCGTGGATATCTACACCCGCAAGCACACGAGCCCCTTTATGGCCGAGATGAGCCGCTCCATGGAGTGGTGGTTCAAAAACTGGCTCGGAAAATGACGAATGTGACAAAGGGACAGTCCCTTTGTCACATTCCATATCGCGAGATGGCATAAAGGCCGTATAAATGTTTATCTAGCTGGGAAAACAGTGCATTAAAACATGGGCCGATTGCCTATAATCCCTTCGAACATTAAAGTTGGGAGGAAACCGGCTTATGGAACAAAAGGCCAAGGAGGCAGCCTCGCACGCTGCGATTCCTGTGAGCATCTCGGCGATGCTCGTCACGCTGGGCGTGGTGTACGGCGATATCGGCACCAGCCCTATGTATGTAACCAAGGCGCTCGTTGCCGGCGGCGGCATCGGAAGCGTCACGGAGGAGTTCGTGCTTGGCGCGCTCTCCCTTGTCGTGTGGACGGTCACGCTGCTGACCACCATCAAGTATGTGCTCATCTCGCTGCGCGCCGATAACCATGGTGAGGGCGGCATCTTTGCCCTGTACAGCCTGGTCAAGCGCTGCGGCAAGTGGCTTATCATCCCCGCCATGCTGGGTGGTGCGGCGCTCCTCGCCGACGGCATCCTGACGCCGGCCGTTACCGTTACCACGGCCATCGAGGGCCTGCGTACCATCCCAGCGGTCCATGCCGTGCTGGGTGATGACCAGGGCCGCGTCGTCGCCATCACGCTCGCCATCATCATCGTGCTCTTCTTGGTACAGCGCATCGGTACGGCCAAGATCGGTCACGCCTTTGGCCCCATCATGACGCTGTGGTTCCTGTTCCTGGGCGGCACGGGTCTGTTCTTTGTCTTCCAGCACCCCGCCGTGCTGCTGTGCCTCAACCCGGTGCGCGGCATCGCTTTTTTGCTGAGCCCCAACAACCACGCGGGCATCATGATTCTGGGCAGCTGCTTCCTCGCCACCACCGGTGCCGAGGCGCTCTACTCCGACATGGGCCACGTCGGCCGCGGCAACATCTACGCCACCTGGCCGTTCGTTAAGTGCTGCTTACTGCTGTCCTATATGGGCCAGGGCGCTTGGCTTATCAACAACGCTGCCAACCCCGAGCTCATGGGCATTGCTGACCTTAACCCGTTCTACCAGATGCTCGCCCCGGGCTTGCGCCCGTTTGCCGTCGGCCTTTCCACCGTCGCGGCCATCATTGCCTCGCAGGCGCTCATTACCGGCGCGTTTTCGCTGGTGTCCGAGGCCAGTCGCCTGGACCTCATGCCGCACATGCAGGTCTTCTACCCTGCCGAGACCAAGGGCCAGCTCTACATCCCCATGGTCAACAACGTCATGCTCGTCGGCTGCGTTATCGTGGTGCTGCTGTTCCAGAACTCGGCGCATATGGAAGCCGCCTACGGCCTTGCCATTACGCTGACTATGATGTGCACCACGCTGCTGCTCTTCTTCTACCTGCACGAGGAGCGCAAGCTCAAGGTTGCTCCGTGGATCTTCGCGGCCTTCTTCCTTTTGCTCGAAGGCTTCTTCTTCGTGAGCTCGCTCACCAAGTTCTTCCACGGCGGCTACTTCACCATCCTCATGGCTGCACTCATCATGGGCATTATGGTGTGCTGGTACAACGGCACGGCGGTCGAGCAGCGCCAGTTTACGCTGCTGCCGCTGCGCAGTTACTTGCCGCAGCTCAAGCGCCTGCGCGACGACGACCGTTACGAGCGCCTGAGCGACAACATCGTGTACCTGACCAAGGACACCCATACCGACTACATCGACCGTGATATCGTCTACTCGATCTTGGACAAGCATCCCAAGCGCGCTCGCGCCTGGTGGTTCGTGAATGTCGAGACCATGGACGAGCCGCATACCTTTGCCTATTCGGTCGAGACGTTCGGCACCGACTACGTGTTCCGCGTGCATCTGTACCTGGGCTACAAGATTAACCAGCGCGTCAATGCCTACTTGCGTCAGGTTGTTCAGGACCTGGCCGCCACTGGCGAGCTGCCGCCGCAGACGCATGACTACTCGGTCTACAAGGATCCGGGCAACATCGGCACGTTCAAGTTCGTCCTGATCCGTAAGCTGCTGGCGCCCGAAAGCGATGTGGAGCCGAGCGAGCGTACGGCTATCACGCTCAAGTACATCATCCGCCGTGCCGCCGGCACGCCCGCGCGTTGGTACGGCCTGGAGAACTCCAACGTGAGCTTTGAGTACGTGCCGCTGTTCACCAAGTTCAAGGCCGTGAACAAGATGCAGCGCCTGGCCCCCAACGAGCGGCCGTAGGCGCCGACGGGTTGCACGGAGTTGGTTTTCGATGAACAAGATTGAGGCCGGGGAGGTAAACATGGATACAAAGGCGCTCGATGGCCGTGAGGCGGTGGTCGAAATGGTGCGTGAGGCGCGCGTCGACGCCGCCGAAGATCGGTTCTTTACGAATCGCGCCAACATGGACATGGCCGACCGCGTGATCTCGATCGTGGTGACGCTGCTTGTCGCGGCGTGCGTTTGCGCGCTGCTCGCGCACGTGTTGTTTGTCTAACGACCGCAGGTTGCAAAGGCTATACACTTGGAACCACCACAAGGGAAACCACCACAAAGGTGCCTGTCCCTTTGTGGTGGTTTTTGTTTTTGAGAGAGGGGCGGGGCGCTGATGGACGTCCGTACGGACGGCGATATTGCCGATAGCTTTTGGTGGCGGCGCACAACGCTGACGCGCCGCACTCCTCTGTATGACGCCTGCGTATCGGCGGGGCTGCTGGTCGCGGCGACGATTGTGGGCGCGCTACTCGACCATCCGGGTCTCGCGCCGAGCATCATGATCGTCTATGTGTTCGCCGTTCAGCTGTGCGCATTCTTTACCTGGAGTCGCCTGTATTGCCTGCTGAGCTCGGCTGTCGCCGTGGCGCTCTACAACTTCTTGTTTGTCGACCCGCGCTGTTCGCTGTCGTTTATCGACCGTGTCTATCCCGGCATGTTCTTCATCATGTTTGTGGTCTCGCTTGTGTCGAGCTCGATTGCGTTGGCCCTGCGCCGGGCCTTGGCGCAGGCTGCCGTCAGCGACCGTCGCACGCATATGGTGCTCGAGACCAACCGCATGCTGCAGCGCTGCGCCGATCAGCAGCAGATTGTCCATGCCATGGCCACGCAGCTGGCGCGTCTTTCGGGTTGTCCGGTCGTGTGGTACAGCGCCGACGCCGAGGGCGATGACCTGCTGCCGCGCGCGACATACACGGCCGTGGGCGATGCTGCGCCGGTGCACGAACTGGCGCCGCAGATGCCGCCGCGGCTCTCGGCGTCCGCCTATGTGGGAACGCCGCTCGATGCCACCTATGGCGGCTCGGCGTTTTATGGCATCTACCTGACGGTTCGCACGGGCGACGGCTTCGTCCGCTCGGGCGACCCCGCCTCGGTGGTGGGCGTGCTGGCTATCGTTGCCGAGCCCGACGTGCTGACGCATGAGGAGCGGACACTTGCCGATGCCATCGTGAGCGAAGGCGAGCTGGCGCTCGACCGCGCCCGCGCCATGGAGGCCCGCGAGGAAGCGGCGGTGCTCGCCAAAAACGAACAGCTGCGCGCCAACCTGCTGCGCTCCATCTCGCATGATCTGCGCACGCCGCTTACCAGTATTTCGGGTAATGCCGACGTGCTGCTCGATCAAGGCTCGACCGGCACCGCGGTGCTCGATGCCCAGACGCGCCGCGGCCTGCTTCTATCCATTCGCTCGGATGCGCTGTGGCTCAACGCCACCGTCGAGAACCTGCTCGCTATCACCAAGCTCGAGGGTGGCGGTATGCGCCTGTCGACCACGCTCGAGCTCATGGACGATATCGTCGAGGAGGCGCTGCGCCACGTAAATCCGGCCGTGCGCGAGCACGACCTTAAGGTGGTGGCGTGCGATGAGCCGGCGCTCGTCAATGTCGATGCGCGCCTGATGGTGCAGCTGGTGGTCAATCTGGTGAACAACGCCATCACCTATACGCCCGCGGGCTCGCATATCATGATTTCGATTAGCGTCGACGATGGACGTGTGGCGTGCTCGGTGGCCGATGACGGCTCGGGCATCGCACCCGAGGACCGTGAACGCATCTTTGAGTCGTTCTACACCGCCAACCACGGTCTTGCCGACAGCCATCGCAGCGTGGGCCTGGGTCTTTCGCTCTGCCGCTCCATTGCGTTGGCGCATGGCGGTAGCATAGAGGTTGCCGCGGCGGACCCGCACGGCTCGGTCTTTACGATTGAGCTTCCCGCCGCCGACGTTTCGTTTGATAAGGAGTAGCGCTGTGCCGAACTCTGCCGTAAAACCGCTCATCTTGGTCGTTGAGGACGACCCCGCCGTTCGCAACTTAATCGTTGCCGCGCTCGAGGCGCACGGCTTGCGTCATATGGCTGTGGAGACCGCCCATGCCGCCATCGCCGCCGCCTCGTCGCAGGCGCCGAGCATTGTGCTGCTCGATCTGGGCCTGCCCGATATGGACGGCGTCAAGGTGGTGGAGTCGGTGCGCGCATGGTCGGGCATGCCGATTATCGTGGTCTCGGCGCGCAGCGAGGATGCGGACAAAATCCGCGCGCTCGATGCCGGCGCCGACGACTACCTGACCAAGCCGTTTTCGGTCGAGGAACTGCTCGCGCGCATTCGCACGACGCTCAGGCGCCTTTCGTATGCACAAACGGGTGGCGTTGTCTCCGAGGGCTCGTTCGATACCGGTGAGCTGCATATCGATTTTGATGCCGGCATCGCCACGATGGATGGCGAGGAACTGCACCTGACGCCGATCGAGTATAAGCTCCTGTGCCTGCTGGCGCATAACGCCGACAAGGTACTGACGCACCAGTTTATCCTGCACGAGATTTGGGGCACGGCGACCAAGAGCGACCTGGCGAGCCTGCGTGTCTTTATGGGCACGTTGCGTAAGAAGATCGAGTCCGACCCCGCGCATCCGCGCTATATCCAGACGCACGTGGGTATTGGTTACCGATTGGTCATCCAGGGATAGGTCGGCATCCGCCATCCCAATATGAGTTGCGGTGAAATAGTTCCTGTTTGGGCCTTTACCAGGCTTTTTAGGAACTATTCCACCGCAACGTTGTCTATTTGCCCTTGGGCTTGCTGGCGTAGAACTTCTTCTTTTTGGGCTTGCCGGCAGGGGAGGGTTTGCCGGCAAAGTTCGACTTGCCGTTGCCGGCCTGCGCGTGCGCGGGCGCCGCTGCACGAGGCTTGCGGGCTTCGGGGTTGCGCAGCTCCTCGGTTCGCTCTGCAATCTCCTCGGCGCTAAAGCCGACCTCGGCCATGGCGTCCTCGATGGGCAGGCGGCGCACGATATAGCAATGGTGCACCTTCTGGTTGCGTGCGAAGTCCTCGGGGATGGTCTGTGCCGTAATGTCCTGTAGCACCACGCCCGCGCGTGCGAGCTTGCGCGCCTCGGGGCGGAAGCCGCGCAGGTTGCAGCTAAAGATGGCGTGTCCGCCCTGTGCGAGCAGGCGCGATACGCCGGCCAAAAGCTCAACATGGTCGCGCTGGACATCCCAGGTACGGCGGCCCATCTTGGACGAGTTCGAGAACGTGGGCGGGTCGACAAAGATCAGGTCCCAGCGGTTGCGCGTCTGGCGCTGGTCACGAATCCAGGCGAGCACGTCATCGCGCACAAAATAATGCTGAGGCCCCACAAAGCCGTTCTGGCGCATGTTGCGCTCGGCCCAGTCCAGATAGGTGTTGGAGAGGTCGACCGTCACGGTCTCCTCGACGCCGCCGTCCGCCGCGTAGCAGGTGGCGGTGCCGGTATAGGCGAACAGGTTGAGGAAGCGGCGCGCCTGCTTGGCGTGCTCACGCACCAGGTTGCGCGTTACGCGGTGATCCAGGAAGATGCCAACGTCCAGGTAGTCATCAAAGTTGACGGCAAAGGTGAGTCCACCCTCTTCGATGAGCGGGAGGCGACGGCGCGCGATGTTGGCGCGCTCGCCCGATCCGCCCTTGCCGGCGCCCTGCTTGCCGTACTGCGAGCCGCCGCGCGAACGCATGCGGGCCTTGGCGTGCACGTGCTCGGCCGGAACATCCAGGATGCGCGGCGCGATGGCCAAGATGTCGAGCATGCGGGCTTGGGCCAGCGCGGGATCGATGGTCTTGGGCGCGGCGTATTCGGCGATGACGAGCCAGCGGCCCGGCGTCTGCGGGCAGCCCTCGTACAGGTCGATGGCGGCGGAGTAGTCGGGCAGGTCGGCATCGTAGACACGGTAGCAGCTCACGCCCTCGCGCTTTGCCCACTTGCGACGCAGACGGGCGTTCTTGCGCAGGCGGTTGGCGAACTGCTCGGACTCGGGGATGAGTACGGGCAGAGGTTTGCCGTCGCCCAGGTCGAGCGTGGCGGCAGGTTCGGGCATGGGGGTGTTGGCGGCTTCGTCTTCGGCGTCCGCGGTCTGCTCCTCGGCGTTTGCTCTGGTCGCAGCCTCAAACGCTGCGGCGGCGTGGTCGAGCGAGGGCCAAACCTCAATAGCCGCCTCCTCGTTATTGGGCATGACGGCGATCGAGCGCTCGGGCTCGGCGTGGAGCGCGCGGGCCAGCAATCCGTCGCGGGTGAGCGCGGCGACCGGTGCCGAAGCGAGCTCGGGCGCGCGGCGCAGCTCGCCGACCAGCGTCATGGCATCGTGCATGAGCGAAAGCGGGGTCTCGGTCGTGTCCGCGACCAGGGCGGCACCGGCGACGGCGCCCGCATGGTCCAGCACGGTGGCGGGCTTGGCGGCGCAAAAATCGACAAAGCGCTTGTAGCCGGCACACTTGACCATGCGCTCGGCGGTCTTGCGGGCGGCGGGGTCAATGTCCACGGCGACGATGCGCGCCTGGCGCTCACGCGCCGCGGTCTCGCGCTCGCGCGCCTCGGCAAGCAGCTGCTCCCACAGGGCGGCGTCGTGCAGCTGCCAGCCCTCAAAGCCCCAGCGCTCGCGTGCGGTGCCCGGGGCGCGGTCGGTCAGAATATTCACGGCCTCCAGCAGCAGACCGCCGCCGGCGCACGAGGCGTCGACCAGCGTGGGAAGGGCTTCGTTCTCGTAATCATCGGCCGTTAGCTCGCGCTCGCACAGTGCGGTCCAGCCGACCTGCGCCAGCACTAGGGCGGCGTAGTCGGGGCGCAGCACGTGCGTACCCTCGCCGGCGCGGGTCGCTGCGGGCGGCAGGCGTTTGAACAGCGGGTCGCCCGAAAGGTCCAGGCTGATACTCGCGCGGCGCTGGCGCAGCGAAAGCAGCAGGTGAACGTCGGGATCGGCGGCGTCGACATCGGCGCGACGTCCTGTGGTCTCGGCCAGACGGTCGCACAGCGCGTCCTTGGCGCGCAGGGCCGAGAAGCGCGTGTTGCGCAGCTGCTCGGTCACGCCGCGGGCGGTAATGGCGATGGTGGCGCCGGGGCGGATGATGGTCTCCCAAGCGATGTCGTAAACGCCGTCGTACAGCCCATCGGCATCCTGCGCCTCAAAGCGCCCGAGTACCACGAACACGCGGCTCGCCAGGCGCGACCACAGACAGGCGCGGTAGCCTTCTTCGAGCTCGCCCTCAAATGTAGCGCGGCCTTTCAGGCGGCGGACATGCGAAAGTCCGAGGCGTTTAAGCTCATCGGCGAGTGCGGACTCAAAGCCCTCGGGGCAGCTTGCGTAAAATTCCATGGGTGACCTCTCTGGTTGCGTCGCTCCATTATATGATGGATGCTTCGTTTGCCCTTATCCTCGAAAGGAACCCATATGATTGATGCGTGCCCCGATTCCGCCGTGCTCTTTTTTGACGTGGACGGCACGCTGACGTCGTTCGATCCCGACGATATGACCGATAAGGACTTTTCGGCGGTTCGTCCCTCGCAGACGGTGGTTGAGGCGTTCCGTGCACTGCGCGATGCAGGGCACAAGGCATTTATCTGCACGGGCCGCCCCCTGTGGCTTATCGCCGATAGCCTGCGTGCGCTCGACCCCGCGGGCATCGTTGCCATGGCGGGAGCCACGCTCGAGGTCGAGGGACGCGTGGTACACGAGGACTGCTTTGGCGAGGACGTTATCGAGGAGCTTGCACGCCGTATGGCCGCGGCAGGGATTGAGGCCTTTTTCGAGACCAACGTGGCTACTTTTGCCCTGGAACCCGCGGGTGTTGAGCAGTCGTCTCTGATCGGCACTTCTGTGGCGCACAGCGCCGAGGAAATGCGCGTCGACGGCCGTCTGCGCGTGGGCAAGGTAGGCATCGTCGCGAGCGACCTGGCTCGCGTAGCCAACGATGACGGCTTTATCGATTGCGAGTTTGAGCTGTGCAATACCGGTGGTCAGAATCGCGAGCTGAGCCCCAAGGGCATTGACAAGGGCGTGGGCGTGGCGCGAGCGCTGGAATACCTGGGTCGCACCGGCAACGCGCGCACCTTTGGCTTTGGTGATTCGGGCAACGACTTGGGCATGCTCGCTGCCGTCGAGACGGCTGTCGCCATGGGCAACGCCATGCCCGAGGTCAAGGCGGTCGCCGACTACGTGACCGACGATGTCGCACACGACGGCACCGTCACAGCGATGCAGCATTTCGGCCTCATCTAATGAATCCCGCGTTCTGACGTTTGCTCAAACTGTGACTCTTTGCTTTTGCATGCTCAATCGATTTATCAATCCAAACACTGAGGTGTTTATACCGTTCGCCGAGAAGATAAAAAACCGCAGCTCACGCCTTGATAAACGTAGGTAAAGTGTTTAGCAGTTTATCGGCCGTATGCTAACGAAAGGAATCAGGCAGATGGCAATCAAGGTGTTCGCTGACGGTGCAAACCTCGAGGGCATGCTCGACATGTACGAGAACGGCAACGTTCAGGGTTTCACGACCAACCCGTCCCTTATGAAGAAGGGCGGCGTGACGGACTACCGCGCGTTTGCCAAGGAGGTCCTGGCCCACATCACCGATGTGTCCGTCTCGTTTGAGGTCTTTGCCGACGACGCCGAGACCATGGAGATCGAGGCGCGCGAGATCGCTACCTGGGCCGAGAACGTCTACGTCAAGATCCCGTGCGTGACCACCAAGGGCGAGTCCACCGCCGAGCTGGTCCGCAAGCTTTCCGCCGACGGCATCAAGGTCAACGTCACTACCATCTTTACGCCCGAGCAGGTCGATGAGATGGTCGAGGCCGTTGACGCCGAGACGCCGTCCATCATCTCGCTCTTTGCCGGCCGTATCGCCGATACCGGCGTCGATCCCATTCCGTTTGTGACGGAGTCGGTCAAGAAGGCCGCCGTCAAGCCCAACTGCGAGGTCCTGTGGGCATCCACGCGCGAGCTCATCAACATCTACCAGGCCGAAGCCTGCGGTTGCCAGATCATCACGGTGCCCAACAGCATCCTGGCCAAGCGCAAGAACATCGGCCGTGATCCGTACGAGGTCTCGCTCGATACCGTCCGCGGCTTTGCCAAGGATATCGCCTCGCTCGGTTTCCATATCCTGCCGTAACGCGAACACTGGCTGCGCTGCGAGTTGTTCGCCCCGGCCTTTCCTTTCCCTATCGTTCACGCGCTTTGCGAGGGTCGCGCTAGGCAAAGGAAAGGCCGGGGCTGCCGACACGAACTTGCCGGTAGGCTGGTGATTGGCTTCCATATTCTGCCGTGGACAAAGGTACCCCCGCCTGCGCCGTGCAAAATTGAGAGTATTCAGCAAGGTAAAGGCTTTTACCAGCTAGATAAAGCACGGAACAGCCCCCGTTTTGGCTCTGACGACGCTAAAACGGGGGCTGTTTGTGACTTTATTGCCTCTGAGGGGCATCCGGAACGGCGGAATTTGCAGAATACTCGCGATTCTGCACGTCGCGAGAGGGGGGACCCTTGCTTTAGGCGGTTTACTTCCCCTGCACCATGGTGAGCGAGATCTTCTTGCGGTCGCGATCGACTTTTTCGACCCACACCTTCACCGTGTCGCCGACACGCACCACGTCGCTCGGGTGCTTGACGAAGCGGTTGGCCAGCTTGGAGATGTGCACGAGGCCGTCCTGGTGCACGCCCACGTCGACGAAGGCGCCAAAGTCGACGACGTTGCGCACCGTGCCCTTGAGCTCCATGCCAGGTTCCAGGTCGTCGATGGAAAGCGCTGAGCGGCTAAAGACCACCTCGGGCGCGTCGTCGCGCGGGTCGCGGCCGGGCTTTTTGAGCTCGTTGACAATGTCGATGAGCGTGAGGGTGCCGCAGTTCAGATCGCTAGCCAGCGTCGAGATACTGCCCAGACGGCGCTCGATGTCGGGCACGCCGCCGCGGCTGAGTTCACTGGTCGCCACACCGGCGCGCTCCAAGACGGACGTGGCCACCTCGTAGCTCTCGGGGTGGACGCTTGTCGCGTCGAGCGGGTTCCTGCCGCCGCTGATGCGCAGGAAGCCCGCGGCGTTGAGATATGCCTTGGGTCCCAGCTTGGGGACCTTCTTGAGCTGGCGGCGATCGGTAAAGGCGCCGTTTTCCTCGCGGTAGGCCACGATGCTCTTGGCCACGCTCGGCGTGATGCCCGATACGTATCCCAGCAGGCTCGCGCTCGCGGTGTTTACGTCGACGCCCACGCGGTTGACGACGTCCTCCACCACGTGGCCCAGGGTGCGCGAAAGCTCTGCCTGGTCAAGGTCGTGCTGGTACTGGCCAACGCCGATGGACTGGGGCGGAATCTTGACGAGCTCTGCCAGCGGGTCTTGCAGACGGCGGCCCAGGCTCATGGCGCCGCGCACGGTGACGTCCAGGTCGGGATACTCCTGGCTTGCGAGTTCGGAGGCGGAGTACACCGACGCGCCGGCTTCGTTGACGATGGTGTAGCGAAGGCTGGGCGCCTGCTCGGTAATGAACTCCGAGACGACTTCTTCGGTCTCGCGGCTGGCGGTGCCGTTGCCGATGACGATGGTGTTGACGCCGTCCTTCTTGACGAGGCGGGCGAGCTCGCGCTTGGTGCCGGCGACGTCGTGGCGCGGCTTGGTGGGGTAGACCACGCCGTGGTCGAGCAGCTTGCCGGTCTCGTCCATGACGGCGACCTTGCAGCCAGTGCGGTAGCCCGGGTCGAGCGCGAGTACGCGGGCGCCACGGACGGGGCGTGCCGAGAGCAGGCCCTCGAGATTCTTGGCAAAGACGTTGATGGCCTCGGTCTGGGCGCGGACGGTGAGTTTAGCGCGGGCCTCGCGCTCCAGCGAGGGGGCCATGAGGCGCTTGTAGCCGTCGGCGATAGCGGCGTCAAAGACGGGAGCGAAGACGCCCTGCCAACGGTCCATCTTCATGCTCTCGAGCTT
>ENA-ORTJ01001478-ORTJ01001478.1-human-gut-metagenome-genome-assembly--contig:-NODE-1478-length-15410-cov-127.667926_pt1 | contig 15410 bp, 13 predicted proteins | sample MGYA00242069_ERZ509187 | MGnify/ENA primary metagenome ERZ509187 (study PRJEB26280, sample SAMEA2338779) | human gut metagenome | biome: human gut; feature: human-associated habitat; material... | reverse complement strand
GACTCATAAATCTACCCTTAATCGTGTATTGGATGATAGTTGCGGATTTTAGGAATACATAAGATTGTATTTCGGTTGCAAAGGTAATGCTAAATGGTGGAACAGGGATAAAACAAATGATGAATCGAGTGGTACATTTGTTGAAAAATGCCGGAAAAACCCCATTTCAGGGCTATTCCGGCATCATTTATCTATATTCGGAAGGCAATACGCCAAATTCCTTCTTAAAACACTTGGTGAAATAGCTGGGCGAGCTGAAGCCCGTTCGCTCGGCAATTTCATTCACACTCTGCTTACCTTCCTGAAGCAAGGCTGCTGCACGATGAAGCCGGATGCTGCGGATAAATGCCACGGGAGTAGTATTGGTCAGAGCCGTCAGCTTTTTATAAAGTCCTGTCCGCTCCATACAGAGATCCTGTGCCAGTTGTTCCACGCCATATTCGCCATCTTTAAGATGCTGTTCTATCAGAGCACGCACCTGAAGAATCAGCTCGGGTTCCCGATTAACAGCCTCGACTGTTTCCGGTAGCAGGCTATCCTCTGGCAAGGAAGGAATGTCATCTTTTGTAGAATCGGTATTTATTACATTTGTTTTCTTTCCTCTTCGAAGATAAAGAGTGATGATGCCTACCAGAATCACGAGGAAAACCACCAAGCCAGCTATCGCCCATCCCGACTTCCACCAGGGTTGGTCTATCGTGAAGAAGAGGCCCAACATTGGTGAAACATAAATCAGGCCATCGTGATAGGTTCCCAGCCAGATGGCTCCATCCTTATCCCGATAAACCGTATTGATGCCCGTTGTGAGCGATTTTCCGTCAGGCAAAGCCAATTCCTTTACCTCGCGTGGAGTAGTGCCCAACTTGAAGTCGAACATCAGATAACCATGCTGACAGCTGATCAGAGCCTGATTGTCTGATGACATGTTCAATGTATGCAAGAGGTAATCGCATGCGTATATCCTGGAATATTTCCGGGTTTCCGGATTAAAATGCAGGAAGATGGAAGCATCCGTCTTGTTCTTTTCATCACGTCCGGTTCTTATCTGGTAAAACTGTCCGCTCGGTGTCTGAACGGTGAGTGAGGTGTTCTGATAATGCAGAGCTTCGGCTGCAGAATAGGCAGAAGCGGTATAGGTCAGCTTATCATTCTGAAAAACCGCCACGATTCCTGAATCCATGAAAGCATAAACCTGTCTGCCATCGGTATCCAGATCCTGCAGACACCCCCATTCCTTCTTCAAATGGATTAGATTGCCATCCTGCGTATTGAGCAGCGAATCACCCATAACAACCCATACATTTTTCCTGCTATCTACAAACAGATCCTGAATGTCATTCCGGGTCGTGCCGTTTCGCATCATTTTCATCTTATCCTCTTTTCCATTTCCTGACAGAGCGTCAAGGGGATGTTCCAGAATTCTGCCCTCTGCAAGCAGAATACAGAATATCTTCTGGTATTCCTTTACCCATAACCTGTCCTGGCTATCGGCATAAAGATGCGTAAGCCCCTTGTATTTCATAATGTTTTCTGCCTTTTCTTCAGGAAGGGGAATAAAGGAGAAACGCCTTCCATCATAGAGATTGATGCCCTTGGGAGTTCTCACCACCAACCTGCCATCTGCCAACTGTATCATCTGTAGAATACAATTATCAGAAAGGCCCTGTCGGGTATTGAGCACATAGAAATAATCGTTTGTCTCTACCTTCTGGGCTGAGCTGGTAAGTATCCGGCTGCCAAAGCAGAGGAAAACGATGCATAGTTTGATGATATATGGTTTATAACTTCTCATAGAGCCTTATTGTCTATTTTCATTGCTGCTATTTTGCTTATTCTTTGCAAAAATATAAAAAAAGATTGAGACAGACAAGACAAGCAGGCAAAATTTTGTGGCTTTCACTCTATCTCCTATATTAATTAATTCCCTATAGATTTAATGGATATCAGACTCTTCCACTGCAGGTGCTTTGTCCTCCTTGGGTTGAGGCTTGGGTACGAAGCCCAGAATAGCTACCAGACAACTCATCAACGGACTGATGATGTTGAAGAAGCAGAAGGGGAGATACACCAGTGTCGGGATGCCGAGAACCGTGCTCTGCGTCATACCGCAGGCTGTCCATGGAACCAGTACACTCGTTACGGTAGCACTATCCTCTGTACTTCGGCTCAAGAGTTCCGGGCGGTAGCCTCGTTCTGCATATTCATCCTTGTAGATAGATGCATTCATGATGATACTCAGGAACTGGTCGCCCATAACGAGATTGAGCAATACACCCGATGTCACGGTACTGCAGACAAGTGATACGGTGCTATGGATGCTTTTCAGAAGCATGTGGGTGATAGCGTGAAGCATGCCGCTGGCTACCATACATGAACCGAAACACATGGCACAGAGAATGAGCCAGATGGTGTTGAGCATGCCTGCCATGCCGCGGGTTGCCACCAGTTCATTGATGTTCTCCATGCCGCAATCTACCTGAGTGTGGGTATAGCAGGTTATCATGATTCCCTCAAAGAGGCTCTTGGCAGTGATGCAGTCTTCGCCAGCAATCTTTACCAGTACTTCCGGCTGGAGGATGAGGGCACAGATGCATGCTGAAAGAGCTGAAAGAAGAAGCGTGATGAGAGAGGGAGTCTTGCGGTAGATGAGCCATCCTGTAAAAACCGGAACGAGCATCGTAAGCAGGGAGATGTTGAAACCATGACTCAGACCGGTAAGATACTGGCTGATATCCACAGGCTTGGAATCATAGCAGAGTCCGATGATGAGATAGAGTGCCAGCGAGAGCAGGATGCTTGGTATGGTGGTGTAGAGCATATAGCGAATATGCGAGAAAAGATCGGCACCGGCTATGCTTGAAGCCAGGACGGTGGTATCGCTCATAGGTGAGAGCTTATCACCGAAATAGGCTCCCGAAATGATGGCTCCAGCGGTGTAGGGGGCTGGTATTCCCAGGGCATCACCAATTCCCATCAGGGCAATACCGATGGTGGCAATGGTGGTCCATGAGGTTCCCGTCATCACAGAAATGATGCTGGAGATGATGCAGGCGCAGGGTAGGAAAAAGGTCGGCGACATGATCTGAACACCATAATATATTAATGTGGGAACCACGCCACTGATCATCCAGGTAGCTGACATCATTCCGATGAGCAGCAGAATCAGAATAGATACTCCGGCATCGCCCACGGTCTTTTTGATCATCTCCTCGAAGATATTCCATTTCATATTGTAGATTCCCATACCAAGTGCTACGCATACAGCTGTGGCTATCATGAGGGCCACCTGAGAGGCACCCGCCAGGGCATCATCAGGGAAGAGTTTGACAACCATGACGATGAGGGTGATAAGTACTGCCAGCGGTATGACAGAAATGAAAGGATGTGGTTCCATTGGCTGCTGAGGTGGGCAGGATACCTGCTCCTCAGCAGCTTGTGTCTTTTGCTTGTTTTCTTTTGATTCCATGTGTTAATACTCTTATATAATTATTTAAAATTCAAAGTCTTCGTTCGGGGTACCGAGCCAGATAAAACCATCTCTATCCTGGATGATATCGTTCACCGTATTGCACGGCAAGCCATCCTTAGCCGAGAGTCGCTTCCCGTCTAATTTGATGCTGCCGAATGCCTGCAGAGGCATCAGCCAAATGTTGATGAATCCTACTATATATAATAAGGTGTAGAATGCCTTTTTGTTTCTTTTCATTTGATAGGTCTTTTGATTCTTCTGCAAAAATACGATAAAATCCTTAGACTGCAAAACAAAAAGAAAGGGAAAATGTATTGTAGAAAACAAAAAATGGGTAAAAGTCAAAATCATCGACGAGATACGCAAGAAGGGTGGCAACATCCAGTGGAATGGCATCAATGTTTCTGCCGGAAAACTCTCAGAAAACTGGAACCGGGAGGCAGGCGAGAAGCCAGGAAAGATAGAACTTTCAGTGGCTGGAGATAAGATGAAAGCCAAGAAGCTGGTTTTGAATACGAAATAAATATGATACTAAAAAAGGTCGCCAAAATGCTGGCGACCTTTTTTAGTATATTTAGATTCGCTATATCCGTCGAAATTCGACGTAACTGATATGGTTTCGACGGATTGGCTTAAGTTTCGACGGAAATACATTGTTTTTCGTCGAAATTCGACGGATTATTGCAAAAGATACCAATTGCGACCATCTGTTTTAATCATCTCTTCCAATTTCATAGCCTTAAGCAAATCTCCCAATAGTCGTAGTTGCATTTGACGCAAATCGATTGTGCCTTTTTCTTATCATTTTATTTTCTGTGTTTTAGCTAAAAATAAAATGAAAAGAAAAAGACATCTCCTTGATAATCAAATTAATGTGAATCTATTAACAAAGATTTATTTTTCGGTTATTTTTTTTATTAGCTATCAAATTAAAAAGTATCTGCAATCTACACGAGCACCTTTCTTCGCTATTTTGGTTCCGACCATAGAGTAAACAAGCTTACGAATTTCTTTGATTTCAACATCAGGTATTCTACTTGCTATTGTCTTCCGCCAGGCGTCCCGACGGATTTGAAATCCGGCGTCAAAAAATGTTTGACCTATTTATTTTGCGGATTTGCAATCCGCTCCTTTTTTGCTTGTTGACGGGATTACAAATCCATGGGTTTAATAAGTTAGACATTTTTTTACAGCGGATTTCAAATCCGCTGGGACGCCTAGCGGTGGATATCCAGGATATACTAAAAAAGGTCGCCAGCATTTTGGCGACCTTTTTTAATATCCTTTGTTTTCTCTTTATTTTCTGAATTTCTTTTTGAACCATTGGTTGAATGCCACGTAGGCACTGATTTCCTCCTGGTGCTGAGGCTCGGCAAATGTCAGTACGTTGCCCGATGAATCTCCGTGCTGGTCAGGGAAGATAATCATCAGGTTCGTGCCCGAGAAGAAGCGGGTTAGCTCTTCCGGCAATCGCTCTAATGCCGACTTGTGGGAAACGGTTCCCTTGCGGGCTGTCACCACCACAAAGAGATGGTTCTTGCTCATGTGGGAGGCAAGCTGAGGCATCTCGTTCCAATGCTGCATCAGGGTGTATTCGGCTCTTACTTCCTGATGTCGGTTGGTGATGTACTCATTGATGAGTGCCAGGGTCTCCTCCCTGCCGTGGATCTGGATGCGGCAATCCAGATTGCCTGACAGGCGCGCCAGTCGCTCTACCCAGCGGTAGAAACCCGGTTCAAATTCTGCCCTCGATGGTACTGCCACCTGTATTCGGCGAATGGTATTGAGTGGCTGCTTGATGCGTGCCATGATGATCTGACGGCTCAGACCATTGAAGAGACTCTGATGAAACTCTCCCCAGAACTTAGGCGAAACCTCCGGATGCATGTGCATGCCGATGATGATTTCGGAACACTGGAACTCGTTGAAGGCATGCTTGATGCCGTTGGCGATGTTGGCTGCAATGCGAACCTGCGTCTGCGTCATCACGTCGGTGGCTGCGGCAAGCTGACTGCAATGATCCAGCAGCTGTCGGCCCTGTTCCTGCTTGTATCGCATATCCTTGTCATCATACACTACGTTCAGGCAGACCAGTCCTCTGTTCAGCTTCTGGTTTCTCACCAGGAAGGCGAGACTCATCAGATTATCGGCATATTCCGGATACTTCACCGGTATGAGAATCTTCTCATCGCTTGCCTTCTTGGTATCCTCGGCATCTGGAAGCTCCTTGTCGCGGAGGATAATCTTTCTGGAACTCCAGTCGGTGAGCATCGAAGAGATGACGCAGGTGCAGAGAATCATCATCACCACACCATTCAGCATGTCATCGTTGACCAGATAGGTGTTCGGACCCACCAGGAGGTTCATACCCACCATCACCATGGCGATACTGCCGGCGGCATGGGCAGAAGTCAAACCGAACATCATGTGACCCGATGACAGTGGCAACCGGAATCCGAAGCAGGCGGCATAGGCTGCGATGGCTTTTCCCAAGGTTCCGAAGAACACGATGCAGAAGATGACCCAGAGGATATGACTGCCCTGGAAAAGCAGTCCCACGTTGATGAGCATGCCCACACCTATCAAAAAGTAAGGGATGAAGAGCGCATTGCCCGTAAACTCCAGTCGGTTCATCAGCGGAGACACGTGCGGGATATACCTATTTAATATCAGACCAGCGAAGAAGGCGCCGAACACGCCCTCGATGCCCACCATCTGCGAGAGAGCCGCACTCATGAAGAGCATCGCCATCACGAAGATAAACTGCATCACCGAATCGCTGTACCGGCGCAGAAACCATCTTGTGAGTCGCGGAATCAGGAATATCATCACTCCGCAGTATGCGGCAAACTTGGCGGTGAAGAGTACCCAGAAGAGCAGACCATCGTGACTGGAGAACGAGGCGACGAGACCCGCCAGCATGATGAGGGCTATCAGCAGCGAAAGCATGCTGGAACCCACACTCAGGGTTACACTTGGTTTCTGCTGCAGACCATATCTGGAAACGATAGGGTAGGCTATCAGGGTATTGGAAGCCATGATGCAGCTCAGCAGAAACGATGCCCTGGTGGAATAGTGCAGCAACCAGATGCTCATGCCGAAGGTGAGGAAGAAGGGAACGAAGCAGGTGAGCAGACCATAGATGATGAGCCGCGATTTGTTTTTCTTCATACCCTCCATGTCCATCTCTAGGGCGGCGAGGAACATGATGTAGTAGAGTCCCACCTTGCCGAACAGCTCGAAAGATGCATCTCGTTCCAGAATGTTCAGTCCGTATTTGCCCACGAGGATACCCGCCAGCACCATTCCGATGATATGGGGGATTCTGAGTTTACCCATGATGATAGGGGCAAAGAGGATGATGAGGAGCACTACGAAGAAGATCAGCGTAGGGTCGGTAATTGGAAAATATTCTGCAATATTCAGCATAGGCATTCTACTTATTGTTGATGATGAAAGAGGGATTCTGCATCCGCTTCATCCCTCTTCTTTTTATTTTTGAGTGCAAAATTACTAATAAATCTTGAAAGGGCAAAGTTTTTGCCCTCTTATCATTTATATGTGTAGAGATTTTTGTAATTTTGCACCCTGAAAACAAACTTAGGATAAAAAGATAAGGATAATTAACGTATGAAAAAAGGATTGTTTGCACTCGCCTTGGGTACATTTACTCTGGGCATCGCAGAATTTATTATTGAGGGAATTCTCACCGATGTGGCGCACAACATGAATGTGTCCATCCCTCAGGCTGGTCATCTCATCTCTATCTATGCACTGGGTGTATGCGCCGGTGCTTTCTCGCTGATATTGATGCATAAGTATCGCCCCAAGAATATACTCTTGTTTCTTACTTCGCTGGTGATTCTGGGAGCCATCATCGCTACGATAGCCCCTAGTTACGGGCTTCTGCTTTGTGCCCGCTTCATCCAGGGACTTCCTCATGGTGCCTATTTCGGTACGGCTACCATCGTGGCGGTGAAGATGGCAAAGGAGGGAAAGGGTACCAAGGCGGTGGCGATGATGTGTGCCGGTATGCCGTTTGCCAATCTGCTTGGTGTTCCGCTGGGCACCTTCCTGAGTCATACCATCTCCTGGCGAGTGCCTTTTCTCATGTCGGTGGCGTTGGGCGTCATCACGCTCTATATGATTTACAAGTGGGTTCCTGATGTAGAGGCTCTGCCTAACAAGGGTATGAAGGCGCAGTTCCGGTTTATGCGCCATCTGGCTCCCTGGCTTATCATCGCTGCTACTTTCCTGGGCAACGGCGGTATTCTCTGCTGGTTCAGTTACATTTCTCCGCTTTTGCAGATAGATGGCGGATTCCATGCGGCATCAATTTCGGTATTGATGATTCTTGCCGGTTTGGGAATGGTGGTAGGAAACCAGGTGAGTGCCTTGCTGGCAGACAGGTTCAAACCGGGCCGCTTTACCTGCTATCTGCAGTTTCTGGCTGCCGCAGCCTTGCTGGCTACCTTCTTTCTGTCGCATATCGGTTGGGTATCGGCAGCGATGATGTTTATCAGTTGTGCCTGTCTTTTCGGTATAGGTTCGCCTGAGCAGTTTCTCATTGTGAAGCACAGCGAGGGTGGCGAGATGCTAGGCGGTTGCTGCATTCAGGCAGCCTTTAATCTGGGCAATGCCCTGGGTGCCTTCTTGGGCGGAATCCCCGTGGCGATGGGATTGGGATATAATTACCCTGCGCTCATCGGTGTACCGATGGCATTGGCTGGAGCCTTCTGTCTCCTGGTGTTTCATCGTAAATACGAGTGTTCTAAAGATTGAGAAAACCTGGATTGACATGTCATTTTGCCCTGTTTCCTATGACAGAATTTGATGAAAATCAAGAAAACGGTCCTTTTTTGAAGTTTTTCCCAAAAACATTGTGTGCGTACACAAAAAGGCATTACCTTTGCACTCGAAAAGATAGAATAACGAATAATTAAAGTAAAGAAAGGATAACGATTATGATGGTATTAGTAATGACACTGGCAGTTGTAGCTGCCCTTTTTGCAGAGGTTGTAAATGTCAACAAGAAGATTAGCCTCGGCAAGTAATCAAACCTTGAGAGGCATCTCCGGATGCTTCCAGGAAGTTGATTCGAAATAAGGTAAAGATTAGGATAACAGATAAATATAGAGAAAGGATAAAAGTTATGATGGTATTAGGTATGATTTTGGCAATGATCGTTGCCGGATGCGCTGAGTATGGCGCAAGAACTAATATGAAGAACTTCGCTTAACAGCCGTTCTTCTTTCAATTTGAGAGAATTAAAACAGTAGTTGCATAGATAAATAAAGGAAAGGCAGTTGTTGGCATTAGAAGGATGCCACCAGCTGCCTTTTCGTTTTTTTCTCAGCTGAACTTTTTCTGTCTCGCTATTTTTTTCTGGCTATTCCTGGCAGATTATTGGTTCCGCACCGGTTCGCCAACCTATCTTGTTCGCCTATTGTCTCATTTTGATGAGAACATCAATGAGATGGTGAACAGGTTTTATCCTACGAGTAGTTTCATCGACTACAAGGCAGATGTGGAATCACCGTTGCCTATGATTTATCAGAGCGGTTATCTCACCATTAAAGATTGGAATATGGATACCGATTCCTATCTCCTGGATTTCCCGAATGATGAAGTGAGAAGCGGTTTCCTGACGCTGGTCAAAGCAGCAAAGCGAAGGTAGGGTAGATTGTGTGGTAGAGACTCCGAACTATATCTACATCTTCGAATTCAAGCGTGATGGTTCGGCAGAGGAAGCCCTGAAGCAGATAGAGGATATGGGCTATGCCAGGGAATATGCAGCAGATGGCAGAAAGATTTATCAGATAGGCTGCAACTTCTCGTCGAAGACGGGAACCATTGATGGGTGGAAAATGAAGTAGTAATCAGTAAGAATATCCTGAAGATGTAGTGATGTGGCTTTGTTAAGAATGAATCTTCTTTACATTAGCTTGCCTGAGATTCTCGTATTTTCAGACGCTTATTGTTCCTTTGAGAATATCGTAAATATGAAGAAGAATAAGAACTTGTTGATAATCAGGTGTTTGTGATTTCTTGACAAGATGATACCGTTGAGGAAAATCTATAGTTGTACAACTATAGGTCTTATTCTTAATATAGAGCAGAAAACAAGGATTCCCAGCCTCTCAATCCTCTTGTTTTTATTGCTAGATTCCCAACTTGTAGGTATATGAATTTTGGTTATAAATATTGACGGGAGGTTGGATATTAAAAGATAGGTGTTATGAGAACAGTTCAAGATTATATAGCAATAATTAGGCAAAATAGTTCCAAGATTACTAAAGATTTTGGAATCAAGACTTTGCGCATTTTTGGTTCCGTATCACGAAATGAGCAAACAGAGCAAAGCGATTTGGATATTTGTGTAGAAACAGAAACTCCTAATCCATTTTTATTGGCCGACTTGAAAGAGTTCTTAGAGGGCTTGCTCAAGTGCTCAGTTGATGTAGTGCGTATTCACAAAAACATGAATCCTTTCTTTAAATCAAGAATTGAACGGGAGGGAATCTATGTAATACGATAAAATAAAGATTTTCTCTTATTTCTTTGGCGTTTACACTAGAATGTTGTATCTTTGCAGTTGTAATTTGAACTAAAAATGGAGGAATAAAGAATGAATACAACAAAGTTAACAAGAGAAGAAGCGTTGCGATGTTGGAATGCTTCTAAGGAAACCAAACGTAAAATGGTTGAAAAGCTAGAAACCTTGGTAAGGAATAGTTGTCTTGAACGTACAGGTAAAGAATCCGAGCTGTAGGCTTGAGTAAGCAAGAAACAGTGTACGGCATTAGTGAAAAAAATATTATTATGGGATTAAGAATAAGAAAATCAATAAAAATAGCTCCAGGTGTTCGTTTGAACTTTGGAAAGAAGGGTATTAGTACATCTATTGGAAAACGTGGTGCAGGTATCACCATTGGTCCTACAGGTACAACAGCTCATGTTGGTATACCTGGTACGGGGATTTCCTATGTAAAGAAAGTTGGAACTACTAAAAAATCTGCAAAGGAGAAACTGCAATCCACTGATGAAAATGAAAAGCCTAAAAGAAAATATTCTTGCTTAGGTAGTTTTTTAGCAATCTCTGGTATAGTAATAGTTATGGCAATTCATTCTACATGCGAATGGTCGGCATTAACTCTTTCTATATTGGTTATTTGTGTGCTTTATATTTTATTTGCATCCATAACTTATTTTAGTAATACTCTCAAAAAAAATACTTCGACCGATACAAATCACACAAAAAACGTATCCCAAACAATGGAGTCTACAACACCCCCGATTAATCCAAAAGACGTATCTCAAAAAATGGAGTCTACCATAACCCCGATTAATCCAAAAGAACCATTTACCCGTTATAAATATCCGTCTTTTGATCTACTCAAGGAATATGAGGTGAATATCAATCACATAAATGACGAGGAACAAAGGACTAACAAGAACCGTATCATCGAGGTATTGGGTAATTTTGGAATACAGATAAAAACTATTCATGCATCTGTAGGTCCTGCCATTACGCTCTACGAAATACAATTAGCAGATGGTATGCTTCTATCTAAGGTTAAAGAATTCGAGGATGATATCGCTCTAAGCCTTTCTGCCTTCGGAACTCGTGTTATCGCTCCACTCCCTGGTAAAGAAACGTTTGGAATAGAAATACCAAATTCTTATCCTGATGTTGTAAGCATAGAAAGTGTTTTTAACTCTTCTCAATTTAAAGACACTCGAATGGAACTTCCGTTGGCAATAGGAAAAAACATTGACGGAGAGGTGTTTATGATAGATCTATCTATGGCGCCACATTTGCTCATTGCAGGCTCTATGGGGCAGAACGATGCTTTAGGATTGGATGCCATTATTTTCTCATTGCTCTATAAAAAACATCCCAACGAACTCAAGCTGGTACTCATTGATTTGGGTAAAGTTGAGTTAAATGTCTATTCGAGAATAGCTAATAAGTTTATGGCAGCAATACCCGATGATGAGGCTATAGTCACTAATACCAAGAAAGCAATGCTAACTCTCAATAGCATCAGTCAAGTTGTGAATGACCGCAACAAGCTTTTTGAGAAAGCTGGGGCATGCAATATAAAGGAGTATAATCAGATGTACATCAACCGTAGATTGTGGTTCGTTGACGGACATGAGTATTTGCCTTACATAGTTGTGGTAATTAATGAGTTTAGTGACCTCATTATGACTTATGGAAAGGAGGCAGAAGACCTTATAGTTAGTCTTGCCAAGGAAGCCTGTACTGTGGGCATTCATATGGTTATAACTACTCGTCGCCCCTCTAAGAGTGTTGTTACTGATGCTGTTAAGGATAGTATTCCTGAACGCATAGCTTTCAGAATGGTCTTAAAAAGTGAATCTCAAATCATTCTTGGACATCCAGATGCCAATCGTCTTGCAGGAAGAGGAGATATGTTTTGCATCCAAAATAATGAACTTGTACGGGTGCAATGTGCGTTCGTTGATACTACTGAGATCGAGCGCATCAACGAGTATATCTGCGAACAGCCTGGTCCTATCGAACCAATGGAGTTGCCAGAACCAGCCAATGATGAAGGAAGTACAGGTGGAAACGGCAGCATTAGTGCTGGCGATCTGGATCCATTCTTCGAAGAGGCAGCCCACGCGATTGTTCTTTCACAGCAGGGCTCTACTAGCATGATCCAGCGCAGGTTCTGTATAGGCTACAACCGTGCAGGACGACTGATGGACCAGTTGGAGATGGAGGGTATCGTGGGACCAGCGCAAGGTAGCAAGCCACGTGAGGTGTATGTGAAAAGTATAGATGAATTAAATTTAAAATTAGCTAAACTTGCAAAGCACCCCCATAGTACCATTCACCAAACAGCTCCTATAGATGAGTTGTTGTCAGTCCAAAAATGTTCATCGGAAAATCAAATAAAAGAAGAAGATATACAAAAGAAAGGCTTTGGTGAAAAATCACAAGGAAAAGAGGCTTTGGAAGTCTTAAATTCTATGGATACTTTAAATTCTTTAATCGGATTAGCTTCCGTAAAGGAAGAATTATCCTCTATGGCCAATTTTATAAAACTGAACAGAAAAAGAACAGAACAAGGGCTTCCTGCAACTCAAATTGCATATCATTGTGTGTTTACAGGAAATCCTGGTACAGGAAAAACAACTGTAGCAAGATTATTAGCAGGAATATTTAAAGAATTAGGAGTATTGAAAAAGGGCCATCTTGTAGAAACTGATAGGGCTGGGTTAGTGGCTGAATATATAGGCCAAACAGCAGTAAAAACGAACAAGATTATAGACACCGCACTTGATGGAGTTTTGTTTATTGACGAAGCATATACTTTGGCTCAAGGTGGAAATCAAGATTATGGACACGAGGCTATTGCTACTTTGCTTAAACGCATGGAAGACAATAGAGATAGACTAATTGTAGTTCTTGCCGGGTATGGTTCTGAAATGAAAACGTTTATTGAATCTAACCCTGGGCTAAGGTCTCGTTTTAGCAGATACATCAATTTCCCAGATTACACTCCAAATGAATTATTGGAAATATTTCTGAGATATCTTGATAAGCAACAATACGTATTGTCAGAATCTGCATTGACTCAAACAGCTAATTTCCTAAAAACGGAAGTTGGTAAAGGTAAGAACGATTTTGGAAATGCTCGTTTTGTAAGAAACCTCTTTGAGAAGGTTATAACACAACAGGCAAATCGTTTGGCTAATATTGAAAGCTGCGATAAAGATATGCTTAAACGCATAGAGGAAGAAGATATTATAAAAAGTATACAACGAATATAATCTTATTAAACGGAAAATCATGAACGGAGAGAAATTTAGAAATACATTCATCTCTATCAAGGGAATTTTAGGCTTGATAGAAGCTAAGGACGTCGCCATCCCTGAAATACAACGTCCGTTTGTTTGGAAGAACAGTCAGGTGCGTGACCTAATAGATTCGCTCTACAAGGGCTATCCTACAGGGTACATTATCCTTTGGAAGAATCCTAATGTAAAGCTAAAGGACGGTACTATATCTTCTGGCAAGAAAGTAATTATAGATGGTCAACAACGCATTACTGCATTGATGACTGCCGTGGCGGCACAAAAGGTTTTTAATAATGAGTTCAAAGAGTGCCGTGTAAAGATAGCTTTTAATCCGTTTGCTGCACTTGACTATGCTAATGGTAACAGTGAAGCGGAAATTTTCGCAGTGCAAACACCAGCTCACTTAAAAAGCAAGTATTGGATTCCTGATATTTCTGAAATATTCAGTACTTCGTTTTCATCGTGGACTTTTATTCCAAAATATATTGAGCAGAATCCCAACATGACAGGCGAGGACTTACAGGGAGTTCTGAACACCTTGAAAGGGATAGAGGCCATTCAGATGGGAGTGATAGAACTGTCAGAGAATCTTGATATAGACGTGGTGACTGACATCTTCATCCGCATCAACTCCAAAGGCTCAGCTCTCAGCCAAGGCGACTTTGTGATGTCAAAGATGGCTGCAGATGAGGCGCACAAGGGTAATACCTTGCGCAAAATCATTGATTATTTCAGTCATTTATCAGTTGTACCCACCTATTATAACTATATCAAGGAACATGATACAGAGTTTGCTGGAAGTGGCTATTTGGAAAAACTTGCTTGGCTTTCTACAGATACAGAGACAGTATATGATCCGACTTGTGATGATGTTATACGTGTCGCTTTCATGCATAAATTGAAGCGAGCCAAGTTGGCTGAACTTGTGCAGTTGCTCACGGGACGTGACTTTGAAACCCGAGATTTCAAAGAGGAGATTGTGGATGATACGTTCAAGCAAATGTATGAAGGTGTACTTAATGTTATCAGTCAGCACAACTTCACGCAGTTCATGCTAGCCATCAAGTCGGCTGGTTTTATATCAAGCAAGATGGTCACTTCAAATATGGCCCTTGATTTTGCCTATACCATACACCTGTTGCTCCAAAAGTCAGATGTGCCTGTTGCTGAACGAAAACGCATTGTTCAGAAATGGTATGTGTTGTCTGCTCTAACCGGAAGATACAGCACTTCACCAGAGTCTGCTTTTGCAAGGGATTTGCGTCAGATAAGTGAGCGAGGAGTACCGACAATGCTTAAGGCTATGGAAGATGCCATCCTGTCTGAAAACTTTTGGACGGTGGCTTTGCCCCAAAATTTGAACTCCACGTCTACGACCAATCCTACTTATCTTGTGTATTTAGCTGCTCAGGTTTATTTCAACGACATTTCTTTATTGTCTTCCAATATAACAGTGCGTGAGTTGATAAGCCTTGGTGGGGACGTACACCACATATTCCCCAAGAAGTATCTTATCAAGAACAATTACAGTAAGAACTTCTACAATCAGGAAGCCAACTATGCTTACCTTGACAGGCCTGTAAATGAATCGATAGGAATGCGTGCCCAAAAAGACTATTTTTCTTTGGCGTTGAAACAGTGCGAAACCAAGCAAGCAGAATGTGGGTCTATTATTGATGCTGATTTCCTTAAAGTAAATCTTGCAGCAAACTGTATTCCCGAAAATATTTGCGACTTAGACTGTGATTTGTATCCAGAGTTCCTTGAGCAGCGTCGCTTACTAATGGCACAGAAGATACGCAGCTATTACGAAAGTTTGTAATTGGCAAATCCGATAGGTAAAATCGGCACAGAGTAGAAGTTTAAACGACGAACTCAATTACTTAGTACCGATTTGTTAGTTTATGACATATGAAGTTGTTGGTCAGAGATATGTTTCCGATGAGGTAGGCTTGCGTTATCCAACTGAATTGCTAATATTATCGGTCATATCAAAGATTCTGAAAATATTATTTGTTTTTCTAACCATTTCGTTGTCATTTTCTTAGTTATCCTAAAATCCGCAAGCAATCTCAATGGCAATCTCAATGGCAGTAAAGAGCTTGAA
>ENA-ORTJ01001459-ORTJ01001459.1-human-gut-metagenome-genome-assembly--contig:-NODE-1459-length-15549-cov-54.714986_pt1 | contig 15549 bp, 14 predicted proteins | sample MGYA00242069_ERZ509187 | MGnify/ENA primary metagenome ERZ509187 (study PRJEB26280, sample SAMEA2338779) | human gut metagenome | biome: human gut; feature: human-associated habitat; material: faeces... | reverse complement strand
GATGGCTATGCTATTCAGTTGGCTCAGAAGGTGTCATTTCCGCCATCAGTCGTCCCATGTGCAAATCAATCATGGACAGGTTGCTGCGGAAAATCTTATCGGCCACGTCACTGTACTTCAGCGTGCCTCCCAAACGCTCTATCATCAACATGCGGGATATGACATCATCCTCCTCACCTTCCGCATTGATTTTGTTGACGGTCGGAGTAGCAAACTTCACACCTGTCTGCTCAAACTTGAAATTGGCGGTTCTTCCCCCGTCAAGCAACGGAATCATCATTCCCAGACGGGAACGGACACAAAATCCGGTGAGCGGAGCATCTACCGAGTAAAAAGCCACGCTGAAATCCGTGCGGTCGTCCGTCTTGGCTTCCAAATCAAAAATGGCTACCTCATCCAGAAACTCCTCTACGCCATCGGGAGATGTGACATCATCCTCCCGGCTCTGACGAATCGCTGCATAGATAAGCTCTGCCACCGTAGCAAAGTCTTCACGAGGAATCCGCTTGTCTATATTCTCCCCTTTCAGGTGTACGGTATCTTTTTCCAAAATATACTGACGCGTACCGTCGTGTTCTTCCCGCTGAACCATTGCCACCGGAAGACGGAGTGCTTCGTTCTTCTTCACATCAGGAGTACCACCGTACACGTAACCGTCGGCCAGCAGCCGGAAAAACGCATACAGTTCTCCCCATTCTCTTTTCGTCGCTTCAAATGCCATAATCTGTCTATTTTTTAATTGCAAAGGTAGTAAAAGAAGCGTTAACAAAAACCTTTCTGGCAAATGCAAATTATAATAGATGTTATAAAACAGATTTTAAGCATCATTTTACTTGCAGAGAAACAGAAAATGCGTACCTTTGCAGTGTGTTTTTCATAGTATTAGATTTAAGGTTAACAAAGGTTGGAGTTCAGCGGAACTCCTTTTTTTATGCCCTTATGCGAAATGCTTCCTTTCTCCTCTCTCCAAAGACTTGAAAACCCGCCAATCTAAATAGAAATAAGCAAAGATATTCTTTAGGTTTCGCGTACGTGAACCGTACGTTTCTCACGGCGGAAACATACGGTTTCCGTAAGGAAAACGTAAGGTTCCGGCAAGAGAGACATAGATACTGATAAAAGATTTGACCATAAATGTCCTGAGGATTTACAATTCACTCTGCGCGTAGTGTTTTCTTTCTCATTTCCTCATAAAATTCATCTCAAAATACACTTGTAGAGATTCCCCGTTTAGGCTTCTTACATAAACCAACTGATAAACAGAGATATATGCACACCACTTGCGTGCAGGGCTGTAGAGACCGTTTTTTCGCATACATGAGATTTTTCTTTCTATATTTGCAATACAGAAACTACTATCAAAAAAAGTAGACAAACACACTTTGCAAATAAAAAGAAAACAAGTATCGTATGCACACAATTGGAAAAGCACTCCTGCTATTATGCAGCCTCACATCTGCCGGTGAAATAGTCGCACAGACCGTCAGTGGAAAATTAATCGACGAAAACAAACAACCTCTTCCTTACGCCAACGTAGTCCTTCTGTCACTCCCCGACTCAACCTTCGTTACGGGAACTATCACAGCTGAAGACGGCACGTTCAGTCTGAATACCACCGCACCGAATCAGCTTGTACGTATTTCTTCCATCGGATATAACACCGTGTACAAACCCGTCCAACCTACCAACTTAGGGATAATACAGCTGACATCAGACACACAACAGTTAGGAGAAGTCGTGGTAAAGGCCGATTTGCCAAAGACACGTGTAAAAGGGGATGCCATGGTGACTACCGTAGCAGGTAGTATCCTTGAAAACGCAGGAACAGGAAATGACCTGTTAAACAAGATACCCGGCGTATCGGCTAATGAAGGGGATATTAAAGTATTTGGTGCCGGAACTCCTGAAATATATATCAACGGACGTAAAGTACGGGACAAATCCGAACTCGACCAACTTGCATCCGACAACATCAAGAGCGTGGAGGTGGTGAACAATCCCGGCTCACGCTATGATGCGACGGTCAATGCGGTTATCCGTATTCAGACTAAAAAACCACAGGGTGAAGGATTCGGTTTCAACAACCGTTTTTATACAGGTTACGGCTACGGATGGAATGTGCTGGACCAGTACAACTTCAATTACCGAAAAGGAGGCTTTGACCTTTCGGGTATGCTGTATGGTAAGAAAGGATACACGGAAGACCGCAAGACCATCACACAGAAAACGCTGTTGGATAAGACATGGATACAGGATTCATATCTCTGCACACAATATGACATGAAGGATATTTCGACCATGCTGTCGCTGAACTATCAGTTTAACGAGAATCACTCTCTGGGTGCACGCTATGATTATGACCGGACCCCTGAACGTCATGAAACGGTAGATCCGATGAATACCCTGGTGTATCAGGATGATGCTCTTTATGAGGAGAGTCACACTACGGGCTGGAGAAATACACAGGAAACCAGACATACTCTCAATGCCTATTATAACGGACGTGTAGGAGACTGGACTATCGACTTCAATGCGGACGGTTTCTGGTCGGATACGAAGAATCCACAGGAGATGCTGGAGCAGTTCACACCAGCGGGAGGTTCCTTAGAGAAACAGACTGTCACCACCAAAAATCTGACAGACAATACACTTTATGCGACCAAACTGGTATTCGGACATCCCCTATGGGGAGGGAACCTCTCTTTTGGCGGGGAATACACCTATACGAACCGGGATAATTCGTACATGAATGTGGAAGGAATTCTGGACGACAATAACAACAACATCAAGGAAAACTCTACTTCTGCTTTTCTGGAATATGCCCGCAGCTTCGGCAAGCTACAGGCACAGTTAGGTGTACGGTATGAGCATCTCTCTTCCGACTATTACGAGGATGGCAAATATATGGACGAGCAAAGCAGGACATACGACAATGTATTCCCGTCCGTATCCTTGAATCTTCCTATTGGTAAAGTACAGACCCAATTGACCTATACCGGCAGTATCTACCGTCCTTCATACTGGATGCTGAGAAGTGACATCATGTACGGTAACCGATATACCTACGAAGGAGGTAACCCGCTGCTGAGACCATCACTGATAAACCGTCTTACGCTGAATGTGTCGTACAAGTGGATATACCTCAATTCACGATACATACACGGAGAAGATGCCATTACACAGTTAAGCAGGGCATATTCGGAAGATGATCCGACCGTTTCGTTATATTCTTTCTACAACATGTATAACAGTGACAAGTTATATACCACTCTTACATTGTCTCCCACCATCGGATTATGGTCTCCCCAGTTCAATTTCCTTCTGCTCCAGCAATGGTATAAAGTGGAAACATCCAATGGAACAGAAAATTTCAACAATCCGATATTGAACTTCGCCTGGAACAATAATTTCAAGCTGCCACTTGGTATCAGTCTCGATGTAGATTTAGGTTTTGATACTCCGGGTGACAACGAAAATACAAAGGTCGAAGAATGGTGCTGGTTTGCCAACATCAGTCTTTACAAGAGTTTCCTTAAAGACCGTCTTTCGGTTCAGCTGAAAGCCTATGATCTTTTCAACTCATATCAGGCAAAATCAACCATTTACAGTGGTAACCGTCTGATGACAGGAAAAATGGAAGCCCGCAGAAATATTGGCATCACTTTACGCTATAAGTTCAATGCTGCCAAGAGCAAATACAAGGGAACAGGAGCAGGCGACAGCCAGAAGAAGCGTATGTAAGTTTTATATCAGTTCCAGGAATGAATGTCATAAAAGGTACGACTGAAGAATATAATGTTTTATAACCTGAACGCCCTATTGGAAACCAATTTTTAAACAGAATACACAATGAAAAGACTGAAAGGATACCTACTGATTTTACTTTTGAATTTAATCTGCTTTACAAGCCTGTCGGCACAAACCGATGCCGAACGGAAGTTTCTGGCCTCCACCGACTCGCTGAACACACTGCTCTCTGATGCATATACTGGAAAGGACTATCCGGCTGCCGAAGCCCTCTGCCAGAAGATTATCGACTTATACGACGCACACGCGACGCAACTGGCCGAAGGCTATGCTTACTTCAAATACTCCAGCTACTATAACATGGCCAGCGTCCAGGCAATACAAGGAAAAAAACAAGAAGCCGCCAACAACCTGCTCAAAGCACTGGACAGCGGAATGATTGAAGTAAGCTACAACAAGATAACCAACGACGAAGACCTGAAAGGCATTCTGGACGCACCTGAACTACAATCCGCCCTGAAGCGTCTGAAAGAAACCACCGATTATCTCTATATCCTGCAAAATGCGCCGGAATACACCCGTACGCAGTCAGTCGACAGCCTGCCCCAGATTGTCTATGCGCAGGCCGACGAACCCGGCCTGAAACGTGTCCGTGATTATTTCCAGCTGGACAGCGTAGCCGTAGCGGGCGACGAATTGGCTACCATCAAACGTATCCTGACTTATATTCACGACAAGATACGTCACGACGGGCAGAACGGCAATCCGAAGGGTGGAAATAACTCTATCAATTTTGCTGAAGCCTGCAAGGACGGCAGCCGGGGCTTGAACTGCCGCGGGTTGGCTACGCTACTGAACGAGTGCTACCTGTCGATGGGCATTCCGTCGCGCGTCATTACCTGTATGCCGAAGACGTATATCAACGACTGCCACGTCATCAACGCCGTCTATTCGTCCACTCTCGGCAAATGGCTCTGGATAGACCCTACGAACAATGCTTGGGTGACGGACGAGCTGGGCAACCTGCTGAGCGTACAGGAAGTGCGTGCACGCCTCAGGAGCGGGCAACCAGTCCGGGTGAACGAAGAAGCCAACTGGAATAATGAAAAGAAGACCACGACGGAAGACTATCTGTACGAATACATGGCCAAAAATCTGTTCTACCTGGAAAGCTGGACACGCTATGGGTTCAACACAGAAAGCGACCGGGAGAACCTCATCAACTACATCTTCCTGCAACCTACTGGCTGCGACAGCGAGGAACGGAACCCGAGGAACTATTCCGTCAACGACGACCGATACTTCTGGCAGGCTCCTCAGCAAGCGAAAACTGATTGATGAGAATGCAGAGGGAAAGACCACGAATAATGTAGACCGTGAAACCGGTATAACCATATAAACTTGTACAATCATTATAAAAATCACACTCTAATTACATTTTAAAGGACAGCCTCGCAAGAAGTTGTCCTTTATTTGTTATTCTGAGAACTGCATGTATAGAAAAACAGACTATCGAAAAAGTCTTTCTTCAAGAACTTATCAGCTCTTAAAACATAAAAAACACAAATTGTAGAGATACATGATTCCGATGTTATATTTAAAAGACAATGAATCAGACATATACAGATTTTATCAAGAACAAACCTGTAGAGACCGTTTTTCGCATACATGCAATTCTTCTTTCTATATTTGCAATACAGAAACTACTATCAAAAAAAGTAGACAAACACACTTTGCAAATAATAAGCATACAATTCTTCTTTCTATATTTGCAATACAGAAACTACTATCAAAAAAAGTAGACAAACACACTTTGCAAATAATAAGAAAACAAGTATCGTATGCACACAATTGGAAAAGCGCTCCTGCTATTATGCAGCCTCACATCTGCCGGTGAAATTGCCGCACAGACCGTCAGTGGAAAATTAATCGACGAAAACAAACAACCTCTTCCTTATGCCAACGTAGTCCTTCTGGCACTCCCCGACTCGACCTTCGTCACGGGAACCGTCACAGCTGAAGACGGCACGTTCAGCCTGAATACCACCACACCGAATCAGCTTGTACGTATTTCTTCAATCGGATACAACACTGTATACAAACCCATCCAACCTGCCAACTTAGGGGTAATACAGCTGACATCAGACACACAACAGTTAGGAGAAGTCGTGGTAAAGGCCGATTTGCCCAAGATGCAGCTCAAAGGTGATGCCATGATTACCACTGTTACGGGTAGTGTACTCGAAAAGGCTGGAACAGGTGAAGATTTATTGAACAAGATTCCGGGCGTTTCTGCGGAAGATGAAGAAGTAAACGTATTTGGCTCGGGCACTGCCGAGATTTACATCAACGGACGCAAGGTACGCGACAATTCGGAAATTGACCAGTTATCGTCCGAACAAATCAAGCGCGTGGAGGTTGTGAAGAATCCCGGAGCAAGATACGATGCTTCCGTGAAAGCCGTCATTCGCATCATTACAAAGAAAGCAGCAGGCGAAGGATTCGGATTTAATAACCGTTTTGTAACCCGCCACCGAAGAACGTATGGCTGGACTACTTTCGACCAGTTTAATTTCAATTACCGGAAAGGAGGTTTCGACCTGTCGGGAACATTGTTCGGAGGCAGATTCCGCAACGGGAATAACCAGCAGATTGGCATGAAGACTTATCTCGACAAACTGTGGGAACAGAAAATGGATGCTTCTTACGGAAAGAACTCCAATAGTAATGTCCAAGGCATCCTTTCACTAAACTACCAGTTCAATGAGAAACACTCCATGGGTGTACGCTACGATATGGACAAATACTTCAACTCTTCAGGCGACTGGCGTTACACAGCCAATATCTATGCTGACCAAGAACTGTACGAAAACAATGCAAGTACAATGATTGGTGAAGACCCTTCTACAAGACACAGCCTGAACTATTACTATAACGGACAGATAGGCGACTGGAACATTGATTTCAATGCCGACGGTTTGTGGAACGTAAAAGAAGAAAGCCAGCACACAAGAGAAATCACCAATGGAGAAACGGAGAACAATGTCAATACCTTCAACAAAAACAACGGAACACTGTATGCCACAAAACTGATTGTGTCGTATCCTTTATGGAAAGGTAATCTGTCATTCGGCGGTGAGTATTCGCATACTAGCAGAACAAACCTCTATCACAACCAAGAAGGCATCCTCGACAATGATGACAGTAAAATAAAAGAAGGTTCCACTGCGGCTTTCATGGACTACTCACACTCGTTCGGCAAGGTAGATGTGCAAGCCGGAGTGAGATACGAGAACGTGAAGTTCGACTACTATGAGCAAGGAAAACACATCGACGAACAAAGCCGCACGTTCAACAATGTATTTCCTTCTGTCAACATAAACTTTCCCATAGGAAAAACACAAATTCAGCTGAGCTATAGCGGTGGTATCACGCGTCCTTCATACGATATGTTGAGAGGAAACATATATTACGGCAACAGATATACCTACCAAACGGGAAATCCATTTCTCAAACCTATCATCAATCAGGACCTTATATTTTCCGCATCCTATAAATGGGTGAATTTCAGCTTTACTTATAACCGTACGAAAGACGATATTATTCAGGTTTGCGAACCTTATTCGGAAGCTGATCCTACCATATCCTTGCTAAAAACCGTCAATACGGAACCCTACAACAATATCATATCAGCTATCACCTTATCGCCTACTATCAGCTGGTGGAGTCCGCAGCTTACCGCACAGGTCTTTAAGCAGTGGCTTCATGCAGAAGGACCGGACGGCAAACTCACACTGAGTAAACCAAGGACAATCATTGTGTGGCGTAACAGTTTCACTCTTCCGGCAGGATTCCTATTTGATGTAGATGGCACTTATTACACCAAAGGACATTCACAGAACATGTACATGGGTATTAACTCTCTGGATGTGTCTATGGGGCTCTATAAGAGTTTCTTCAAAGAAAGATTGAGTTTCCAACTTCAAGTCACCAATCTGTTGGAAAAAGATGATGTGGACTGCACTATTTATAGCGGCATCAAAACCACTACAGATTATATCACCAATTTCAGAAGAATCTCACTGACCATGCGCTACAAGTTCAACGCTACCAAGAGTAAGTACAAGGGTACCGGAGCCGGAGAAAGCCAGAAAAACCGTATGTAACAAGAAATCGTTATATTTGTAGGACGAAAAAGTGATATCACCTTATCAACAGCCACATGAAACACAAAATAAAACCCATTCTCTATATAGCAGGCATCTTGCTGCTGTTTGCTACTTGCACAAGGCAACCGCACGCAAGTGCTCTGCTACAACAAACGGACTCTTTGCTGCATCATCACCAACCAGATTCTGCCTTGCAACTTCTGTTTAATATCAAGGATGAAACGTCTCTTCCGGAAGCAGAACGGATGAAACTGGTATGGAACAAGGCGATGGCCCACTACCAGCTGGAAATGTCTTTGTTAGAAGATTCCCTGCTCTATCAGGCTATTGCCTACTACCGCCAACAGCCAACAGATACCGCACGACTACTGGATACATACCTGCTCGAAGGCATGTACCTGAGGTGGAAAGAAGCAAACGATGAGGCCATCACAGTGTTCGACAAAGGCATTGCCCTGGCCATCTCCCGAAAAGACACCACCAACATGTTAGTGCTGCAGCGCAAGAAACTGGAAGTGCTATACAAGCAAAGCCGTTTCTTAGAATGTAAAGCGATGATTGAAGACATGCTTCGCATTGCCCACAAGCTACCGGTGAAGGAGCATTACCAGATGGTATATTCACTGGCCCTCGTATCGCAGTTGGGAGGAGATACATCGAACATTGATTGTCCGGAGAAAGGGTTTCAACTGGCATTAGAAGCCGGTGATACCTTGTTCGCCCATCATATTCTGCGAAACCATGGCTGTATGCTGGTAGGAGCACACAGATACAGGGAAGCCATCGCCCAATTCCAACGGCTTATCCGTCTCAACCCAGATTTTCTGCCGTATGCTGTCCAGTTAAGCCTGGCAGAGATTTATATAAACTTAGGAAAGAATGATTCGGCGTTCTATTATTTGGATAAAGCTGCCCAAAGCATGGACAAAGAGCAAAAGCAGAAAAAAGACCAAATCATGTTATCATTCAAATCCTTATATTATCAGATGCAGTCCGCATTAAATGAAAGAATGGGCCTTCCATATAGCGGACAGGTATTCAGACGGTATTGCGACTCCATCACAGAAGACCTCAAAGACAAGCACAACACGGCATTGCAACAGCAGGAAACCAGAGCCCAGCTGCAACAACGAAACTACGAACTCATCATCAACCGCCAGCAAATGGAACTCCGCATTGCGGTAATTGTATCCTTGCTGTTAGGAGTGATTCTGGCACTTATCGTCCTCTACCAGCAGAACCTGAAGAAGAAGGAACGCACCATTCACCGCCTTTCCAGCGAACTGCAAAAATACAGTAAGCAGTTAAAGGACAACGAGGTATTAATGGCACAAAACAATGAAAGTATCCAGGAACTGCAAATGCAACTCTCTACCCAGAAAGCCAGTGAACAGGAAGCACAATTGTCGCTCATCAAGCAACTGGAAGAACAGAACCGGCAACTGAATCTTGCCAACCAAAATCTGCAACACCAAATTGAAGCGCACTGGAAACAATTGAAAAGCGCACCGCTCAAAACTCCACATCTTCAGGAACTCACCACCGAAATGCTGCGACTCAAAGAAAGAGAAGAGGCACTGACCGGACAACTGATTTCTACCCATCCGTTAGTGGCTGAACTTCGGAGCAAACCGCGCTTTCTGCAACCCGAGGATTTTGTCCGGATTGCTACCTTGGTCAACGAAATCTATCCACATTTTACCGAACGGCTTACGGATACTTTCCCCAACCTGACCGAACTGGACCAGCAGCTCTGCATCCTCATCAAATTAGGCTTCAGTGTGTCGCAAATAGCTGTATTCATGGCGGTATCCCCCAGCTCCGTATCGCAGCAAAAATCAAGGATGAAGAAACGCATCCTGCAACAAAAAACGGATAGCTTTACCGAAGGAGAAACGCTGGATTTATGGCTTCACAGATTCTAAAAAAGGCCCTCTGTATATATACACACAAAAAGAAAACAACATAAAACACTAACTTTCAGTAATTTACAAAACAAAGGCTGTATATATGGATTTATTTTAAAGTAAATAAGAATGCGCTAACTTTGCCAAAAGTATAATTATAGCGTGAAAAAATAAACCCCAGAGAAAAGATGAATCGTTTGAAAAAGACATACGAAAAACGAAATGCGACCCAGCCAAAAATGAATCACAAAAGCCATATCCAGCACATTCAGACGCTGACCAATGAAATGGAACAATTGAGGGAAAGGGAACACAGACTGGCCGAACGACTCATCTCTGAACAGCCGCTCATTAACGAATTGCGCCACAGCCCGCGCTTCATTAAAGAAACAGACAAAAGTTGCCTGGCTGCTTTGGTAGACGACGTGTACAATAACTTTACTTCACGCCTCACCACCCGTTTCCCGAATCTGACGGAAATGGATATCCAATATTGTATTCTTATCAAACTTCATTTTACGGTATCGCAAATTGCCGTACTTTCGGCCATCTCTCCTACTTCAGTCTACCAGCAGAAATCGCGGATGAAGAAACGCATCCAGACACTGGAGCCCGAGCTCTTCACGGATGGAGAAACACTGGACGAGTGGCTGAACGAATGGTAAAAGGAGGTTTTTCACGCTATATTCCCTCCTTCTGAAAGATTTGTGTTATCTTTGAGCAGATAAAATCCGTAATCTTTCATACCGTTTATTATTATGATACAACAAACTACTTTCACACTTCGGGCACGCGCGCGTGGCTTTCACCTTGTGACCGACGAGGTTCTCAGTCACCTGCCTGCCTTACCCAAGACCGGACTACTCAATCTTTTTATCCAGCATACCAGCGCCGGACTGTCGGTCAACGAAAACTGCGACCCTGATGTACGCAGCGATATGGAAAAGATATTCAATAACCTGGTGCGCGAACGCGAGTCCTGGTACGACCATACCTTGGAAGGCTGGGACGACATGCCTGCCCATGCCAAATCCTCACTGGTGGGCGCCAGCTTGTCTATCCCCATCACCGACGGACGACTGAACTTAGGCACCTGGCAGGGAATCTATCTCTGTGAATTCCGCAACCACGGAGGAGGACGGCGCATCGTGGCTACCATCCTCGGAGAATAACTCAGGGAACAGGCTGTGGCGTAGAGAAGCTGAGACTGTCAGCGAAACATTTTCCAGCTTCTCCGGTCAACACCACACGCGACAAGTCGACTCCTTCTGCAGCTGCTTCCGAAATTACTCCCTTGGCCGCCATTCTGCGGGCTACCAGCCGGAAGTGTCCCTCCTGATTTTCTTTCAACCGTCCATTAGCTTCGAATGAACTGCGATAATGCTTCGGCTTCGGAATAATGGAAGCCAAGTAAATACATTCTTCCAGCGTCAGTTGCGACGGACGCTTGCCAAAATAAAACTCTGATGCCTCTAACAGCCCATACACTCCCGGTCCCCATTCGGCGATATTGAGATACACCTCAAACATACGTTCCTTTGAGGTAAGCCGGTTCTGTTCTATCAGCCAGACAATCAATGCTTCCTCCAGTTTACGCGCGATATTTTTCCGACGATTCAGAAACACATTCTTGACCAGCTGCATGGAAATTGTACTTCCTCCGCGCGCAAAGCGACGTTCTTTCAAATCGTAAACCATCGCTTCACGAATGGCGTCGGGAAGGAATCCCTGATGATAAAAGAATCCTCCGTCCTCGCTCTGCAATACGGCCATGCGCATCAGCTGAGGCACACTGTCAAGAGGAAGGAAATGATTCCACGACGGCCCCACCGGAAAAGTACGTACAGGCATTTCATTCTCGTAAGCCGTATACTCAAACTCTTCAGACATCTTACCAAGATTGGTTGTTCCGTAACCCAGTATCTGGAAATGCTGCGGACGCAGGTCGGAATAAAACTTCAGGCTGTCAGGACGAGCCAAATCGGCATCCAGTTCGAAATCGTATGCCAATTCTCCTTCCACACGAATCCCTTCCAGGTTCTCGAAAAGTCCATGCGGAAGGGAGTTGAAAAGCTCCTTAGCCGGAAACAGGGGTTGATGTATGGAAGCCATAAGGTGGCTGGGCGGTTCTACCCGCAGGTAGGGATGAAACTGCAAGTCATTGAAACGTATCGTACTGCAACTGTCCAGTTCCAGGGCATGCGGTTCCACATTCAACTGAAAATCCAGCTTCCCATGATTCAGGTTAATACGCTCCGGCGACAAGCGATGATGGAAGACTTTCAGTCCGTCTACCTCCGTCTGACCAAGCAACACCATTTTCTCATCTTCCTCCTGCTGCGTGAAACTTAACCACAACCGTTCGAAGGCCACTTCCGCTCCCAAACGGCGGCGAATGTAAGGCACAGTCAGTTCAGGTGCCTGAATGCAGACCGACACACGGCGCTCACCGGAATTGATTTCTCCCTCCGTTTCCCAATGCTGTGTATGTCCTTCTTCTACAAAAGTAAGCTGGCTACGGAACCGGTGATTCTCAATATTGAATTCCGGTACATACAGGCTGACGGAATCGCTGTCCTTCCGTTCGCGCACATGCAGACGGGTGAGACGCCCCTCAGAAGGCAACAAACGGAACACTCCATTCAGCAAGGTTTGCACACGCTTGTCATATCCCGCCTTTTCGGGAGCCCGTTCCGTTTCTTTTTCACCATTCGATCTGCTTCGGAACAAGAAATCATAATTAGCCTGCTGGTTCTCTTTAACAAAATCCACCGTCAATCCGTCCAACGCCACATCCATCACCTCCACATTTCCTTTCAGCAATTGCCAGAAGCCTAAATTAAACGTGGCCGACCGAAGTGTCAATAATGTATCCCTCTCCTCGGGAACAACTGACAGCCCGTTCAGGAAAAGACATCCGGTTCCCTCAAAGCGCAACTCATCGTAATGCACTTCCAGTCCGTACCGCTCCTCCACTTGAGTAATCTTTCTTTCTGCCATCCGGTTCAAGATACGGTTACGGAAAATCCATAGTCCACCGGCCAGTAACAGCAATAACAGCAGCAAGCCTGCACCTGTATAAATCAATATTCGTTTCATAACGTCCTTATTCCATGCTGCAAAGGTAAAAAATATTCAGCTAAAATATCATAGATTTTTCGCCCGCATAGTCCACAAATTCGCACAAATAGTTTCAAAATCACAACAATCACAAACAATTTGAACTTATTTGAATTTGTTTTGAAACAAAAATACAATTACTTTTGAGAAAAATGAAAAACAACAAAAACGTTTGCAGTTGGAAATAAAAAAATCAAAAAGCGAACACATTCCTTTCTACAAGGAATATTCCCTGCGTTCGCATATTTTATCACTCGCATCAGGGGAATAGGCGTATAAAATGAAAAACACTATGAAACAACTTCTCAAACTATTCAGTATTGTATTTTGTGCCATGGCTCTGTATGCCTGCGGAAGTGACGATGAACCAGGCAAAAGCGCATTGCAAGACCAGTTTATTGATGTAGACAACAGTGAATACACAGAAGGAAGTATGCCTGTAGGAGACACTCCCATGCTTCAAACTGCTACTTTTGATAAAGCAGCTCTTCCTGGAGGAACATCCTATCTTACATTAAATTCCTATGAAGAATTAGACTATGTAAATATCGGTGTAGAAGGAGAATCCGGATACCTTAAAGTAAAGTTAGATGCACCAGCAAACGTACAAGGACGTGCCACCACAAATAATGGAATCTACACCTATACTGTGCTTGTATTATTAAGCCAGAATCTGAATAGCAGCTTCACGCTTGTATTTACCACAGTAAACAAACAAGGTGAAGTTTCCTCTCAATTTACAAGTGAAACCAACTACATAGAAGCCGGTACAGGCGATTTACAAGTCAACCTGCGTTTCAGTAATGAAAAAGACGTGGATTTGTATGTCGTAGAACCCAACGGAAATGTCATTTATTACGGTCAGCCTTTCCCCTATTATTCAAAAGAATACGAAATTATCAATGACTGGCTGGAAAGTGATGATTATGAAAATGAACCAGATGTTGAATGGGGAAAAATCGGATTGGATATTGACTCCAATGCAGGCTGCGACATTGACTGGAAAAACAGTGAAAACATTTTCTTCAAAACAGATTGCATGCAAAAAGGAACATATCAGGTATGGGTAAATATGTTTGCAAACTGTGACCCCTCTATTGCCACAAACTATACCGTCAGAGTTACTTACAAAGGTATAGCAGTTACTCCTAAATCAGGAAGTAACCCGACATCTGGAGTATTTCCTATAGGAACGCCCGACAACGAAATTGACGATGAACTGATAGGAGCTACCAAAATAATGGAATTCACCATCAATGAAGGTATCGAACCGGGAAGAAGTGCGGCAGTAACAGCCAAGAAACATTTGATAAAAAAAGAATTCAACATGCTATTTGCGAACTAACACTTTGCCTTTTATAAAGGACAACCTATAGATCTCTCTTTACTAATTTCATTCCGTACGTTCCGGTGACAAATTCTTCACTCAATACAGGTCGCCGGAGCAGTACGGAATGTTTTTATCTACAAGAATCGGGTACTGTTTCATGGATATTCCAAAAGAAATCGTATCTTTACACCATAATCATTTTTTATTAACTAAAAACTTTAGAATTATGGCTAGTAGAAGATCATTGAAAAAAACAGTCAATTATATTACAGAACTGGCAGCAGGACTCTGTCTGGTGGAATCAGCAAACGCAAATGCAGAAAAACGGGAAGCTTACAGCGAAGTATTCCTGCAGATTATCAACCTGCGTAATGACATCATCAGCCGCATCAGCCACACAGAGCCGGGCAGCGTGAAACTGTTCTACAAAAAACTGAGAGCGGACTTCAATGCTGAAGTAGACAACGTGTTCAAGAAACTGGAAGAACTGTCGAAATAACACACATGAAACAAGCTATCTGCCGGTTTATCTACCACAAACTGCTGGGCTGGAAAGCAGAAGTAAATGTACCCGATTTTAAAAAGTGCATCATCTGTGCGGCTCCGCATACCACCAACTGGGACTTGTTTATCGGAAAATTGTTTATCACAGCCATAGGGCGTGAATCGGGTTTTCTGATGAAAAAGGAATGGTTCTTCTTCCCGTTGGGAATCATATTCCGAAAAATGGGAGGTATCCCCGTACACCGCGACAAGCGTACTTCTATGGTAGACCAACTGGTGCAACGCATTGAAAAAAGTGACACATTCCATCTGGCCATTACACCAGAAGGAACACGTTCGGCTAATCCCGACTGGAAAAAGGGATTCTATTACATTGCCTTGGGGGCAAAAATTCCGATTGTATTGATTGGAATAGATTATGAAAAGAAGTGCATTACAGCAGGAAAATACCTCTTGCCCACGGGTGACATTGAAAAAGACATGAAGGAAATCAAGTTATATTTCAAGGATTTCAAAGGAAAACACCCTGAGAAATTTACCATAGGAAATATTGACTGAAATGAATAAAAAAAAACGTCCTTGCGTTCGTTACCAAACGCAAGGGCGTTTTCTTTTAAACGCAAGTGCGTTTCAACCAAAACGCTTTGACGTTTTATCTAAAATGCACTTGCGTTTTGAATGAAACGTAGGATCGTTTTTACCTAAGTTCAAAAGAGGTTGAAGTGTACTGAAAATAGTTGTCAGTTTGAAGATTAATTCCTGACAAAGTTGA
>ENA-ORTJ01001453-ORTJ01001453.1-human-gut-metagenome-genome-assembly--contig:-NODE-1453-length-15617-cov-4.278692_pt1 | contig 15617 bp, 9 predicted proteins | sample MGYA00242069_ERZ509187 | MGnify/ENA primary metagenome ERZ509187 (study PRJEB26280, sample SAMEA2338779) | human gut metagenome | biome: human gut; feature: human-associated habitat; material: faeces... | reverse complement strand
GCCTGCCGTTAACCCGTCCCGGTCCGCCCCGGCATGTCGTCGACGCCTTCGGCTCAGTCTCATATCCGCGGATACCGTTCTGTCGGCCCGCACTCCATTCCTTCGGCGGGGTTCCCCAAGTCTGTCGAGGCGCATGCGGAGGGCTCCGCGCGCACAGCGAAATAGGGGGTGTCCCCGAAGGCCGCCCGGCTCGCCGGGACGGGGGCCATGTCTATTCCGCGCCCTCCCGGCACATCATGCCGAGGGCCCAGAGCCACCTCACGAGCTCGGCCGCGGTGGCCGCGTTGGCCTTCGCCGCGGGCATGCCGCGGGCGAGCATCTCCTCGCGCCGCCGCAGGAGCCGCTCGGACCCCTTCCTCCCGTGCATCCTTATCTCGAGGGGCACGCCCGTGTCCCTCGGCATGAGCTTCGGCTGGTGCCGTGCCGCGGCGTAGCACCATGAACCCTCAACGGCCAGCTTCCTCACGAGCGCGTTGCCCGCACCGCTGATGCCTCCGAGCCGCACGGAGTCGCCACTCGACCTCTGACTCGGCGCGAGGCCGAAATAGGCCGTGACCTGCCTTCCGGAGCGGAACCTCGTGAAGTCGCCGACCTCGGCCGAGAAGGCCGCGGCCAGCGCGAAGGCGCAGCCCTTGATCGACTGGAGGGCGGCCACCTCCGCGGCGATCGGGCTGGCATCCGCGGCGGCCCTGTACTCGGAGAGCAGGTCCGCCCGGGCCTCCGCCGCGGCCTCGACCTCGTTCCTCAGGGCGGCGAGCGTCCGAACCCCGCCGTCGTCCTCCGGCCTGACCTTGTCGAGCCACCTCAGGAAGTCGTAGGTCCAGTACTTCCTCGGGTTGCCGGCGGGCGCGGTGCCGCCGTAGACGAACCCTCGCTTTGCGAGGAAGGCGAGCAGCCGCTGCTTGGCGGTCGCCAGGCGCGCGGTCGCCCCGTCGTAGGCGCCGGCGAGGTCCCTGATGCCTTCGACCTCGGGGGAGGGGATCCATACGGGGGAGATGTCGTGGGCGAGTATCGCCTTGGCCATCCTGGCGGCGTCGTTCCTGTCGTTCTTGGAGGCCGAGTCGGCGGCCGACCTGGGGATCTTCGAGACCGCGGCGACGACGCACTCGACGCCGAGCCCGGCGAGCTCCCTTTGCGGGGCGAAGCCGAGGTAGCCGCTCTCGTAGGCCGCGAGCGACGGCCCGGGGAACCCATCCATCCACCCGGCGATCTCGCCCCAGGGGTTGCCGGGGAACCTCCTCGTCACGGCCTCGCCGGTGTCCGCGTCGAGGGCGCAGACGGTGGTTGACCTCAGGTGGACGTCCATCCCGAACGCGGTAGAATACTTTGGCATGGGAGCCTCCCAACCTCGTTGCGGCGCGGCTGCGCCTATGGCACTTCAACATCATTGTCGCAGCCCCGACCCGCGGTCACGAGCGGGGGCTCCTATCTTTTTAGTGCCCTCGGATTGGGTCATAGTGTCTGTCCGCGCCAAAACATCGACGTTGTTATGGGTAGTCATTGGGGACGTTCTTAAATGACTAGTCGAAAGGGACACTCTTGCACCAAATCTGCCGGCCCACACCGGGCTCCTCCTTTACTTTACTGAGATAAAGTGAACGTGCAGATTCGTAACCCACTCGCAACCGTTCTATGGCACGATATTGAACGAATGTATGCTATGCGCCCAAATCTTTTGGGCAGAGTGGGAGACAGTATGGTTAAGCTGTACGAGGACGGCATCTACCTGCGCGGCGGCAGCGAGATTGTGCCTGCGGCCGAGGCTGCCGAGCGCGGTATTACGCAGACGCCCGAGGATGCTAAGCGCGGCACCATCGCGTATTCGATCCTCCAGGCACACAATACGTCCGGCAATCCCGAGGCGCTCAAGATTCGCTTCGACGCCATGGCGAGCCACGACATCACCTTCGTCGGCATCATCCAGACGGCGCGCGCCTCGGGCATGGAGCAGTTCCCGCTGCCCTACGTGCTCACCAACTGCCATAACTCGCTGTGCGCCGTGGGCGGCACCATCAACGAGGATGACCACGTCTTTGGCCTTTCTGCGGCCAAGAAGTACGGCGGCATCTTCGTCCCGCCGCACATCGCTGTCATCCACTCCTTTATGCGCGAGAACTTCGCGGGCTGCGGCAAGATGATCCTGGGTTCCGACTCGCACACCCGCTACGGCGCTCTGGGCACCATGGCCGTGGGCGAGGGCGGCGGCGAGCTGGCAAAGCAGCTGCTGCGCGACACCTACGACGTTGCCTATCCCGGCGTCGTTGCCATCTACCTCACGGGCGCCCCGCGCCCCGGCGTCGGTCCGCACGACGTGGCGCTCGCCATCATCCGCGCCGTTTTTGCCAAGGGCTACGTCAAGAACAAAGTCATGGAGTTCGTGGGCCCCGGCATCGCGAGCATGACGACCGACTACCGCAACGGCGTCGACGTCATGACCACCGAGACCACCTGCCTGTCGAGCATCTGGGCCACCGACGAGGACACGCATGCGTTTTTGACCATGCACGGCCGCGGCGACGACTACCGCGAGCTCAAGCCCGCCGACGTCGCCTACTACGACGGCTGCGTCGAGGTCGACCTGTCGAGCATCAAACCCATGATCGCGCTGCCGTTCCATCCTTCTAACGGCTTTGAGATTGACGAGCTCAACGAGAACCTCGAGGACATCCTGCACGAGGTGGAGCTTGAGGCCGCCAAGATCGGCGAGGGTAAGACGCACTTTAGCCTGCTCGACAAGATCGTCGACGGCAAGCTGCACGTGCAGCAGGGCGTTATCGCCGGCTGCTCGGGCGGCAACTACGACTCCGTGGTCCAGGCTGCTCGCGTGCTCAAGGGCGCCAACACCGGCTGCGGCGAGTTCTCGCTGTCGGTCTATCCCACGAGCCAGCCCGTGGCACTCGAGCTTACACGCCGCGGCTACATCTACGACCTTATGGAGGCCGGCGCGATTGTGCGCACGGCGTTCTGCGGCCCGTGCTTCGGCGCCGGCGACACGCCCGCCAACAATGGCCTTTCGATCCGCCACACTACGCGCAACTTCCCCAACCGCGAGGGTTCCAAGCCGGGTAATGGCCAGCTGAGCGCCGTGGCCCTGATGGACGCCCGCTCCATTGCGGCGACGGCCGCCAACGGCGGCGTCCTGACGCCGGCGACTGACCTGCCCGAGGAGACTTGGGATGAGGCCTGCGAGTACACCTTTGATGACGCGCCGTACAAAAAGCGCGTGTACTGGGGCTTTGGCAAGGCGGAGCCGGCCGACGAGCTGGTCGAGGGTCCCAACATCAAGCCGTGGCCCGCGATGGAGCCTCTCGGCGACGACATCCTGCTCAAGGTGTGCTCCAAGATCATGGATCCGGTCACTACGACCGACGAGCTCATTCCCTCGGGCGAGACGAGCTCCTTCCGCTCCAACCCGCTGGGTCTGGCCGAGTTTACGCTCAGCCGCCGCGACCCTGCCTACGTGGGTCGCTCCAAGGAGGTCGACGCCGTGGAGAAGCGCCGCGTGGCCGGCGAGGCCGCAGGCGACCTGGCGGTACTCGATGCCGAGCTTGCCGGCGTGTTTGAGGCACTGGCCGGCGCCGGTGTCGCGGCCGATGCCAAGGCGACCGAGTACGGCTCTATGCTCTACGCCAAGAAGCCCGGCGACGGTTCTGCCCGCGAGCAGGCCGCGAGCTGCCAGCGCGTAATTGGCGGTCTGGCCAACATCGTTCACGAGTACGCCACCAAGCGCTATCGCTCCAACGTGATGAACTGGGGTATGGTGCCCTTCCAGATGGAGGCCGAGCCCAGCTTTGAGGTGGGCGACTACGTCTTTGTGCCGGGTATCCGTGCCGCGCTCGACGGCGACCTAAAGGACATCGCCGCCTACGTGGTGCGCGCCGACGGTGCGGTCGAGCAGATTGAGCTCTACATTGCCGATATGACGGCAGAGGAGCGTGCCATCGTCAAGGCCGGCTGCCTGATCAACTACAACAAGTTCAAGGCCGCTGCCGAGTAACTCTGCTGTACGCCCCGGCCACACCTTTCCCCCGTGCTCACGCGCTTTGCGAGGGTCGCGTTCGGGAAAGGATAAGCCCCGGGCTACATTTCTACGTTCTCGTTGGGTCTTGAGGGACGCTAATAAATAGACTTGCTTGATGCCGCCTCTCTTAATGGGGCGGCTTTTTTGTCGAAAACCACCACAAAGGGGACAGGCGCCTTTGTGGTGGTTCTCGGTTTGTCTCGACTTGTAACATCTTGGCCGCTAAAAGTGGGCTTGGTGTTACAGATTTAGATTTACGATTCGGGTGTTTTCTGTTCGTCTCGATTTGTAACAGATAGGGCCCTATTTGCCGACTAGATGTTACAGATTGAGACAAACGGGCGTCGCTGGTCATTTCATCTCGATCTGTAACATCTAGAGCCATAAACAGTCGCTAGATGTTACAGATTGAGATAGTAAGGGGACGAGGCCGCAGCTGGTGAGCGTGCCTGCCCCTATCTCTTAATCACTCAGAAAATCTTATATATAGAGACTTAGATTTGTGTATAAGATCGCGCAAAGCTGGCAACAATACTTCTCGAACAACGTGAAGCCGCCCCGTAGGGCGGCCGCCCCAAGAGAGGTGATTCCATGAGAATCGATAAGCTAGCAATGACGTCGCGCGAGGCGCTGCAGACCGCCATGAGCACGGCCGCCGACGCGCAGGCCGGCGCGGTGGAGCCGATTCACTTACTGTCTGCCCTGCTCGGTGCCGGCGAGCGCAATATCTCCGTGATCATCGAGCGCATCGGTGCCGACCCGGCTCAGCTCGCACGCTCCACACAAGATGCCATCGACCATGCGCCTAAGGTTTCGGGCGAGGGCCAGCAGATGGGTCTTTCCAATGAGCTCGTCCGCGTCATCGAGAAGGCCGAGAAAAAGGCCACCAAGATGGGCGACAGCTTTGTGGTGACCGAGCATCTGCTGATGGCGCTTGCCGAGGACAAGGGCGAGGCGGGCCGTGTGCTGCGCGACGCTGGCGTTACCAAGGAGCGTATCGAGCAGGTCTACGAGGAGCTGCGTGGCGATGACCGCGTGACGTCTGCCGAGGACAAGACTCAGTTTGAGGCGCTGGAGCAGTACGGCCGCAACATCTGCGACCTCGCCCGTGCCGGCAAGCTCGACCCGGTCATCGGCCGTACCGACGAGATCCGTCGTACCATCCAGGTCCTGTCCCGTCGCACCAAGAACAACCCCGTGCTCATCGGCGAGCCGGGCGTCGGTAAAACTGCCATCGTCGAAGGTATCGCCCAGCGAATCGTGGCCGGCGACGTACCGAGCACCCTGCGCGACCGCGACCTCATCGAGCTCGACATGAGCGCGCTGGTCGCCGGCGCCAAGTACCGCGGCGAGTTCGAGGACCGCTTGAAGGCCGTGCTCAAAGAAGTGCAAAAATCCGAGGGCAAGGTCATCCTGTTCATCGATGAGCTCCATACCATCGTGGGCGCGGGTGCCACCGAGGGCTCCATGGACGCCGGCAACATCCTCAAGCCGGCGCTCGCTCGTGGCGACCTGCACGCGATCGGCGCGACCACGCTCGACGAATACCGCAAGTACATCGAGAAGGACGCGGCTCTCGCCCGTCGTTTCCAGACCGTGATGGTCAGCGAGCCTACCGTCGAGGACACCATCTCGATCCTGCGTGGCCTCAAGGAGAAGTACGAGATCTTCCATGGCGTGCACATCACCGATAGCGCGCTCGTGGCCGCCGCCGACCTCTCCGATCGCTATATCGCCGACCGCTTCCTGCCCGACAAGGCCATCGACCTGGTCGACGAGGCCGCAAGCCGCCTGCGCATGGAGCTCGACAGCATGCCGGTCGAGATCGACGCCACCACGCGTCAGCTCACCCAGCTGCAGATTGAGGAGCAGGCGCTCATGAAGGAGACCGACGACGCCTCCAAGGAGCGTCTGGAGGCCCTGCGCCAGGAGATTGCCGAGGTCCAGGAAAAGCTCAACGTGCAAAAGGCCGGCTGGCTCAACCAGAAGAACGCCATCGACCACGTGCAGGAGCTCAAGGGCAAGCTCGACGAGGCAAAGAGCGAGGAGGAGCGTGCAACGCGCAACGGCGATTTGGGTCGTGCGTCCGAGCTGCGCTACTCCGTGATCCCGGGCCTGCAGCAGCAGATTCAGGATTCCGAGGCCGCGCTCGAGGCGCAAAAGCAGCAGGACGGCGAGGGCCTCAATGAGCAGGTGACCTCCGATGAGATCGCTGAGGTCGTGAGCGCTTGGACCGGCGTGCCCGTGTCCAAGATGATGCAGGGCGAGCTCGACAAGCTCAAGGGCCTGGAGGGCGAGCTACATAAGCGCGTCATCGGCCAAGACGAGGCCGTCTCCGCTGTCGCCGCAGCTGTGCGCCGCAGCCGTGCGGGCCTCTCCGATCCGGACAAGCCCATCGGCAGCTTCTTCTTCCTGGGCCCCACCGGCGTGGGCAAGACCGAGCTCGCCAAGGCGCTGGCCGAGTGCCTGTTCGATGACGAGCGCGCGCTCGTGCGTATCGACATGTCCGAGTACATGGAGAAGTTCAGCGTCCAGCGTCTGATCGGTGCGCCCCCGGGATACGTGGGCTACGACGAGGGCGGCCAGCTCACCGAGGCCGTGCGCCGCAGGCCCTACTCCGTGATCTTGCTCGACGAGATGGAGAAGGCCCATCCGGATGTCTTCAACGTGCTGCTGCAGGTGCTCGACGACGGCCGCCTGACCGATGGCCAGGGTCGCCAGGTGTCCTTCAAGAACACGATTATCATCATGACGTCTAACGTGGGCTCCAAGGCCATCGCCGATCTGTCCGGTAAGGACGAGGAGGAGATGCGCCATCAGGTCGACGCCGCCATGGCTCAGACCTTCCGCCCCGAGTTCCTCAACCGTATCGACGATATCGTGGTGTTCCATCCGCTTGGCATGGCGCAGATCGAGAAGATCGTCGACATCCAGCTTGCCGACGTCCGTGCACGCCTGGCCAAGGAGCGCATGACGCTTGCCATCACCCCGGCGGCCAAGCAGATGCTCGCCGTGGGTGGCCTGGACCCCGTGTTCGGTGCCCGTCCGCTCAAGCGCCTGGTCCAGCGCGAGGTCGTGGACGCCATCGCCGCCGCCATCATCGACGGCACGGTGCGCGAGGGCGATCAGGTGACTGTCGATGTCGATAAGGACGGTGGCTTTACCGTCGTGTGCGACAACACGCCGGCAGCCACCTACGAGGTCCCCGACGCCGAGTAAATTTTGGGGCCGGCTTTAAAACCGCCCCTCATCGCAAAACGCCAAGGGCGGCGGATCCAATCGGGTCCGCCGCCCTTTTTCGTGCGACAATCGATGATGTTGAGCGGATGCGATGCAAGGAGCTATGCAGATGAAAGACGAGAACAAGACGAACGCACCGGCGGCTGAGATAGCGTCCGCCGCACCAAAGCCCGCGCCGAAACCGGCACCCAAGCCGCGCGACCCCTACATCCGTGCCGAGAACGAGGACGATGACGGTTACGATCCCTACAGCGATCGCCGCCTCGAGCGCGAGCCGATGTTCGAAGCCGACCCCTGGCGCTAGTCCTGGGCTTTGATGCTCGGCAGCAGGATCTGCGCGAGGTAGTCGGTCTCGAGTTTGGTCGCGGCGTCGGCTTTGCCGTCTTTGCCGACCAGCACGTTCTTGATCTGGCTATAGGTGTAGCGGTTGCCGGTCGTAAGCTCGACAAGCTCAATGGCCGTGTCCATGGGGTAGGTTGACACGGGATTCTGCGTCCGTCCGTTGATGGTCTGGGGCACCACGTACGGATAGACGGGGCCGCTGGCGTAGACGGTATAACCGTTGCCTAGATTGGCCGCACCCAAAACCGTATCGCCCTCATCGGGCGTAAAGCTCTCGCCTTCGCGCACCGCGACGAGCGTCACGATCGGTGTATCGCTGTCGCCGGCAAGATAGATGCATAGCGTGCTGCCATTTTGCCAAGTCTCGACCTTGCCGTACCACTCGACGGGGATATCGAGCTGGTAGAGGTCGGTTGCCTTGTGACGGGCGTCGGCATCATGGGCCGCCTGTGCCTTTTGCGCGCTCACGGCATTGACGGCGGCGTCGCGCCGCGCGGTTGCCGCCTGCTGGAGCACCTTGGCGGTGGCGGCGGAGCTCGCGCCTCCCTCCTCGGCATACTTGGCGGCGGCATCGATCTGGTCGTCGGTTACCGTGTCGGCTGAAGGCACCTTGAGCTTAAAGGTGGCCTGGGCACTTAAATCCTGTCCATCGCTCTTAACGGTGACCTGCGTCTTGGTGGCCGGGACGGTATAGATGGTGCCGTCGGCCGCGATGGGGGAGGCGGCGATGGAGAGCGTGTAATCGCCGGGCAGCAGTTTGATGCCGCGGCCGTGCTCGTCAACATAGAGCGTTTCGCTCACGGAGGAGCCATCAGCGTCCTGACCGCTTACCTGTACGGGAATCTTGGAGCCGGTGGAGCAGTCGAGGCCCGCGGCATGCACGCCAATCTGCACTGACATCATCGTGTGGGCATTGGCGGCGACAGCGGCAGCCTGCTCTTGCTGATATCCGTTCCAGGCGGCATAGCCTGCGCCGCCGGCGACGAGCGCGACGGCCACGACACCGGCGACCATCAGATTGCGGCGCTTGGGCGACATCTTGCGATGGCGAACCTCGGCCTCGCGTGCCGAGGGAACGGACGGTAGGGGGATATCGCCCATGGCGATGGTCTCGTCCACGGCAGGCGCAGAGCCCAGGCCGGGAAGCTCACGGGTCAGCGAATCTTCGGCCGGCAAGCTGTCGAGCAAGATGGTTTCCTCGCTCGTGTCGGATTCGGGCTGGTCGTCGGCCTCGCATTCGGTGTCTTCGTGATTTGCCCCATCTTCGGCAGGCTCAACGTCGTCTGCATCCTGATCATCGGACTGCGCCTCGGCTTCCGACTCATCCTGCACATCAACGCCCGAATCGTCAAACGCAATCTCATTAAGTGAAATCCGGTCTAGGCTCTTCAGGGCTTCGGCACACGCTTCTGCATCTTGGGCCGCATCCTCTTGGCCCATCGTCTCATCATTCATACATCCCCCAAGCTCAATATCGGGACAACAATGTACCCAAAATTGGGGTCACATAGAGCTGTCAGGCGGTTGGAAATCTGATTTTATCTGTGAGAGAGGTTTTGCATATGTGCGTGAATGCGCGCAACAACAAAAAGCCCCGGAAAGCGGGCGAATTGCTTTCCGGGGCTGCGCATGACGCGCGATTGCGGCATCGGCTAAGTTTGCCTACATCCAAATGTGGACGGAATAAACACGTTACTCGGCGTGTGCGTAATCCACCTTGGCGCGGCGAGCGGTGGCCTTCTCCCAATCGCTGGTGCCCTCAAAGACATCCTGCTTGTAGGGATTGCGGCCGAGCTTCTTGGCGCGGTAGGCGATGTAGATGATCGCGGCGACGTTGGCGACCAGTGCGGCGACCGAGACCGCGGTGGCGGCGCCGGGGTCGAGCGTGGAGTGGGTCACAAAGATGGACTCCTCCTGGAAGTACGGGAACACCTGGGCAAACATGCACCAAATGGCCAGCGTAAAGGCGCGGTTCTGGATCCAGCCGCCCTTGTTCCAGATAAAGGCGGCGACGGTGGGCGCCAGCAGCAGCGCAAAGCCGCAGAACCAGGAGTGGGTGGGCAGGCAGTTGTAGGTGTAGCAGAAGTTCCAGATATCGTAGGCGATGATGTAGACCCAGGTCATATCGGGCCACAGCATGTCGGTCTGATCTTCGGAGGCGTAGACGCTCCACCAACCGGTCATGCAGAAGATGTTGATAATACCGGCGATGCCGTTGAACACGTTGTTCCAGCCGGCCAGCTGCGTAGCACCTTCGGAGGTGACCCAGGTGGACTCGCCCAGGACAAAGAAGTGATAGGCGCTCTCGAAGTCGGACACGACAGCGATCATGATGTTGATGGCGACGATCACAAACGGCCATGCGCGGAACCAACGCGCCTTGCCGATCTTTCCCCACTGGTACTTAATGGCAATAAAGCCCCAGCAGCCGGCGAGCGCCGCGTATACCTTAGCGTAGTGGAACCAGCTGTTCTGGTACACATGGGTGGGGTTGGTGAGCGCCCACTCGGCACCCTGCGAGACGCCGATGGCGATGGCGACGCAGTAGATGGTCATGGCCAGCGGAGCCACGCCAAAGATGATTGCCGCGCCGAGCTTGGTGCGGCGGCCGACCTCGTTGAGCACGATCAGGCCGATAAAGACCATGGCCCAGCCGGCCCAGTGGATAAGGGTATCGCTACCCCAAACATCGAACAGCATGCTGCTCTCCTTTCACACGCCCGCGGCCCCTCTTCTGATCGCGGGCAGTTTGGCCAAATGTCGTCAGTTCTGGGGCTTGCGCTCCGGATACTTAGCGGTATAGCCCTCGATGTGGAGTGTCGAGGCGATGATTTCCTTGACCGTCTCGTCGGGCACATCGGGGTGCGTGCGGATATACATCAACAACCCCATGATGAGGGTGTAGAACGTCTCGTAGACATGGTCGATGCGTAGCTCATGATGGGCGACAAAATCCACTACGGTGGTGTCGCAGATATACTGCGCCACGCGCTGGACTACGTTGTGCAAAAAGCCGCCGTAGAGCGCGCCGCTGCTCGAGGTAAGCGTGCTCGGCAGCTCGTGGCCGCTGGCGACCAGGCGCTTAAAGAGCGGGGCGACGGTGTCGAGCGCGCCCTCGATATCACCGACGGTGCGGTCGGCGTTCCACCGCTCGAGTTCGGAGATAAAGCCGTCGATCGCCTCGTCCATAACAGCGGTGACGGCGGCGTCCATGTCGGCGAAGTAGTGGTAGAACAATGAACGCGTGCAGCCGGCTCGCTTGGTCACGGCCGATACCGATAGGTGGGACACGCCCAGCTCGGAGCTTACGGTGCGCACGGCATCGAGGATCTCGCGACGGCGTTCGTCGCCCGTCAGGCGCTTTGCCGCGCTATCGGATGCGGGGACGGCATCGACCACAGAGGTACCTGCTGTGTTGTTGCCCATGTTTTGCCGCCTTTCATCCTCTTTTGCCTGACCGTTCGCCTAACAGTCTTGAATATTGTTGACGGTTCGTCAATACTATTTTTGACACAATGTCAACAATGGCGGGTGAACGGCATGGGGCATGCCCGGCCTGCAAAAAAAGAGGGGCGCTGCGGCCTCGTCGGGCTGTGGCAAGAGAAGGGACAACCATGATTCTCAACGGACCGGGGATTAGCTACACCGAGCCCGACATCGGTTCGGAGTTCGTGCCGCCGCTGCCGGAGCATCCGCGCGAGGCCATCGTCAAACTGTGCGAGCACTGCACCAACCGTCTGTTGCACCGCGACGAGCTGCTGGGCTACGAGTACTGGTCGTTTGCCGAGGCCGCGACCGACGAGCAGGCCGAAGTGCTCTGCAAGATGAAGATGCGCCGTCCCTATACGCTGCCCGAGATGGTCAAGCTCACCGGCATGCCTGAGGCCCAGATCGAGAAGATGCTCGACGACATGAGCTACACGGGTCTGCTCGAGTACAACTGGGAAAATCCCGAGCGCGCCAAGCAGTGGGTGCTGCCCATGCTGGTGCCGGGTTCCGCCGAGTTCCTCAACATGCGCGTGAGCCAGCTCGAGGAGCACCCGGTCTATGCCAAGTTCTTTGAGCAGGCGTCCAAGGGACCGCTGTCCAAGGCCACGCCGATGGTGCCGCCCGGAGGCGCCGGCATCGGCATGCACGTCATTCCGGTCGAGAAGGCCATCGACGCCGCGAGCACCTCGGTGCCGATCGAGCATATCGAGCACTGGCTCGACAAATACGATGGCAAATATGCCGCTAGCACCTGCAGCTGCCGCGCGAGCCGTCGCGTGATGGGTGAGGGCTGCGCCGACGACCCCGCCGACTGGTGCATTGCCGTGGGCGATATGGCCGACTATGTGGTTGAGACCGACCGCGGCCATTACGTGACGCGCGACGAGGTCTACGACATCCTGCGCCAGGCCGAGGACAACGGCTTTGTGCACCAGATCACCAATATCGACGGCGAGAACAAGATCTTCGCTATCTGCAACTGCAACGTCAACGTGTGTTATGCCCTGCGCACCTCTCAGCTGTTCAACACGCCCAACCTGTCGCGCTCGGCCTATGTCGCCAAGGTCGAGAAGGACAAGTGCGTTGCCTGCGGTCGCTGCGTTGAGGTGTGCCCGGCCGGCGCCGCCAAGCTCGGCCAGAAGCTCTGCAGCAAAAAGGCCGGCGGACAGGTGCCCGAGTATCCGCGCCAGGAGCTGCCCGACGCCACCAAATGGGATCACACCAAGTGGTCGCCCAACTACCGCAACGACAACCGTATCGAGACGCATGAGTCCGGCACCGCTCCCTGCAAGACGGCCTGCCCCGCGCACGTTGCCGTTCAGGGCTATTTGAAGCTCGCGGCTCAGGGTCGCTATGACGAGGCCCTAGCACTCATTAAGCGCGAGAACCCGCTGCCCGCTATCTGCGGCCGTGTGTGCAACCGCCGCTGTGAGGATGCCTGTACCCGCGGCCGTGTAGACGCTGCCGTGGCTATCGACGAGGTCAAGAAGTTCATCGCCCAGCGCGATCTGGATGCCGCGACCCGCTATGTCCCGCCTGTGGTGACCCCGACGCGTGCCGGCGGCTTCGACCAGAAGATCGCCATCATCGGTGCCGGTCCGGCCGGCCTGTCCTGCGCTTTCTACCTTGCCGAGAAGGGCTACAAACCTGTCGTGTTCGAGAAGAACGAGCGCCCGGGCGGCATGCTCACCTATGGCATTCCCAGCTTTAAGCTGCAGAAGGATGTTATCGAGGCCGAGGTCGAGATCATTCGCCTGATGGGTGCCGAGTTCCGCTATGGCGTGGAAGTCGGTCGTGACGTGACGCTCGACGAGCTGCGCGCGCAGGGCTTTAAGGCCTTCTACGTTGCCATTGGCTGTCAGGGCGGCCGCCTTGCCGGCATTCCGGGCGAGAGTGCCGAGGACGTGACCGTGGCCGTCGACTTCCTTCGCGAGGTTAACAGCGGCAAGATCGATACCCTGTCCGGCCGCACCATTGTGGTGGGCGGCGGCAACGTGGCCATCGACGTTGCCCGCAACGCCTGCCGTCTGGGCTCTGAGCACGTTGAGATGTTCTGCCTAGAGAGCGAGGCCCAGATGCCCGCCAGCGAGGAGGAGCGTCGCGAGGCCGTTGAGGACGGCGCTCACATCAGCTGCGGTTGGGGCCCCAAGGAAGTTCACCTGGACGAGGCCGGTCGTGTGTGCGGCATCACCTTCAAGCGCTGCACGCGTGTCTTTGACGACGAGGGCCGTTTTGCGCCCGAGTACGACGAGAACGATCTGCGCCGTGTCGATGCCGACCGTGTCGTCATGTCGATTGGCCAGTCCATTGTGTGGGGCGACCTGCTGGCTGGCTCCAAGGTGGAGCTCGACCGCGGCCAGGGTGCACTTGCCGATCCCCAGACCTACCAGACCGCCGAGCCAGACATCTTTGTGGGCGGCGACGTCTACACCGGCCCCAGCTTTGCCATCGACGCTATCGCCGCCGGCCACGAGGCCGCGGTGTCCATCCATCGCTTTGTGCAGCCGGGCTCCACGCTCACCATCGGCCGCAATCAGCGCCGCTACACCGCGCTCGACCGCGACGACGTTGTGCTCGAGAGCTACGACAACGCGAGCCGCGAGGTTGCGCATGTGGACCGCGAACGCGAGAAGGCTGCGCCGTTTAGCGAGTACGTCGAGACCTTTACCGAGGAGCAGGTGCGCGCCGAGACCGCCCGCTGCCTGGGCTGCGGCGCTTCGATCGTCGACCCCAACAAGTGCATCGGCTGCGGCCTGTGCACCACCAAGTGCGCGTTTGACGCTATCCATCTGTATCGCGACCGCCCCGAGTGCTCCACGATGGTCAAATACGAGCAAAAGCTCCCAAGCCTAGGCAAGTATGCTCTAAAGCGCGCCATCAAGATTAAGTTCGGTCGCAAGTAAGTAGTCATAACGGGAACGGCGGAGGAAAAAGTGCACGAGCTCGGAATCGTCTATCACATCATTCGTGATGTCGAGAACGTGGCGCGCGCCAATGGCGTGCGTCGCGTTTCGAGCGTCACGCTGCTGCTGGGCGAGGTCTCGGGCGTCGTTCCTGACTTGCTACTCGACGCTTGGCGCTGGGCGGCAGATAAAAAGCCCATCACCGAGGGTGCAGAGCTTATCGTGGAGCCCGTCGAGGCCGTGACGCATTGCGAGGCGTGTGGCTGCGACTACGCGACGGTCGAGCACGGCAAGACCTGTCCCCATTGCGGTAGCGGCGAGACATACCTGCTGCAGGGCCAGGAGGTCATGATCAAACAGATCGAGACCCCCGAAGAGGATCCGGCAGACGCTGCTCCTGACGGCCTCTCCGACGCCCCCGATGCCGTCGACGCCGCCAACCCACTCCACATCGCCTAACATCCAATAACTGCATGGGCTAGAGTTCTAAACATATTTGCTTCGGTTAGTCAAGTCATGTCTGTTTAAACAAAATGGCGGCACGCAGGCGCATTGGAATCCACCTAAAAGCGGTTTTAACGAACAGTGCGCCTGCATATGTCTTTGGAAACAATCGGCAAATCACCTTTTATCAGGCAATGAGCTGTAAACCAGCAATGTAATCAATTTGTAACAAACTTAGACGTTTAAACAAATAATCCAACCTTTTGCGAATTTAGCTATAATTCCACAATCCAAACAGGTATACTCCTTTCATGTCGTGTAGGAAATACGTAGACAAAAAGGAGGTTATGTGATGGTAAGTATTGTTCTTGCTAGCCATGGGGACTTGGCAGCTGGAATCAAGCAGACGGGCTCGATGGTCTTTGGCGATCAGCCGTCTGTTGCCGTGGTCTCGCTCGAGCCGAGCATGGGCCCCGACGATTTCCGCGCCAAGGTCGAGGAAGCAGTCGCTTCCTTCGAGGACCAGGAGCAGGTGCTCTTCCTCGTTGATCTGTGGGGCGGCACGCCGTTCAACCAGATCAGCGGGCTCATCGAGGGCCACGATTCCTGGGCTATCGTCACCGGTGTCAACCTGCCTATGCTCATCGAGGCATATTCGCAGCGCTTTGACGCAAAGAACACTGCACATGCGATCGCAAAACATCTCGTGACTGAGGCTAAGGCTGGCGTGCGCGTCAAGCCCGAGTCTCTGGAGCCCGAGGAGAAGAAGCTGTTCCTAGCGGACATGGGCCTGGAGGAATCCGGCCTGGACAGGCTCATCCAAGCCTGCTACTCCCTGCTGGGGCTCATCTCTTACCTGACCGCCGGCAAGCCCGAGGTGCGGGCCTGGACCATCAAAAAGGGGACCAAGGCGCCCCAGGCGGCAGGCAAGATCCACTCCGACTTCGAACGGGGCTTTATCCGGGCTGAGGTGGTCTCCTACGACGACCTGATGGCCTGCGGCTCCATGGCCGCCGCCCGGGAGAAGGGCCTGATCCGCTCCGAGGGCAAGGAATACATCGTCCAGGATGGCGATATCATCCTGTTCCGGTTCAATGTATGACCGGCATCCCGCTATATTCTGATCTGCACCCATTTAAGCTCGGTCCGGGCCCCGAAGGGGGAATAAAATCCGGACT
>ENA-ORTJ01001450-ORTJ01001450.1-human-gut-metagenome-genome-assembly--contig:-NODE-1450-length-15636-cov-3.595726_pt1 | contig 15636 bp, 11 predicted proteins | sample MGYA00242069_ERZ509187 | MGnify/ENA primary metagenome ERZ509187 (study PRJEB26280, sample SAMEA2338779) | human gut metagenome | biome: human gut; feature: human-associated habitat; material: faeces... | reverse complement strand
TAATCCAAGGCAGGGGCTTACTATAATCAATGAGGTAGCTAAGGATGTGAAAAACCCCTTCCAGTACATCACCCGCTGTCCGGAATGCGGCACTCCGCTGGTGAAATACGAGGGCGAAAGCAAGCACTACTGTCCCAATCAGAGCCACTGCCGGCCTCAGATACTGGGCCGCATCATCCACTTCATCCGCCGCAAGGCGATGGACATCGAGGGATTGGGCGAAGAGACCGTCGAACTGCTCTTCGAAAACGGACTGCTGCACGACATCGCCGACCTGTACGACCTGCGGGCCGAACAGCTCGCCTGTCTGCCCCGGCTGGGCGAAAAATCAGCCGAGAACATCATCCGGAGCATCCGGGGCTCGGTCGAGGTTCCTTTTCAGCGGGTATTGTTCGCCCTGGGCATCCGATTCGTCGGGGAAACCACGGCCAAATACCTGGCGGCACACTTCCGCACGTTGGATGCCGTGATGCACGCCACGCGCGAAGAGTTGATCGAAGCCGACGAGGTGGGCGGCAAGATCGCCGATGCCATCATCGACTACTTCGCCGACGCGGAGAACCTGCGGATCATCGAGCGGCTGCGCAAAGCGGGGCTGCAAACCGAAGCCGCGCACAAAGCCCTCGAATCGGAAAGTCTGGCGGGCAAAAATTTCGTCATCACGGGCAGATTCTCCGGTCACAGCCGCGACGAACTGAAGGAACTGATCGAAGCGCACGGCGGTAAAAACCTCGCGGCGGTATCGGCCAACGTCGATTTTTTGGTCGCAGGAGAAAAGATCGGACCGGCGAAACTCCAAAAGGCGACCAAACTGGGCGTACGTCTCATCTCCGAAGAGGAACTGCTGGCGATGATCGCTTCCGGCGGAACGCTGCCCGTGACAGAGAACGCTTCGGACGGGAACACGTCTGCGGCACCCCCGTCGGCTCAGGAAACGACCGACAAAACCGACGGCGGCAACACGGAACAGGGGTCGCTGTTTTAGGCGGGAAACGGCACTCCCCGGGCCGAGAAAACGCACAATATTATTTCGGGCGCATGCCCTGACACCGAAAATAATGATGTAAAAAATCAGAATAATACGAACGAACTCCTTTCTCGCTCCTACGCTCGCCAGGCTCCGGCCGGGCAGTTTCCGACTCCTTCCGAAAAGGAAATTCAAAGGAAACGGGATGCAAATACGCAGACAGCGGCCACGAACGGCCGCGAACGGATTCGAAAAACAGGACGAAGCCTCGGAAGCGTTCAAGGATATAATTATCAAATATAACATTATCAACGATATGACACGACACAAACTCAGCGGCGCCGGCGCAGCCATCCCCACCCCTTTCACACCCGACGGACGGGTGGATTATCCGGCTTTGGCCCGCACGATCGACTACATCATCGACGGCGGTGTGGATTTCATCGTCGCACTCGGCACGACGGCAGAAACCCCGACCCTCTACCTGCACGAACGGGCCGTGGTCGCCATGTTCATCAAAAACCACATCGCAGGGCGCGTGCCGCTGGTGATCGGCGTAGGCGGCAACTCGACCTCGGAAGTGCTCGACCAGTTGCGCGAATTCGACCTGCGGGGGGCGGATGCGATCCTGAGCGTCACACCCTACTACAACAAACCGTCGCAGGAGGGGTTGTACCAGCACTTCAAAACCGTATCGGAACATTCGCCCCTGCCGATCATTCTCTACAACGTTCCCGGCCGTACGGGGGTCAATATGACCGCAGCGACCACGATCCGCATTGCGGGCGACTTCCCGAATGTCATCGGCATCAAGGAGGCTTCGGGCAAGATCGACCAGATTCAGGAGATACTCGACTGGCGGAGCAGGGATTTTCTGGTGCTCTCGGGAGATGACGCCCTGACGCTCGACCTGATGAGCCGGGGCGCCGACGGCGTGATCTCGGTAGCGGTCAATGCCTTCCCGCGCAAGATGATGACTTGCATCGACCTGGCAAAGAAGGGCGACTTCGAAGGAGCACACAAGGCTTACGAATGTCTGGAGGAGGCCGTGACCGCCCTCTTCGCCGAAGGCAACCCGACGGGCGTGAAATGCGCCATGTCGGTACTGGGACTCATCGGCAACACGCTGCGGCTGCCCCTCGTTCCCGGAACCCCGCAGCTCGAGGGCCGCTTCAAAGAGCTGATCGCCAAATACGATTTGAATTGATCGCACGTTTATATAACAATGCGGCGCGAAACGAACCCTGCCCCGTATTCGCACACTGAACCGCCGTACACAAAAGGCTATGAGAAAATTACTTGTCCTGCTGCTGTTTCTGCCTCTGATGGCAACGGCCAAAATACCTGTCGAAGAGGATATTATCCGGCAGACGCTGGATTCCGAATCCCCCTACTACTACCCGAACCTGATGCTGCGGTACCAGTCGGGCGACGACACGATGACCGAGGAGGACTACCACTACCTCTACTACGGATATGCCTACCAGGACGCCTACAAGCCTTTGAATGCCAATTCGGACATGGACAAAGCCATGCTGATCGCCCAGACGGTCGATTTCGAGAATCCAACGCACGAAAGCCTCGAGAAACTGATCTCTGCGGTGAACGATGCCCTGGTGCAGGATCCGTTCAGCCCCAAACTGCTGAACCTGCTGGCATTCGCTTACGGAGCGCTCGGCGACTCGAAGAACGAACAGATCAACTACAACCGGATGAACTCCATCCTGGCGACGATCGAGGATTCCGGCAACGGCCTCAAGGAAGGGAGCGCCTGGCATATCCTGATGTTCGGACATGCTCTCGATCTGCTGGCCGCACACGACCGTCACTACGGCAAAGCACGCGTCGTCAGCCGCTCGGTGGAATACGTCCCCCTGCTCGAGCCGGTACGGACCGAAGAGGGGCGGATCAAGGGATATTACTTCGATTACAGTCGTATCTACCGGAACAAACCCGACGGCTACGTATTCAAACGTCCCCGGACCTGGCAATTCAATAATCTGCGTCCGAGGGAATATAAATAAAGTTTTTCGGAACGCCCGGCATGATTTCAAATCCTTAATTTATAACAAGATGAAAACAACTTTTTTCTCCGAAGCATCCAGCAAAGGCACCTTCCTCCATACGCGGGGGGGGGAGTATTTCTAACCTTCACAAAACGGGTACGAAACGCCCCGAACGAGATCCAAATGAAAAAATTACATCATATAGTGCTTGTCCTTGCACTCGCGGCGACCCTCTTCACGGGATGCACTAAGGACGAAGGGGTCACTCCCCGCCCGCCGGTCCCCGAAACGGCGGACCAGACCATTATGTTCTATCTGACGGGAACCAACCTGGGGTCTTACTTCAGGAAAAACGTCGATGACGCGATGAACGCCATCGACCGGAACATACTCCACAACAGTCGCGTACTGGTTTTCATCCAGCCTCAAAGAGGCCTTTCGATGGTATTGGAACTCTACTATACGCCCCGCAACGACGATTACGTACCCGGAGCACAGTTTTCGTACGAACACTGCAAGGTCGATACCCTGCGCCGCTGGGCGGACGCCGACTTCAACTCGATGGACAGAGGTACGATCACCGAAGTTATCTCCTACATGGCCGAACAGGCTCCGGCACGTCGATACGGCCTGATCCTCGGCGGACACGGACTGGGTTGGGTCCCGGACGGTACGTCGGTCAATGCTATTCGGTTCTCCGCATTCCAGGATTTCTGGAGCCCGATGCCGAATGCCCTGCCGACCCGCTGGATGGGCGATTCCGGCAAGCGGGCTGAAATTCCGCAACTGGCAGCGGCCTTCGGCAACACGGGGCTGCATTTCGACTACCTTCTCTTCGACGCCTGCTTCATGTCTTCGATCGAGGCATTGTACGATCTTCGCGGTTGTGCCGATCGCATCATCGCTTCACCGTGTGAAGTGATGGCCGCCGGTTTCAACTACACCGATATTCTGCCGCACCTGCTCGCCGATGCAGGCACAAGTTACGACCTGCCGGGAGTCTGCAGCGAATACCATGACTACTACATGAACCGCGCGACCACGAAATCGGGCTGCATCGCCCTGACGGTCACCGGCGAACTGGAGCCGCTGGCGGCTATCGTCAAGGAGATCGAAACGAAGTATCCGGGGCAAACGTACGACCGGGCATCGCTGCAAACCTACGAAGGGCTCGACGAGCATGTATTCTACGACTTGCAGGGATACATCGAGGCGATCTGCGACGAAAAGGATCCGCTGCTCGATAAGTTCAGGGCGCAAATGGGAAAGACCTTCCCGACGGAAAGCCGGCTGCATACGCCTTCGTTCTACTCGGTATATGGATTGGGCGACGCTCCGAACGGGATGCATACGATCGAAGACGGAAAATATTCCGGCGTAACGACCAGCGCCCCGTGCGAACGATTCGCCCCGGAATGGGCACAGACCTCCTGGTACCGGGCGACCCACTGATCCGACGGATCAGAACGGAAATCCTCGATGGAACATCCGACAAGAAAGCCGAAATCTTTGGATTTCGGCTTTCTTTATACATCGCTTGGGCATCACTCCTATTCATACTGCCCCGACTTAAGGCGCTGCACCTCCTCGCGGGTCAGAAAGCGCCACTGTCCCCGCTTGAGATTTTTCTTCGAAAGCCCGGCGTAGTAAACACGGTCAAGTTTCTTGACCGCATAACCCAGATGCTCGAAAATACGGCGCACGATGCGGTTGCGGCCCGAATGGATCTCGATCCCCACCTCCGTCTTGTCCTCCTTGACATAGGCGATCTCATCGGCATAGATCTCGCCGTCCTCCAGCGTAATGCCTTGAGCGATCTGCTCCATATCCGCTTTGGTGAGAGGCTTGTCCAGCGACACCTGGTAAATCTTCTTCTTCTGGAACGAAGGGTGCGTGAGTTGGCGGGTCAGATCGCCGTCGTTGGTGAAAAGCAACAGCCCGACACTGTTCTTATCGAGGCGTCCCACAGGATAGATACGCTCCGTACAGGCGTCCTTCACCAACTCCATGACCGTCTTGTCGGCGTGGGGATCGTCGAGCGAAGTCACATAACCCTTGGGCTTGTTGAGCACCAGATAGACCTTCTTCTCGCCCTCGACACGGCTGTCGTTGAATTTCACCTCGTCCGTAGGCTGGACTTTCGTTCCCAGCGTCGTCACGACCACCCCGTTGACAGTCACCAGCCCCGCCTGGATGAAATCGTCCGCTTCGCGGCGCGAACAGATCCCCGACTGGGCGATGAAACGGTTCAGGCGTATCTCGCCCGTCGGTTTGTTGGGATTGTATCTGGGATAACTTCGGAGCTTATCGTCCCGGCGGCCGAACGAGCGGTCGCCGCCCCGGAACCCACCGGATTTCCGATCGTCGGAACGGCGTTCACCGTAAGGCTTATCGAATGTCTTGTAACCGTCCTGTTTGCGGTCGTCGTACCGACGTTCGCCGTAAGGTTTGTCCGAACGGCTATAACCGCCGGATTTCCGATCGCCGAATGACCGGTCGCGCCCCTCCTTCTGCTCACCGTAAGGTTTGCCGAACTTCTTGAAACCGCCCGGCTTGTTATCCTCGTACGGGCGGGAAGCGTACCCGTCTTTCCGCTCCGAAAAACGAGGCTTGAACTCCCGATCTGCGGCATCGTTCCTACGTCGGTCGTCCGAACCGAACGACCGGTTCCCGGAACGACGGGAATCGTCACGGTGCGCACGGTCTTCCCGCACGGGACGGTTGTCGCTCGTAAAATTAGGGTTGTAAGATGCGCGCGGACGGCTGTCCGAAGAGTGCTCCGAATCGGCGGCATCACGCTGCAAACGCGGGCGACGCTCGATACGCTCCGCAGAGGAAATACGCGCCCGCTTATCGCGCCCGAAGCGGGCCAACGTCGTATCCGAGTCGTTTTTGAAATCTTTCATAATCGATTCTGTGAGTTTTGCGAATTTAATAAGTCGTATTCCCGGAAATCGCAATCGTCGATGGAACCCGCAAAACTCACGCTACGGCGTTTTACGACGCCAGGTCCCAAATCGGCAATTTCACTCGATTTCCCCTGCATAACAGAGAAAACCCCGGCATTCCGCACCGGCTGAAAATACCGGTGCAGGCAGCAAAGGTAATCGAATTTTCGGGATAACGGCACCGACAGCCGCTATTTTCCGGAAAAAGAGGATTATCCCTGCGGGAATCCGATCGAAATACCGTGCCAAAATATTTCCCCTTACCCGTAAAAGCCGTATATTTGCGCATCAAAACCCAGGACATGAACCGAGAAATCCTCCGATTAGCCGTTCCGAACATCATCTCCAACATCACGGTCCCCCTTATGGGTATCGTGAGTTCCGCCGTCGCAGGACACCTGGACAACTCCGCAGCGACGATCGGGGCACTCGCCATCGGCGTATCCATCTTCAACTTCATCTACTGGAACTGCAGCTTCGTGCGCATGGGTACCAGCGGACTCACGGCGCAGGCTTTCGGTGCAGGAAATTTCCACGAATGCACCAACATGCTCGTCCGGGGCATCCTGGTCGCGGCGATCCTCGGCCTGCTGGTTATTTGCTTCCAAAACCCTCTGGGGCGACTGGCACTATGGGCCATGAACGGCAACGAAATCGTACACGACTATTTCTACGCCCGCATCTGGGCGGTACCCGCCGGTATCATGCTCTTCGGATTCAACGGCTGGTACACAGGCATGCAGAATGCCGTGATCCCGATGTGTATCGCCGTCACGGTGAATATCGTACACGTTTCCACGAGCCTGTGGCTCGTATTCGGACACGGCATGGGCATCACGGGCATCGCCTACGGCTCGGTCGTGGCCCAAAATACGGGAGTTCTGCTGGCTGTCCTGCTGCTTATCCTGCGATACCGCAAAATTCTCACCCGGTTTACGTGGCGTGAAGTGGTGGACTGGGAACCGGTGCGGAAATTTTTCCTCATCAACCGCGACATCATCGTCCGCACGCTCTGTATCGTAGCCGTATATACCTTCTTCACGGCGGCATCGGCCCGTATGGAGGACCCGATCCTGCTGACGGTCAATACGCTTCTGCTCCAGATATTCACCCTTTTCTCCTACATGAACGACGGCTTCGCCTATGCGGCCGAGGCCCTTACGGGACGCTTCATCGGAGCCCGGGACGAACAGTCGCTGCGTCGCTGCCTGGGACGTTGTCTGGGCTGGGGCACACTGATCTCGGTGCTGTTCGTCGGCATATACCTCATCTGGTGGCGCGACCTGTTGGGCATTTTCATCAAGGCCGGAACTCCGGACGCAGCACAGGTCGTTTCGACGGCGGGTAATTACATCGTCTGGATCATCCTCATCCCGCTGGCCAGCGCCATGCCTTTCATCATGGACGGCATCATGGTGGGGGCGACCGAGACCAAAGTGATGCGCAATTCGATGCTGCTCTCGACCGTCGCCTATTTCGGCATCTTCTACTCGCTCTATCCCGTCATCGGCAACAACGCCCTCTGGCTGGCCTTCACGCTCTATATGTTCCTGCGCGGCGCTCTGCAACTCCTGATGACCCGGCGCCTGCGGCTCATCTATCGAAAAGCTGCGGCATAAATTTCCCGACGTATCTTCGCCCTGCAAAGGACGGCCCTTCCTCTCCGCCGATCCAAATAACCGGGGTTCTTCGTCCGGCAGATCCCTTCCTCTTCAACTACTGCATACCGTACTGCAATAAATTTTTCAACAGTAACAAAAAGATTATACGGACTTTCCTCTTCGCACCGCTGCCGCCATTTCGGTACAGGGAACAAACGTGTCTGTAAACAAAGTGATCGGTAAAAAAACAAAAAGCCCGGAGCGTCTTGCTCCGGGCTTTATTTGGAAACCAACGTTCGAATTACATCTGTTTGTAAAGCTCGTTGTATTTCTCGTATTTCTCCATCATGCCGGGTTCGTCGCGCAGACGATAGCAAAGAGTCTTGAGCAGCTGTACGGGATCGGGATTCTGCGGCATAATCTCATGGGCAACTTCCAGATAGGGAACAGCCTGCGAATAGATCGAAAGAATCTCCTTCTGGTCGGCTTCATACTCGCCCGCATTGGTATATTCTTTCTCATTGGCCTCCTGATTCAGTGCATCGGCCTTCATAATGATGTAGTAACCCGTAAAGAACTGCGCTTCATAAGACTGAGGATTCAGTTCGATCGCCTTCTCCAGGGAGGCAATCGCCTCATCGTAATCCTCCAACGAAACGAAGATCTGGGCACGGCTGAACCACAGTTCGATGTTCTGGGGATCACCGGCAATCGCATCGTCGAGCATCGTAACCAACTCCGACGAATCGCCCAACCCCTCTTCCATCGAATACAACATAATCAAACTCTTGAGAATATCCTGATTCTTCGGGAATTTAGTAATACCGGTCATCAGGGCGTCTTTGGCTTTCAGGACATTGGCACGGTCCGCCTCACGCTGGCCATAATAGTTATGGAACAGGTAGTAATAGATCATACCGTTGTCATCCGTATATCCCATTTCAAGCGCCTTATTCAGCAATTCCACGCCGCGAGCATATTCAGCAGCGTCCTTCTCGCCGGCAGCAGCGGCCAGATAGCCCGCATAGTAAAGGCGCGAAGCGTCGGGAGTACCGCAAGCCGGACTCATCTCCGCACGGAAAGCGGTTTCGAAAGCCTCCGAACCGAGTTTGTATTCACCGATATTATTGCAGGCATCGCCCAATTGCGAACAGTAGTTACTGATCGCCATAAGCTGCTCCTTGACTTTCGGACCCTGCTTGGAATCGAGTTCGTAAGCCTTGTTCAAAGCAGCGATCGCCTTATCGATAGCACCTTCCTTTACGGGTTCTATCTCCTTCCAGCCGATTACCTGGCCGTTCGAAACGTAAACCGTCACGTAATCATAGTTCTGTGCAGCTACCGACAGGCCGTTGATCGTAACCTCATCGATCGATTTCGGATCGCCCAGCGACAAACTCAACTGCAAACCGGGTTCTCCGACATAGAGATCTTTGGTAGGGGCAAGTATGGCCTCGACATAGCTCTTACCCAAATTGAGCCAGGTAGCGGCTTTCGCTCCCTTCTTCGCATCGGCACTCGCAGTTTCGTTCTTTTCGATCTTCTGCAACAAGGCCTCCTTGTTGATTTTCTGTGCCTGGGCAGCAGTTCCCAACAAGGCAACGGCGGCCAGGGCCAAAATAAGTTTTTTCATAATGAACGGGGTTTTTAATTTATAGGTATATCTTCTATTATTCTTTACTAACGTTCTCTTCGGACTCGGATTCCGGAGCGCCCGCCCCATCGAGGACCGCCGGCTCCTCCTCTTCGTTGGCGGGAACGGCAATCACCGAAGCGATGGCATCTCCCTCACGCAGGTTGATGATACGCACTCCCTGCGTAGCGCGTCCCGCCACACGGATCTGATCTACTGCCGTACGGATCGTCAGCCCCGAACGGTTGATAATCATCAGGTCGTTCTCGTCGGTCACGGCCTGGATCGAAATCAGCTTGCCGGTTTTTTCCGTAATGTTGATCGTCTTCACACCCTTGCCGCCGCGGTTGGTAATGCGGTATTCGTCCAGATCGGTACGCTTTCCGTAACCGTTCTCGCTGAGTACCAGCACGTCCTGCGAACTGTTGGGTTCGATGCAGATCATGCCGACCACCTCGTCGCCTTCGTCGAGCGAAATACCGCGCACACCGGCACCGACACGCCCGATCGGGCGCACCGTATTCTCGTTGAAGCGGATCGCCTTGCCTTCCCGGGCCGCGATCATCACCTCGGCACTGCCGCTGGTGAGCTTGGCCTCGATCAACTGGTCGCCCTCGCGGATCACGATGGCATTGACGCCGTTCTGACGGGGACGCGAGTACGCTTCCAGTTTGGTCTTCTTGATCGTGCCGTCCTTGGTACACATGATGATATAGTTGTTGTTCACGTATTCCGCATCGTCCAGACGCTTCACGTTGATATAGGCACGCACCTTGTCGTCCGGCTCGATCTGGATGACGTTCTGAATCGCCCGTCCTTTCGAGGAGCGCGTCCCTTCGGGAATCTCGTAAACCTTGAGCCAGTAGCAGCGGCCCTTCTCCGTGAAGAAGAGCATCGTATTGTGCATCGTGGCCATGTAGATATGCTCGATGAAATCCTCGTCGCGCGTCGCGCTGCCCTTGGCACCGACGCCGCCCCGGTTCTGGGTACGGTATTCGGCCAGCGGCGTACGCTTGATATAGCCCAAGTGCGAAATGGTGATGACCATCTCGTCGTCGGCGTAGAAATCCTCCGGGTTGAACTCTTCGGAAGCGTAAACGATCTCCGAGCGCCGTTCATCGCCATACTTGGCCTTCACCTCCAACAATTCGTCCTTGACGATCTTCATCTGCAATTCGCGGCTGCCCAGCACATCGTTGAAATAAGCGATCTGCGCCTCCAGCTCGTTGCGCTCGGCAACCAGCTTGTCGTGTTCGAGTCCCGTCAGAGCGCGTAGACGCATCTCGATAATGGCCGAAGCCTGTGCGTCGCTCAAACTGAAGCGCTCCATCATGGCCTGCTTGGCCAAGTCGGGGTTCTTGGCTGCCCGGATGATGTGGATGATCTCGTCGATGTTGTCCTGCGCGATGAGCAGACCCAACACGATATGCAGCCTCTTCTCGGCCTTGGCCAGATCGAAGCGCGTGCGCCGCACGATCACGTCGTGGCGGTGCTCGACGAAATGCCGCACCAGATCCAGCAGATTGAGCATCATCGGACGACCGTTCACCAGCGCGATGTTGTTCACCGCGAACGAGGTTTGCAGCGGCGTATTCTTATACAGCGTATTGAGCACCACGCTCGCCACGGCATCGTGTTTCAGGATGACGATGATACGCATGCCGTTCCGGTCGGACTCGTCGTTGATATAGGAAATGCCCTCGATCTTCTTTTCGTTGATAAGGTCGGCGATCTTCTTGATCATCTCCGCCTTGTTGACCATATAGGGAATTTCGGTGATGACGATGCACTCGCGGCCGCTGGCCGTATGCTCGATCTCCGTGCGGGCACGCATGACCACACGGCCCCGGCCTGTCAGCAACGCTTCCCGAACCCCTTCGTAGCCGTAAATAATTCCTCCGGTCGGGAAATCGGGGCCCTTGACGTACTTGAGCAGTTCCTCACATGCTATCTCCGGATTGTCCACGAAAGCACAGCAGGCATCGATCACCTCGCCCAGATTGTGCGGCGCCATATTGGTCGCCATACCGACGGCGATACCGCTCGCGCCGTTCACCAGCAACAGGGGGATCTTCGTCGGAAGCACCGTAGGTTCGGGGATCGTATCGTCGAAGTTGAGCGTCCAATCGATCGTATCCTTGTCGATATCGGCCATCACCTCATCGGTGATCTTCTGCATGCGGGCCTCGGTATAACGCATCGCCGCAGGCGAATCGCCGTCCATCGAACCGAAGTTACCCTGACCGTCCACCAGCGGGTAGCGCATCGACCAATCCTGGGCCATACGCACCATCGCTTCATAGACCGAACTGTCGCCGTGCGGGTGGAACTTACCCAGCACGTCGCCGACGATACGGGCGGATTTACGCGTGGGTTTGTCGGAGTAGAGGTTCAGTTCCGCACTCATATCGTAAAGAATACGACGGTGTACGGGCTTCAAACCGTCCCGCACGTCCGGCAGCGCACGCGATACGATAACGGACATCGAATAGTCGATGTAAGCGGACTTCATCTGCTCTTCGATATTGATGGGAATGATTTTTCCCTCCAATCCGGCATTCTTTTCTTCTTCTGTCAGCATGTTATTCTTTGAGTTTCTCTCTTCGTTTTCTCTGCCCGGCATGGCCCGAACGCATCCCGCGCCGCCCTTCGCCGGTCGAAAACATCGAACTTTACCCCTTATTTTCTACATTCGGACTACTTCTTCGCCCGATCGAAAACAGCGGGACTTGCGTTCTTTGTTCTCTTCGCTCGGTCCGACGAGTCTATTCGTCGGTTCCCGCTTATCGAAAACATCCGAAAATACATTCTATAAACACACAAAAATAGCATTTATTCGTCGAATAAGCAACTTTGGACCCAATAAAATCACCCGTTTCCGCAAGTTTTTTCACCGCACACACCATTTTCAGCCCTTTTCAGCCGTTTTGACAACATCAAAAAAATCCCCCGGCAAAGTGTCGGGGAATTTCAAAGCCGTTCGGACAAATTTTATACATCACGCCCTATTTACGACCGCCAGCACGATCGGGAAAAATACACTACCGGAAATCGATCCACTCGTACCCGGCGTAATTCTCCGCATCGAAAGTGCGGGGCGACGCCTCGTGAACGGTGACGGAACGGATGTCGATCCGAACCCGGTCGCCGTCGATTTCGTAGATCACTGCCGTCGGCAGCGAACGGGCCGTGTCCACTTCGACGTCGATCTGCCCGACGGCCGACTGGATACGCAGCGGAGTAAGCCGGATTACGGCCGTGCTTCCCTTCTCGCTCAAAAGCGAGGCGGCATATTCGCCGTCGATGAAATCGAACGCCCGGGTGGGATTATTGAGCAGATTATGGGACGTGAGATCCACACGGTCGATAACCACCTCTTTACGATCGGGGTCGATTTCGTAACGGAACTCCGCATCGCCGTAAACCTCCTGCCCATTGACATGCATATAGTAGTTGTCGCCGCTCACCTCGTAATAGCCCGGCACGACATCCCCGTCGGTATGCACCTCGAAGACTACGCTGTACCCCTCCAGCGCTCCGAGCGCAGCGGTCAGTTGCTTCAACACGGCCTGCGGCCGGTTATCGGCCTGGACAGAGAACACGGCAAACAGTGCCGCCAACAACAAAACAGATCGTTTCATAAGATATTTTTTCCGATTATACTCCGATAGACCGAACCGTCGTCATTCCGTCGATTTCCGCCCGAATACATCGGCCGAATCTGCAAATGTACTCCGAAACCGCTCCGACAACGGTCGAATTCAAAAATCCGAAAAACGACAATCGACATCACGAATGTTTCGACCATCCTTATTCAATATATTCAATGCGAAACCAATTTTAGTCCGACGATAGAACCGAACAAGGTAACGATAAAAAAAATCCGGGCGAAACCCGCCGATTCGCCGAAGACGAAAATCCCCAGCAACACCGTACCGAGAGCTCCCACGCCGGTCCAAATAGCGTACGCGGTACCGATCGGGAGCGTCTGCACGGCTTTGGCCAGCAAACCCATACTCAACACTGTCGCCAGGACGAACCCTCCGATCCAAAGATAAAGCTCCGCACCCTGGGCCCCCTTGGTCTTCCCTAAACAGAAAGTCATGGCCACCTCGAAAACTCCCGCGATAAACAATACGATCCAATTCATCGTTTTCTCCCTCGTTTTTATTCCGAATTACCAATCCGAAGAGTGTTCCGCACCCCGCTTTCGTACGACAAGACAACGGCAATCCCTATTTCATAATACCCAAACACATTCAAGCCTCGTCCGGAGCGATCATCGCATCAAAATACTCCCAACTCCTGCAGGCGGGCCTCCAGCGAAGGCAGGTCGTGGAAGAGAATATCGCGCGGCTTGGCTCCCTCCTGACGGCCGACGATGCCGGCCCGCTCGAGCTGCATCATGATCCGACCGGCACGGTTGAAGCCCACCTCGTAATTGCGCTGGATCGAAGAGGTCGAAATCTGTCCCTGCGACACGGCTGCACGGGCAATGTCGGCGAACAGCGTGTCGTAGCGCACCGGAGCCCCGCTCTCGCTGCCCAGCGACGAGGATTCTCCGCCACTCGATTCCGGCACGTAATCGGGCAGCCGGTAGGCTTCGGAATATCCCTGCTGGCGGCCGATGAAATCCACGATCCGCTCCACTTCGCGGGTTTCGACCAGCGCACACTGGATACGGATCAGCTCCCCGTCCTTCGAGAAGAGCATGTCGCCCCGGCCGATAAGCTGGTTGGCGCCCGGCTGATCGATGATCGTGCGCGAGTCGATCATCTGCATCACGCGGAAGGCGATACGGGCCGGGAAATTGGCCTTGATACCGCCCGTGATGACCTTCACGTCGGGGCGCTGCGTGGCGATAATCAGGTGAATACCGATGGCACGGGCTTTCTGCGCCAGACGCATCACGGGACCTTCGACCTCGCGGGCCGTCATAATCAGGTCGGCGAACTCATCGACCACAACTACGATATAGGGCAGGTAGCGGTGTCCCTTTTCGGGATTGAGCCGCCGCGCCGTGAATTTATCGTTGTATTCGGCGATGTTGCGGGCTCCCGCCATCTTGCAAAGTTCCAGCCGGTTGTCCATCTCCGTACAGAGGGAGTTGAGCGTATAGACCGCCTTGCGGGGGTCGGTGACGATCGCTTCGTCCTCGGACTCCATCTTGGCCAGGAAGTGCTTCTCGATCTTGGAATAGAGCGAGAACTCGACCATCTTGGGATCGGTGAAGCCGGTCACGTCGTTGACGATCGAGGCGCCGCAGCGCACGGCCGCCTTGGCAACCGCCACATGACGCGTGTCGATCGAGACGATGGCGCCCTCCTTGGCCAGCGCGCGCACCACGGGCAGCACGCGGCGAGCCTCCTCGTCGGGGTTGACCGGGGTAAAGCCGGGGCGCGTGGACTCGCCGCCCACGTCGATGATGTCGGCGCCGGCGTCGAGCATCGCCAGGCCGTACTCGATGGCGGCATCCGGGTCGAAGTGCTCCCCGCCATCGCTAAACGAATCGGGCGTCACGTTGAGGACGCCCATGATGCGCGGACGGTCAAAGCTGAGCTCATACTTTCCGCACCGCCATGTCTTGCTGTCGTTCGCCATGAACATCCTCCTAAAATGCCCACGCCGCCGAGCTTGGGGAGCTGGCGGCGGGGTCGCTTTGCACTCAGTCTTTCTATTGTATCCGCGCACACGGGCTAGAACGCAAACGCGGCAGCGATGTCGCAAGAAATCAGCAGGTCGGCATTTGCATCCTGATCGGTGGGAGCAAGATTGCAAATGGCCAGCGTATCGCCGGTAAAGTAACGCGTAAGGCCCGCCGCCGGATACACCACGAGCGAGGTCCCGCCCACAATGAGGGCATCGGCCGCGGCGATGGCGGCAACGGCGCCGGTCAGCACATGCTCATCGAGCGGCTCCTCGTAGAGCACCACATCGGGCTTAATGCGCCCGCCGCACGCGGGGCACACGGGCACGCCCGCGGCGTCCTCGTGCTCGCGCGAGCAAATCCACTCGGCGCTATAGACCGCGCCGCACGACTGGCAAATGTTGCGATGGACCGATCCGTGCAGTTCGAACACGCGCTGTGAGCCGGCCATCTGATGCAGGCCGTCAATGTTTTGCGTCACCACGGCATTTAGCTTGCCGGAGCGCTCCAGCTCGGCCAGCTTGGTGTGGCAGCGGTTGGGCTTGGCGCCAAGCGCAATCATCTTGGTGCGGTAGAAGTCGAAGAACTCGGCCGGGTGCACCTCGTAAAAGCTATGCGAGAGCATGGTCTCGGGCGGGTAGGCAAACTGTTGGTGATACAGGCCGTCCACGCTGCGGAAATCGGGGATGCCACTCGCCGTGGAAACGCCCGCGCCGCCAAAGAAGACCACGCGCTTGTGGGTGCCGAACAGCTCCGCCAGCGCGGCGGAGGCCTGTTTGGAGTCCGTTATCGCCTGCGTCATATATGTCCTCCATCTGTGCCGCCGGAGCGGCT
>ENA-ORTJ01001407-ORTJ01001407.1-human-gut-metagenome-genome-assembly--contig:-NODE-1407-length-15963-cov-2.830463_pt1 | contig 15963 bp, 10 predicted proteins | sample MGYA00242069_ERZ509187 | MGnify/ENA primary metagenome ERZ509187 (study PRJEB26280, sample SAMEA2338779) | human gut metagenome | biome: human gut; feature: human-associated habitat; material: faeces... | reverse complement strand
TCCAGATCCTCACCTACACAGATGACTGCAACTCCTTTTTTCTTCTGGTCATTCAACAGATTGTAAATCGTGTATGATGAATTGATGTCAAGTCCTCTGACCGGATACGCAACCATCAGCACAGTCGGATTGCTTGCGATCTCACGGCCGACAAGGATTTTCTGTACATTACCGCCGGAAAGCCTGCTGACCGGAGTATCCACACCCGGTGTCACAACATCTAATTTCTCCACAATATCTTCTGCAAGTTTCTTTGGAGATTTACGGTCGGCAAAGAAATGTCTGCCTTCCTTATAGCTTCGGATCATCATATTATCTGTCAGATCCATAGAACCAACAAGTCCCATTCCAAGACGGTCTTCCGGCACAAACGATAACGTGATACCAAGATTTTTAATATCCTCCGCCTTCATCTCAGAGATTTTTTCTGTCGTACCCTCCGGGGAAAAATAAAGGATCTCGCCGCTCTCGATCGGCTGAAGTCCTGCAACGGACTCTAATAATTCTTTCTGTCCGCTTCCTGAAATTCCTGCCACACCAAGGATTTCCCCACTGTAGGCGGTGAAGGAAGCCTCTGTCAGAACCTTAAGTCCCTCCTTGTTCCTACACGTAATGCCACGCATCTCAATACGTTTTTCTGCTCCTACAGGCTCAGTACGGTTGATATCCAGTTTTACTTTCTCGCCGACCATCATCTCTGTGAGTGATTCTACAGTTGCCTTCGCCGTCTCTACCGTATCAATATATTTTCCTTTCCGAAGCACTGCGACACGGTCAGAAAGTTCCAATACTTCATTTAATTTATGTGTGATGATAATAATGGATTTTCCTGCTTTCCTCATGTTCCTGAGGACTGCAAATAATTTTTCAGTCTCCTGCGGTGTCAATACGGCTGTCGGTTCATCGAGGATCAGAATGTCTGCCCCGCGGTAAAGTACTTTTACGATCTCTACGGTCTGTTTCTGTGAGACAGACATGTCATAAATTTTCTGGGACGGATTGAGGTCAAATCCATACTGTTCTGTCAGTTCCCTGATTTCTTTCTCTACCTGTTTCATATTCAGTTTTTCTTTTCCAGGCAGACCTAAAATAATATTCTCGGCGGCTGTCAAAATATTGATCAGCTTGAAATGCTGATGAATCATTCCAATACCGAGTGCGAAGGAATCTTTTGGGGAGCGGATGGTCACTTCTTTTCCATCCACATAAACTTCTCCTTCGTCCGGGAAGTAAATTCCGGAAAGCATGTTCATCAACGTAGTCTTTCCACTACCATTCTCTCCTAAAATTGAAAGAATTTCACCTTTCCTGACGGTCAGATTCACGTTATCGTTCGCAATCACGTCACCGAAACGTTTGGTTACACCTTTCAGTTCAATAGCGTTTCCTGTTTCCACAAGTAATCCTCCTAAATACGAAAATCCTTTCAATCTGTATCTTGAAAGGATTTATCTGTTTTCTTCCAATATTTCTATCATTGCAGAGCACAGAAACCATCTGTGCCCTGCCGGCTTATCTTAAAAATTAGTTTGCCTGAGATGTGATGCCATCAATGATAATATCAAAGGATGGTGCAGATGCCAATTCAGATTCATGGTAATAACCATCTGAAACGTAATCAGCATATTTTGCGTAATCTCCGCCTTCTGCGATCAGGTCTTCTAAGGAAGATCCGTTTACTGTAAATGTAGATGTATCAAATACATGAAGAGAACCATCTTTTAATGCTGCTTCTACTTCTTCTACTTTTGCGTCTGTTCCTTCTGCTGCAACAGCCTCATTGACCGGAGTGATTCTGACTGCATCCTCAGAGAATCCTTTGCACCAGTCTGTGTCGATTGCTTTTCCATCTAATACGCACTGTACAGCGTAAGTATAATATACACCCCAGTTATTTGTAGGAGATGTCAATGCTGCGTCCGGAGCAACAGATGTCATATCTACGTTGTAACCAACACAAGGAACACCTGCTGTCTCACATGCTGATGGAGCACCTGTTGTATCGGCATGCTGGCTGATCAGTACACAGTTATCTGCGATCAGCTGATTTGCAACTTCGCCCTCTGCTGTCATATCTGCCCAGCTGTTTGTATACTGAACTTCCATTGTAACAGATTCACATACGCTCTTAGCACCTAAGTAGAAAGATGTGAATCCTGAAATAACCTCTGCATATGGGAATGCACCTACATAACCGATTTTTGCCTGGTCTGCTGTGATATCACCATTCTCGATCATCTCATTTAATTTCATACCTGCAACAACACCGGATACATAACGTGCTTCATAAATTGCATCGAAGTAGTTGTGCATGTTAGAAAGTCCGGAACTTGCTGCCTGATATCCTGTTGCATGACAGAACTGAATGTCCGGATACTCCTGTGCTGCCTGTAAAATGTATGTCTCATGTCCAAAACTTGTTGCAAAAATAATATTACATCCCTGATCTGCAAGGTCTACTGCTGCATCATAGCAGGACTCATCCTCCGGGATTGTTGTCTTCTCAATAATCTGGTCATCTGATAAACCGAGGTTTGCTGCCATCTCATCAATACCTGCCATATGAGCTGCTGTATATCCCTCGTTCTCATCACCGATATAAATAACACCGACTTTGATATCTGCTGCAGAAGCTGCTGCCTGTGTGCCATCTGCTCCAGGATTTCGGCGATCGTCTGCGCCGCCCAGTACCAGCCTCTGTAGAAGCTGCTGCAGAATTATCTGCTGCACTGCTGTTGTCTGCTGTGTCTCCACATCCTGCCACCATACCGACAGTCATTCCCATTGCCAATAAAATACTTAATGCCTTTTTCATATAATCCTCCTTGTTTTGCATTAGAAAAACTAATCTCAAAATACAAAAGTCAATTTAGCATAGCAATTTTTTATCGTCAATATGATTTGTATGGTAATTTTCAAAAAAACGTCAATTTTTGCAAAAAATTTTTTATTGATAAGATGAACTAATACAGGAGATATTTTTAACTAATAAAAAATACAGTCTTTCTCCGTCATCTGGAAAAAGACTGTATCTTTGTTCTTATACTCTTCGGATGTGCTGATGTGTAAACAGGTGATCCTGACAATACTCATAATTGCCTTCGCACTTCGAACAGAAACGGAACTGTAAGTTTGGATCATCCAGCTCTGTCCGTCCGCAGACCGCACATTTGTGTTTTGCGATACCGGAACCCGGTCTCGGCTCTCTCATCTGTGCCCTGAACTGCTGCCTGCGATGCACCTCATGTGGGGTATATCGGCTCAGATTCCTCGTGGAAAGGAAGAAGATGAGATAATTTAACAGTGACATCACAATACATAACAGCATAATTCCTGCATACCATAATGCAGTGGCTGTGGACTGGGTATATGCATAAATCGCATGATAGGTATCCCACACGCTGAATACCATGATAACAACATATACGGCTGCCATCCATTTCATTTTTATCGGAATGATAAAGTACAGTAATACCTGCATATCCGGATATAAGGTAGCAAATGCAAGGAATATGGACATATTAATATAGGAAGTACTGATCATCTGTCCCATCATTGTGCTTGCAGTGTATGCAAAATTGCCGCCCATAAACAGATAGATCAGACCATACGCCAAAAGGCTTCCCACTTCAGTCAGCAGGATTCCGCCGATGATATAGGCATTAAAACGGAAAGTTCCCCACGCGCGCTCCAACGCAGTTCCAAGCTGATAATAAAACATCATCATGATCAACAGAAAAATGATATTGCTGTCTGTCGGCATTAAAATCCATGTGATAAGTCTCCAGATCTGTCCGTGTAAAATGTAATAAGGCTGGAAATTCAAGAATCCCAATATATTCGGTGCCACCATGTTCAATACAAATCCAACGGAATATGCTCCGATCAGATACACAATCAGATTCGGTACCGCATATCTTCCAAATTTACGCTCCAGTTTATTTAACCAGTTCATATTGCTGCTCCTTTTTTCAAATACTCTTTGGACTGTCTTCTTTTTCAAACAATCTAGCTAAAGTATATCTATGCAGGAAACCTTTGTCAATCGGCGCTAAATTTCTTCATAAAAAGTTTAGATTTTTCAGATTATTTTGTCATTGTTTTTTGTTTTTTCCTGTCGTATAATGTACATTGCTTGGTTTTTGAGCACATATATATAATAGGAAGAAATAGTGAACATAGACTATTGATAGATTTGATTTACAAGAGATAATTTGGAGGAAAGATATGAGTAACAATACACTTCATAAACTTGGTATTGATATTGGTTCCACAACAGTCAAAGTAGCTGTGCTGGATGAGAATGACAACCTGTTATTCTCCGATTACGAGAGACATTTCGCCAATATCCGTGAAACTCTCTCCCTGCTGGTGGAAAAAGCTTATAAACAGCTTGGGGATATGCAGATTGCCCCGATGATCACCGGTTCCGGCGGTCTTACCCTTGCAAAACATTTAGACGTGCCGTTTGTCCAGGAGGTCATCTCCGTATCCACTGCTTTGCAGCACTATGCACCGCAGACCGATGTTGCCATCGAGCTTGGCGGTGAGGATGCGAAGATCATTTATTTCGAGGGCGGTAATGTAGAACAGCGTATGAACGGTATCTGTGCCGGTGGTACAGGTTCTTTTATCGACCAGATGGCATCCCTCATCCAGACAGATGCGACCGGACTGAACGAATACGCAAAGAATTATAAGGCAATTTATCCGATCGCCGCCAGATGCGGTGTGTTTGCCAAGACAGATATCCAGCCTCTGATCAATGAAGGTGCAACCAGGGAAGACTTATCCGCTTCCATTTTTCAGGCAGTTGTCAACCAGACGATCAGCGGTCTTGCCTGCGGCAAACCGATCCGTGGACACGTTGCTTTCTTAGGAGGTCCCCTGCACTTTTTATCCGAGTTAAAGGCTGCATTCATCCGTACCTTAAACTTAGACGAGGAGCATGCGATCACTCCTTTGAATTCCCATCTTTTTGCAGCGATCGGTTCTGCACTGAACTATAAAGAGGACAAAGTAACTACTTTAGCAGGATTACATACAAAACTTCAGTCCGATATCCATATGGAATTTGAAGTTGCAAGACTTGATCCTTTATTCAAAGATCAGGCAGAATACGATGCTTTCCGCACACGCCACGACGGACATCATGTAAAGTCCGCAGATCTGGCTTCTTACGAAGGAAACTGCTACCTTGGTATCGATGCAGGTTCCACCACAACGAAAGTTGCCCTGATCGGTGAGGATGGTTCTCTGCTGTACTCCTTCTACAGCAATAACAACGGAAGCCCGCTCTCTACTGCGATCCGTGCGATCAAAGATATTTATTCCAAACTGCCGGAAAAGGCACACATTGTACACTCCTGCTCCACCGGATATGGTGAGGCGTTACAGAAGGCTGCTCTGAAATTAGATGACGGCGAAGTAGAAACTGTCGCACATTTTTATGCCGCAGCATTCTTTGATCCGGAAGTTGACTGTATCCTCGACATTGGTGGTCAGGATATGAAATGCATTAAGATCAAAAACCAGACCGTTGACAGTGTCCAGTTAAATGAAGCCTGTTCTTCCGGTTGTGGTTCTTTCATTGAGACATTTGCAAAATCCTTGAATTTCTCTGTGCAGGACTTTGCCAGAGAAGCTCTTTTTGCCAAAAATCCGATCGATCTTGGAACCCGCTGTACAGTATTCATGAACTCGAAAGTAAAACAGGCTCAGAAAGAGGGCGCATCCGTCGCTGATATTTCTGCCGGTCTTGCCTACTCAGTCATCAAGAATGCTCTATATAAGGTAATCAAGCTTTCCGATGCAAAAGATCTTGGTCAGAACATTGTGGTACAGGGTGGAACGTTCTACAACGATGCAGTTTTACGAAGTTTTGAAAAAATTGCCGGTGTCCAGTGTATCCGTCCGGATATTGCCGGTATTATGGGAGCTTTCGGAGCTGCCCTGATCGCAAGGGAACGCCATGAGGAAGGTTATCAGACCTCCATGCTCTCCATCGACGAGATCAATGCACTGACTTTTGACACGAAGCTTGCAAGATGTCAGGGATGTACGAACCACTGTCTCTTAACCATCAACCGCTTCTCCGGCAACCGTCAGTATATTACCGGCAACCGCTGTGAGCGTGGTCTTGGAAAAGAGAAGAACAAAGACAACATTCCAAACCTTTTTGAATATAAGAACAAACGTATTTTTGACTATGAACCATTAAGTGCAGAGGAAGCAGCCCGCGGTACCGTCGGCATCCCACGTGTATTAAATATGTATGAGAACTACCCATTCTGGGCAGTTTTCTTCAAAAAACTAGGTTTCTCCGTGGTACTCTCTCCGTCCTCCACACGTAAGATTTACGAGCTTGGTATCGATTCGATCCCATCCGAATCCGAATGTTACCCTGCAAAACTTGCGCACGGACATGTGACCTGGCTGATCCATCAGAATGTGGATTTCATTTTCTACCCGTGTATCCCATACGAGAGAAATGAGTTCCCGGATTCTAACAACCACTACAACTGCCCGATCGTTACTTCTTACGCAGAGAATATTAAAAACAATGTGGATGAGATCACTTCCGGTCAGGTGAAGTTCTTAAATCCATTTATGGCATTCACAAATGAGGACACCTTATCCTCCCAGCTCATCAAGGTATTTGGTTCTTCTGAATTCGGCATTTCCGAAGCGGAGATCCGTGATGCAGTTTCCGAAGGCTGGAAGGAATTAGCTGTTGTCCGCATGGAAATGCAGAAAAAAGGTGAAGAAGTATTAAAATATATGGAAGAGACCGGAAGACGCGGTATCGTTCTCGCCGGACGTCCATACCACGTTGACCCGGAGATCAACCACGGTATTCCGGAGCTTATCACTTCTTATGGAATCGCCGTTTTAACAGAAGACTCTGTCTCCCATCTGCATCAGCCGGAGCGTCCGTTGATCGTTATGGATCAGTGGATGTACCACTCCCGCCTGTATGCGGCTGCAAACTTTGTAAAGACAAGAGATGACTTAGACCTGATCCAGTTGAACTCCTTCGGATGTGGTCTTGACGCCGTTACCACCGATCAGGTCAACGATATTCTGACCAGATCAGGCAAAATCTACACCTGTCTGAAGATTGATGAGGTCAACAACTTAGGTGCTGCCAGAATCCGTATCCGTTCACTGATCGCAGCGATCCGCGTCCGCGAGAAAAAGCAGACCAAAAGAACAATCGTGCCTGCAAGTTATGAGCGTGTGGTATTTACGAAGGAGATGCGTGAAAACTACACGATTCTCTGCCCGCAGATGTCACCGATCCATTTTGAATTATTAGAGCCGGCTTTCAATGCTGCCGGATACAATCTGGTCGTACCGGATGTTCCTGCAAGGGAATGTGTCGATGTCGGATTAAAATTCGTCAATAACGATGCCTGTTATCCGTCCCTGATCGTTGTCGGCCAGTTGATGGCTGCCGTAAAATCCGGCAAATACGATATGAATAAGACTGCGATTTTAATCTCCCAGACCGGTGGCGGATGCCGTGCAAGTAACTACATCGGATTCATCCGCCGTGCTCTGGAAAAGGCTGGCTACCCGAATGTTCCGGTTATCTCCATCAACTTGAGCGGTTTAGAGAGCAACCCGGGATTCACTTTCACTCCAAAGCTTATCCAGCACGGACTTTACGCTCTGGAATTTGGTGATATTTTCCTTCGCTGTTTATACGCCACAAGACCTTATGAAGCAGTTCCCGGTTCTGCCAACGAACTCCATGAAAAATGGAAAGAGAAGATCATTGCATTTATTACACAAGATAAGATTTTATCCCATAAAAAATACAAGCAGATGTGCCGTGAGATCATCCGTGACTTTGACAATCTCCCGCGTCTTGATATTAAAAAGCCGCGTGTCGGCATAGTCGGTGAGATTTTGGTGAAATTCCATCCGGCTGCCAACAACTATCTTGCAGACCTGTTAGAATCCGAAGGTGCGGAAGCTGTTGTTCCTGACCTTACCGACTTCCTGCTCTACTGCTTCTACAACACAGGCTTTAAAGCAGATAACCTTGGTTTCAGCCAGAAGTCCAAACGTATCGGACACCTTGGTATCAAGTTCTTCGAATGGTTACGCTCTGCTGCGGTCGATGAATTTAAGAAGAGTAAACATTTTACTCCACCAGCGCACATTGAAGATCTTGCAAAATATGCAAGGGATATCGTATCCGAAGGTAACCAGACCGGTGAAGGATGGTTCTTAACCGGAGAAATGTTGGAACTGATCCATACCGGCACTCCGAACATTGTCTGCACGCAGCCATTTGCCTGCCTGCCGAACCATGTTGTAGGAAAAGGTGTTATCAAGGAATTGCGTCACCGCTATCCGGATTCCAACATTGTTGCGATCGACTACGATCCGGGTGCAAGTGAGGTAAACCAGTTGAACCGTATTAAACTCATGCTTTCAACAGCAAATAAGAACCTGAAAAAAGATACTATGAATTAATACGAAAAAACTCGAAATTTAATTTGTTTTATGCTATAATCACAAATAGCTTTATTAGTTATTGGTTATGTGTACATTGTGAAAAGACATGCGTGCGTATGTCAATCGGGGAAAATGAATGAAAAACGATAAAACTGACAATCATGAACAGCTTTTCTGGGAAGAGATCGACCGGCTTTTTCCAGATATGATAAAAGCGATTGCCTCTCTTTCCAAAAAATCATATCTTTCCATCACAAACCTTCGGACCGGAATCACCTGGTGGTCCGAACGGGCGATGGATTATTTTGGCATGAAAGAAAATTATACGATCCGCGGCATGGAAAAGGCAAACCGGAAGATCCATCCTGATGATGTTGCCACTTTCAAACGTGGTTTTAAAGAACGGGTTGACGGTAAAAATCTGGATACCGCATGGGAATACCGGATTCAGGATGGCGATTCCTACAACCGTTTCAACGCCATGGCGCGTGTACTTTATGATGAACAAAAGCAGCCTTTTATCATCATTATCCGCTATGATAATTATGGCATTTCTGATGAAGTGGACTCTGTCACAGGTCTCTATACGGAACCGGCACTGAACCGCTGTATCACCCAATTACTTGATAACACACGTCCTGCCGCACTCTTAAAGATCGGGCTGGATCAGTTCAGCCATATCAATGTCATGTATGGGGCAGCTTTTGCAGATAAGATTCTGAACAAAGTGGCACAAAGCCTTTTACACATGGTACGCAATATCGGTTATGCCTACCGCCTGTCCGGTGCGAAATTTGTGCTTGTTTTCGACAAAGTATCCAAAACAGAGCTCCATAGCATTTTCGCTTTCATCGAGGATACACTGGCAAACACCATTGCAGTGAATGGAAAACGGATTCCGATCAAGATCTCTGCAGGAGCCATTTTCTTAGAACCCTATATGAAAGAAACGAATGCTGTCCGCAGCCGTCTGACCTATGCGCAGAATCATTCACGCTATGAACATCATAGCGATCTCGTCATTTTTAACGATGAGATCTGTGGCAACAACGAAAAACAGTTTGAGCTGATCGGTCTGATCCACCAGTGTGCGACCAGCCATTTTGAGGGATTCCGCCTGTTCTACCAGCCGATAGCAGACACAAAGACCGGAAAGATCCGTGGCATGGAAGCACTGATACGATGGGAATTAGAGCCCTATGGTCTCATCTCTCCAGGAATATTTATGGAGTGGTTAGAGGAAGATCCATGTATCTTTGACCTCGGCAACTGGATTTTACGCACCGCATTAAAGGATATCGGCAGGATCCGTGATAAGATCCCACACTTTTTCGTAAACGTCAACATCTCTGCCGCTCAATTGTCGCGAAAAGAATTTCGTGACTCTGTCATGACGATTTTAAAAGAAACCGGAGCCAGACCGGAGGAATTGTGTCTGGAACTGACTGAGCGCTGCCGGGATCTCGATGTGACTTTTCTGAAGAATGAAGTCGATTTCTTTCACTCAAAGGGGATTAAAATTGCACTGGATGATTTTGGAACCGGTAACAGCTCCCTAAGCCTTGCTTTGGAATTACCTATTGATGAGCTGAAAGTCGATATGAGTTTTATCAAAGATATTGAACATAAGCCACAGAATCAGGCTATGGTACAGTCGATCGTTGATTACGCAAACCGTACCAATACCGAAACCTGTATCGAGGGAATTGAAAATCAGGAGGTAAGCGACTACATTCATCAATTTGGTGCGACCTGGTATCAGGGTTATTTTTATTCCAAACCTGTTCCGATCGACCAGTTCGAAACATTGCTGGATGTGCCTCACTGAAAAATCTCTTTTTTGCATATGATCCATGAGATCACTGCTGAAACAAATTCCGTGATCCAGAACGCGTGCCATACCGGTCACAGGAAAAGCCGCCTGAAAAAGGCGGCTTAAAATAAATGCCAGCGGCAAAATCACCACGATATAACGCAGTAATGAAATGACTAACGATTCCTTCCCTTTTCCAAGCCCCTCCAAAGCGCCGGATACCGTGACGGAAACCGATGACACGATAAATCCTATACTGATGAGCCTGAGTGCCTCCCTGCCTAGCCGGATTGTCTCAGGATTTCCTGTAAACAGACCGATCAGCGCCTGTGGCACTGCCATACAGAGAATCGTACCGATCACCATCACTATTACGATCAGGAACAATGCTGACCGAAAAATCTCTTTCACTCTCTTTGACTCTCCTGCTCCATAATTGTATCCAATCAATGGACGCATCCCCTGTACCACACCATTTCCAGTCAGATACAAAAATGTCTGTAATTTGAAATAAGCACCCAATACAAGAACATAACTTGCAGAATAAACAGCCAGTATCGCATTTAATGCAGACACCTGGACTGAAGGCAGCGCAAGGCTTAACGTTGCAGGGATTCCGATAGAATACACTTTTTTGCAAAGCTGCTTCTCCGGCTTCATATTTCTGACCTTCACTTTGGCAGGAATCGGTTTCCAGTAATATGCGGTCAGATACCCTACCAGTGACACGATCTGTCCGATTCCGGTTGCAAGTGCCGCTCCCCGGATTCCCATTGCAGGAAAAATCCCAATTCCAAAAATCAGCAGTGGATCAAGCACAATATTGGTCACACAGCCAAGCAGCATACAAAACATAGATGTTTTCATGCGTCCAACTGCCTGAAATATTTTTTCAAAACAAAGCGCTGCCGCATTTGGCACTGCAAATAAAAATACAATATCCGAGTACTGTACCCCCATTCCGATAATTCCGACCTGTTTTGTAAACATCCCTAAAAAGGCTGGCATAACTGCAATACAGATGGCAGCCAGCACCAGACCATGCAGCATATTCAATAACATGCCAAGCGATGCTGTTTTATCTGCCAGCTGCTGTTTCTGTGCCCCAAGATAATAAGCCATCGTAGCATTTATTCCGATAGCAAAACCAATGACCACTGCATTGACCAGATTCTGTAACGGAAATACTAACGATAACGCTGTCATCGCATCCTCACTGATCTGCGCCACAAAGTAGCTGTCTATGATATTATATAATGCATTCACTAACATGGAAAATGTCATCGGCAGCGCCATGGAGATCACCAGCGGCATTACCGGTTTTTCTTTCATAAATTCCTGATTCATCTTCTCTTTTTCTCCTCTGTTTTCTTTCTGTCATTTAATCTTACTCACATACGCTGAAATATCTGTTTTAGCGCAAAAAAATGCCACACAACTGTTCAATTCAGTCGTGTGGCGAAAAATAGAGCCTTTTGCTCCAGAAAAGTCCACTCCAATATTGGTTTTGGATTCTATATGCTATTTGTCCTTCTGATCCGCTTTCTGGATCAATAAGAGGATATCAGAAAGTTCCTCTTCTGTCAACTGTGTATATGCTGCAAGTTCCTGTACAGTTGCTTCTCTGCCATTCTCCTCTGCAAGATACTTCTTTGCCTCGTTGACTAATGCCAGCTTGCCGACCATAGCCTTCTCATCCTCATCCTCGCCTTCTTCCGCAAGAATGGATGATTTCATGGCTGTCTCCACTGCGCCCTGCAATTCTGCCTCAACATCTGTTTTTTCCTCACATCCGCAAAGTTCTGTCAGTTTTAAAAAAAGTGCCATATTTCCTTCCTGAATGACATCCTCAAAGCCCTCTGAGGTCACTGCAAGCTTTCTGGCGGTCTCTAACACCTTTATCATCCAGCTGTCAGAGATTGGATTGATCACGGACTCATCCCCTGCTAAAAGCTTCTGATACATTTCTTCCTGCTTCTTCCCGGAATATACCGGAAGACTGCCGATTTCTTCCAGATACATCTGAAATACCTTAGATTCCGGTAAAACATCCGGCTCTGCGTTTTTTTCCTCTTTTTTGCCAGGATCATTCTGTGCCAGCACAGATGCATCTGACGTTTCCTGCCAGTCTGCTGCTTCCTGCTCCCCATCTTCGACCTCTTCAGTTTCCTCTTCCGCTTCTTCCTCCTCATGTGATGTCAGCAGAAACTCTAAAACCATGTTTTCCTGCTGTTCGTTTAACTCCATCTCTTTGAAATAGCTTAAGATCTCTTCTTTTGATAACGGTGTCGCAGAAGTGCGGATAATCTCTGCCACCTCATGGATTGTCTCTGTAAATACACTCTGATCTAACATAGTCTCTCCTGTTTTCTTCTCTTTAAACCTTGTGTTTTGCCTCTTTCTCATCAATGTCAACTAAAATAATGTCCGGTCCGATCCTGACGATCTTACACCACGGAATAAACAGTTCGAACTCCCTGCAAAAACAGCCGAACCATTTTCCGGGTCCCGGAACGATCAACGCCCGTATCCTTCCATCACATTCGTCAATATCAAGATCGTGGACATTTCCAAGGCATTTGCAGTCACAGACGTTTATCACTTCTTTTTCTGTCAAGTCACAAAAGCGCATACCATTCTCCGAAACATTCCCTCGAAAAATGATATGCGTTTTTTTATCTCTTATACATTAAAGCGGAACAAAATAACGTCTCCGTCTTTGACCACGTACTCTTTTCCTTCCATGCCTACAATTCCCTTTTCACGGGCTGCTGCAAGACTTCCATTATCTAAAAGATCCTGATAATTTACAACCTCAGCCTTGATAAATCCACGCTCAAAGTCTGTGTGGATCTTACCTGCTGCCTGTGGTGCTTTTGTGCCTTTCTTAATCGTCCATGCACGGCACTCATCTTCTCCTGCTGTAAGGAAACTGATAAGACCAAGCAGACTATAGCTTGCTGCTACCAGTTTATCAAGACCGCTGGAGGTCACGCCAAGGTCATCTAAATATTCCTTTTTCTCATCTTCATCGAGTTCTGCAAGTTCCTGTTCGATCTGCGCACAGATCACAAATACCTCTGCGCCCTCTTCCTTGGCCATCTCTCTCACTTTTGCAACATGTGGATTGGATGCCCCATCATCCGCAAGGTCATCCTCTGCAACATTTGCTGCATATATGGTCGGTTTTGCAGTCAGAAGATTGTAGCCTTTGAACCAGATCTGCGCATCTTCATCATCCGGCACTTCAAAAGATCCTGCCATCTTACCGGCTTCCAGATGTGCTTTGACAGCCTCCACAAGCTCCAGTTCTTTTGCAAGTGTCTTGTCCATTCTTGCCTGTTTTGAAATCTTTGCAATTCTTCTGTCAAGAATCTCAATATCAGAAAAGATCAGTTCCAGATTGATCGTCTCAATATCCCTTGCAGGATCAACAGATCCATCCACATGGATAATATTGGTATCCTCAAAACAACGTACCACATGTACAATCGCATCTACTTCACGGATATTTGCAAGGAACTGGTTGCCAAGACCCTCGCCCTTGCTGGCACCCTTTACAAGTCCCGCAATATCTACAAATTCGATGGTAGCCGGTGTTACCTTCTTCGTATGGTAAAGTTCACCGAGTTTTACGATTCTCTCATCCGGTACAGAAACGATTCCGACGTTCGGATCGATCGTTGCGAATGGATAGTTTGCGGATAATGCACCTGCTTTGGTCAGGGAATTAAATAATGTGGACTTTCCAACGTTTGGAAGTCCGACGATTCCTAATTTCATATCTTATTATACCTGTCTGAAAATCCTTTGTTTTCAAGGGTTTTCGCCTTTCTATGTTATTTTACTACACCTGATTTTTGTTTCTTTTCAATCTTTGTTTGTAAAATGAATTTCCTTCTGCTTCGTAAGCAAAAAGAGTCTGATACAGTCTTGTATTATACCATATCAGCCTCATTTTTTAAACCTTAAAATCAATTTTTATCATTTTTGTTGTTTTATTGTTATCAGCAATCAGGCTATCCTCAGTCTCTCGCCTCGATCACAATCAGTATTCCCTCTTCAAAGGCTATCTCTGCACTTTCCGCAATGATCTCGTTGCTCACACCGAGCGAACAAAAGCCCTTGAAATCATAATGATCCAGAGGATACTTGAAACCGGTCAGCGTAAGACCTTTTACTACATTCGTATAAGGGATCAGGGAAACAAACTTTCCAAACTGTTTTTCCTTCTCAAGCGTGATTCCTGCCCCGATCATGCGGATTCTGTTTCTCTCATCCACAATCTGGATTGGAATATGATTTTGCAGTCCGATCCCCAGAAGTTCAATATTTCCAAGCAGATGGTCGATTCTTGTTCCGGTTGCTCCCAGCAACGTAATTTTCTCTGCTCCAAGCGCAATTGCTTTCCGGATTGCCGATTCCGTGTCTGTATCGTCTTTGACCGGATTTAACCTGATCCAGGAAATATCAGGCTGTCCGCCGAAATAATCTAACGCCTCACTGGATGCTGAATCGAAATCTCCGATGATCCAATCCGGGGTCAACTTATTCCGATAGAAAAAGTTCATCCCGGAATCTGCCGCAATGCAAAGCTCCGGTCTTTCTTTTTCTATGAACTCTTTTGCAAAAATGTCATTGATATATCCGCCTACCACAATGATGCAATGTCTCATACTACTCCTTTAATACATCTAAAAAACGTTCCACATTCTCAGAAATATCGCCCTTGAACACTGCACTGCCAGCCACGATAATGTTGGCACCGGCATCCATGACTTCTGTCACATTTTCAAGGTTCACGCCGCCGTCTACCTCAATGTCGATCTTAAGACCCTTCTCATCGATCATTTTCTTTAACGCCCTGACTTTTTCAACTGTGTAAGGGATCAGCTTCTGTCCTCCAAATCCCGGGTTAACAGACATAATCAGCACCATGTCAACCTTTGGAAGTATCCATTCAATCGCAGACAACGGAGTTGCCGGATTTAATGCCACACCTGCAAGCAGTCCCTTTTCTTTGATTGCCTCGATCGTGCGATCCAAGTGTTTACATGCCTCGGCGTGTACTGTGATGAGATCCGCTCCCACTTCTGCGAGATCATCAATATATCTTCCCGGTTCCTCGATCATCAGATGCACATCGAGAAACATATCCGTGTGGGATCTGACAGCTTTTAATACCGGCATACCGTAGGAAATCGACGGTACAAACAATCCGTCCATCACGTCTACATGCAGCCAGGGGACTCCTGCTCCTTCCACAGCTTTGATATCCTCTCCCAGTTTCCATAAATCCGCCGAAAGAATTGAAGGTGATAATAAATTCATGTTACTCCTCATTTCTGCCCCGCAAGGCCTTGTCTGTTGCTTATTACCGTTCTATTCTAACAAACTTGTTTTCGTAAAACAAGACTAACGAAAAGGAACCTTTTCCTTTTGGAAAAAAGTTCCTCCGTTCGCAATTCTCTATAGGTTTTTCACGTCTTCTTTCAGTTTGTTCCAGGCATCTTCATGCTCCGTATAGTAAATGGGACATTTCTTTCCGCCACAATCATAGTGGCGCAAGATGTCATCGGGTTGCAGGTCATAGGCATCAGTCAGCCATTTCAATAATTTGATCAGAGAATCATAGGTCTCCTGAGTAAACTGGCCGTTGTCCGCCTTGTAGCAGCATTCGA
>ENA-ORTJ01001388-ORTJ01001388.1-human-gut-metagenome-genome-assembly--contig:-NODE-1388-length-16202-cov-5.180777_pt1 | contig 16202 bp, 10 predicted proteins | sample MGYA00242069_ERZ509187 | MGnify/ENA primary metagenome ERZ509187 (study PRJEB26280, sample SAMEA2338779) | human gut metagenome | biome: human gut; feature: human-associated habitat; material: faeces... | reverse complement strand
TGTTGCTCAGGCACTTATAAATAATGTTAAACTATAGTGTTGCGGAATTAAGGTTTATGAAGACAGGGATAATAGTTTCCGCATTCAGATCTTCAAAAATTTCATTCAAAACTTCATTCTGGACTTCTATGACAAGACCCAACACCTGTTCCTGCAAAAAAAGACCGAAGGAATAAATCGCCAGGAAGAGATATTCAAACGTTTCATCCAATTAATTCATAAACATTGCACCACCCAACGTGAGGTATCTTTCTATGCAGCCGAACTATTCATCACTCCCCGTTACCTTTCCACAATCGTACAAAACGTATCCGGCAACACAGCCAAAAGCATTATTGACCGACAGGTAATTCTTGAGATTAAAGCATTACTACAATCCACATCTCTAAGTATTCAAGAGATCTCCAACCGATTATCTTTCCCTGACCAATCTTTTTTTGGCCGCTATTTCAAGAAACATACAGGCAAGTCCCCTCTTCAATACCGAAACCGGTCTTAAAACAAAAAAAGCTGCCTCCAATAAAGAAAGCAGCTTTTTTCCGTTTATATAGGATGAATCAATTATTCAGCCAATTTATTGTCTGAACCCAGCACGTTAATAATTTTGTGCTTGTACAGTTTTTCCATATTGTCACGAGCCGGACCTAAGTACTTACGCGGGTCGAATTCTGCCGGTTTTTCAGCAAAAGTCTGACGGATAGCAGCAGTCATAGCCAAACGAGAGTCTGAGTCAATGTTGATTTTGCAAACAGCAGACTTGGCAGCCTTGCGCAATTCTTCTTCAGGGATACCGATAGCAGCCTTCAATGCACCACCATACTTGTTGATTGTTTCAACTTCTTCCTGAGGAACTGATGAAGAACCATGAAGAACGATGGGGAATCCCGGAAGTTTTTCCATTACAGCATCCAATACTTCGAATGCCAAAGGAGGAGGAACCATACGACCTGTAGCAGGATCAATGTGGCACTGTTCCGGAGTAAATTTGTATGCACCGTGAGAAGTACCGATAGAGATAGCCAATGAGTCGCAACCTGTACGAGTAGCAAAATCAATTACTTCTTCAGGGTCAGTATAAGTATGATGATCAGAAGAAACTTCATCTTCCACACCGGCCAATACACCCAATTCACCTTCTACAGTTACATCAAACTGATGAGCGTAGTCAACCACCTTCTTAGTCAAAGCTACGTTTTCTTCGTAAGGCAGGTGAGAACCGTCGATCATTACAGAAGAGAAACCTGAGTCGATACAGCTCTTGCAAGTTTCGAAAGTATCTCCGTGGTCAAGGTGAAGAACGATTTCAGGTTTTGCACAACCTAATTCTTTTGCATATTCTACAGCACCCTGAGCCATGTAACGCAACAAAGTAGCGTTAGCATACTGACGAGCACCTTTTGAAACCTGCAAAATAACCGGAGATTTTGTTTCTACTGCAGCTTTGATGATAGCCTGCATCTGTTCCATATTGTTGAAGTTGAATGCAGGAATTGCATATCCACCTTTGATAGCCTTAGCAAACATATCTCTAGTGTTTACCAGACCTAAATCTTTGTAATTAACCATTGTTCTAATATTTATAATTGTTAGTGAATTAAATTCCACTGCAAAAGTAATCATAAATGCGCTAACTATGGCAAGTTCACACCAAAAATATCTCATAAAAAATGATTTTATTAACTATTTTCTTCACTAAAACATACAAACTGATTATATTGTAATGTCTACCTTACAATACTATAAAAGAAGAAAATAAGGCTTTTAGAAGAAAAAACAGCCCGAAGTTTTTTCTATTTCAAAGAAAAGCAGTATCTTTGCGGTCCAAAATGGACCATTACACCCAATATTGTTTACCAGACAAGTAAAAAAAATAATAACAATAAAATAATATACAGAAATGAAAAAAGGTATTCATCCTGAAAACTATCGTCCCGTAGTATTCAAAGACATGTCAAACGGTGATGTATTTTTGTCACGTTCAACTTGTAGCACAAAAGAAACCATCGAATTCGAAGGTGAAACTTATCCGTTGGTAAAACTGGAAATTTCTAATACATCACACCCGTTCTACACTGGTAAATCCAAGTTAGTAGATACAGCTGGTCGTGTAGACAAGTTCATGAGCCGCTACGGCAACCGTATGAAAAAGTAATTTGTAACTTATACATAAGTTCCAAAATAAAAGGCTGCAACCCGATAAGTTTGCAGCCTTTTATTTTATCATACATATCCACCTTTATTTCAAAGATACATCATTATACTTTCCCCCCTTCCATTCATACACTACAGGTTCTTTCCTGATGTATACAACCAATTTTTCCCGTTCCGTCTTTGCCAGATAATCCGGAGTAGTATAAGTAAAAGAAATAATAGGTTTGTCTTCTGATAAAGTGGCTTTCACCAAATCCATATCCGCCTTCTCTCTAATCGCGGCATAAGCCTCATCGGTCAGCGTATCCACCGGCAGATAAAAAGCCCCGACGGAGGGAAGCTGAATAAAATCCTCCTTCACCAGCTGCTGCCAGTCCGTATTATAAAAACGAACTTCACTATCACAAGCCGGACCGCAAACAGTATTCACTACACAAATCACCTTTACAGAATCATTCAAGGGTAACAGTTTCATTTCCATAGAACTACTTCCGGTGGTTTGCAGAAACAAATAATCAGCCGTCAGTCTTTTCAGTTCAGATACTTTGCCAAAACGATTTTTCACTTCCGCTTTCATATTGCTTGCCAGAAAATCCACACAATCCTCACGATTTACCTTTGTCAATAAAGGAGCCACCGAATCGGGCATGGCAATAAAAAGAGTTTTCATATCCTGAGCGTACAATGAAAGCCCACATAACAGCATACCTATTACAAACAATGTTTTTTTCATCACATTTTCAAATTAAAATCCTCCAAAGATACATATTTTGTCAGCTTATTCCCAACCGCATTATATTTTTTTCTATTTTTGTCGGACTGATAACCAACTAAACAGGAAATGCTATGTATTTACACAAAGAGTTAGAGACCCTGACACGACCCGAAATTGAGAAACTACAATTGGAACGACTGCAAAAGACTGTCCGCCATTGCATGAATTCCCCTTTCTATAAACAACGGTTTGCCGAAAATCATCTGAGTCCGGAAGATATCCGTTCATTGGATGATTTACAGAAAATCCCGTTTACCACCAAACAAGATCTACGTGACACTTATCCTTTCGGACTGGCGTCCGTACCTTTGGAAAAAACAGTCCGCCTTCACTCATCCAGTGGAACAACCGGAAATCCCACTGTCATTCTGCATACCCAAAAAGACCTTGACGAATGGGCTAATGCAGTGGCCCGTTGTCTTTATATGGTAGGATTACGTCCGGGAGATATTTTCCAGAACTCTTCCGGCTATGGAATGTTCACCGGCGGGCTGGGCTTTCAATATGGTGCTGAAAGGCTGGGAATGCTGACTGTACCTGCCGCTGCCGGAAACACCAAACGCCAGTTGAAATTCATCTCCGATTTCGGAACCACCGCCTTGCACGCCATTCCCAGTTACGCAGCCCGTATGTACGAGGTAATGCAGGAAATGGGGATTGATCCGCGTCGTGACACCAAATTGAGAACATTGATCATAGGAGCGGAACCTCATTCCGAAGAACAACGCCGCCGCATCGAAGATATGCTGGGTGTAAAAGCCTACAACTCTTTCGGCATGTCCGAAATGTGCGGTCCCGGTGTGGCTTTTGAATGCCAGGAACAAAACGGATTGCATATATGGGAAGACTATTATATCGTAGAAATCATTGACCCCGACACATTGGAACCTGTGCCCGAAGGTGAAGTGGGCGAACTGGTACTGACCACCATCAACCGCGAGGCGATGCCGTTATTGAGATACCGTACCCGTGATCTGACCCGCATTCTGCCGGGGGAATGCCCCTGCGGCCGCCATCACAAACGTCTGGACAGAATGAAAGGGCGCAGCGACGATATGATTATCCTGAAAGGGGTCAATATCTTCCCCATTCAGATTGAAACGATTTTATTGCAATTCAAAGAATTGGGCAGTGACTATCTGATCACACTCGAAACCGCCGAATCTAATGACGAAATGACTGTAGAAGTGGAATTGAGCCAACTGTTCACCGATGACTATGGACGCCTGCAAGCATTGACCCGGGAAATTACCCGCCAACTGAAAGATGAGATATTGGTTACCCCACGTGTGAAACTGGTACCCAAAGGAGCACTGCCTAAATCGGAAGGTAAAGCAGTCCGTGTGAAAGACTTACGTAAAACCTTTTAAAAAATAAGTTTATGACTATACAACAATTATCCGTCTTCATCGAAAACAAATCGGGGACACTACAGAAAGTATTGAACTTATTGAAAGAAGCAGGCATACAGCTGATTGCCTCTACCATTGCCGATACAGTAGAGTATGGTATTTACCGTATCATCTGCTCGGAACCCAAACGCGCATACGAGACGCTGAAAGAGGCAGGAATCTCCGTGGCACTCTCCGATGTGTTCGCCATCACACTAGACAATCAGCCGGGGCGGGCGGCAGACGCCATCACCATTTTCAGTGAAGCCCAAATAGGCATTACTTATCTGTATTCCTTCCTGTTAGGAAATAAAGGCATCTTGATTTTCCGGACAGACAATCCGGACAGAGCAAGGGAAGTGATTATTCTTAATAATCTCTCTTTTGTAGCCGAAAAAGATTTATCAACACTGATTTAAAGTATTCCTTGTAGGGGCGGAGCTGCGTGTCCGCCCCCACAATTATCCTCTGCGTTTCAAGAAATCCGTAGGACTTTCTCCGAAATATTCCTTGTAACACTTGGTAAAATAAGAAGGAGATGTAAAACCTACCTCATACGTTATCTCGGATATGGTTTTCTCAGAAGAAGCCAACAAAGAAGCAGCTTTCTTTAATCTGGCAATACGCACCAGTTCATTGGGAGAATAATTGGTAAGTGCCTTAATCTTACGATAAAGCTGCACCCTGCTTAATCCCATCTTACTGCCTAATTCTTCCACACTTAACTCAGAATCTATCAAATTTGCTTCTATCAGCTCTCTGAAGCGCTCCACAAATCCTTTATCCACCTCGCTTACAGACTCTTTAGACAAAGTAATCTTATCTCCGAAAAACTGTTTCAACCGCTTATGGTTATCAATCAGATTCCGAAGACGCACCAGTAACAATTTGGAATTAAAAGGTTTGGAAATATAAGAATCCGCTCCACATTCAAACCCCTGTATCCGCTGTTCATCCAAAGAACAGGCAGTAAGCAACATCACCGGAATATGAGAAGTCTGTAATTCCATTTTCAGCTTCCTGCAACATTCCAATCCGTCCATCACCGGCATCATCACATCACAGATAATGGCATCAGGCACATATTTCATAGCTTTCTTTAATCCGGCATGTCCGTCGGCAGCCTCTATCACCGTATATTCCTCTTTCAATAATGATTTCACATAGCCACGTACATCCGCATTATCGTCAATTATCAAGATGCATTCCTTATTCTCATCCGGAAGCCGTTCTTCTGTTTCCGTTTCCTCCAATTCCTCCACCACCGTCGGCTGTGTAGTGTGCGGTTCCTGTATCCGATCTACAGACTGCTCCTCCACTATCTCCATAGGAATATCCACCGTAAACACTGTTCCTTTTCCTTCCACACTGTCCACCGTTATCACCCCGCCGTGCAACTCGACAAAAGCCTTTGCCAAAGCAAGACCAATACCTGAGCCCGCATGGTTCACATCCATCTGATAAAAGCGGTCGAAAATATGCCGGATGTGCCGGACAGAGATTCCCGAACCGGTATCAGCAACTACCAGACGGACATATCTTCTATTTTCCTCCTTTATTAAAGTAGAAAGTGTGACAGTGATAGTTCCATTCTCCGGGGTAAACTTAAACGCATTGGACAACAAATTAAAATAGACACGTTCCATCTTTTCGGCATCCAACGCCATCAGACAGTCTGTCCGGTCATCGTTCACGTCCAGAACAAAATGGATATGCTTTCTCAAAGCCAATGTTTGAAATGCATGGCTCCATTCCTGTAATTGCGCACGCAGGTCCATATTGGTTCTCACCAACTCCAGTTTACCATTTTCATACTTACGGAAATCAAGAATCTGGTTGACCAGCCTCAACAGAATATTCACATTCTTATGTACCACTTTCAATAAGGATCGTTGCTTAGAGGTCAAGTCTTTATCCTCTAAAAGCTGTTCCACCGGATCGGCAACCAAAGTAAGCGGAGTACGGAAATCATGAGAAACATTCGTAAAGAAGACCAGTTTGGCATGAGTCGCCTCTTCCAACTGCTTGGAGAGGCTGATCAGTTGGTCGCGTTGTTCCTCCAATTGTTTCTTTTGACGGGATAACTCCATGTTCATCCGGTTCTTTGTCCAATACGCACGGACGATGATCGCCAATAAGGCAGCAAACAGTAACAGGATAATCAGACATGCATACAGAAACATGGTCTGGGCAGAGTATCTTGACCAATATTCGTCCACCTGATTATTCAGCCGTTCTATCTTTCCGTCCTGTTCGGCAATGTGGTCTGTCTGCAACTGCATGACACGGGCATTCGTTTTATCAACAAGGGCTGTTGATAACTTAGTATCCCGTTCATACGGACGCTTCTCCAAAATATCCATCGCCACCTGCATCACTTTATCTCCTCCGGTAGGGTAAATAAAAGTGGCATCCAACACTCCTTCCAGTACCTGCTCCACTCCATACCCCTTGCCAGGCAACGCATCAATACCGACAAACAACATTTCCTTTTCCAACTGTCGCTGTCTGGCCGACAAATAAGCCCCGACAGCCATGCGGTCATTTTGGGCAAAAACCAGATTTATATCCTTATTGTCTTGAAGTATGGAATCCATTTTCTCCCCAGCCACACTTTGCAGCCAGGCTCCGTCCACGCTGGCGGTAATTTCTATTCCAGGCTCTGCCTTCAAGGCATCCGCCAATCCTCTATGACGCTCCATAGCCGGAGTGGAACCTTCCAGTCCCGTTATCTCCAAAATCTTCCCTTTTCCACCCAAACGGTTCACAATATATTGTCCCACATCTTTGCCAATCTCACAATTATCAGCACCCACAAAAGCCGTATAACGGTCCGACAAAATCTTACGGTCAATTACCACAACAGGTATTCCCAGCCCGTATGCCTTCTCCACAACAGGAGTGACAGCCGCCGCCTCATTCGGAGCGACAATCAATAAATCAACTTTCCTGTCAATAAAATAGTTGATATCTTCTATCTGATTCCGGTTATTATCTTTCGCGGTACGGATCTCCACCTCCACCCCATCATAAAACAAGGCTTCACGTACAATTTCATGATTCATTTTATGCCGCCATTCGTCATCACTACATTGTGAAACACCAATGTAATAGCGCGTATGTTTCTGACTGCACGATGTCAGAATTCCCATAAGGCATAAAATCAAAAACAAAAGATGTTTTTTCATGTTCCTCAAGGTATTTATAGATAACAAAGATAAAAGGTAACCGCTAATAAAACAAACATCTGCAAGAGAAAGTAAAAAAAGAACATCGCGAAGAACCTGATTACATCTACTTTGTATTTACAGGTTCTTCGCGATACAGCCTCAGACAATATGATTTCCAATCCAATTTGAATGAGTATCCGCAACCATTAAAATTTAAATCAACTCATTCTTTAAACGAGCCGGCAACTCAGGCATAGCCCCGTTTTGCGTACATACGTATGCAGAAACCTCAACAGCCAGTTTATGCGCCTCGGCAACCGGCTTTCCCTTCAAAATAGCAGCTACAAAAGTCGCCGTGAACGAATCGCCCGCACCTACCGTATCGGCCACCTCCACCTTCGGAGTCTCTACAAATGAAATCTCACCCGGAGTAAAGACATAACTGCCATTGACACCACACGTTAAAATCAACATCTTCAGATTATATTTCGCCAACAGAATCCAGCATTTATCCTGCAAGTCTATGCCGGGATAACCGAACATACGGCTCACTGTGACCAACTCCTCGTCATTAATCTTTAAAATATTACATTTTTTCATCGAGTTGCAAAGAATCTCCTTCGTATAGAAACCTTGGCGCAAATTCACATCGAAAATTTTACATTGTCCTTCTCCTTCGGGCATCACATCCAGAAAACGGTTGATTGTTTCCCTTGAAACCACACTACGCTGTGCCAACGAGCCGAAACATACGGAACGGGTATTCTTTGCCAACTCTTCCAAAGCAGGTGTAAAAGGTATATTATCCCAAGCCACCCCTTCTTTTATATCATACATAGGTACCCCATTAGGGTCCAGTTCCACCTGTACGGTTCCTGTGGGATAAGGCACTTTCTCTATCTGATACTTCAAGTTCTTACCATCAAAATTCTCAAGTATCTCATTACCCAGCTTGTCATCGCCAATCGCACTGACCACCCGGCTGTCAAAACCGAATTGTGACACATGATAAGCGAAGTTTGCCGGAGCACCACCAATTTTCTTTCCTTCGGGCAGCACATCCCATAGTGCCTCACCCATTCCTACGATGATTTGATTCATGATATTATTTACTGTTTACAATTAAAATCATTTCTTTATTTTCAAGGTATACATCAACAAATAGATAACTCCGACAGTCATCACCGCCACAGCTCCACTCTGCCCCATGGCATCACCGGCAACTCCCATGGCCAACGGAAATACCGTACCGCCGAACAGCCCCATAATCATCAATCCGGAAACTTCATTTTTCTTTTCGGGCATGGCAAACAATGCCTGCGAGAATATAATAGAGAACACATTGGAGTTACCGAAACCAATCATGGCAATGCAAATATAAATAATTGTTTCCGAATGGAATATAAATAATCCCACCATTGCCAGCAACATGAACACGACACTGAGAGCAAAGAAAGACTTTGCAGAAGCCTTTTGCAAGATAAAGGCTCCGAGGAAGCAACCCACCGTACGGAAAATAAAATAAAGACTTGTTGCAAAACCGGCCTCAGCCAATGTCATATCCAAACGCTCCATCAAGATTTTAGGAGCCGTTGTATTCGTACCGACATCAATACCGACATGGCACATGATCCCAATGAAAGACAAGAGAATAAACGGTTTTCCCAACAAGGAAAAGCACGCTTTGAAGCCGGACGCTTTATCGGGTTTCTCTTCCTCAATAGGGGTCAGCCCCAACAACACGATGGCAAAAACGGCTATCACCATATAAACAGGAAATAATACCCGCCAGCCAAGCCCGAAAGTAGGAATAGCCTGCATCGCTCCCCACATGGCAATGTAAGGGGCAAGAAAGGAAGCAATAGCTTTTACAAACTGACCGAAAGTCAATGTACTTGCCAACTTTTCCCCCGCAATAATATTACTCAGCAACGGATTCAAAGAGGTTTGCATCAACGCATTACCGATACCCAGTAAAGAGAAAGAAATCAACATAAGCGTATAGCCGTCGCCGAATATAGGGAGCAGCAAAGAGGCAAAAGTGACAATCAGACTCAGAAGAACTGTCTTCTTACGCCCTATCTTATTCATCAGAATACCTGTAGGTACAGAGAAAATCAGGAACCAGAAGAAGACCAAGGAAGGAAATATATTGGCTTGAGAGTCTGTCAGATCCAGATCCGCTTTTACATAATTCGATGCAATCCCCACTAGGTCTACAAATCCCATGGCGAAGAAACACAGCATCACCGGAATTAATTTGGCATACAGATTTTTATTGCTATTCATGGCTTTATACTTAGTTTACAAACCTAACTTATATATTGTGAAATTTGAAATCTTCATCTCTCCTCCTTTACTATAAAAACGCAAAGAGTTATAAGGTTCATTCGGGAATACCAGATTAGTCATGGCAACGCGGCCACCGTCAACAAACAACTCCACACTTCCATTATCCACAAAAACTTGAATTTTATGTGCCTTCGCGGTGTTTATCGGAGCCCAAGTACCCAAAGCAAAATCATTTTTATAATTCACCGTAACCTCTTTATAACGAGCATAACTTTCTTCAGTATCCAAATCATGCGGTTTTACCTTCTTGCCAAAATCTACAATACCACTTTCCGCACGGTCCATTACCACACGTCCCTCCGAAGCGTCCAAATAAATCTTCACCTTCTCACCCAAACTGTTCAGCAATTCAAAACCAGCCTCTTTACCAGCCGACACCAGTTGCAATTCCAGTTCAAAAGCGCCGTCGTTATTTTCAAAAAGTGTTTCTAAACGCTTCTCGCCATTTACTGTAAAATCATCCAGCTTTTTAGAATCTTTCCGCAAGTGCTCCGTTTCCTTTACCGGTGCGGCACTCAGATAAAGCTGTTTGTCTTCTCCCGTATACAGACTCAGCTCACGTGGCAAAGCATTGGCACTGCGGAACTGTTGTATAGGAGTATAGTTAGCATACTGCCAGTTGCTCATCCAAGGTACGGCAATGACACGGTCGCCGGTATTCGAGAAACAAACAGTGGCATAATGGTCTTTTCCCCAGTCGAGCCATTTCACCACCTCGGGTTTCGTATCACATACAAACTGATGCCCGTCAAAGTCGCCTGTAAAATACATCGTACCGCTGCCTCCATAGACAAATCCCGGATTGATATTGACAATCATCACCCATTTCATCCTGGTCCGGTCACCATCTACAGGCAGTTGGATGAAATCCGGACATTCGAACTGATTGGGCTGAGGACCAAATCCTTCTCCAAACTCACTCATGTATTCCCATTGCTTCAAGTTGGCAGACGAATAAAAACGCATATTCTTATCCGCACTGACAATCATAATCCATTTCTGTTCGGGTTCATACCAAAAGACCTTCGGGTCACGGAAATTCTGTAGTCCGTCAAACGGAGTAAGAACCGGATTCTGTTCATACTTCGTATAAGTACGCCCGTTGTCCGTACTGTATGCCATACTTTGCACCTGGCTCTGCCCACCGGGTATATTACGGTGCGAAGTATAAAAAGCGACAATTGTATTTTCACCGTAGCCTGCGCTGTTCTCTTTATCCACAATGGCACTTCCCGAAAAGATATGCCCCAATGTATCACGGGCAATCGCCGGGTCAAGATGCTCCCAATGAACCAAATCCTTGCTCACGGAATGTCCCCAGTGCATATTTCCCCATACGGAGCCGTATGGATTATATTGAAAATAAAGGTGATATTCACCGTCTTTATAAACCAGTCCGTTGGCATCATTCATCCAGCCATAAAGCGGAGTGTGATGATAAACCGGACGGAACTTATCCCTGTTTGCCGTATCAAATGTATCCGAAACCCGGATGCTGTCCCAACACAGCGCATCTGCCGCCACCTTCTTTATAATGACAGTAGCTTCCTCACTTCCCTGAGGCAAGGCAAACGGAACATAATATTCAACGCTGTCTGTAGCCAGACGCACATCCATATCGGTATCTGCGGGGCTCCCAGTATCCAGCCTTACCAGTCCTTCCTTGCTGCTCTCCTGAATCGGAAGCAACAAATAGTTAGCGGGACGGGCAATATGTACGATTGTCACCGTATCTCCCTGATGTTCGAAAACCAGGTCATTTTTTTGTGACTGACAAGAAACAGCGCCTCCTGTAAAGGCTAAACCTAATGCAAGGTTAACAAGATTTGTTTTCATGAAGTATAGGATATTAAAAGTTTTGTTTGATTGTTTTTCGTTATCGGCAAAGTTAACGGAAACCTGCCTTACCGGCTGAAACATTTGTTTCATTCTTATGTATAAATGTTACTTTTCCACCATAAAGAAGAATTAAATCCCTCTTGAATCAGAATGTTATTTTCGCCGCAAATTCTACGGTGAACGGACGGATATAGCTGCCTGCCATCCATGCGCCGTTATATGCCGCCGCATTCTCCTTATCTACCAGCTCGGCTCCCGAAATACTTCCTTTCGCCCCGGTCTGGTTCAAGAAGTTTATCACAGTTCCGCTTAAGGACAAATGTTTGTTCACATTCCAGTTTATTCCACCGAATGTTTCCCAACGGCCGTTGAAATAATAGGCATTTTTAATATTTGCATACGTCTTGCTGAAGTAACGGAAACTGGCCCATACCTTCAAGTCTTTGGTAATGTTGTAACTAGGGTCCAGTTCAATCAGCACCTTCGGAATTTCGGTAACGATATTGCCGGTGGCATTGATACCCGATGTTGTCCCGTCACTAAAGGTCACTCCCGTTTCATACTTCTTATACTTCGGGCTTTGGTAAGTGAACAGGAAGTGGAAATCAAATCCTTTGAAAGGTTTCACCACCGCATCCGTCGTCCACCCTATTGTTTCAATATCATAACTCAATGCGGCCGCCTTAATATCCTTATCATTATTCGGATTAATCAGATTCAAGGTAGAGTTGTTGTTAGTCTTGGCAATGTAACTGAACAGTGAGGTCAGACTAATCCAGTCATTATTGAAATAAATACCCGCACGCCCCAACGGAATTGTAATCTTATCTACATTCGGCATCTCGGCAGGAGCAAAGTTCGACATATTCGGCCGCTGGGTATTGTAGGTGAAATCGGCGGTAAAGCCAAACTGCTTTGTCATTTTATAAGTGGCGGCAGCCGTGAAAGCCATGTTCAGCCAATTGTAACTGAAATAACGGGGAGCTATCTTCGTACCATCGGCTGCAACTGCCCCGATATGATAACCGGCAAAGCGGCCTACCGGATTGCCTTCGGCATTATATACCGCCAGGTTCTTTCCTGCCAGACGCTGGTACTCGAAGCGTGCGCCATAATACACATTCCATTTATCGGTGATGTCCCAGTCGTGAGTAGCATAAAGAGCCAGTTTGTTTTCATGTCCTTTGTAATATTCGGAAGCATTCTGGTTCAGATTATAATAAGGAGTGTTTCCGTAATGATGAATATCCTTCGTATCAGCGCTGTACAACATTTGGGGATATTCTTCCACCGTATGGTCATACATGGTAGTGTTCGAAGCATAGTCCACATCATAATACCATTCGTTCACCCCCACACGCCAAGTCATATCATCATACTTCCGCGACAACTCGGTGGTAAAGAAGAACTCATCTATATTCCCCCGGTTGAAACAGGACATGCGGCTCTGTACATATCCCTCATAAGGATTCAATGTTCCATCCAGTCCTTTGGTGCTATAGCCGTCGGCTCCTACTTTCTGCTCCATAGACATCGGAGTCTGGTACAGATAGGAACCCAAAGCATGGTCATACTTCATATTGATTTTCCACTCCAACCCGTTATCCCACCGGTAACGGTTCAGAACCGTCAACTGATTTCCTTTACTGGCCGTAGCATCATACAGACTGATCTTTTTCATCTCGCCGGTACGCATGTCCATATAAACCATATCCGATACATTGGGCAGATAAGAAGAAGTCCCCAGTCCGAAACCGGGAATTTCCTTCACACTCCCATCGCCTACATAAATAAATGGTGCACCGGTGGTAGCATTGGACAACCAATGGCTGTTGCTGTAATGGTAGATGGCAGAGAGCTGTCCACGTCCTTCATTGTAGAACTTGGTCAAGGCAAACTTATAGATCTGAGTCCGGTCCTGATATTGCGCAAAACGCAGTTTGAACGAACCCGGATCAAAATTCTGATAGATGCTGCCGCTGTAAAACCAATCTTTTCCGATGCTTCCATTCAGATTGAAGTCAAATTGCTGTTTACCGAAATGATTGGTGCCGTAGTTCAGCACACCATTCATTTTCTTCTCTTTATCCAAGCCGAGTTCCGTAAACGAATTGACAGCATAACCTATATTACCGGTAGTAATCGCTGTTTCGGAAATCTTCAGCAATCCGGTATGTCCCAAGCTGCTGTCTCCGCGCCAATGCGTGTTTACATTATGAGGATTCGAATTATATACCACAGGCAGACCATTTTCGAGTACATTCACATCACCACCGGGCAGACCGATAGAGATTTCACGAGGACCATTGGCACTAGCCGCATTCAACATGACATTGCGATTGCCTTCCTCTTTCGAATCAGAGGACACTTTGGTAGAATCTTGTTGTGCATAACCATTCAAGCAAGCGGCGGCAAGTAAAATAATGACCGCGCCCATCCGGTTCTTTTGCTGATTTTTGTTCATAGCATTAAATGTTTTTAGAAGTTTTTCTGAGGCAAAGGTAGGGGACAGCCGGCAACCTCTATAAAACATTTGTTACAGCTGCCGGCATTTTTGTTTCATTGCAACAAAAGTGACGGATTATGTAACATTTCTCGTGAACCATACGCCTTTTCACCTCTAAAAACAAATTCATGCCAATTTTCCTTCAGCCTTCAGTTTGGGCTGTTTTTCCCCATTCCATCGAAGAAAACACCTGAAGGATAATCCTTCAGCCTACTGTCAGCCCGCCTCCTCTTTTTCTATCCGAAGTATGCCGGTAATCAGCATAAAACACTTACCTTTACAGCACACCAACTGAAAAGAAAGACACCACAATGAAAGGAAAACCCCTCAAACCTTCAAGGGAAACATCTAATTTGCCCGTACAAGCTCTTTTCTCCTATGAATTAATAGGTTTTTCCAGTATGATTAAGTACTTTTGTCCTGAATACTAAGACAGACTCCGATGGCAGACTGTACAATCCACTATAGCAGACCGTACAGTCCACTACAGTAAACCGTACGGTCCATTGCCTGCGTCTATAGAAGTTAATAGAAAGAATCCCCTTAGCGTTCAGCAAGAAACGACTTAATCTCCCTATTAAAAAGCATTAAACATGGCAGCAAAGTATGATTTCAAAACCTCCCCCGACATACAGGGAGAGAAGGAACAGCCCACCCTGTATCCGCAAATTGTAGTATCGGGCACAAAAAACCTGAAAGACCTGGCTAAAGACATCGCCCGGCGTTCTACCGTCCACGAAGGGACCGTCGTCGGTCTGTTATGTGACCTGGAAAGCATTATCGCCAATTACCTGGCAGACGGTTATAACGTAAAACTGGGAGAACTGGGCACATTCTCGGCCACACTGACTTGCCGCAAGGTAACGGACAAAAGCGAGATACGCGCCGCATCGGTACATTTTGACAACATAAAGTTCAAACCCACCCGGAAATTCCGTAAGGAGGTACGAAGCAAAGGAAAGCTGGAACGGGCGGAATATGGTTTCCGGACCTCCTCCACCCGATATTCAGCAGAAGAACGCTTTGTACGGCTGACAAATTATCTGAAAGAGCACTCCATTATCACTTGCAAGGAATATTGTGCCTTGACAGGGTTGCTGAAAACAAAAGCCGGCAGCGTTCCTTATGGTAAAGGAGGTGGTTTTATGGATGCTGGCCCTTCTCGAAGTAGATCGAGCAACCGCACCCGTAAGACTATGGATAGATTTTGGGGGTGGCTGATGCTCATTTAAAAAGTAAAGGAGGTATCAACCCCAATGTATCAAAAGGAAAAGAACCAAATCACGGTTCATAAAACGGCTGCGGATATGGTTCGCAGGGATGAGGCCAACAAAAAGCTGGCCTTTGCAGCAGGCAATAAAATCAAACCGGTTTTGAAGCAGCTTGATACTGCGCTGACCGGACTGGGTGATAAGGCGGTGATTTCCCATCGGATCGCTTTTGGGCGGAATAAAGTAACGCATGAAAAGAAAAAATCGCTTGTTGCAAGATTGGCAGGGGCGTTTATCAATCCATTTACCGCAATTTTGTTCTGCCTGGCAGTCGTATCTATTTTTACCGATATTGTTGTACCGATCCTTCAGCATGCACCGGAGGATGTGGCTCCGCTTACCATCATTATAATTTTTACGATGGTATTTATTTCCGGTACACTTCGGTTTGTCCAGGAATCCCGGTCGGGGAATGCCGCGGAGAAGCTGTTGGCGATGATTACCACCACTTGCACGGTTACAAGAAAGAACAACGGGAAGCAGGAGATCCCTCTGGAAGATTTGGTAGTCGGTGATATTATTCATCTCTCCGCTGGCGATATGGTTCCGGCGGATGTACGGGTGCTGGAGGCCAAAGACCTGTTTATCAGCCAGTCGGCCCTGACAGGGGAGAGCGATCCCATCGAAAAGATTCCGGTTGTCTGTGAGAAGGAATACGATTCCATCACAGATTACCCGAACATCGCCTTTATGGGAAGCAATGTCATCAGCGGGAGTGCAACGGCGGTCGTGGTAGCCGTAGGTGAT
>ENA-ORTJ01001369-ORTJ01001369.1-human-gut-metagenome-genome-assembly--contig:-NODE-1369-length-16484-cov-4.925924_pt1 | contig 16484 bp, 21 predicted proteins | sample MGYA00242069_ERZ509187 | MGnify/ENA primary metagenome ERZ509187 (study PRJEB26280, sample SAMEA2338779) | human gut metagenome | biome: human gut; feature: human-associated habitat; material: faeces... | reverse complement strand
CAGTGGTCACAGAAAATTTTTCATATCCTCGTTGGAGTTAGTTTTTATTTGTTCCCTAAACGACAAACAAGAATTAATCGCTTTCGTGGAAGCGGGAGAGGAACTGTCGTGTTCTTTCTTCCTTCGGATGTTCAAATACCTGATAAGGATCACCCTGCTCCAGTATATAACCATCATCCATGAAAATAACCTGATCTGCCACATCCCGGGCAAATGCCATCTCATGTGTTACAATGACCATGGTTGTCTTGGTCTCTGCCAGTTCTTTGATGACCTTCAATACTTCTCCGGTTAACTCCGGATCGAGCGCGGAAGTCGGCTCATCAAAGCATAGAATATCCGGCTGCATCGCCAGTGCACGGGCAATGGCCACACGCTGACACTGTCCACCGGACAGCTGATGCGGATAGTTATTGATCCGTTCGGAAAGTCCCATCTGTTTTAACAGACCGACTGCCTGTGCTTCGATTTCGTCATGGATTTCTTTTTTGTGTGCTTTGTAATCCGGACGTTCTTTTGCAAGCAATTCCTTTGCCAGCATAACGTTTTTCAGTGCTGTATATTGAGGAAAGAGATTAAATGACTGAAAAACGAGTCCAAAATGCAGACGGTTTTTGCGGATTTCCGCATCCTGCATGGTTGTCGGGTTTGCTGCATCAAAGACGGTTTTGTCTTTGACGCGGATAATGCCTTTGTCCGGGCGTTCTAAAAAGTTCAGACAGCGCAAGAGCGTGGTTTTTCCACTTCCGGAAGAACCGATAATGGAAAGTACCTGGCTTTCTTCAAGAGAAAAGCTGATATCTTTCAGTACTTCGGTCTGCCCAAAGGATTTGCATATATGTTCTGCTTCTAAAATTTTCATGATCAGTTTCTCCTTTTATCTGAAATAATCCAGTTTCTTTTCTAATTTTCCGAGCACTACCGTCAAAATACCGTTGAAAATGAGATAGTAGATAGCGGTAAAGAATAGCGGCCAGATCTGTCCGGAAATACCCTGAGATCCTTTCATAAAGGCCTGTCCTGCCCAGATGATCTCCTGTAATGCAATGATACGTGCAAGAGAAGTATCTTTTACCAGTGTCAGTATTTCGTTTGACATTGGCGGGATGATTCTTTTTACCATCTGTAATAATTTTACCCGGAAGAAAATCTGGGATTTTGTCATGCCCAGAACCAATCCGGCTTCTTCCTGTCCGACCGGTACGCTCTGAATTCCACCACGGTAGATTTCAGAAAAGTAGCAGGCGTAGTTTAAAATGAAGGATACGGATGCTGCAAGGAAACGGCCGGTTTCGCCGCCACCCCAGATCGGGTTATGCAATACCAGTCCCGGGAAAAAGTAGATGATCAGTAATTGGATCATCAGTGGGGTACCGCGGACAACCCAAATCAGAAGTTTAAAAAAAGCACTGACCGGTTTGATGCGGGACATGGAACCGAAACAGATTGCAAGACCAAGCGGACATGCGCCAACCAGAGTGATTGCAAAAAGTTTTAATGTCTGTAAAAAGCCGACGTTTAAGGAATGAATGACGATCGGCAGCTGCTGTGAAAAATCCATGATAGTTCCTGCTTTCTCTAAGTATTTTAGTTACAGCTCACGCATCACATGTACTCAGATTATGATCATGCTTACACGCGAAGCGTGTGAACTGTATATTTTTATGCGCAACAAAGAGCGGAAACTCCGCTCTCTGTCTTAAATTAAAAATCACTATTTATTTTTACAAATCTCAACAAACAAATATTTCTCAACAAAACAAGTATTTAGCTAAATAAAGCTACGAAGTGGCTATTGGGTTAATGAGCAAGTAGCATAAGCCAATTGCAAATATCCGCTGGGCTATAGCAGGATTATTTCTGCTCAACAACTGCAGCCTGTACACCGTATTTCTCGGCAATCTGCTCCATGGAACCATCAGCATAGCTGGATTTGAAGAAGTTATTTAATTCTTCTGTCAGGTCAGAACCTTTTCTGAAACCAACACCGTATTCCTCATCATTTAAGCCGATGGTGTATGTCAGGTTTGCGTAACCTGTGCCTTCGCCAACCATTGCACCTGCCATCAGGGAATCAATGATAGCAGCATCAGAAGTTCCTGCGGCAACTTCCATTAATGCATCAGACTGAGCAGTAACAGCTGTGTAGTTTAAACCAAGTTCATTTGCCTGTGCTTCACCGGCACTTCCGGACTCAACTGCAAATGTCAGATCTTTTAAACTGTCTGTATCCTGATATTTATCTGCCTCATTGGAAGGAACAACGACTACCTGCGCATTGTTGCAGTAAGCGTTTGTGCAGGACATAGAGCTTGTTACTTCATCCGTTAATGTCATGCCGTTCCATACACAGTCGATTGTTTTACCGTCTAACTCAAGGATCTTGTTATCCCAGTCAATTTCTACAAATTCAACATCAACACCAAGGCTTTCTGCAAAAGCAGATGCGAGATCAGCATCAAATCCAATCCAGTTGCCGTTTTCATCCTGATAATCCATTGGCTCAAAGTCTGTGATACCTACTACTAAAGTACCTTTGTCTTTGACATAAGCCAGATCACTGTCTGTGTTTTCCGCTGTGGCAGAAGCATCTTTGTTATCTACGGAAGCAGATCCGCTACTGTTTGTATTTCCGCATGCAGCCATGGAAGCTACCATACCTGCAGCAAGAACGAGTGCTAATAATTTCTTTTTCATCTTTTTTCTCTCTCCTCTGGTAATTCTTTGTTTGAGCATGCTACCATGTTATCAATTTACCATGCTAAAGTCAAGAAAAAAATTAATTTTTTCTCGGTTTTTTATAGAGAACAAGTTATAACGAAAGTGAATGTCCGCTTTACAAAAATATAAGTGTAAAGAAAAAATACTTGACAGAGTAAAACAAGTGTGATAATCTAGCAAAGGTGATTGACATGGAGAAAATTGGACGTCAGGTCTTTTTGTATGATTTTTATGGAGAATTGCTCACGGAGCATCAGAAACATGTATATGAAGATGTTGTGCTGAACGATATGTCTTTAAGCGAAATCGCTGAGGAGCTTGGAATCAGTCGTCAGGGTGTACATGATCTGGTAAAAAGATGTGATAAGATCCTTGCCGGTTATGAAGAAAAGCTTCATCTGGTAGAGCGGTTCTGGAAGACAAAAGAAGATATTTCCAAGATTCGTGATCTTTCGCTTCATTATAAAGAGGACTGTATTGCACAGACGATGGAGGAGATTAATCAAATCTCCGGACGGATTTTGGAGGAATTATAAGTATGGCATTTGACAGCTTATCCGAAAAACTGCAAAACGTATTTAAGAACCTGCGAAGCAAAGGCCGCCTGACAGAAGCAGATGTTAAGGCAGCACTGAAGGAAGTTAAGATGGCTTTGCTGGAAGCGGATGTAAACTTTAAAGTAGTAAAGCAGTTTGTGAAATCTGTACAGGAACGTGCGATCGGTGCAGATGTAATGAACGGTCTGAATCCGGGACAGATGGTAATCAAAATTGTTAATGAGGAAATGGTTAACCTGATGGGTTCAGAGACAACGGAGATCAAACTTCGTCCGGGACAGGCGACAACGATTATTATGATGGTTGGTCTTCAGGGTGCCGGTAAAACAACGACAACTGCAAAACTTGCAGGAAAGTTCAAACTCAAAGGAAAGAAACCACTTCTGGTTGCCTGTGATGTCTATCGGCCGGCTGCAATCCAGCAGTTACAGGTTAACGGTGAAAAACAGGGCGTGGAAGTATTTACCATGGGTGACGGACACAAGCCGGTCAACATTGCAAAAGCAGCGGTAGAGCATGCGGCAAAGAACGGCAACAACATCATCATCCTTGATACAGCCGGTCGGCTTCATGTGGATGAAGATATGATGGACGAGCTGATTGAAATCAAAGAAAATGTGGATGTAGCACAGACCATTTTGGTAGTAGATGCCATGACCGGTCAGGATGCAGTCAATGTGGCAAGTACCTTTGATGAGAAAATCGGAATCGACGGTGTGATCCTGACAAAATTGGATGGTGATACCCGAGGCGGTGCAGCGCTTTCTATTCGTGCCGTAACCGGAAAACCGATCCTGTATGCAGGTATGGGTGAGAAACTTTCAGATTTGGAGCAGTTTTACCCGGATCGTATGGCTTCACGAATCCTTGGTATGGGAGATGTGCTTACTCTGATCGAGAAAGCACAGGCTGAGATTGATGATGAGAAAGCTGCTGATATGGAAAAACGTTTCCGAAAAGCAGAGTTCACATTTAACGATTATCTGGACTCCATGAGCCAGATGAAGAAGATGGGCGGTTTCGCAAATGTTCTGAGCATGATGCCGGGTATGGGTGGCACACAGTTAAAACAGATTGAAGATGCGATGGATGAAAAGAAGATGGCGCGAATCGAAGCGATTATCTATTCTATGACTCCGGCGGAGCGTGGTGATCCAAACCTGATCAATCCAAGCAGAAAACGTCGTATTGCGGCTGGTGCCGGTGTGGATATCAGCGAAGTCAACCGGCTGGTAAAACAGTTTGAGCAGGCTCGCAAAATGATGAAACAGATGCCTAACATGATGGGCAAAGGTAAACGTGGCGGTAAATTTGGAAATTTCAAGTTTCCTTTTTAACCATATAGCGCGTATGCGCAGTAAAGTAGAAATTTGAGGAGGTGAAACAACATGGCAGTTAAAATTAGATTAAGAAGAATGGGACAGAAAAAAGCTCCTTTCTATAGAATCGTAGTAGCAGATTCCAGAAGCCCGAGAGATGGTAGATTCATCGAGGAAATCGGATATTATGATCCGACTAAAGAGCCGTCTGAGATCCGCGTAGACGAGGAAGCAGCTAAAAAATGGTTAGCAAACGGAGCACAGCCTACACAGACAGTTGAGAAAATTTTAAAAACAGCTGGTATCGAGAAATAATAGATTAGTGAGGGAAACGTGATGAAAGAATTAGTAGAAGTAATTGCAAAATCACTAGTCGACAATCCTGAGGAAGTTACTGTGACTGAGACAGAGAAAGACCGGGCAACCGTTTTGGAACTGCATGTTGCACAGGCCGACATGGGAAAAGTGATCGGTAAGCAGGGAAGAATTGCGAAAGCAATCCGTTCTGTTGTGAAAGCTGCCGCATCTCGCGAGGACAAAAAAGTTATCGTAGAGATCGTACAGTAAAAAGGCGACAAGGGACATGGTGTTAAGCTATGTCCCTTTTTTGAAAGGGAGAACATGGAAGAATTTTTGCAGGTAGGTGTGATTTCAAGCACACATGGAATCGCCGGGGAGGTCAAAGTATTTCCTACTACGGATGATGTAAAACGTTTTAAAAAACTGAAAGAGGTCATTTTAGACACCGGAAAAGAACGGATGACACTTCATATCTGCCAGGTGAAATTTTTTAAACAGATGGTAATTCTGAAGTTCAAGGAGTTTCAGAATATCAATGAAGTGGAGCGTTTTCGCGGAAAAAGTCTGTATGTGACACGGGAAAATGCGGTGAAACTGCAGAAAGATGAATACTTTATCGCAGATATGATCGGTATGCGTGTGGTTTCCACAGAGGGTGAGGAACTCGGTAAACTGACAGATGTGCTTCAGACCGGAGCAAATGATGTTTATGTGGTAGAACAGGAAGGCACACCGCAGTTATTACTTCCAGCCATCAAAGACTGCGTCCGTGACATTGATATGGAACAGATGGTAATGACCGTTTATCTGATGCCTGGACTGAGGGATTAACCGATGAGATTTCATATTTTGACATTATTTCCTGACATGGTGATGCAGGGATTGAATACGAGTATTATCGGAAATGCCATTGAGCAGAATCTGATTGAAATAAATACAATTAATATCCGAGATTTTACAAAGGATCGTCATAAAAAGGTAGATGATTATCCGTATGGCGGCGGTGCAGGTATGGTGATGCAGGCACAGCCGATTTATGATGCCTGGGAAAGCATTGTGGATCAGGTAGGCTATCAGCCGCGTTGCATCTATCTGACTCCGCAGGGACGGGTGTTCGAGCAGGGCATGGCAAAAGAATATGCCAGAGAAGAGGACCTGATCTTTTTGTGCGGACATTATGAAGGCGTAGATGAACGTGTACTGGAAGAAATCGTGACGGATTATGTGTCTATCGGTGATTATGTGCTGACCGGCGGGGAACTTCCTGCCATGGTTATGGTAGATGCTATTTCCCGTATGGTTCCAGGCGTACTGACCAATGAAGAATCCGGCTCTACGGAGTCATTAGAAGGTGGTCTGTTGGAATATCCGCAGTATAGCCGTCCGGCGAGCTGGAATGGGAAGGAAGTGCCGGAGGTGCTGCTTTCCGGCGATCATAAAAAGGTGGAAGCGTGGAGACATGAACAGTCGGTGCTGCGTACACTGCGCAACCGGCCGGAACTTTTGGAAGATGCAGAACTTTCCAGAACGGATGTGAAGCAGATTTTAAAAGAACTGAAGGAAAAATAGTTCTTACTGAAAGAGCAAAAAAATGAAAGAAAAGCGAACGGTTCTTGTTAAAAAAGTTACTGAGAATACTTTCATGTATGGACTATGAAAAATACAATAGAAATGCAACGATTTATGTTGCTTTTTATAAATAAGTATGGTAAACTATCATACGTTGTGAATTAAAGAAGAGATGGTCCTCTGTTACGTAACGTATTAAGAACATCCAAATAACAGGAGGTCACAAAAATGAACGCAAATGAAATTATCAAAAGCATCGAAGCTGAGCAGCTGAAAGCTGAAGTACCGGAGTTTTCCGTAGGAGATACAGTTCGTGTATCTGCAAAAATCAAAGAGGGTAACCGCGAAAGAATTCAGGTTTTCGAGGGTACCGTATTAAAGAAACAGGGCGGAAGCAACCGTGAGACATTTACAGTTCGTAAATTCTCCAACGGTGTTGGCGTAGAGAAAACTTGGCCATTACACTCTCCAAACGTAGAGAAAGTTGAAGTTGTTCGTTACGGTAAAGTAAGACGTGCAAAACTTTACTACTTAAGAGATCGTGTAGGTAAGAAAGCTAAAGTTAAAGAGTTAGTAAAATAATTTGCTTTAGAATGCTGAATGATGATAATCCTCTGAATGATGCCTTGCATCTTTCAGGGGATTTTTTCGTTACATAGGAAATTACGGTGAATTTTTAAATGTGCTATATATTTTCTGATTTATAGCATTGGGTAAAAATGATATATAAGGAAAATATGAGAAGTTATATATAAGGTAAAATTTATGTGCTTCTCATTATTTATAGGGTGTTTGAAAGCGATTTTTTCTGTTACAATAGAAGCACACGTTTTGATAGGAGGAAATGATATGGCAGTATTTCGAACAGGAGGATTGAATTTCCGAAGAAAACGCAGAAAAATGAAAGTGTCGACGGCAAAAGGAATCCTGTTGTGGATCGTAGAGATTTTTATTGTTCTGCTGATCGCCTTTGTACTGGTTTATTGTGCCGGTATGAGAGTCAATGTAGTGGGAAATTCCATGGAAAAAACATTAAGCGATGGCAGCGTTGTACTGGTTAATCGTTTTGTATACAATATAAAAGAACCAAAAGCAGGAGATGTGGTCGTTTTTTTGCCAAACGGAAACGAGAAGAGTCACTACTATATTAAACGAGTGATCGGAGTTCCTGGCGATAAAGTACAGATTAAAAATGGTCTGCTTTATGTCAATGGTGAACTGTACGATGTGGAAGATACAGAAACTATCAAAAATGCTGGTCTGGCGGAGGATGAGATCACTGTTGGCGACGATGAATATTTTGTGCTTGGAGACAACCGAAACAGCAGTGAAGACAGTCGTTATGCTAATATTGGAAATATTAAAAAGAAATATATCAAAGGAAAAGCTTGGTTTGTGGCGAGACCTTTTAATAAAATGGGAAAAATTAATTAGTAGTTTTTAGTGGAAGTAAAAGGAGAAAAAATATGAATTTTCAGTGGTACCCGGGACATATGACGAAGGCAAAACGTCAGATGCAGGAAGATATTAAACTGATCGATCTGGTGATCGAACTGGTGGATGCAAGAATTCCACTGAGCAGTCGAAATCCGGATATTGATGATCTTGGAAAAAATAAAGCGCGTCTGATTTTGTTAAATAAGTCAGATCTGTCAGATGAGCGAAAAAATGAAGCATGGGCTTCTTATTTTAAAGCAAAAGGCTTTTATGTAGTAAAGCTGGATGCACGACGCAGAAACAGCATGAAAGAGATTCAGAATGTCATTCTGGAAGCATGTAAGGAAAAAATCGAGCGTGACCGTCGCCGAGGTATTAAAAATCGTCCGGTGCGTGCCATGGTTGTGGGAATCCCGAACGTGGGAAAATCTACGTTTATTAATACCTTTGCCGGAAAAGCATGTGCAAAGACCGGAAACAAACCGGGAGTGACAAAAGGAAAACAGTGGATCCGTCTGAACAAAGATGTGGAGCTTCTGGATACACCGGGAATTTTATGGCCGAAATTTGATGATCAGATGGTAGGGCTTCGTCTGGCACTGATCGGTTCTATTAAAGATGAGATTTTGAACATTGATGAGCTTTCTCTGGAACTGATTTCTTATCTGAAAGAAAATTATGCAGGTACACTGGCTGCCCGTTATGAGGTGGAAGAAGATGTGGAGCGTCCGGTGGAAATTCTGGAAGCAATTGCGGTAAAACGTGGTTGCGTGCAGCGTGGAAATGAGATTGATTACAGCAAAGCTGCAGCGCTTGTAATCGATGATTTCAGATCCGGACGTCTGGGACGCATTACACTGGAATTGCCGGAGGCGAACTAAGATGGAAGTCAGAAAAATCGGTGAGATCAAAGCAGAATTAAAAGCAACATCAGAAACCCAACTACAGCAGTTTATTGAAAAATACAGCACAGATGAACGGACAGGCGTAAAAACGGTTGTAACTCAGGCCCAGAAACGTCTGGAAAAATATGAAAAAGAGTTGCTTCGTATCGATGCGCTGAAAATCTATGAACGCAAATATGCGGACTATGCGTTTATCTGTGGTATTGATGAAGTTGGACGTGGTCCATTGGCAGGTCCGGTGGTAGCCGGTGCAGTGATTTTGCCAAAGGACTGCAATATTTTATATATCAATGATTCCAAGAAACTTAGTGAGAAAAAGAGAGAAGAACTCTATGACGTGATCATGGAGCAGGCAGTTGCCACCGGTATCGGTATGGCATCTCCGGCGCGAATTGATGAAATCAATATTTTGCAGGCTACCTACGAAGCAATGCGGGAAGCGATCAGTAAATTAGACCCGCAGCCGAATCTTCTTTTGAATGATGCGGTGACGATTCCGGAGGTAGATATTTATCAGGTTCCGATCATTAAAGGTGATGCAAAAAGTATCTCCATCGGTGCGGCAAGTATTATTGCAAAAGTGACCAGAGACCGTTTGATGGTGGAGTATGACAAGGTGATGCCTGAGTATGGTTTTGCATCGAACAAAGGCTATGGATCTGCAGCACATATTGCGGCATTGAAACAATATGGTGCATCGCCGATTCACAGACAGAGTTTTATACATAACTTTATCTGAATTTTGTCACGGTGGAGATGATTCCCATTTCTATAAATACTGAGTAGTAACAATTATATCTTAATGGGGGACAATCGTTTGTTGTTTCCTCTTAGAAAATAGGAGAAGTTTTTCACCTAATGTAATTGCCGGAAGCTGGAGAGAGTGGAAAGAGGCAAATATGAATACACATGAACTTGGCAGGGGGCAGGAACAGCGTGTGGCAGACTGGATGCGACAGCAGGGGTTTTACATTGTGGAACAGAATTTTCGCTGCAAATTTGGTGAAATTGATCTGATTGCAAAAAAGGAAGGATATCTCATTTTTGTGGAAGTAAAATACCGAAGTAATGAACAGTATGGCGTGCCGCGTGAAGCAGTGGACTGGCGCAAACGGCAGCGAATTTCCAATGCGGCAGTTTTTTATCTGAAGCGTTATGGATATTCGATGGAGCATCCCTGTCGGTTTGACGTGGCAGAGGTATCGCAGGACAGCATTAATCTGATGGAAAATGCCTTTGATTATTGTGGTTCGTTTCGTTGATAGAATGAGGGAATTTTCTGGATATCATAGGGTGTTTTACAGGAATATCAGACTGGGTAATATGGGGATGATGAAAGAAAGGATGTATATGTGGAAAAGAAAAATATGTTTATAAAAAGAAAAGCAGGTGGTATGCAGACCCCGGAACTGATGGTTCATCAACTGAAAAATGGTGGTGAACTGCCATTATTTCATTATCCGCTGCTGGATCAGACCGGAATCGTGCGTCATTGCTTTACGACCCGTTACGGCGGTGTGAGTGAAGGGATGTTTTCAACGCTGAATCTCAGTTTTACACGTGGGGATGTGAAAGAATCTGTGGAAGAAAACTATCGGCGTATTGCAGAAGCAATGGGTGTTTCTTATGAACAGATTGTCTGTTCAGACCAGACACATACGACAAATGTTCGTGTAGTGACAGAAGAAGATGCGGGAACTGGCATTATCCGTCCGAAAGATTATACAGATGTTGATGGATTGATTACAAATATATCTGGAATTACATTGGCGACTTTTTATGCGGATTGTGTACCGTTATATTTTGTAGATCCTGTGCATCATGCCATCGGATTGAGTCATTCCGGATGGCGCGGAACCGTCGCACGGATGGGAAAATGTACGCTGGAAGCAATGCACAGAGAATATGGCACCGCAGCAGCAGATGTATATTGTGCCATTGGACCGTCCATCTGTCAGGATTGTTATGAAGTCAGTGAGGATGTAGCCGTTCAGTTTGAGAATGCGTTTTCCGGACATGAGTCAGAAATTCTGATTAATAAAGGAAATGGAAAATATCAGTTGGATCTCTGGAAAGCAAATGAAATTGTGCTGCGGGAAGCAGGCGTGAAACCGGAACATCTGGCAGTGGCAGATGTGTGTACCTGCTGTAATCCGGAGTTATTGTTTTCACATCGTGCGAGTCACGGAAAGAGAGGTAATCTGGGGGCATTTTTAAGTCTGAAGGATTAGCTTGAACGCAGAATAAACATTCCCCCGCTTCAAGTGCGTAGAGCACTAAGCGGTGGGTAAGTGTGAATTGTTGTTTATGCGGTAAAAACAATATGATAAGAACCGCTGCGCGAACCTCATAATCGATTTGCGGCACAAAAACAGTGCCTTTTATCGAAAGTTGACAAGCAATTTCCGATAAGTTATTGTAATTGGTTTTTATAGGAGGAAGTAAAAAATGTATTTAAAAGAAAGAATTGCAAATGGGATGCTTTTTTATGAGCATGGACATAAGGATCCGGTAGATATTGCGCAGGAACAAGAGCTGGATGCACTGCGCAGACATTGCAAAGAGGTGATGTTTGATTATAATCATAGGCGCCCAAATGAGCGGGAAAAACGACTGGAGTTGTTAAAAGGGCTTCTTGGCAAGTGTGGAGATGGTGTATTTATTGAAGATGGTGTGCATATGTCTTATGGCTGTCATCTGTATCTGGAAGGCGCATTTTATGCTAATTTTAATCTGAGTGTAGTGGATGACGGGGATATTTATATCGGTGATAAAACAATGATCGGGCCAAATGTAACACTTTGTACCACAGGACATCCTGCAGATCCGGAGTATCGTGAGATGGCGGCACATTATTCCCTGCCGATTCATATTGGCAGAAATGTCTGGATTGGAAGCAATGTGGTAGTTCTTCCGGGCGTTACCATCGGTGATAATGCGGTAGTTGGTGCGGGCAGTGTGGTGACCAGGGATATTCCGGCAAATGTGATCGCGGTTGGTAATCCATGTCGTGTAGCCAGAGAGATTGGAGAGAGAGACCGGGAGTACTATTTCCGTGATCTGAAAATGGATTTTCCGTATACTTCGGATAAAATCACATCGGAAGAGTAAAGAGTAGTGCAATATAATGAATGCAAACGAGATAATGTGTGTAACGTGAACGATGAGTGGTGAAGGCTATGCATGATAATATTGTTCTTGATATAAGGAGAGAATGGCGTGCATTGAGCTATGCAGGAGTAAATGAAAAATTAAGTGACAGATACCATCGATTTTTGCGTCGGTGGCTGTTATAGTCGATAGATAATTATATGAAAATAGGAATTATGAACAAGGGGATTATATAAATGGAGATGACAGAAAAGAAAGGATTTTGGAGAAAGTTTGTTGGAGACAAACGATTTTATCTGATGGTATTGTCAATTGCAATCCCAATCATGATCCAGAACGGCATCACAAATTTTGTGAGTTTGTTGGATAATATTATGATCGGGCGGATTGGTACAGAGCCAATGTCCGGGGCTGCAATTGTAAACCAGTTGATTTTTGTGTATAATCTGTGCATTTTCGGCGGCGTTTCCGGAGCCGGAATTTTTACGGCACAGTATTTTGGAAAAGGAGATCAGGAAGGCGTTCGCAATACCATGCGTTATAAGCTGTGGATGGTAATTATTATAACAGCGGCAACAATTATTTTACTGCTGGCCAGGGGTGATGCTCTGATTCACATGTATCTGAAAGGCGATGGTACTGCAGCACAGATTGCAGATACGCTGCGTTATGGAAAAGAATATCTGGAAATTATTGTGTGGGGATTGCCGGCATTTATGATGGTGCAGGTGTATGCAAGTACCCTGCGCGAATGTGGTGAGACAATGCTTCCGATGAAAGCGGGCGTTGTGGCGGTGCTTGTCAATCTGTTTTTTAACTTTATGTTGATTTATGGAATGTTATTCTTCCCGGAAATGGGAGTACGCGGTGCGGCATTGGCGACTGTAATTTCCCGCTATGTGGAAGCACTGATTGTAATTGGATGGACGCACAGGCATCGGGCAAAACACGTATTTGCCAGTGGATTATATCGTACCATGCGGATTCCGGGAGCAATGATCAAACGTATTTTGATCCAGGGAACACCGCTGCTTTTGAACGAGACGTTGTGGGCGGCCGGAATGGCGATGCTGACACAATGCTACTCCGTGCGAGGATTAAATGTCGTAGCCGGACTGAATATTTCAAACACAGTTAACAATGTATTTAATATTGTATTTATTGCATTGGGAGATTCGGTGGCTATTGTAGTTGGACAGTTGCTTGGTGCCGGAAAGATGAAAGAAGCACGGGATACGGATAACAAGATGATTGCTTTTTCTGTATTCTGTTGCACAATTGTAGCACTGGCGATGCTTGCGCTGGCACCGTTATTTCCGAATCTGTACAATACCAATGCGGAAGCAAAAGAACTGGCAAAATATTTTATTATGCTGACAGCGGTGTTTATGCCGCAAAATGCATTTTTGCATGCGGCATACTTTACATTGCGATCCGGCGGAAGGACAATTATTACATTCTTGTTTGACAGTGTATTTATCTGGATAGTGAGCGTGTCACTGGCATTTGTGCTCAGTCGCTTTACTGCATTGCCGGTACTTGGAATTTATGCCATTGTGCAGGTAGCAGATTTTATTAAATGCATTATTGGATTTGTGCTTGTTAAAAAAGGAGTATGGCTGCGCAATATTGTGACGTCTTAGGAAAACATTCTGGTAATTGTGTGTTTTTTCGGGTCCGGTGATGAAAAAAGGTTCTGATCAGTATATCGTAGTCTTCATGGCTTCGAGGAATTCATATGGTACCGTCATATTCCCTTTTCCGGTACCAAGATGAATATACGGTTTATTTGTACCATGAAAATCGGAGCCACCGGAGAGCAGCAGATGATATTTTTCTGCCATACTGCGGAAATCCTTTTCATCGGAACCCTGATTGCAGGAATATATTGCCTCAATTCCGTTTAAACCTGCCGCTACAAGTTCTTCGATCATGGCAGTCAGCTCCACACGTTTCATTATATAAAGGCATGGATGCGCAAGGATTGCAAGTCCACCTGCCTGATGGATCAGAGCTACTGCCTGCATTGGAGTGATCTTATAACGGTCCACATAGCATTTACAGCCATCGCCGATATATTTATCAAAAACGGTTTTCATATCTTTTACCTGTCCGGAGTCCACCAGATATCGCGCAATATGGGGACGTGCTACAACAGTTTCCGGATTCAGACGATACAGTTCTTCTGCAGTGATACGGAATCCTTCGTCCTGAAGTTTTTTCACCATTTTCAGATTGCGGTTGTCGCGGTTATCACGGAATTTCGCAAGCTCTGCCTGAAGTTTGACATTTGCTGGATCAATAAAAAGTCCCACAACATGAATTTCTGTTCCGTTATATTCTGTGGAGAGTTCCACACCTGGAATGACTTCAAGACCAGAAGCTTTACCAGCAGCAAGTGCTTCGGAAACGCCATCCACGGTATCATGATCGGTCAGGGCGAACGCGGCAAGCCCGCATCTTTTTGCTTCTGCCACAAGTTCCGTCGGAGTGAAGGTGCCATCGGAAGCAGTAGAGTGTACGTGTAAATCAATTGCTTTATTCATAGGAAATATGTCCTTTCTTTATAATATAGATTAAATAATATAGATTAAGGTGTTAAAACACCCTAATCTTTTTTGCTATCCGAAGATATAGGTGGAAAAATATTTTAAAAGTAGTATAATAAAAAAGCGAAATCTATGCAAGAAGGAATACAGAAACATATTTCTGGTTACAGTCCACTCATCATATGTATTCGGATATTGATCATGCTTGCATGAGGAGATATCTGGCTACATAATAATGAAGTGAGCGCCTTTTTATGAGCAAAAGTAGTAGCACAGCTACGGAGAAGTCCTGAAAGGACATTTTGCGAATGACGCGTGTGAACTGTAATTATTTCTGCGAATCAGATGAAAAAATATTGAAAAACCAGTTGACGATGAAAAAAATGTGTGATATAGTATCAGAGTTGTTGAAGACAAAGTAGAGTATCCACTCTCACCTCGGCGCAAATGAGCGACCGGTGGTTATTATTTCAAATACATTTGATTTGATTGTGGATAGTCTGCCTATCCACTTTTTTTATGGAGGTGCAAAACCATTAGCGATTTAATGATTAATGAACAGATCAGAGACAGAGAAGTTCGTGTGATTGGTGCAGATGGTACTCAGCTTGGTATCATGTCTGCAAGAGAAGCGTTCAAACTGGCGCAGGAAGCAGAGCTTGATTTAGTAAAAATTGCTCCGACTGCTAAACCGCCTGTTTGTAAGATTATTGATTACGGAAAATACCGTTATGAAATGGCGCGCAAAGAGAAAGAAGCTCGCAAAAAGCAGAAAACTGTGGAGATCAAGGAAGTGCGTTTGTCACCGAATATTGAATCCAATGATTTAAACACCAAAATAAACGCAGCCAGAAAGTTTATCACAAAAGGTGATAAGGTGAAAGTATCCCTGCGTTTTCGTGGACGTGAGATGGCTCATGTTCAGAACAGCAAACACATCTTAGATGATTTCGCTGAGGCGCTTTCTGAAATAGCGACAGTGGAGAAGGCACCGAAGATGGAAGGCCGCAGCATGACAATGGTGCTGGCTGAAAAACGTTAATTAGACTATTTATCAAGGAGGAATTTCATTATGCCAAAAATGAAAACCAGCAGAGCAGCAGCAAAACGTTTCAAAAAAACAGGAACAGGACAGTTAAAAAGAAATAAAGCTTATAAGAGTCACATCTTAACAAAGAAAAGCGCTAAGAGAAAAAGAAATCTTAGAAAAGCAACTATCACAGATGCTACTAATGTTAAGAACATGAAGAAAATCTTACCGTATCTGTAAGATAGAAGATTAGGAGGATGACGTAAATGGCAAGAGTAAAAGGCGGATTAAACGCAAAAAAAAGACATAATAGAACATTAAAACTGGCTAAAGGTTACAGAGGAGCAAGATCCAAACAGTACAGAGTTGCAAAACAGTCTGTAATGCGTGCTCTTACAAGCGCTTATGCAGGAAGAAAACAGAAAAAGAGACAGTTCAGACAGCTCTGGATCGCACGTATCAATGCTGCAGCTAGACTGAATGGTTTATCTTACAGCAAATTTATGTACGGCTTAAAACTGGCTGACATCGAGATCAACAGAAAAATGCTGGCTGAGATGGCTGTAAACGATGCAGAAGGATTTGCTGCATTAGTAGAAGCTGCAAAAGCTAAATTAGCTTAATTTTTATTCAGAATAGTATTGTCTGATAAATAGATATCATTTGTTTTCTGGTTGTGGAATCATATTTCGTGATTTTACAGCCGGAAATAGAATGAATCTATGTGATGTTGATGTATAATTGTGTATATTTGACAGAATTATATAAAAAAACAGGAAGATTCAAAAAAGTGTTGACAGCAAACAATAGTTTCTGTATAATACTGGTTGTTGTGGTTCGTTGGTCAAGCGGTTAAGACGTCGCCCTCTCACGGCGAAAACAGGGGTTCGATTCCCCTACGAACTGTTTAGATTTTTCAAAAGTAAATAGATGTGGTTCGTTGGTCAAGCGGTTAAGACGTCGCCCTCTCACGGCGAAAACAGGGG
>ENA-ORTJ01001328-ORTJ01001328.1-human-gut-metagenome-genome-assembly--contig:-NODE-1328-length-16868-cov-4.600964_pt1 | contig 16868 bp, 16 predicted proteins | sample MGYA00242069_ERZ509187 | MGnify/ENA primary metagenome ERZ509187 (study PRJEB26280, sample SAMEA2338779) | human gut metagenome | biome: human gut; feature: human-associated habitat; material: faeces... | reverse complement strand
CGGCATTGAGTTTGAACTGAACTCCATTCTTGTTGAGAAATGGAAAGCGAAGAGCGTCATCATTTGCGCCTTATCCATCTGACCGTTTCTCACATACCATCTTGTGAAGTTCGCAAATCCGCCTATTGAAGCACCGCCGGCGGTATTCATAGCGCGGTAACGCATACGGCCGAACGGGATTTTAACTATCGCAACCACGGCATTTGCGAGTATTACGGTGCAAATCATTGCAAACGCAAAGTTTATAAGCTTTTTCATTGAATCATCGGAGAAATTCTTTACGGCAAGGGTTCCGAACAGCATAAAAAGCGCCGCCAAAAACAGCGCAATCCCCGACAAAAAAGCCGAGCCATTGTAGCTCTCCGCATTCAGGTGTTGTAAAAGATAGCCCACGGTCTCACTTAAAAATGCGTAATATGCCGCAGTACCCGCTATGACGCCTATAACTTCAACAATATCCTTTATCGGGCGTTTTTTCCAAAATCTGCGAACACCCCAAAAGAGTATCTGTATACTGAATGCAAGCATAAAATAAACAGGCGCGCTGCCGACGCTCTCAAATGTGGCACCGAACGGGTCGTTAGTGTAATACGAATGTGACGCCAAAGCATGCCGCGTCAGGATATCGCTCACCTGCAAATCGGTAAACGTAGCGGTTAAAAGAAGTCCGCCGAACAAAACTACAAACAGCAATATTGAAATCAGGGTTTTGGATTTTTTTGTCATTTCATGTACCCCTTTCGGATATTTTACATAAATTTTACCATAAATCAACATTCAAGGCAATTAAAATTTTTATCCTGCCGTATGGTTTGACAATGCATTTTGCGTATGCTAAACTCTTCCTAAAAAATTAACGGAGAGACAAATGAAAACACTTTACATATCGGATATGGACGGAACGCTCCTGAATGACGGCGGGAAAGTAAGCCGCCGCAGCGTCGAAATAATAAATGAGCTTATAAAAAACGGTATGCTGTTTACCGTTGCTACCGCAAGAAGCGCAATGTCTGCCGCAGAGCTTTTGAAGGATATTGACATATCCGTGCCGGCGGTGCTTATGAACGGTGTGTTTTTGTTTGATTTAAAGAACAAAAAAGCGGTTGCCTACCACGAGATACCGAAGGACGCCTTTTTTGCGATAACGGAAATATTTGTGCGAAGGAACAAATCGCCGTTTGTCTTTTTCTACGGCGACGACGGAAAATTCACAATAGAATACACTGACTTCAAATTGCCCATTCACCGTGATTTTTACGAAAAAAGGAAGGGTAAATTCTTCGGCGAATTTAAAAAAGTCTCCGAATACGAGATTTTAGACGATATGCACCCCGTTTTTATAAGTCTTTCCGACGGATATGACGAGCTGAAGCCCATCTATGACGCGGCGCAGAAAATAAACGGAGTCACCTGTTCTTTTTACGCCGACACATACACCCCATACTGGTTTCTCGAAATATACAGCAGTAAGGCGAGTAAGGCTAACGGCGCACAGGAGGTTATGGCTCTGGTCGGCGCGGACAAAATCGCGGCGTTCGGCGACAACAGAAACGATATACTTCTGTTTTCGCTGGCGGACAGAAAATACGCCGTCAAAAATGCTGTCCCGGAGCTTCGGCAGATTGCCGATGAAGTCATAGGGGAAAACAATAATGACGGCGTAGCTGAATTTTTGAAAAAGGATTTTAAGGCATAATATGTTTTAAAATCGGTATTTTTTTGATGACGAACGACAGTACGGCACATATAATATATGCTATAAACGGCATAAACACCGAATAATACACGGGATGCTCCGCAAAAACAGTCACCTTGTCAAACGCATACAAAACGAGCATATGCGTAACATATATTCCGAGGCTGAGCGACGACAGGGCTCTTATGAACTTTTCCGGAATAACCCTGAAAAGCCGCTCCCATTTTATATATTTCGCTGCCGTAAATACGGCGGCGGACATAGGCAGGCAGGCTATCGACGTATAGTCCATAAACAAAGTGTCGGTTTCCCCGCTTTTTTTGCTGACAATATATGTTCCGAAAAACATCAGGGCGGCTCCGAAAATACCCGACATATAAATAAGTATGCGCGCCTTTTTGGTATAATCCTTGTTTTTTATAAGCCAGCCCATAAAGACAAATACCACATAGCCCGTTACTATAACCGGAGTCAGTCCACCGTATACGGGAATTACAAATCTGTTGATGAGCGGCAAAACCGAATTGAACACAAAGCCGAGAACGCACACATACTCTATGGTTTTGATGTTTTTCTTATCCGCGGCGAGCGAAAACAGCGGCAGGCACATATATACGGCAAAAATGCAATAGAAAAACCAAAATACATAATTTGCCTCGTTATTGAATATCGCAAGGAAAAGCCCCTTTGCGCTCATAGGCGCGGTTGCCTGCTTTAACACAAACGGGCGTACCCAGTAAAGCAGCGACCAAAAAAGAAACGGTGCAAGTGTTCTTGCGGCACGTTTTTTAAAGAACGTCTTTGTATCGTATTTTTTGCGGTAATCAAGTAAATTTGCACCGGTTATCATAAAAAACACGGGCACGGCAAAATGAGCTACGGTCTGCAAAAACATATATATGAACCAAAGGCGTGTTTTCTGATAATAAAAAACTCCGCCGGAGCAATGCAGCACCACAACGGCAAAACAAGACAGAATATTGAGAATATCGATATAATAAAGCCTTTTTGGGCTGTTAGTTCCATCGGCAGGCAATTTACCGCTCCCCATTTTATCAACTCCTTTTGATGTTTATATCATAAGTTACTTTGACCGTTTTGTCAATTACGCGCGCATAAAAAGGGTTTGACAACAACGCCGCTAAATGGTATTATAAACAGCGGAAATTAAAAATCTATACTTTATCGCTTCTCGGTAATACGAGGCTTTGATTTTTAATATCATATATTATATCGTGCGGCAAATCGGCAGATACCGTGTCCGATAATGCGCCCACGCCGAAACCGGTAAAATCGCAGAAATGCGTTTTTATATTTGCGGAACAAGCCGAAAGTAGATTTATCTGAAAGTAAGCTCCGCCTCGGATGTCCTCGCCGTGTAAAATTCAGAGGACAAAACTTAACATGCGGGTATGGCGGAATTGGCAGACGCGCAAGATTCAGGTTCTTGTGGAGGCAACTCTGTACAGGTTCAAGTCCTGCTACCCGCACCACGTCGGAGCAAAGCAAACTTTGCTCCGTTTTTCTTTGTATGAAAAATATCCGCTTACTAACTGCTGACGTATTTATACCGTTTCGCGAAAGATTATATTTTATTCATCGTAACATTGCCATAAGAAATGACAAAATAATCTTTTTATAGACAAAGCTCGCATTCTTATGTATAATTTTATTGTTGCATTCTCTGTAAGGTTCGCCTTACCGATGTCAAGTTAAATCAAAGCTGCGGCAAAACGGTGTCTACAAGCATCCGATGCCCGAAAGGTGATGAATTTCAAAATGAAAAATTCAAAAGAAATCGAGCCTCTCTCACAATATACAGAGAGCTCCGATACTGCGGTCGTTCCCGAAAATCGTCTTGCAGGCACGGTAGGTGCACTCCTTTTTTCTCTTGCGGGAGGAGTAGTGTATTTTCTGCTGTACCAAGTAGGCTATATTGCCGCAATAAGCGGACTGATAGGAGTTATATGTGCATTTAAAGGATATGAGGTTTTCGCTAAAAAGCTCAGCAAATTCGGCTGCATAATTTCTGTGGTTATGGCTTTGCTTGTGATAATTCTCGCTTGGTACTGCTGTCTTGCAAAGGATGTTTACAGTGCATATCAGTCGTGGTTTGCCGACGGCGAGATAGATTTTACGCTCACCTTTGCCGAGTCGTTGAGAAATGCTTACAGATTTCTCAGTGAGCCCGAAATCTCCAAATCATATGTGACCGACCTGATAATCGGCATATTTCTGTGTGCACTCGGCGCAGTCAGACCTATTATAAATATTGTAAAAGGCAATAAAAACAAAACTGCCGAAAACGTAACCGAGCCCGCTTTTCAGGCTGAAAAATACAACACTCCGGAAGAAAAGTCAAATGCGTATATGCCTCAAAGTATGCGTGCGGCAAGTTCCGAGAAGCCGCAGGATAAAAACGGCGATATGTAACCCTCGAAGCATTTAAAATTACATATTACGAATACGAAAAGCCGAAACGCAGCAGTAAATTTTACTTCTTAGTTTCGGCTTTTGTTTTTGTCAGAGGACGGTTCTTGAAACCGTCTTAATAACATTCTCTTTGTTTTGCTCATTATTCTTTAAGTTATGTTGTTAAACCGGGATTTTTAACACATAAACTCGGTCTTGACTATCCTACTAAATCGGTAGTATAATAGGGATATATTTTGAAACGGAGGATATGTTATGATTTCAACAAAAGGGCGCTACGCTTTGCGCGTTATGATAGATATAGGCCGCCACCAAAATGCCGCACCGGTCTCTGTTAAAGATATATCCTCAAGGCAGGATATATCGGTGAAATATCTTGAACAGGTGGTTTCAATTCTGAGTAAGGCCGGCCTTATACGCAGCTTTCGCGGCAATGCCGGCGGATACAAGCTCAATGTTGACCCCGAAAAATGCACGGCGGGAGACATTCTCAGAGTCTGCGAGGGTTCGCTGTCGCCCGTTGCCTGTTTACAGGACGAAAACAACTATTGCGAGCGCAGCTCATACTGTGAGACACTTGATTTTTGGCGCGGCTTTTACGATGTTATCAACAAATATGCCGACAGCGTCACTATTCAGGATTTAATCGACAAGGCAGTAGGCGCAAACGGCTCTTACTGCATCTGATAAAAATAAATTCGAAACAACCCATATACGGCATCGCAGACATCACGCTGCCTGTTGCGCAAAAATACTTATTATAATACAAAGGCGGAAATTATGCTGAATCAGTTTTCACGTACCGAGCTGCTTCTCGGAAAAGAAGCCATGGAAAAGCTGCAAAATTCGCGCGTTGCCGTATTCGGCATAGGCGGCGTCGGCGGCTACACCGTGGAGGCGCTTGCAAGATCGGGCATTGGTAAATTAGACCTTATAGACGATGACAAGGTCTGCCTTACGAATATAAACCGTCAGATAATCGCAACGCGTTCAACAATAGGGAAATATAAGGTCGAGGTTGCCGAAGAACGCATCAAGGACATAAATCCGGACTGCGAGGTTACAACGCATCGGAAGTTTTACACTCCGGAAACGTCGGCGGAATTTGATTTTTCACAGTACGACTATGTTGTTGACGCCATAGATACCGTATCGGGCAAAATCGAGCTTGTTATGCAGGCGCAAAAGAGCCAAACTCCCATAATCTGCTCAATGGGTGCCGGCAACAAGATGGACCCGACTGCATTTGAGGTGACTGATATTTATAAGACTTCGGTCTGTCCGCTTGCGAGAGTTATGCGATACGAGCTGAAAAAACGCGGAGTTAAAAAACTCAAGGTTGTTTATTCAAAGGAAAAGCCGCTTGTACCCATTGAGGATACGGCGATAAGTTGCCGCGAACACTGCATTTGCCCTCCCGGTACGGCGAGAAATTCCACACAAAGACGCGCTATCCCCGGCAGTAACGCGTTTGTCCCGTCGGTAGTCGGGCTGATAATAGCAGGTGAAGTCGTAAAAGATTTGACGAATTACAGGGCAAAATAAAGACACAAAAGGGTGTTTGAATATGACAAGAGACGAAGCATATGCGCTCCTTACGGAATACAACAAAGAGCCGTTTCACCTTGAGCACGCCGAAACAGTTGAAAAAACAATGATGCATTTTGCCGACAAGCTCGGCTACGGCGACGACAGGGATTTTTGGGGAATCGTAGGTCTTTTGCACGACCTTGACTTTGAAATGTATCCCGAAAAGCACTGCATAAAGGAACAGGAAATAATGCGCGAAAGAGGCATTGACGAAAAGATAATTCACGCAACGGCAAGCCACGGGTACGGCATAACGGTAGACATTAAGCCGGAACACGAGATGGAAAAGGTTCTCTATGCGGTAGATGAGCTTACGGGGCTTATAGGAGCCGTTGTAAAAATGCGCCCGTCGCACAGCGTACAGGATCTTGAGCTTAAATCCGTGAAGAAAAAATTCAAGGCGAAGAATTTTGCCGCCGGCTGCTCTCGCGAGGTCATACAGCGCGGTGCGGATATGCTCGGTATTTCGCTTGATGAGCTGATACAAAATACGATTGACGCCTTAAAGTCATTTCAGGACTGAAAGCATTAAAAATGTAATAATCAAAGCTTAGTTATTTTTTAACTAAAGGCGGCTATAAAAATACGGTGGGAACTAAATTTAAGCTCCCACCGATTTTTTATTTAATGCAAAGGATTGTCGCCGCCATCGTAAACTGAGCTGCGTAGTATAAGATATGGTTTAAGAATATGTTAAACTTTGTATTCTTGTTTTCGGCAAAGTACATACCCGAAAGAACGGCGTCGGACAGAGTAAAGAGGACACCGCCAACAGCCATAACAACCCAAACCTTTTCAAATCCGGTGGCAATTGCCGCTATGATAGCCGAAACCATAGTCAACGCCAGGAAGAAGGTATAGAGAAATACAATGAATTTAAACTTACCGAAATGATTTTTCATAAGCTTTTCGGTCAATATATTGCCGAGAGCTATAAGAAGCGATACGCCTATGGAAACAGCAAGTGTTTTGCCGGTAAATCTGTAGCTTTTATAAATCGCCACGTTAAAACAGATGTGACCTAAAAGGAATGAGATAAAGCCGGAATAAAGATATGAATCCTTATCCTGCAAATAAATCCATTTCAAGTCAAGCCAAATATCGCCGACCATTCCGAGTATGAGTCCAAACGCCACCCAAAGGCCGAATTGAAGATTGTCGCGGTTTGCGCTTGTTGCGGCAAAAGCGGTTGAAATAAAACAGAGACTCGCCGCCGCCTTGGCATACAGTGCGGAAATTCCGCCCTTTTTAACACGCAAGAACAAAAATATACCTGTCATAACAATGCCGATTGCCAAAAGCACCCAATATAATGTCCAGCTCATAGTTATCCCCCAAATTTAATTTCTGTTTAATCAATGAGCAGATTATATAATATTTCAACAATAATTGCAATAGCTTAGGCTGTTTTTTTGTTAAATAAAAGACAATTTTCCGACAACGCTTTTAGTCTCGCCATCGTACAGGACAAAAACCGCAAGCTCTTTTTATCGCGGAGGCAATTCATTGTACATTGCCTCAAAAAGCGCGGTTTCCGAAATACGCTCCTTTGTATCTCCCGTCATAAATTCACTTCCAAATAGTAGTAGCCGTTCGGTTACCCGTCAAGGCTTTTTTGGGGAATTTTTAAAACACAGCTAACCGAACGCAAAATCCTTTTCTCGGTCTATGCAAAGAAGCCGTTATGGTATCGCCATATAAAAAAGCCACGGAAAACCGTTGATTTCCCGTGGCTTTTGAAGTATTTGATTGAAAAATCGTAACCGATTATCTCTTTGAGAACTGCGGTGCGCGACGAGCGCCTTTGAGACCGTATTTCTTTCTCTCTTTCATTCTCGGGTCACGAGTCAAGAAGCCGGCCTTCTTAAGTGCCGGACGAAGATTTTCGTCGTACTGAAGAAGAGCTCTTGAAAGGCCGTGGCGAATTGCGCCTGCCTGGCCTGTTACACCGCCGCCCTGAACGTTGCAGACGATGTCGAATTTGTCAGCTGTGCCGGTGAGAGCGAGAGGCTGACGAACTATAAGTTTAAGTGTTTCAAGGCCGAAATAATCGTCGATATCACGATTGTTTATCGTTATTTTGCCTGAGCCTGCATAAACGCGAACTCTTGCAACCGACTTCTTTCTTCTGCCTGTGCCGTAAAAATAAGGATTAGTCTCGTACATTTATTTTTGCCTCCCTTTCTCAGAATTCTTTAACTTCGGGCTTCTGAGCCTCATGTGTGTGTTCGCCGTCTTTGAAGATACGAAGTCTTGTAAGCTGCTTTCTGCCGAGTGAGTTATCGGGAAGCATACCCTTAACTGCCTTTTTAAGAGCAAATTCGGGCTTTTCAGCCATAAGGGTCTTATACTGAATCTTCTTCATGTTACCGATATAACCGGTGTGATGATAGTACATTTTCTTTTCAAGCTTGTTGCCTGTAAGAACTATTTTGCCGGCGTTGATTACGATTACGTGATCGCCGCAGTCAGCGTGAGGAGCAAATGTCGGCTTGTGCTTGCCGCGAAGAAGCGTAGCAGCCTCTGCAGCAACGGAACCGAGGGTTTTGCCGTCAGCATCAAGAACATACCAATTACGGCTGATGTCGGCAGCCTTAGGCATATAAGTTGACATAAAACATAACCTCCGAATAATTATTTCTTTTTTATTGCCCGAATATATTATCACGAAGAAACGATTTCGTCAACACCGTTTTTTCAATATTTTAACGATTATATAATTTATCTCTCGTTTTCTCGCATTTTCTCTTGTTTCCTGCTATATTGCTTGTTTATTATTTTTGAGTCTTTGCCTATCGCAAAGGCTCTTTCGGACAAAAGCGAGGCGGCGTTTTTCATACAATGCTCAAGGCTTATACCGTTTTCCTTTATTTTATGTATTTCGCATACTCCGAGTTTCTCGGCGGAAATATCGTTTTCGACGTCGCCGCTCAAAAGGATACACGGAACACCGAATTTTTCGGCTATGTCCGAGACCCTCTTAGGAAGCTTGCCGAATAGGGTTTGCCTGTCCGTCTTGCCCTCGCCTGTTATAACCGCATCGGAGCGACGTATTTTATCCTCAAGCGATGCAGCCCTTGCCAGCACATCAAATCCGCTTTGGAGCTCACAATTCAAAAAGGCGGATAAGCCACCGCCGATGCCGCCCGCAGCTCCGGCTCCCGGAAGATTTATAATCTTTTTGCCGGACGCTTTTTCAAAAATCTCTCCTATATTTCGTAAGCCGTCATCCAAAAGCTTTACATCGTTCTTCGAGGCTCCCTTTTGCGGAGAAAAAACATAAGCCGCTCCGTTTTCTCCGCACAGAGGATTTGTAACGTCACACGCGAGAGTGAACTTTATATCCTTGAATCTTTCAAAATTCTCGGTTCGCCGTATTTTCTTAACTCGTATCATATTTTGACCGTCGGGCAAAACCTCAACACCGTCCTCCGAAAAGAACCGCATACCGAGGGCATACAAAATGCCCGTCCCCGCATCCGTGGTAGCACTGCCGCCGAGTCCGAGAATTATATGTTTTGCCCCGTGCTCCGCAGCGTCGCAAATCAGTTCTCCGCTTCCCAATGACGACACCTTCACGGCGTCACGCTCGCTGCTCTTGAGAAGCGTCAGCCCGCTTGCCGAGGCTATATCGATTACAGCGGTACCGTCGGGCAAAACGGTGTATTCCGCCGTGATTTCACGAAGCAGAGGGTCGTGCACCGCCGCTTTTCGAAGCTGCCCTCCGAGTATATCGTAAAAACAGCGAGAGGTCCCCTCTCCGCCGTCGGCAAACGGCAGAGAAAGCACCTCAAAATTTTTGTTACACCGAAGAAGTCCGTCTTTAACCGCGGCGCAAGCATCCTTTGACGTAAGACTCCCTTTAAAAGAATCGCAAACAACAGCTATCTTCATAATCAGAACACCATATATCCGAATATTTCCTTGAGCGTATCGAGCGGCGACTGACCATCGGCAATCTTTACCGCGATGTGCTTTTTGCCGTAATCCATTATAGACACTCTGCCGCGCATCATGGAGGACAGGTTCAAAACCGTATTTGTATCTATATCGTTCACATAAAGGATAACGGAATTGCCCTTTTGCCCTATTTCGTATATACCCTTTGCGGCGGCGGTATTACGAAGAAGCGAAACATCGATAAGGCCCTGAACCGACTGCGGAATTTCACCGAATCGGTCGCGGAGCTCATCCTTAACGTCCTCTGCATCTTCGGTATTTTTAATGTCCGCAATTCTGCGATAAACCGCAAGCCTCTGAGGAATGCTCTTGATGTAATTATCGGGAATGTGAGCGTCTATCTGCATATCTATGAGACACTCCTTCTTACGTGAAATCGGCTTTTCGCCCTTTTCCTCCTCCACGGCTTCACCGAGAAGCTGCAAGTACATATCGTAGCCTACCGCCTCCATATGGCCATGCTGCTGCGCACCGAGTACGTTGCCCGCTCCGCGGATTTCAAGGTCACGCATGGCAATCTTAAAGCCGGAGCCGAATTCGGTATATTCCCTTATTGCCGAAAGTCGTCTGTTCGCTATTTCCGACAATTCCTTGCCACGCTTAAACGTGAAATATGCCGACGCTCTGCGTGTGCTTCTGCCGACTCGTCCTCGTATCTGATGAAGCTGAGCGAGTCCGAGCCTGTCGGCGTCCTCAATAATCAGCGTATTGCAATTCGGAACATCGACGCCCGTCTCGATGATGGTGGTGCAAACGAGTATGTCTATGTCGCCCTCAAGCAAGTCACGCCAGATTTCAGACAGCTCCTCCTCGCCCATTCGACCGTGCGCCACGGCTATACGAGCCGACGGCATCATTTCCTTTATCTTAGCCGCCGTGCTTTCGATTGATTCGACACGGTTGTGGAGATAATATACCTGACCGCCTCTGCGAAGTTCCTTCTCCATGGCCTCGCAGAGAATTCCCATATCATGCTCTATAACATATGTCTGAACGGGGTATCTGTCCTGCGGAGCCTCCTCTATTACGGACATATCGCGTATGCCGGTCATAGCCATATTAAGCGTTCTCGGAATAGGCGTCGCCGACAAAGTCAAAACATCAACCGTTGGGAACAGCTCCTTAAGCTTCTCCTTTTGAGCCACGCCGAAGCGCTGCTCCTCATCGACTATTAAAAGGCCGAGATCCTTAAATTTTACATCTTTTGAAACAAGACGGTGCGTGCCTACGATTATGTCAAGCGAGCCGCGCTTCAAATTTTTAAGTATTTTCTCCTGCTCCTTAGGAGTTCTGAAGCGTGACAGCATCTCTATCTCGACAGGGAACCCGTCAAATCTTTTAAGTATGGTACGGTAATGCTGATACGCGAGAATTGTTGTGGGAACAAGTATCGCGCATTGCTTACCGTCTGCCGCGCATTTAAAAGCCGCACGAAGCGCGACCTCGGTTTTTCCGAAGCCTACGTCGCCGCAGAGAAGTCTGTCCATGGGATAAGGCTTTTCCATATCGCCCTTTATTTCATCGATTGCTCTGAGCTGATCGGACGTCTCGTCATATTCAAACCGCCGTTCGAAATCGCTCTGCATATCTATATCCGGAGAAAATGCATAGCCGGGGCTGTTTTGCCTTTTTGAATACAGGGCTATGAGCTGATCCGCCATATCCTTGACTGCGGCACGAACCTTATTTCTCGTTTTTTCCCAGTCCTTGCCGCCGATTTTATTCAGCTTTACTGTTCTGCCGTCGTCCTCGTGAGGGCCTATATATTTTGAGACAAGGTCAAGCTGCGTTACCGGGACATACAGAACGTCGCCCTTTGCATACTTGATTTTGATATAATCCTTGGTTATTTTGCCGACCTCAAGCTTATTGATGCCGTCAAACACGCCTATACCGTGGAGCGAATGAACAACGTAGTCGCCCTTTTTAAGCTCATCAAGCGAGTGGAGGCTCTGTCCCTTTTTAAATCCGCTCCTGCTTTTTCTTTTTTTGGACGCAACGGCGTTTCTGCCATAGGTAAAGGCATAAAATTTTTCGTGCGGATAGCCGAAGCCGCCCGAGAGCGCGCCGGGCAAAACCGAAACTCTGCCACGCGGAAATTCGGCAGGCTCGAGCGGAAAATAAAGTGCCGGAACATCCTCGTTTTCGAGATCCTCAGCAAGGTTTTTTGCAGCCTTTTCCGTTCCTCCCATCACTACAACCGTCGAGTCCTTTTGAACAAGCGGAGACAAATCGTCCAAGAGTATGTCGAGCTTTCCGTTCCATACGGGAAGTGTTGACGCCGTAAACGTTACAAGGTCGCGTACCGGTACGTCAAACGAACCGCGCGCGAAATCGTCGAGAAAAACAGTATCCTTTTTTTCATATTCGCGTGTAAGCTCCGGGAAGGTCATCGTAAACTCGTCGAGTCCGCGGCAAAGCTCGCCGTCCTCAAGGAGATATTTGATATCCTCGTTTTGGAGCTTTATTGCGGTGTTTGCCTTTTCCTTGACTCCGGCACTCTCGCAAACAATAAGCAAAAGCGAATCGGCATAGCTTAAAATTGTCGCATTCTCTTCGTAAGCGAGCGGAAGATACTTATCGGCAGAGCTTAAGCTCACGCCGTTTTTGAGCCTGTCTATATCCTTTTGCAGCATTTCGCGAGCCTTTTTGGCTCCCTTACCCTTTACGGTATCATAAAATGCGGTAATCTTTTTCATTAAGTCGTCGCCGCCCGAAAAGACTATCTCGGTTGACGGCATAAGCGTCAGCTTATCAACATTGTCGGTTCTTCGCTGAGACATTATGTCGAAATGAGCCATGGTGTCAACGGTATCGCCCCAAAACTCTATTCTGACGGGATTTTGGTCATCGGGCGAAAACAGGTCGAGTATTCCTCCGCGCACGGAAAACTGACCTACTCCCTCCACCATATCGGCTCTCGTATAGCCTGCGGAAAGAAGCACACTCGTTATGTCGCCGAGCTTAATATCCTCGCCTCGCCTTATCGTAAGCGAATGTTTTTTTAAGTCCTCGGGCGGAATAGTCCTCTGAACCGCCGCCTCTGCGGAGCAAACCACTATATCGGCGGTGCCGTTTAAAATATTTGTGAGCGCATTTATACGGCGCTGCTCATATTCGTGGGAACGATTTTCCGCCGAGGTAAACGAAAAGTCCCTCGCCGGATACAGAAACGAATTCTTACCGAAAACACGCAAGTCCTCGCAAAGCTTCGTCGCAGCCGCTTCGTCGGGCATAATGACAAGAGCCCTGCGGTCTAAATTGCCGCAGAGCGAATTTATAATATGAGCCTTATGGATTCCCGAAACGCCGAGAACTCCGACAGGCAGTTTTTTGCTTTTTACCGCCTTTTCGAGCGTCTTATATTCGGGCGAGGTCTTTAAGACCTCAGCAAATGCTGACATATTAAATTAAAGCTCCTTCAGGAATTATATTTATTCATGGCTTCGTCTGTTTTGCCGTCCAGAATAAGCTCCACCGCACAGCAGGCATTATCAAGTGCCTTTTTAAGCTCCGGTGCCTCGTCCTTTTTGTACTCGGAGAGAACCCATGCGGCAAGGTCGTAATCGGGATGAGGCTTTTTGCCGCAGCCGATTTTGACTCTCGGAAAATTTTGGCTGCCTATACAGGATATTATACTCTTTATACCGTTATGACCGCCGTCTGAGCCCTTGCGGCGTATTCTCAGTCTGCCTACGTCAAGCGATATATCGTCAAAAATCACAATGATTTTTTCCGGAGGTATCTTATAAAAATCTGCCGCAGCCTTTACGGCCTCTCCGCTTAAATTCATATAGGTCTGCGGCTTCATTACAATGCAGCGGTGCGAGTTTATAACCGTATCGGCTATAACCGCCTTGAACTTGAGTTTATTTATTTTAAAACCGTGCTTTTCGGCAAGAAAGTCAACGCACAAAAACCCCGAATTATGACGTGTCAGGGTATATTTTTTCTCGGGGTTACCGAGTCCTGCCACTAAAAATTCGGGTGCGCCGACAGCTTCCGTTTTTTTGAATCTGCCTAACATTATTGTGTTTACCTGTCCTTATTTATCTTTTAGGCACCAGCCTATCTTATTGACCTGACGTGCTCTTGCTATACCGAGCGAATCGCCGGGAACGTCCTCTGTTATTGTGGAGCCTGCCGCGGTATATGCGCCGTCACCGACCGTCACGGGAGCTACAAGATTTGTGTTGCAGCCTATAAACGCATCGTCGCCTATGGTGGTTCTGAATTTCGCCTTGCCTGTATAGTTGACCGTTACCGTTCCGCAGCCGAAGTTTACCCTCTTGCCCACGTCGCTGTCGCCGACATACGTAAGGTGCGAAACCTTTGTGCCGGTATCTATATTGGAATTTTTCACCTCGACGAAGTTGCCGAGATGCACCTTTTCGCCTATCACCGAATTGGGTCTTATATGAACAAACGGGCCTATATTTACGCCGCTCATTATCCTTGCGTCAAAGCTTTGAACGCTGTTTAAATACGCATCATCGCCGACAGTTGTATTGTGAAGAAGCGTATTGGGTCCTACGGTACAGTTTTTGCCTATCGTTACGTTTCCGCGTAAAATCGTGCCTGGCAAAATAAGCGTACCCTCGCCGATTTTTACGTTCGGGGAAATCATAACACCGTCAAAGCACGGGATATTCACACCGCAGTCAAGCTGATGCTCTATCTCTCTTAAGCGAACAGTCTCACTAATTTCGTGAAGTGAGCACATATCATAGACGGCACTCGTTTCGCATCTGCAATCGGTTTGGAACCGTGCTTTTTTATCACAGGCGCGAAAAAGCTCCTCGGCAGAGCGCGGTGCGCCGTTTTTAATGAGTGTCATAAGTTTTTTCGAAGAGAACACATACGCTCCGGTCACGTCCTCACCATTAGGCTGTCTTGAAAAGACGGCGGCCGCCTCATTTCCCTCGTTCACGCAGAGAGAAAGCGCGTTTTTAAGAGAGCTGCCGCTCATAAGCGGTACATTTCCATAGAGAACATATACATAGTCAAATTCGTCTGCAAAGCCGTCGGCTGCAAGCAGAAAATCGCTGTCATTTTCGGCATCCGGCGATACAAACACCCGGCTGTCGCCCTTTATTGCTTCAACACCGGAGCTATCACTTTCAATTATAATTGCCGTTTTTTCCGCATCAGCCTTTTCGGCATATGACTTCACATACGAAATGAGCGGCAAAGACAAAGCCTCACACATATAAATGGGTTTTTCGCGTTTTTTATTATCTGCGGCTATAATCAGCGCACCTGTTTTAAGAGCCATAAGAGCACTCTCCCAATATATTTGTATTCTGCCGCCGTATCTGCCCGATACCTTTGCAGCAACAATATTATTGTATCACAAAATGTCTTTTCTTACAATAAAAACATCCGCCTCATTGCACACAGCAAATCAACACTCCGGCCCGACTTGTTAGTTTTTACCAATATAAGCAGTTTAATTTTGTAGTGTTTTTTCGAAAAAAGTTCTTTTCTTTTTTTATTTTCTCTGTTATATTATACACAGGAAGGATCCTAAACCCAATTAAAAAAAAGGAGAGATAATCCATGGATTTCAGTTCTATCTTTGAAACAATCAAGGGCTTCTTCGAGGCTAACGTGCTTCCGACCCTTAAGCCTATCATCGACGCTATAATGGGTCTCATCGGCGGCATCATCGGCGGCAAATAATCAAGCCAATCGACAAGCGGTGTAATTTCGGTTACACCGCTTGATTTTTTATAAGGATTTGTTATGAAGCACTTTAAAATCTCATTATGTATATTGCTGATGCTCGCGTGTCTTTGCTCCTGCGGCAAAAAAAAGCAGGAGGATTATACCACACCTGCCGTCTCATATTCCGAAACAACCGTTCCAATCGAAACGACGACAAAAAAGGTTGAAAAAACCACGGCCGAATCCACTAAGCCTCAAAGCACGGCTCCCGCCGCAGTCAGCACGGAAACAACGGAATACGAAGCACAATACGGCGATTCGCAGCTTGACTTCGATACGGACAACAAATTTGTTGACGCCGTAGTCGCGAAATACGGAATTGACCGCGAAGGTCTTATAACCGCATATTCGGTAAAGGGCAGAGACAGTAACTACGTCTGGCAATTTAACGGCAGCCGAGACGAAAACGGCAAGCTCATAAGAAACGCCGACACGCTTAAATACGTTTATTACGTAAACGCCGATTGCTCCAAGGTAAGCCGTACCGGCGGCTATACGGGAAATGACGGTTGTTCCTTAAAGGACGGACTGACGGTATTTTTACTTACACAAAAGGTTCTGATACCTAATTTGCAGGAGCAGATAGACCAAAACTCATAATCACAATATAAAAATATGTCGGACTGTAAAAAGCACGTTTTTACAGTCCGATTTTTTGTACGTATTTCAAAAAACTCTGACGGAGATTTTAAGACGCTGTTTTTTTGTCTCTCCGATTTTGCCGCAAAACACAAACCGTCCCTTGTGCCGCACCGATATTATCTCGTCCTCTTTCGGTATATATGATGAATTAACGGTCATTTTGCCGTTTACAAATATAAGCTTTTGCATAAAAAGCTGCTGTGACTCGCTGCGCGATATTTTATAAACCGCGGCAACCATCGCGTCAAGTCGCAGAGACGGCACCGTAACCGTCTGCTCCTTTGGCAAGGCTCCGACAGAGTCCGGAGGAGATAAGGTCATCTCACATCGCACCGTGGTGTGCTTGACCCTGTCAAGATTGTCGATTATAAACCGCGCTACCTTTTTTTCGCAAAAAACGTATCCGCAATTATCATCCGTGAGAATATCGCCTATTGTCTCTCTCTTGATACCGAGCCCCATAAGCGTACCGAGAAAATCACGGTGAGTGAGCTCGTCGGCAAACTTTTTTGCCACCGGTGAAATTTTCACCCACACAAAATCGCATTCGGCTGCTTTTTCCTCCTCACTCTTTTCGCCGTAAAGATACACCCTCGAAAACAGCTGCGCAGATGCTAAAGTGCTTTGCTCGTCAAGCGTTAAAAAATCGGAGCTTACGGTTCTTCGCTGCTCGACGGCGCGCAGCGACAGCTCCGCGAAGCGCTTCTTCAGTTTGTTTTCGTCATTGTCCAAATCCGAACGCCTCCTTTAAATCGATAATATATCGATAATATAATATCAAAACACAAGTCGCGTGTAAAGTACCGTTAAAAAAGGGACG
>ENA-ORTJ01001248-ORTJ01001248.1-human-gut-metagenome-genome-assembly--contig:-NODE-1248-length-17953-cov-7.866019_pt1 | contig 17953 bp, 16 predicted proteins | sample MGYA00242069_ERZ509187 | MGnify/ENA primary metagenome ERZ509187 (study PRJEB26280, sample SAMEA2338779) | human gut metagenome | biome: human gut; feature: human-associated habitat; material: faeces... | reverse complement strand
AGCGCCACCTTGCCAAGGTGGAGGTAGCGAGTTCGAGCCTCGTCGGCCGCTCCAACAGGAGTGGAAATTCACTCCTAAATATGGTGACGTGGCCAAGTGGTAAGGCAAGGGTCTGCAAAACCCTCATCCACCAGTTCAAATCTGGTCGTCACCTCCAAAAGATTCCCGGAAGCTGAAGCTTCCGGGATTTTTTTGTTTTGCGTTGTTCCCTATCAGCCTCCTCGCCCTCTCCGTCACCTACGGTGACAGACTCCCCCTTTTGTCACCTGCGGTGACATCTTCCCCCGGAGCGGGGGAAGTCTTTCCTCAAAGGGAGAGCCTCTGGCGAAACCGGTCACTTTGCAGTTAAGCCGAAAAGTCTGCCGCAGTGCCGCACTTTCGCAGAAAGCGGCACTGCAAATGCCGTCTACCTTTACGCCCCCTCCAGTGAAAATGCAATGCCGGAGCTTCCGCGGACGCTCCGGCATTGCTCTCTTAAAAATTATTCTTCCGCTGAATACGGCCGGAGCAAGGCGTAGGCCATTCCAGATCGTCCCCCTCAGAACTTCAGCCGCATCTGGTACCACACCACGCCCCCGTGGGTGGAGCCGGAAACGCCCTCGTTCACAAAGCCGAACTTTGCATAGTAGTGCACCAGAGCCTCCTTGCAGGTCAGTACCAGCCCCTTCCGGCCCTGGGCCCGGGCGTCGGCAATGGCCTGTTGCAGCAGCTGCCCGGCGTACCCCTGTCTGCGGCAGGCCGGGATGGTGTTTACCCCAAAGATCATCTGCCAGGCACCATTCTCCCGGTGGAGGGAGGCGTCGGCGTACATCTCATCGGTCAGGTCCGGCCAGTCGGTGCAAAAGCCGTCCACAAAGGCCAGCAGCCTTTCCCCCTCCCACAGCAGCCAAAAATGATCGCCGTACTGCTGCAGCCGCCCGGCAAACTCCTCTGCCGTAGCCGCCTCTGCCGCCGGGAAGCAGGCCGCCTCCACCGCTGCAATGGCCTCCAAGTCCTTTAAGGTCCCCTTACGGATCTCCATAAATATTCTCCCCTCTTTTTCTTCCGAGTGTACCACAGTTCCTGCCCAAAGGCAAAGGTCCTGCCGGTTTTTCCTTTTTGGGCCATTTGCATCCGCTGCCGCTCCGTGTTACAATGGCTATATTGCATCCAGGAAAGGAGCTGACACGCCATGCCTGCCGAAACCCGCATCACCCTCACGCCGGACACGCCGGTGCGCTACCTGAAAGGGGTAGGCCCCAAGACCGCCGAGCGGTTCGAGAAGCTGGGCATCGTGACGCTGGCCGACCTTCTGTGCCATTATCCCCGTAAATACATCGACTTTACGAAGCCCTACTCCATTGCGGAAGCCCCTGCCGACACGGAATGCGTGGTCAAGGCAGAGGTGTTTGCCAAGCCCGGCGGGCGCATCCTGCCCGGTGGACGGCGGATGGAGCGGGTCACCGCCGGGGATGACGTGTCCGGGCTGGAGATCACCTGGTTCAACAACCCCTATGCCGCCCAGAAACTGGAGATCGGGCAGGAATACTATTTTCAGGGCATCGTCACCGGCGGGATGCTGCGGCGTCAGATGGTCAACCCGCTGGTGCGCACTGCCGAACAGGTGCAGGCAGCCCCGTTCGAGGCCGTGTACCCCCAGACCGAGGGTCTTTCCAGCAGTGCCATTGCCAAGTGCGTGCGGCAGCTGCTGCCCCATGCCGAGCTTCTGCCCGACCCGCTGCCGGAGGAGATGCGCCGCAAATACCGCCTGCCTTCCAAGGCCGAAGCCGTGCGGGCCATCCACTGCCCTGCCACCGAAGAAGAAGCCTTTGCGGCCCGGCGGCGGCTCATCTATGAAGAGCTTCTGGTGCTGCAGCTGGGCATCGGCCGCATGAAGAACCGCAGCTCCGCCGCCACCGGTGCCCCCATGCAGCCCACAGACCCGGAACCCTTCTGGGCCAGCCTGCCCTTCTCTCCCACCGGTGCTCAGCGCCGGGCTGTGGATGAGATCCTGGCCGACATGGCCGGGGAGCACTCCATGAACCGCCTGTTACAGGGTGACGTGGGCAGCGGCAAAACGCTGGTAGCGGCTGCCGCCATCTGGGCCTGCATCCGGGCCGGGTATCAGGTTGCTCTGCTGGCCCCCACTGAGATTCTGGCCGCACAGCACGCCGAGGGTCTGAACCGGATATTGGCCCCCTTTGGCATGCGGGTGGCCCTGCTCACCGGCGGCATGAAAGCCGCTGCAAAGCGCACCACGCTGGCCGCCATCCGGGGCGACGAAGCGGACCTCATCGTGGGCACCCACGCCATCCTCAGCGAGGGGGTGGAGTTTGCCCGGCTGGGGCTGGCCGTCATCGACGAGCAGCACCGCTTCGGCGTGCGGCAGCGCGGCATGCTGGCCGAAAAGGCCGTGAATCCGCACCTGCTGGTCATGAGCGCCACCCCCATTCCCCGCACACTGGGCCTGCTCCTCTACGGAGACCTGGACATCTCCATTCTGGACGAGCTGCCCCCCGGCCGTACCCCGGTCAAGACCCGGTGCATCACCGGCAAAAAACGGCGGGACCTGTACCATTTCCTCGATCAGGAGATCGACAAGGGGCGGCAGGTCTATCTGGTGTGCCCCGCCATTGAGGACACCCCCGACGGCGGGTTGAACGCGGTCAAGACCTACTACGAGGACATTGCCAAGGCCCTGCTGCCCGACCGCCGGGTGGGTCTGATGCACGGCAAGCTCAAGCCCAAGGAGAAGACCGCTGTCATGGAGGATTTCAAGACCGGGCGGCTGGACGCACTGGTGTCCACCACAGTCATTGAGGTGGGCGTGGACGTGCCCAACGCCAGCGTCATGGTCATCGAGAACGCGGAGCGCTATGGCCTGAGCGCCCTGCACCAGCTGCGCGGCCGGGTGGGCCGTGGTGCCGCCGAGAGCTGGTGCTTTCTGGTCAGCGACAATACCGGCGAAGCGGTGCAGAAGCGGCTGAAGTTCCTCTGCAGCACCACCGATGGCTTTGCCGTGGCCCAGTACGACCTAGAGACCCGCGGCCCCGGCGACTTTTTTGGCAGCCGACAGCACGGTCTGCCCACATTGCAAATTGCCGACCTGATGAACGACACCCGCACCCTCCACGCCGCCCAGAGCGAAGCATTGGCCATGCTGGCGGAGGACCCGCTGCTGCAGGCCCCGGAGCACGCCCTGCTGGCCGCACAGGTGCAGCAGATGTTCGACAAGGCCGGGCCGATGAACTAAAAAAGCGCTGTCACACAAAAACTCGTGCGACAGCGCTTTTTTCACGCTTTTTCACTCCCGACGATCCTTTGCAGAATGCAGGCAGTCAGGGCATCCAGCCTTGTTTCCAGTGCGGGCAGGCGCAGCAGGCGGTAGAGCCACTGATACACGGCATCCACCGCGTAGCCCGCCACGGCGATCAGCAGCACCGCGCCAGTCAGGTAAGCCAGCGAGGGCAGCAGCGCCCCGCCGAACCGGGGCAGGTCTACCAGTCGCCACAGCAGCGCCCGGGTAAAATCGCTGTCGTGCAGCAGGTATACCCCGAAGGACAGCGGTGCCAGCCGAAAGACCCAGCGCCGCCAGTAGTCCGAGCGGATGTGGATATTCTGGAACAGCAGAAACATCGCTGCCGAAGCAATGACCGTAGCCAGTGCCTGATAGCCGTTGACGGTATTTACAAAACCGTTCAGGTGCAAAGCGTTTTCCACCCGCAGCGCCAGCATCCGGTTGAAAAGCCCCGCCGCCGAAGCTGCCAGATATGCCAGCAGACACAGCCCGCTGGGCACAGTCACCCGGTATTTGCGGAAATAGGCTGCCATAAAATACAGGATATAGAACCAGATAAAGCTGTATCCGTTATTCACAAAAGTTGCATCCGTTGCCCAGTAGAACAGCGTGCCCCACACGCTTTGCAGCAGCAGCGCCACCAGCAGCAGCGTTTTGTACTGCCGCCGGTCAAGGCTTTGCACCACCGCGTTCAGCACCGGCATCGAGAGGTACATCAGAAAATAGGCCGAGGCGAACCAGTAGCCGTTGGAGGTAAGGGGTAAAAGTGCCCGGAGCAGCGAAATGGCTGAAAGCGGCACTGCCCCCGCCCTGACCGCAACGCAGAAGGTAAGCATGGAGTAAAACCACACCTGTGCCCCAATGCGGAACAGCCGTCCGGCGCGGACAGACCCCTTGTGCTCCGACAGATAATAGCCGGAAAGCATTACAAAACAGTTTGTGGATACACGCGCCAGAATAAACAACAGCCAGTAGCTCCAGAATGCCGCCGACCCCTGCGGTGCCGCACTGCCCAGCCCGCCGTGCCCGATCCCGTGCATCAGAACGATCATCACCATACTGAGGATGCGCATCGCCTCAAAGCCGCTATGCCGTTTCTGCTCTTCCATACCCCATTTTTCCCCTTACATTTCCCCTGTTTCCAGCTGCCGCAAAGCCTGCCGCACCTGCTGCTCCGGCCGCAGCCACATCTGATAGTAGTCCGCATTGTGCTGCGCCATGGCTAAGATCGCCGCCGGGTCTGCCAGCAGCTGCCGCAGCTGCTCCTCACATTGTGCCGGGGACGTATACGTTTTATAGTTTTTCCCTTCTTCAAAGCCGCCCGGCAAGGTGTACCGCAGCGGCTCGGTAACGATAGCGCGTCCCGCCGCCACATACTCGGCCAGTTTCCAACCGGTAGAGCTGTGCAGTCCGGTAGAAGCCACACAGATCTCGGTGTGCTGCATCCGGTGCAGGTAGGCGCGCTTGCCGGTCAGCCTGTCCGGCACGATCAGTTCCGGGCACAGCTGCCGGGCGCAGGCGTTGTCCGATACGCCGCCGGTGAACTGCGCCGGGAAGGCACTTTGCAGCCGGTGCAGCAGTTCAATGCGGTCTGCGTTCACCTGCCGCCACTCTGCCTGTAACTCCGGGTATTGCTGCACCGCCGGCTCCTCTGGGTCCCACAGACGGGTGAGAAAGAGGATGCGCGGCTTTTTGCGCACCCGGGTCAGCCGGGCTTCAAAGTCCTGCGGATAGCAGCGGGTGGAAAGCGCCCACTGCTTCAGGCGGCTCTTTGCGCTGCGCTCCGCTTCCAGCGGCGAGCCCGGACAGGTAACGTAGTAGTTCAGACCCAGCGGCCGCAGCTTTGCGGAGATATCTCCCGGGAACTGCCGGTTCTTCTCAGCCGAAAAGGAGCGCTTGAACACCACATCTGCCCGGCTGAACAGCGCCTGCACCGCCGCCGGGTCGTTGTAGAAGTAGCCGTCCATCAGATCAAACACCACTGTGCGGCCGTCAATTTCAGTTTCCAGCAGCGCCTCCCGGGCAATGGGGCTGCCCTGCCGCGCGTCCAACACCCGCAAAGTCAGTTCCCCGCGCTTTGCCAGCAGGGTAAAGCCCGCCAGAATGCCGCTGATATGGGCAGCGCCCTCCCGGGTGGCAAGTTTTACTGTGACCTGCATTTTATACCTCCTATCGGCGAAACAGCCCGGTGCGCCGCTCACCCATGGGGATCACGTCGCAGAACACGCAGCGGCTCTTGGTGGACAGCTGCACATCCCGGTGATAACAGCCGAAGAACCATTTTTCATAGGTCAGCTTCAACAGAATTTTGTCCAGGAACTGGTGCAGCTGGTTGGTCTCGCCGCTGGCCAGCACCGTAAAATCCAGGAATCTGCTTGGCGCGTCGTGGGTGAGCACATAATCCACCTGATCGCCGCAGGCTTCCAGATTCTGCTCGCAGGCCGCATATTCTTCATCGGAGGGCATCTCCTGCTTCCACCAGTTCACGCCCGGCTCCCGTTCCTCCCGGTCCGGGCTTTCGGCCCCACCGAAGCACAGGTACTTTTTGCCCTCCAGCTCCAGCACGCTGCCGCGGCACACATGGTAGACATTGCCGCCCAGGCTCTGCACCCGGCCGCCGAACCGCTCCGTTTCCGGATATTGGGCCAGCAGGTCGTAATTTTCGTGGGAACCGTCCAGAAACAGCAGGGTATACGGCCGCTTTCGCAGCCAGTCCAGCTTTTTCTGTTCCTCTGCGCTGCCGTCCCACACAAAGCCGAAATCGCCCAGTACCACCACGATGTCCCGTTTGCCCAGCCAGCGCAGCCGCCCATGCCGGAACCGGTCCAGATCGCCGTGGGTGTCGCCTGTCAGATATACCATTCCCGTCCTCCTGTGCCGGAGCGTGCAAAACCGCAGCCAAAAGCCGCAAAGCCCTTGTCACGTCCCGGCAAACCTGTTATTATAAAGTATACAGCGTCTGCTGTTCCATTTGTGTTTTCTGCGTACCGCTGCCGGTGCGCATTGCTTCGTATAGTTTATCGCTTTTTGAAGGAATTGTCCACATGAAACGTATTTTTGCACTGATCCTGTCGTTTGCACTCCTGCTCAGCTGCCTGGTGCTGCCGGCAGGTGCCATGTTCGACCCCTCCCCCGTCTATCAGGTGCAGGCCCAGAGCGCCTACATCGTGAACACCGACACCAACATCATCGTCTACGAAAAGGACAGCACCAAACAGGTGTCCGCCGGTGGCCTGACCAAGTATATGACCATCGCACTGGTGCTGACCAACTATGCCGACCAGCTGGACAACACCTTCCAGATGCCGTTTGCCATCTCGGACTATGTGCACAACACCAGCAACGCCGACATGCGCTCCAACGAGACTTTCACCTACCGCGAAGCACTGTACGCCATGGTCACCCGCAACGCCAACGAAGCTGCCATGGGCCTTGCCTATACCCTTTCGGGCGGAGACCTGGACGGCTGGGTGAGCCAGATGAATGCCCTGTCCCAGCGCATCGGCACCACGAACAGCACCTGGACGGACGCCTGCGGCATCGACAGCGGCAACGTGACATGCGCTGTGGACATGTACCTGATCCTGCGCTACCTGATGAGCTTTGACGCCTTTGTGGAGATCTCCGGCGTGCCCACCTTTACCATGCCGGCCAAAGAGAAGCACCGGTCTCCGTCGGTGCTGGTCAGCCAGAATGCAGCCCTGAGCAAAAGCAGCGGCGGCAATTACTACCGCAGCGCCATGCAGGGCGGCATGTGCGACGTGACCGCCTACAAGAAGGACAGCGGAAACCAGAGTTACGTTTCCTGGGCCAATCAGGACGGTGCCACCTATATCTTCTGTGTGATGCAAAGCCCCGACACCTGCGACACCTTCGGCTACGCCAACCGCCGCCCGGCCCTGTATGAGACGGTACGGCTGATCGACTGGGTGTTCGACACCTTTTCCATCCAGGCCGCACTGGACACCGACCTGGCGCTGGCCGAGATCCCGGTGAAGTATTCCGCCGACACCGACACCCTGCAGCTGTATCCGGCCGACAGCATGATGACCCTGCTGCCCTCCACCGGCGACGGCAGCGTGACCCAGAAGTATTTCCACCTGCCGGACTACGTCTGTGCGCCCATCCGGCAGGGCGACGTGGTGGGCACCGTAGAGCTGAAGCTGGCGGGCGAGACCATCGGCGTGGTGAACATGATCGCCGGGCAGGATGTGGACCAGAACGCCCTGCTGCTCACCGTGGCCAAGATCCGCGAATTTCTGGGCAGTCTGTACCTGAAGGTGGTCATCGTGCTGAGCGTGCTCAGCGCCGCCATCTACGGGCTTTGGCTGCTGCTCAACCGCCGGAACCACCGCCGCCCCACCCGGAAGATCCACCGCCGCTGACCGGATCTCGAATAAGCAAAAAACGCCCCGGAAGCCTTCCAGCTTCCGGGGCGTTTGGTTGCGCCAGCAGGAGTCGAACCTACGATGGGGGAGTCAAAGTCCCCTGCCTTACCGCTTGGCGATGGCGCATCGTGCAAAACAGTATATCATATTTTCCGGATTTTCACAAGAGGCACCGGCATGTTTTCTTCCGCGCGGAGGCAGATCTTCTTTCATGAAAAATTTTTGGGGATTCGCTGAAAAACCTTGCCAAACTGTTGCGGTTGTGGTACGCTGTGGAAGCGAAGTCATTCAAGGCCGTGCCGGAATGCCGCCCCCGCCGGGCAGGCACCGCAAGCGCTGCGGGGCACGGTTACTCCCGGGAAAGTGAGGAATTTTATGAAAAAAATTTTCCGAGCATTGACACTCTGTCTGGTCCTGCTCAGCCTGCTGTGTGCGGCAGTGCCTGCCGCCTTTGCCGCAGGAAATAAAGAGGACACCTTTTATACCATCGGTCTGGACGCCTGCGGCGGTGTGAGCTCCACCGTGGTGGTCACCACCAATCTGGACGGCAAACTGACCACCCTGCCGGAGTCTCCCACGATGGACGGCTACACCTTCAACGGCTGGTACCCCGAGCCGGTGGGCGGCAGCCGGATCACCACCGCTACCGTGTTCACCGGTGACACCACCATCTACGCCCAGTGGACCGCAAAGTCCAGCTCCGCCAGTCCCACGACCCCTACCCTGCCCGTGACCGGCGGTCCTGCCCTGCAGAAGCATCTGGGCACCCTGCTGGTGGCCGGCATTCTGGTCACGCTGGTGGTCGTGGCCGCCGTCTGATTTTTACATTTTGGAAAAACATGCACTGATTTTACGAAAGAAAGGAATTCCCATTATGATGACCGAAATGAAACTGCCCGCCTGCTATGCCGTGATCGACGAAAACGAGATGACCTATCTGGACGGCGGTGCCACCATTGCCGACAGCGACGCTTACAAGGCATTCCTGAACGTGGGTCAGGTCTTTAACCAGCTGGCCCGCATCTTCTCCGGTGCAAGCTCCATTATCAACAACATCAATGTGATCTACAAGTCTGTCGTTGAGCTGAACAATCTGCTGGGCGGTTTCATCAAGAAGTAAACATTCTGCCGCAAAAAGAGCACCCTGTTTTCCGCGCAGGGTGCTCTTTTTGCGCAGCCTGAGGAATTTTGTGCGCGATTTTCAAAAAATATTTTTTGAAAACCCACTGCAACGCCATTTTTGTTATGGTTTTGTTGCATTTCGTCTGGTAGAATGTTTTATGTATGGATGTTCGGAGTTTCGACGAATTTCTGTACGAAAATCGCTTTTTCGCGCAGCAGGGTCCGTACCGGCCCTGCAACGCTTTTGATACGGAGGTGCCGTTATGGCAGACCGTGAACTGCGGCATATGCGCCGCACTGAACTGGTCGAGATCATCTTTGCGCTCAAGCAGAGCGAAGATCAGCTCAAAGCCGAAAATGCAGATCTGACCGCCAAACTGGAACAGCGGCAGATCCATCTGGACAGTGCCGGGTCCATTGCACAGGCCGCTCTGGAACTGAACCATGTGTTTGAGGCTGCGCAGGCAGCCGCCGATGACTATCTGGCTTCGGTGCGGTCGGTCGACCGGGACGCCCTGCAGGCGCAGGCAAAGGCCGAAGCAGACCAGATCCTGGCACAGGCCCGGGCCGAGGCGGAACAGCTGAAGGCACAGACCAAGCGGGAATGTGACGCCCTGACCGAGGCAGCAGAGCACAAGTGTGCCCAGACAGAGGCCGACTGCGCCGCCTTGCGGGCCAAAACGGAACAGGAGATTGCAGCACGGCGGGCTGCTTTTGAGCAGAGCACCCGTGAGCTGCTGCGCAGCCGCTGCGACACGGATATCCTGCCGGAAGAAGGCAAGGTAAAATGAAATCAACCGAGATCAAATTTACGGCCATCCCCTCCACAGAGGAGGTAAAGGCCGAGCGCGACCGTCTGGCCTACCGCAGCCGGTACGGACGGGTACTGCGCAGCACCATTTATGCGCTGGTGGTGGTGGCCGCTGTGGCCGTGCTGCTGGCCACCCTGTTTCTGCCGGTGCTGCAGGTGTCCGGCGACAGCATGAACCCCACGCTGGAGGACCGGGACATTCTGCTGCTGGTCAAGTCCGACAGCATGAAAACCGGCGACCTGTGCGGCTTTTACTGGCAGAACAAGCTCCTGCTCAAGCGTGTGATCGGCCAGCCCGGTGACGTGATCTCCATGGACGAGGACGGCCATGTGACCGTGAACGGCACTGTGCTGGACGAGCCTTATGTGGACGAGCTGGCACTGGGCGAATGTGACATCCGGTTCCCTTATCAGGTGCCGGAGAACCGGTATTTTGTGCTGGGCGACCACCGATCGGTGTCCATCGACAGCCGCAGCAGCGTGATCGGCTGCGTGGAAAAAAGCCAGGTCGTGGGGCGGGTATTCCTGCGCATCTGGCCGCTGAACCGCCTTGCGGTATTCTGATTTGTGCCTGCGGAGCGGGCGAATGCGTCCCGCCTCCGAAGCAATGTTGTGTGCATAAATTTCCCCAATCTGGAAAGGAGCGAATCATCCCCTCATGAAAAAGACGTTCAAAAAACTGTTTGCTGCCCTGCTGGCAGCAGCCCTGGTGCTGGCTATGACCGTGCCTGCTTTTGCAGAGACCAATGCCACCAAAGGTTCCATCACCATCGACGGCACTGTAAGTGGTGAGACCTACACCATCTACCGCATGTTCAAGCTAGACAGCTACAACGCTGAAAGCAATACCTATTCCTACACCGTAGAATCGGCTTGGGAGGGTTTCTTCAAGACGGGTGCCGGTGGAAACTACATCACCCTGGACGGCCAGAACCACCCCACTTGGACGGCTGCTGACGAAAACGATTCCACCACTGTTGCCGCATTTGCTAAGGCAGCTCTGGCCTGGGCAGCTGATAAGAAGATCTCTGGCACTAAGGAAACCGCAACTGGTGGCACCGTCACCTTCTCTAACCTGGACCTGGGCTACTACCTGGTGGACAGCTCTCTGGGTGCTCTGTGCGGTCTGAATACCACCAATCCCGATGCCACCATCAAGGAAAAGAACGAAAAACCTGAAATCAAGAAGGAAGTTCAGACAAGCGCCGGTGATTGGAGCAGCGAAAACAACGCCAAGATCGGTGATACTGTGGAGTATAAGGTCGAGATCAAGGTTGCTGACGGTGCTCAGAAGTACACCGTCACCGATACCATGAGCAAGGGCCTGACCTTCAACAACAGTTCCCTCAAGGTTACCGCCAATGATGCTGTGACCACCGATTATACCCTCACCCCTACCACCAACGGTTTCACTCTGGTGCTTCCTGAAACCTACGTCAGCACTCTCACTAAGGGTACCACTATCATTGTGACCTACAATGCCACCCTGAATAAGGATGCTGTCATTGATGGCGATGGCAACGCCAACGAGGTCAAGCTGAGCTACGGCAATCATCAGAACACTGTTCCCAGCAAGGTCACCACCAAGTCCTACCAGTTCGACCTGGTGAAGGTGGACGGCACCACCAACAAGCTGCTGGACGGTGCTGAGTTTGAGCTGGCCGATGGCGAAACCAAGCTCTCTTTCGTAAAGGATACTGCCGGCAACTACCGTGTGGCTGCCGCTGGCGAGGATGGTGCAACCACCACCATTACCGTCAAGAACGGCAAGGTCAACATTTACGGTCTGGCAGGCAAAACCTATACCCTGACCGAAACCAAGGCTCCGGACGGTTACAACAAGCTGGTAACCTCCGAAACCGTAAACCTGGCCGATGGTTCCAAGACTCATGCCACCATCGTGGGTAGTGTCTATAAAGACGGTGGCGTTGTGGTCGAGAACCACGCTGGCACCGTGCTGCCCAGCACCGGCGGCATGGGCACCACCCTGTTCTATGTCATCGGCGGCGGCCTGATGGTGGCAGCAGTCGTGCTGCTGGTCACCAAGAAGCGCATGGAGCACAAGAACTAAGCAACCATCCCTGAAAACACCCGGAGCGGGGGCGACCAACTCGCCTCCGCTCCTTTTTCACAGCACAGAGGGCCTTGCCATGAAAAAGCACTCCGGCACCATCCTGCTCGTCCTCATTTTCTTTGTGGGCCTTGCGGTGATGCTCTACCCTACCATCAGCGATTACATCAACCAGCGCAACCAGACCAGAGTTGTCAACAGCTACGCCCAACAGGTGGACGGCCTGTCCGACGCCGACTACACGGCCTATTTTGATGCCGCCGACGTCTTCAATCAGGAGATCGCCGCCGACCCGGATGCCCTGTACCACGCCGACCGCTTTTCCACCTACAGCATCACGCTGGACGTGACCGGCACCGGCATCATGGGCTACATCACCATTCCCCGCATCGGGGTGGAGCTGCCCATCTATCACGGCACCAGCGACGCCGTGCTGCAGGTGGCCGCAGGCCATCTGGAAGGCACCAGCCTGCCGGTGGGCGGCGAGAGCACCCATGCGGTGATCTCGGCCCACCGCGGCCTGCCCAGCGCCAAGCTGTTCACCCATCTGGACCGGCTGGAGGTGGGCGACACCTTCACCATCACCGTGCTGGACCGGGAACTGACCTACGAGGTGGACAAGATCTCCATCGTGCTGCCCACCGAGGTGGACGAACTGAAGGTGGTAGACGGCAAGGACTACGTCACCCTGATGACCTGCACCCCCTATGGCATCAACACCCACCGGCTGCTGGTGCGCGGCCACCGCGTCACCGCCCCGGAGAACCTCAAGCGCATCCGCGTTTCGGCTGACGCCACCCGCATTGAGCCCATCCTCATTGCGCCGCTGCTGGCCGTGCCGCTGCTGCTGCTTTTGCTCATCGGCCTGCTGGTCTCCGGCAGAAAACGCAAACAGAAATGACAAAAGCCGCCTGAAATACCCCCCGGCATAGACAGAGCAACCCCAGAGCTCTGTTTGTGCCGGGGGTATTTTCTCTCACAAAAAATTCGTCGTTTCGTAGCTGAAACGGCGAATCAAGTCTCTATTCTTTTACGGTGTGCGGATTATTTTTTCAGACGATGGTGCAGTATCACATCCTCTGCAAGCCGAAAGACCGGGCACTTCTTCCGGAGCTGCCTCTGCGGAACCAGGCGTGACCCCGGTGTTCACTCCACCAGCGCCACGGCCACGTCGTTGACGTTCGTGCCGGTAGCGCCTGTGCGGATGAGCCCGCCCACCGCCTGCAAAGCATGGTAGGCGTCGTTGTCGGCGAGGGTGCGGTACACGTCCCGCCCGGCTGCGCGAAGGGCGGCTTCCGTCTCGCCGTCCACATAGCCGCCGGCGGCATCGGTGGGGCCGTCGGTGCCGTCGCTGCCCACCGAGAACACACAGCAGTGTTTCAGCCCGGCCAGCGCAGGAGCCGCCGCAAGGACCAGCTCCTGGTTGCGCCCGCCCAGGCCCTTGCCGGTCAGGTGCACCACGGTCTCGCCGCCTGCAATGTAAGCCAGCTTCCGGCCTCCACCCGCATGGGTGCGGACCACCGAACCAAGGAAGCTGCCCGCCTCCCGCGCCTCGCAGCAGAGCCGGTCGGTGAGAAGCACCGGCTCATACCCCAGCGCACGGCAGGCCGCAGCGGCTGCCGTGCACAGCTCCCGCACACTGCCGGTGATGCGGGTGGTCACGTTGGTCAGAGCCTTGGGGGTCTCCTGCCGCAGCAGCTCCTGTGCCGTGGTCGACAGGCGCAGGTGGTATTTCTCAGCAATGGCGATCGCCTGCCCGCAGGTGGAGGTGTCCGGCACCGCCGGGCCGCTGGCGATCATATCCAGCGGGTCGCCCAGAATGTCGCTGAGGACGATGCTGAACACCTGTGCCGGGGCGCAAGCCTGCGCGAACCGCCCGCCCTTGACGCCGGACAGACGCTTGCGGATGGTGTTCATCTCCACGATGTCCGCGCCGCTGGCCAGCAGCTGGGACGTAATGTCCTGCAGCTCCTCTGCAGGGATGAGCGGCTTTTCAAACAGTGCACTTCCGCCGCCGGAAAGCAGGAACAGCACCGTGTCCTCTGGCTGCAGGCCCTGCACCAGCTCCAGCGCCTTCTGGGTGGAGGCAAAGCTGTTGGCGTCCGGCACCGGGTGGCCTGCCTCGCAGCAGGTCACGCCGGGGATCTTCCCTTTTACATGATTGTATTTGGTCACGACCACACCGCCGTCCACATGCCCCAGCACGGCAACGGCAGCATGTGCCATCTGCCATGCGGCTTTTCCGGCGGCCACCAGCACCGTGCGCCCTTCCGGGTGAAAATCCTTCAGCGCACGGCGGACGGCCTCGTCCGGCAGCACCGCCCGGATGCTGGCTTCCACGATCTGATCCGCGCAGCTGCGCAGCGTTTTTTCCATAAACAAGAGCTCCTTTCGTTTCCGGTCCGCGTCCGACACGGCAGGCCGGTCCATCCGGCTCCATTATACCGCAGAACCGGCGTTTCGGGAATATTGAAAAAGCAGAGCGCTCCCCTTCTGCGGGATGCTCTGCTTTTCTTGTCAGGTCTCTTTCTGCAGCTCTTTGTCGATCAGCCCCTGCAGGCGCTCGGTCTCTTCCGCTGCATAGGCTCTGGCATCGATCTCCACCGGCTGGAAGTAATAGCTCAGGATCTCCTCCTCGCCCGAGACGTACCCATTCTGATTGTTCCGCAGCCATCGTCTGGCCTGGTCGTAGTAGGCCGCCTGGGTCGCGGCATCGTCCCAGTCGATGTTTTCCACCACATAAGCCTGCTGCGCATGGTACGCCTCGTGGGCGATGGTGTCCATGGTCTCCTGGGCAGTCCCGCTTTCCAGCACAGACCGGGAGAGCACGATTTGCCGGGAAGCAGCGTTGTAGTAGCCCAACCGATCCTCGTCGAGCGGCTGGACCGTGACCTCTGTCCCGTCCGGCACCCCCAGCATGGCAAGCTCATAGGCGGCCAGCTGCTTTGCCAGTTCGGTCTTGCTGTCCAGCGATGCCGTTTCCCAGACATCCTCCGCAAAGCCGGGCAGGAATTTCTTTTCGTGGAGCTGCGCCGTTGTTTCCGCCCGCGTCTGCGCGGGTGCCGCTGCGGTCAGGTACACCCGGCTGCTCCACATGCCCCAGCACGCCGGCACTGCCAGCAGGAGCGTTGCCAGCAGCACGCCGAACCGGCGGCAGTTCTCCCGGACGCGGTCCTCTCCGCACAGGAGGGCAAAGTCGTCGTACCCGCAGCGGCGGCTTTGCCGTCGGAACTGCCGGAAGCTCCTGCGCCGGAACCAGAACACGCCCGCAAACCAGAGGACTGCCAGCAGCACCCCCACCGGCCAGACCTGCCGGAGCGCTGTCAGCGCAAACAGCAGCTCCGCCGGCAGCAGCGCGGCGCACCACAGAAAGAACGGCCCGCCGATCACGCAGGCCGTTGCTGCCGGGGCCAGACACCACCAGAGTAGATACAGGATCACATAGACGGACGCGATGACTCCGCCGGAGATCCCCGGCCCCAGAAGCTGCGGCTTTGCCCAGTGCAGCCAACCGATCACACAGCCATTGAAGATCATTGCGCCCACGGCCGGGAGCCACCCGACCAGTTTCCGGAGCTTTGCCATAACGGGTTCCTTTCTGTTGTGCGGCTGCCCTTACTGCTCAAGCTCCGGCCGCCGCTGATAAGCCTGTTCGATCTCCAGCTCGGCCTCTGCCGGAGAGGCCGCCCACACCTTGAAATAAGTACCACCCCGGGAGTGGTGCAGCGGCACCGCCGGCGGGGCTTCGCCCTCCAGCACATAGGCCCGGCAGCGTGTGCCGGACTGCCGGAGATACAGCACGGTGTGCTCTCCGATGTAATACCGGTAGCCGCCCGACGGCAGACCGCCGCCAAAGCCGGTGCTTCCAAGCTCACAGAGCACCAGCACCAGCACGATCACCACACCGCCGACCACGGGCAGGACATTCAGCGTGAACGCATACTCCATCCTTTCACCCCCCTCAGTGCAGGAAGAGACGGATGAGCACAAAGGGCAGGGCGCAGAGCAGCACGACGCCCACGAACAGCGCGACGAGCGTGAAGATGGACGCCACGAACTGGTAGATCATCATACTGATCTGCCAGCGGAAGATCAGCACGAGCGCCGCAGCAGCAGCGACGATCAGCCGGTTGGGCAGCGTCTCCGTGCGCCAGATGAAAAAGGCCGAAAGCAGCACGGTCATGCCGCAGATCACGATACACAGGTTGCCGAGTGCAGACTCAAACATAGTGGGTTCTCCTTTTCTGTTGAAGCAGGTTTGTCTTACACTACAGACAAGCCCGCCGGTTGGGCTGCGGTTGGAAAAACGCAAAAAAGTTTCAGAGCCCGCCATGGTCGTGGCCGCCGCTATGACCGCCATGCCCGCCGCTGCCGTGGCCGCCGTGGCCGCCGGGCCCATGTCCTCCGCCGCTGCGGCCGCCGCCCTGACCCAGCCCGGCACCCCGGCCCTTACCGCTGCCCTGAGAGGCCGACACCGACTTGGAGGTGCCAAACTTCAGCCCGCTCTCGCGGCCCTGCGAGCCGGGGGCACCCGGGTCATCCCCGCGGTCCCGGCCGCCGTCCTCGGAGGAGCCTGTCGCGGCTTTGCGAGCGGTGCTCTGGGTGGGTACGGGGCCGTACTTCCCGTTTGCCGTGTTCTCGCGCAGGGACTGCACAAAGGCATTGTGCCGCTGCGCCTCCGTCATTCTCGGCTGCTGCACCGTCGGTGTGTTGTTCTGGGTGTTTTTGCCGTTCTCGCTGTTTTTGCCCCAAAGGGAACTGAAGAATCCCATTGTGTGCTCCTTTCGCATTCGTCTGTTTTTGTCCGGTCACATAAGATAAGCCCGCCGGAGCAGCCGCAGTTGGAAATTCCGCAAAAATTTCCGGTTCTTTTTTCTTTCCACCCTTCGCACCGGAAAAAGCGGCTTACTTTTCTCCATTCCGCTTTTCTTTTTGCGCAGAGTGTGTTATAATGGTTCCAGCATTATGAAAAAAGTACATTCTGCCGGTTTTCGGCCGGTCACTTTTGTTCATTTTTGCCATCACACCCCGCAAGGGGACGTAGGACCCATCACTTCGAGGACATCAGTCGGATTCTCACTGCCGAATGATCACACCCCGCAAGGGGACGGAGGAATCGCCTCAGACGTGTTCTGGCTCAAGCTGTTACTTTAATGTCACACCCCGCAAGGGGACGTAGAATTTGGCTTGAGACTTGCAAAAGGCTTAAAAACCTGCAAAAGGCTTAAAACCTGCAAAAGTTGAAGCGCCCATACTCAACAATCACGCCCCGTAAGGGGACGGAGAATTCGCCGTGTCAGTGTGTCCAATCTCATCACAGTGTTCAAGATCACACCCCGCAAGGGGACACAGACGACTGCCCCGCTTTACTGCACAGTTTTGTGCGGCGAAGCGGGGCGGCTGCTTTTTTTGTGAAATTTTGGGCTGTTCCTGATTTTTTCCACAATTTTTCCAACTGCGGGAGTTTCCACAGCTTTTATATTAGAATACAGACTGTTTCCCACTGGAAATTTCCCCAAAAAAGCGGTCGAAATTTCTCTGTTTCCGGCGTTTTTCTTTGTCGGATCCCGTGCTATAATGGGAACAAACCTTTTCAAACCTGTTTTTCGCATATTCCCTTGCTATTTTGCCCGAAGGAGATGATTCCTTGAACACACTCACCTTGCAGGCCACCTTCTGCGGCCTGCTGCACGGCCTTGGCAAGCTGGCCTTCCGGGCCGACAAGACCGCAGCCGACCTGTTGGCCGACCTGCCGGACACCCCGGAGTGGGCCGCCGTGCGCGGCGGCGCGGCCGCAGGGTCGGACGCCGCCCGCTGCGCAGCCTTTGCCCGCAGCCTGTCTGTGACCGCCGACACCCCCGCCGCCGAACCGGCCAGCACCCGCTACCGGCCCCTGCGCTCCATTTTCAGCCACCTGAACGGGGAGCACCCCGGGTATTCCGTCCCGGCTGCCCGCCCGGACGGTGCCCTGCACGACCCCGTGCAGGATGCGCCGGACATCCCCGCCGCCGTTTACCGGGAGCTCTATCAGGAGCTGACGGGGCAGCTCACCGGCCTGCAGTTCAGCCCGGCGCAGGCAAACGCGCTGCTGGGCCTGCTGGAATCCCAGTGCAGTGCCCTGCCTGCCAGCACCGTGCGGGAAGAGGACCTGGACATTTCTCTCTACGACCAGCTCAAGCTGACGGCGGCTCTGGCGGCCTGCGTCAGCGAGTACCTGCAGCAGGCCGACGCCTTTTCCCTGCTGGACACTCCCGCAGAGCTGCGCCGGGAACCGGCGTTCCTGC